>Ga0081606_1000391_pt1 | contig 19028 bp, 14 predicted proteins | sample EareggfetidaYelm_FD_71127 | JGI IMG/M metagenome (GOLD analysis project Ga0081606, IMG submission 71127) | Earthworm egg capsule microbial community from the University of Washington, USA - E. fetida Yelm (SPADES assembly) (version 2) | ecosystem: Host-associated > Annelida > Reproductive system... | reverse complement strand
CTGAGCTAGTCTCCCGCCGTCAAGGGTGGGAACCACTTCCCCCGCGCTATACCCGTGGCGTCCTCGCAAAATACTCCAGGCTCGTGCGCTCCGCTGCGGTTGGTGCAACCACCGGATGATGACAGCCTGTGATGTCCGGTTCCGTGCCAGATTGCACCACCGGACCGTCACCCGCTCAGAAGTCGAAGATCAAGGATTCACATGAACGTAGAATCATCGCTCGCGCCACCGCCGCGCGACAAGAACACATCACCCCCGTCTGTCTCGCAGGTCGTGCCACCGACCACCATGACCGGGGCGCAGGCGGTGGTTCGCTCACTGGAGATGCTCGGTATCACCGACGTGTTCGGTTTACCCGGCGGTGCCATCCTGCCGGTGTACGATCCGTTGCTGGACAGCACGAAGCTGCGGCACATTCTCGTGCGCCACGAGCAGGGCGCAGGGCACGCGGCACAGGGGTACGCGGCATCCACCGGACAACTCGGCGTGGCAATCGTGACGTCGGGACCGGGGGCGACCAACCTTGTCACCGCGATCGCCGATGCCCACATGGATTCGGTGCCGCTGCTCGCGATCACCGGGCAGGTGTTTTCCACCCTCATGGGCACCGATGCGTTTCAGGAAGCAGACATTGTTGGCATTACCATGCCGATCACGAAACACTCGTTCCTTGTACGTCGCGCTGAAGACATTCCGGGCACGATCGCTGCTGCCGCGCACATTGCGAACACCGGCCGACCTGGCCCCGTGCTCGTTGATATTACGAAGGATGCCCAGCAGGACACTTTCTCGTTCAGCTGGCCACCGAAGATTGATCTGCCCGGCTACCGTCCGATCACGAAAGCTCACGGCAAACAGGTCACCGCGGCGGCGCAGCTTATCGCCGAGGCAAAGCGACCGGTGTTGTATGTCGGCGGTGGAATCATCCGTGCCGGAGCATCCGCGGAACTACGCGCGTTTGCCACCGCGACCGGGGCTCCTGTTGTGACGACACTCATGGCGCGCGGTGCCTTCCCCGACTCCCACCCCCAACACCTCGGGATGCCCGGAATGCACGGCACCGTACCGGCCGTTCTCGCCCTGCAAGAGGCCGACCTGCTCATCGTGCTGGGTGCCCGATTCGATGATCGAGTCACGGGCAAAGCATCCCTTTTCGCGCCCTTTGCGAAGGTGATACACGTCGATATCGATCCCGCCGAGATCGGAAAAATTCGGGCGGCCGACGTGCCCATCGTGGGCGACGCGAAGGAAGTATTGCCCGAGTTGCTGAGCGAGTACACACTCGCCGCAAAAACCACTCCCCGCGACACAACCGCGTGGTGGGAGCGGCTCAACGAACTGCGCTCAGAGTACCCGCTCGGCTACTCCCCAACGACCGACGGGCTGCTCGCACCACAGTATGTCATCAGCCGGATCGGAGAACTAACCGGCCCAGAAGGAGTCTACGTCGCCGGAGTTGGACAGCACCAAATGTGGGCGGCCCAGTTCATCACCTACGAACGACCCAACTCATGGCTCAGTTCGGGCGGGGCCGGAACCATGGGTTACGCGGTGCCCGCCGCGATGGGAGTCAAGGTCGCCGAGCCGAACCGCACGGTCTGGGCGATTGACGGTGACGGCTGCTTCCAGATGACCAACCAGGAACTCGCGACCTGCTCACTCAACCACATCCCCATCAAGGTTGCGATTATCAATAACTCGTCCCTCGGGATGGTACGCCAGTGGCAGGCACTGTTCTACGACGGTCGCTACTCAAATACCGACCTCAACACCGGCTATGACACGGTGCGCATCCCCGATTTCGTAAAGCTCGCCGAGGCATACGGTTGCCTCGGTATCCGTGTCACAACAGAGGACGAGGTGGATGCCGCGATCAAACTCGCCCTGGAAACCAACGACAAACCCGTTGTCATCGACTTCGTCGTGTCTGCTGACGCAATGGTGTGGCCAATGGTTCCACAGGGTGTGTCGAACAATTACGTGCAGTACGCGAGAGATCATGCACCCGCATTCAGTGAGGAGGACTGACGATGACTGCCCGCGTTCTTTCACTGCTCGTCGAAGACAAACCGGGCCTGCTCACCCGAGTTGCCGGGCTGTTTGCCCGTCGCGGATTCAACATTGAGTCACTCGCCGTGGGACACACCGAGATCGAGGGCCTCTCTCGTATCACCGTCGTGGTGGATGTCGACGAACTCCCGTTGGAGCAGGTGACAAAGCAGCTCAACAAGCTCATTAATGTCATCAAGATCGTCGAGCTCGATTCGGCCCAGGCCGTACAGCGTGAGCACATGCTCATCAAGGTGAGGGTTGATAATTCGACGCGCTCGCACGTTTTGGAGGCAGTTTCACTCTTCCGAGCACGGGTGGTGGATGTCTCGACCGATGCGCTTGTCATTGAAGTGACGGGGGACTCCGGTAAGGTGACGGCATTCTTGAGGGTGCTCGAACCGTACGGAATCCGCGAGATCGCCCAGTCGGGGTTGCTCGCGATTGGTCGTGGACCAAAATCCATCACCGAGCGAGTGTTTAGGAACTAGCGGTGGCCGGGCCATCCCGATTAACCTGTGTGCCATCGCACGATGTCACACACCACATTTCGTCACACAACATAAGGAGCACAGCACATGACTGATATCTACTATGACAAGGACGCGGACCTTGCTCTTATTCAGGGCAAGAAGGTTGCCGTCATAGGCTACGGTTCGCAGGGCCATGCTCACGCCCAGAACCTCCGTGACTCCGGGGTGACTGTCACCGTGGGGTTGAAAGAGGGCTCGACATCGCGCGCTAAGGCACAGGAGGCTGGCTTTGTCGTGAAGACGGCGGCCGAGGCATCCGAGTGGGCCGATGTCATTGTCATTCTTGCGCCTGACCAGGTGCAGCGGCACCTCTACGCCACCGATATTTTCCCGCACCTGGGCACGGGCAAGACCCTTGTGTTCGGCCACGGTTTCAATATCCGGTTTGGGTATATCAAGGCACCGGAGGGAGTGGACGTCATTATGGTCGCACCGAAAGGTCCGGGCCACACTGTGCGTCGTGAGTTTGAGGCGGGCCGGGGTGTTCCGGTTATTGTCGCGGTTGAAGAGGATGCCTCCGGCCAGGCCTGGCCGCTCACTCTCTCCTACGCGAAAGCGATCGGCGGGCTCCGCGCCGGTGGCATTAAAACGACCTTCACAGAAGAGACCGAAACCGACCTGTTCGGTGAGCAAGCGGTGCTCTGCGGCGGTGTTTCGCAGCTCATTCAGTACGGGTTTGAGACGCTGACCGAGGCGGGATACCAGCCCCAGGTTGCGTACTTCGAGGTGCTACACGAACTCAAGCTCATTGTTGACCTTATGTGGGAGGGAGGGATCGCCAAGCAGCGCTGGTCGGTCTCTGACACCGCGGAGTACGGTGACTACGTCTCGGGTCCACGTGTTATCGACCCGCGCGTGAAAGAAAACATGAAGGCAGTATTGGCGGATGTTCAGAACGGTGCGTTCGCCGCGCGCTTTATTAACGACCAGGACAGTGGTGCAACGGAGTTTCTCGCACTGCGGGCCAAGGGTGAGGTGCACCCGATCGAGGCTACCGGTCGTGAACTGCGCAAACTCTTCGCGTGGAACGCGTCAACCGATGACGACTACGTTGACGGCGAGGTTGCTCGCTAGAGCCTCACGACAGTTCGGGGGCTGAGCCTGTCGGGATACCACAGGCTCAGCCCCCGCTGCTGCTGCGCACCTGATCGATGTACGCCTTGAACTGGGTGACGCTATTGAGTGGCCCGGTGTACTGTTTCCCGTTGACGATGATGGTAGGAGTTCCCCGTAGCCGCGGAATATTGCTATTGGGCAGCGGGCCGTTGATCGCCCGCTGCGTGGCATCCACCACCCAGCGCGCAAAGCGGTGACTTGTGATGCAGTCCGCGACATTCTCGGCGCCGCTCTCGGCAGCGAGGTCGGTCAGTTGTGCGTCGGTCAAGCCCGTTGAATACTCTGAGGGTTGCTGCGCGAACAGGGCGGTGCTGAATGCAAAAAAGCGATCAGGGGCAGCCTCGGCCACGCACCCGGCGGCGCTTGCCGCGCGCTGTGAGTAGTTCGTGCCGGAAGATGCCTGATCGAGGATCGCGATCGGGTGTATCTCGAGCGTTGCGGCACCGGATGACACGAGACTCTGTAGGAGATCGCTGTTGGTCTTATCAAATTGCCCGCAGTATGCGCACAGGTAGTCGACATACGTGACGATCTGAGCTGTTGTGCTGCTCGTGTTCCGTGCGGTCGCGGTCGGCGCTCCGCCGGTCGGGATTGCATCGGTGCGGGTTGCGACGATCGTGCCGCTGTTTCCCGTCAGCACGATGCCGTCGCTGGCCATGTTCTTGGGTCCGGCGGCGTTCGGGGATGCTGCGTTCTTTGGCTCGGCGGTGCCTGGGGATGTTGTGTTCTTTGGCTCGGCGGTGTCCGGGGATGTCGTGGGCGTGCTCGCGCACCCTGCGAGCACGGCAACAAGGAGTCCGAGCGATGCAATTCGCGCGGTTTTTGCGCGCGCCGACAGTGCGAGGTCTGTAAAGAAAGGCATACTCCATCCTTACGCATGGTTTGAGAGGCGCTGACCCGAGGCATCCTGATGCTGAAGGTCAGGCATGTCGCGGCATCCGTATGGGAGACGCTCGCCCGATCATGAGCGCTCCCACGCCGATACCGGCGCCGGATTCGATGAAGACGGTGTTGGATGACCCGCTTCCCGAGAGAGTCTGGTGAACGTGCCCATCGCGTCAAAGAAGTTCGTGAACACGAGTGTAAACACAAGCATGAGCGCCGCGAGCGCCCCAATTCGCTCAAACGCGCCGAATGAAAACTGGCCAACCAGCGAGAGGTCAGGTTCGGCGAGGATCTGCTTCGGCAGTGCGGGCACACTGAGACCCCAGCCGCCCGGGTTTGCGATCTTGCCGTCGGTTCCACCCCTGGGGCCGAGTTGTGCGATGGTCTCCACGATGATGGCGACCGCGGTTTCCGCGAGCAGGCCGTGTTCAAGTCTGAGGTGCAGCACTGTGGTGGTGTGTTTTTGGGGTTGGTTGTTGATTTCGGGGATGATTTCCTGTGGTTCCTTGTTGGTCGCGGTTTGAAGGTTGGTGCGTGTGGGTGGGTAGTGTCGGTTCCGGTCGTCGGACCGTGGGAAGAGGCAGGGCACAGACCTGGAGCGGGTGCAGTGGAACCGTTCACGGGAGAGCGGTTCACCAGATATGATCTGCCGCCCTTCCCGTGAGATACGACCTGCCGTGCTCTCCGCGGGTGGTTCGCACGCAAGGGGTTTCAGAGCCGTGGTGGTTATATCCGTTCAGGGTGAGGCATGAGGGCTTCCCGATTGTGTGGTCTGGTTGGATAGTTCCATTGCACAGGAGGTTTTTGCCTGTTAGTGAGTCGAGGCTCGGTTCCCGGCACATTGTTTCTGGATGTGAGGACTGGGCACTTATTACTGTCTAGTTGGGGGTGTTAGCTGAGCAGGTTTAGCTTCGCATTGGGTGTGACGGCGGTGCAGTAGCAGTGTCAGTCCTGCGAGCAGGAATACTGTTGCAGTTCCGAGCGGAGTGATCGGAGTGACACCACTGCCCGCAAGCTCGTGTACCGCGGGTGCGGGGTTACCGTTCGTTGGGGTGTTCACTGCAGCAGGTACTGCGGAGCCCGCTGCTGCACTCTCGTTCGAGGTCGTGGACGCGGTCGAGGGTACTGAGATAGTAGCTGCTGCCTGTGAGGTCACAGTCGCGTTGGCGTGAGAGTCCGCGGCGGCGGCGGACGATGTGTTGGTGTTGGTGTTGGTGGACGCGGTTGTGGATGCTGTGGTGATCGCGGCTGCTTGCGAGGCGGTGGTTGTGTTTGTGGTGGCTGCTGCGGTGGCTGCGGCGTTGGTGGCGGGGGTACGGTCCCCGTTTGCGGCGGCTTGGGCTGCTGCGGTGGCTGCGGCGTTGGTGGTTGTGGTGGAGGTGGTGGACGCGGTTGTGGATGCTGTGGTGGTGGCTGCTGTTTGTGAGGCTGCGACCGCGGTTGCTGTTGCTGCGGCTGATGCGGCCGAGGTACGGTCCGCGTTTGCTGCGGCGACTGCGGCTGTGTTGGCGTGAGAGTCCGCGGCGGCGGAGGATGATGCGTTGGTGTTGGTATTGGTGTTGGTGTTGGTGTTGGTGTTGGTGGACGCGGTTGTGGATGCTGTGGTGGTGGCTGCTGTTTGTGAGGCTGCGACCGCGGTTGCTGTTGCTGCGGCTGATGCGGCCGAGGTACGGTCCGCGTTTGCTGCGGCGACTGCGGCTGTGTTGGCGTGAGAGTCCGCGGCGGCGGAGGATGATGCGTTCGTGTTCGTGGTGGTGGACGCGGTTGTGGATGCTGTGGTGATCGCGGCTGCCTGCGAGGGAGTTGGAGCCGGAGGTGGGGTCGGTCGCGATGTCCCAATTACCGACACCGAATTCGACCCCCAGTTGGTGACGTATACGGTGTTCCCGTCGGGTGTGACCGCCACCCCGTACGGGGTGGCGCCGACGGTGATGGTTTGGGTGACTGTTCCGGTGGCTGTGTCAATCCTCGACACCGAATTCGGCCCGGTATTGGCGACGTATGCGCTGTTCCCGTCCGGTGTAATCGCCACCTCGTACGGGAGCCTATCGAGGGTAATGGTTTGGGTGACTGTTCCGGTGGCTGTGTCAATCCTCGACACCGAATTCGGCCCGGCAGTGGCGACGTATGCGCTGTTCCCGTCCGGTGTAATCGCCACCTCGTACGGGAACCTATCGAGGGTAATGGTTTTGGTGACTGTTCCGGTGCCCGTATCAATCACTGATACCAAACGCGGCCACTGGTTGGTGACGTATACGGTGCTCCCGTCCGGTGTAATCGCCACCCCGAACGGGGCCGGTTCGAGGGTAATGGTTTTGGTGACTGTTCCGGTGGCCGTGTCAATCCTCGACACCGAACCCGACTCGTAGTTGGCGACGTATACGGTGCTCCCGTCCGGTGTAACCGCCACCCCGAACGGCCGCAAACCGACGGTGATGGTTTTGGTGACTGTTCCGGTGGCCGTGTCAATCCTCGACACCGAATTCGACATGTCGTTGGTGACGTATACGGTGCTCCCGTCCGGTGTAACCGCCACCCCGAACGGCCGCAAACCGACGGTGATGGTTTTGGTGACTGTTCCGGTGGCCGTGTCAATCCTCGACACCGAACCCGACCCGGTGTTGGTGACGTATACGGTGCTTCCGTCCGGTGTAACCGCCACCCCGGCCGGGTTCGTGCCAACGGTAATGGTGTTGGTGACGGTGTCGTTATCGCCGAGACGCGAGGATAGAGCCCCCGGCACGCTCATACTGTTCTGGCCGGCAGCAGCAGCGGTCGTATGTGCGTTCATCGGCACGACCTCGATCGTTGTCGACACTGCCGTCGCAATCGTGAGGATAACCGTTCCAAACATCCCCATACGACGACGATGATTCCTTGCCGGTGCCCTCATGAGCACACACTCCCGTCTCTGTACACACCCAGCCTGCAAAAATTCTTGGACGCACCGGGCTGTCTCACTCTCTTTCTCACTCCTGTCAACACACATCTCATGGTGGGTGTGGTACCGCACGACTTCTCAGTACCCCACCCCACCTGAGTTCTCGTTCCCATCTGAATCGTTGTCTGCATGAAATCACTGACCGTTGTGTGTTCATCCGTGGAAAACACCGTGATCAACAACAGCTCCGAACTGTCCCCTGGATTTTTCACCACACCAGAGAAGCGCCACCCAGACAGAGTCCTCTCGCACCCGTCACGCAACACTTGCTCGCGCGAGCCCACCACAACAGGAGACACCAACATAGGTCTCACAACACCACTCCCTCACATCACACAACATAGATACGGATAATAGGCGCAAATAATCCATATACAGGGATATTTTACCTTCAAAAAGGTAGAATATCCCTGTGGAGAGGGCACAAGATTGTGCCTCCCTCCTCTTAGGGCTTCCTGGGGCGAAAGATCACAGGGATGGCTCTGAGCCCGAGTTTCTCGGCCACTCGACGGTTCCCGAAGGGGGAAAACACCCTCTGAGCTGCAGCGACCACACACGTCAAAGGGGACTGTCCGTTTAGCGGTGTGTGGGGTTTGGTGGTTTCATTGGTGGGTGGTTTTCTTGAGCGAGTTCGTGAAGGTGTTTAACGGGGTTTCTCTCTGATTACCCAGCGTTTTCAGGTCAATCGGGGGTGAGGGTGTCGAAGTGGGTGACCCGCTACCGGGTCGACGGGGTTGTAGGTGTGCGGGATCGCTCATCACGGCCGCAGTGTTTGCCTGGTATCGGGTGCCGTTGTGGGGCATGTTCCACCAAGGGGTGTGGATACCTAAGGCAAAGCCCGTGCGATACGAGCGAGCCAACTCCAGGGGAACTGGTTCAGGTGGATGTGAAAAACCCGACCCCTACCCCCAGGCGGAGGAGGACATCGCCCCCGGACCACAAGACCGGTGGGAACAACACCTACCCACTTCGAACCACAACCGACAAGGAACTCCAGGAGATCATCACCGAGATCAACAACCAACCCCGAAAACACCTCGGCCAGGCAACACCAGCAGAAACCTACCAGCACCACACACCACCACCACAGTGCCGCACCTCAGACTTGACCACGGCCACGGGTACGCTCGTTGCCCGCTCGGCTAGAGTTGACGTGCCCGCGGGCACATCCGCAGCGGCTCTCCCCACGCTCCCGAAGGACGTTATTCGTGTCAAAGCCGGTCGTCGTGATCGCCGAAGAACTCTCGCCCGCCACCGTCGATGCCCTCGGGCCCGACTTCGACATTCGTCAGGTGGATGGCACCGACCGTTCCGCGCTGCTTATTGCACTCGCGGAGGCGAGCGCAATTCTCGTGCGATCAGCTACCCGTATCGATGCTGAGGCAATTGCCGCTGCCCCACGGCTGAAGGTTATTGCCCGGGCGGGCGTTGGCCTCGACAACGTGGACGTGAAGGCGGCCACTGCCGCCGGTGTCATGGTCGTGAACGCACCGACATCCAATATCATCTCGGCTGCCGAACTCACGGTCGGTCATATTCTTAGTCTCGCGCGACACATTCCAGCGGCTCACGCCTCGCTCGTGCAGGAACAGTGGAAACGCTCGGCTTACACCGGCACCGAGCTATACGAAAAAACGGTGGGTATTATCGGGCTCGGCAGGATCGGGGCTCTCGTCGCGTCACGGCTGCAAGCTTTCGGCACCGGAATCATTGCGTATGACCCCTACATCACGGCGGCACGAGCGCAACAGCTGGGCGTTCACCCGGTTTCGCTTGACGAACTGCTCGAACGCAGTGATGTTATGACGATTCACATGCCGAAAACCCCCGAGACAACGGGCATGATTTCAACCGCCCAGTTCGCACTCATGAAACCGACCGCATTCATTGTCAATGTCGCCCGCGGCGGTCTCATCGACGAGGATGCCCTGTACACGGCTCTGGCCAACAAGACGATCTCCGGCGCGGGCCTCGACGTGTTCGTGAGCGAACCTCCCACCGGATCGCCGCTGCTCGGGCTACCGAACGTTGTTGTGACACCCCACCTGGGGGCATCCACTGACGAAGCCCAGGAGAAGGCCGGGGTGTCGGTCGCGAAATCGGTGCGGCTCGCTCTCGCGGGTGAGCTTGTGCCCGATGCGGTCAATGTTGCGGGTGGTGTTATCGACCCGTATGTGCGCCCCGGTATTCCGCTTGTTGAAAAGCTTGGTCAGCTTTTCTCGGGACTTGCGCGCGGACCGGTCACGACCATTGATGTGGAGGTACGGGGTGAACTCGCTGACTATGACGTTTCGGTGCTCAAGCTTGCGGCACTGAAGGGGGTATTCACCAATATCGTGAGCGAGAGTGTCTCGTATGTGAATGCGCCACTGCTTGCGGAGCAGCGCGGAATCGCGGTGCGACTGATCACGACGCCCGAATCACCCGAATACCGCAATGTCGTTACAGTGCGTGGTGCGCTCGCCGACGGGGCACAGATCTCGGTGTCGGGTACTCTCACGGGACCCAAGCAGTTGGAGAAACTGGTGGGGGTTAACGGCTACGACATTGAAGTCCCGATCGCAACCTCGCACATCATTATGGAGTACACCGACCGTCCCGGTATTGTTGCGATCTACGGTCGGGAATTCGGTGAGGCGGGTGTTAATATCGCGGGCATGCAGATCGCCCGGCGCGCGACGAGTGTCGGTGCCTCCGCACTCAGTGTGCTCACTGTTGATTCGCCCGTGCCCTCCGAGGTTCTTGAGCGGGTGCGTGTGGCCATTGAGGCGAGTCTCTTCGTTGAAATCGACATTACGGAGCAGTAGTTATGACCAGGACAGTCAAACTTGCCGTTATTCCCGGTGACGGTATTGGGCCGGAAGTAATCCGCGAGGCGCTCAGGGTGTTGGATGTCGCGACATCCAACTGCGACGTGACATGTGCGAAGACCCACTTCTTGCTCGGTGCTGAACGTTACCTTGCGACCGGGGAAGTGCTGCCCGATGAAGAGATGGCGGCGATTGCCGAGCACGACGCGATCCTGTTCGGTGCGGTCGGGGGAGTGCCCGGTGACCCGCGCCTTGCAAATGCCAATATCGAGCGGGGGCTCATTCTGCGACTTCGGTTTGCTTTTGATCAGTATGTGAATATCCGGCCAACAGTGCTCTATCCGGGGGTGTCGAGCCCGCTTGTGGAACCCGGTGAGATTGATTTTCTCGTTGTGCGAGAGGGCACCGAAGGACTCTATGCGGGCGTGGGTGGTGCACACCGGGTGGGAACCCCTCACGAAATTGCGACCGAGGTTTCTGTTAACACCCGATTGGGTGTTGAACGAGTTATCCGGTACGCTTTCGCAGCAGCAGCGGCACGCCCAAGAAAGAAACTCACCCTCGTTCACAAAAACAATGTGCTTGTGTTTGCCGGCTCGCTCTGGAAGCGAACTTGTGACGCGGTTGCTGCGGAGTTTCCGAGTGTTGCGGTTGACTATCAACACATTGATGCGGCGACAATCTACTTTGTCACTGACCCGGCCCGATACGACGTCATCGTGACGGACAATCTTTTTGGAGATATCCTCACCGATCTAGCGGGAGCGATCAGCGGCGGCATCGGGCTCGCAGCGAGCGGCAATCTCAACCCCGACGGGCACTTTCCGAGCATGTTCGAACCCGTGCACGGTTCGGCCCCCGATATTGCGGGCCGGGGCATTGCCGATCCGACCGCCGCGATTCTCTCGGTTGCGCTGATGCTCCGCCACCTCGGTGAGCAGGATGCCGCGGGGCGAATCGAGCGCGCAGTGGCCGCCGAGTTGGCGGAGTCCCGCGGGGCATCCCGCACCACCAGCGCTATTGGAGACGCGATCATCGCGCGAGTGTGATCCCGAGTGGCTGAGCCTGGATTAGCCAACCTGGCATCCTGAGTGTCACCGCTGGGCACTACGCTCAGTAGTGACGTTGTGTGCGATTATCCTGTCGCACCAGCACAGTTGGCCTTCTGTGTGACCGTGTGTTGCACGACCGTTGTGAAGGAATCGGACATGACAGCAAATCTGCACCTTACCGCCCCGCCAACTGCGTCGGGACTGCTCTGGCAGGTCGTCCGTCACGAGTCTGCACGCCCCGCGTCCGAGCGCGAAGATATCCTCGTGAACCCGGGATTCGGTGTCTCGTTCACCGATCACATGATCGATATCTGTTGGTCAGAGAAGGGCGGTTGGCATCGACCACGAGTCATGCCGTACGGCCCGATCTCGCTCGATCCGGCCGCTGCGGTCTTTCACTATGCGCAAGAGATTTTCGAGGGATTGAAGGCCTACCGGCACGCGGATGGCTCGATCTGGACCTTCCGTCCTGAGATGAATGCTGCCCGACTACAGCGCTCAGCGCGCCGCCTTGCCCTGCCCGAGTTGCCGACCGAGGTGTTCTTGGAATCCCTGCGTCATCTGCTGGCGGTGGACGCCGCGTGGGTGCCTGGTGCGCCAGAAACAAGCCTCTACCTGCGGCCCTTTATGATTGCAAAGGAGGCCTTTCTTGGGGTGCGGGCCGCGAAGAAAGTCGGTTTTTACATCATCGCAAGCCCTGCGGGCGCGTACTTTTCTGGCGGCGTAAAGCCGGTATCAATTTGGCTTTCTGAACGCTATACCCGGGCCGGAAAAGGTGGCACCGGGGCCGCAAAATTCGGCGGCAACTATGCGGCAAGCCTGTTGCCAATGACCGAGGCGGGCGAACACGGATGCCAGCAGGTGCTCTTTCTCGATGACACCGGTACCCACCTCGAAGAACTGGGGGGGATGAACCTTGTTCTCATGTACCGTGACGGTCGACTTGTCACACCCGAATCCGACTCGATCCTTGCGGGCATCACGCTCGATTCGTTGCTTGCCCTCGCGAGCTCGCGCGGACACGCTGTGGAACAGCGCCGGGTGTCGCTGGCCGAGTGGCGAGAGGGCGCAGTATCCGGTGAGATTACCGGTGCGTTTGCGTGTGGCACGGCTGCTGTGGTCACACCGATCGGCCGGTTGGTTGCTCCCGATTTTGAGATCGTGCACGAGGATGGTGCCGCGTCTGAGCTGACGCTGTCGCTGCGGGAGGAGCTCACCGAGATTCAGTACGGGCAGAGCGCAGACACGCGGGGGTGGATGGTGCGACTGGCGTGACCCGTGCGGATGGCTGGGAAGGCATATTTCATGCCCCACCGGGTAGTCAGCTCCTGGTGAACCCGCCCGGACGGCTGGGATGACTGGCTGTCACCGCATACGATGGGGGCGTATGTCTACCACATCTGTAGTTTTCAGCCGGGCGACCGGACGTGATGTCCGGGTTCGTTTTTGCCCCTCGCCGACCGGTACGCCGCACGTTGGGCTCATCCGCACTGCACTCTTCAACTGGGCTGTCGCACGACACCACGGCGGCGCGTTTGTTTTTCGGATCGAAGACACGGATGCTGCGCGTGACAGTGAACAGAGCTATGCGCAGCTCGTTGACGCGCTGAGCTGGCTCGGTCTCGACTGGGATGAGGGGGTGGGAGTTGGTGGTCCGCATGAGCCGTACCGCCAGTCGGAGCGCGGCGCGCTGTACCTTGAGGTGATCGACAAGCTGAAGGCCGCCGGGCACGTGTACGAGAGCTATTCCACGGCGGAAGAAATTGACGCGCGGAACGAGGGCTCCGGCCGCCCGAAGCAGCACGGATACGACAACTTTGACCGCACTCTCAGCACGCAGCAGCGGGCCGAATTTCGGGCCGAGGGGCGCGAACCGGCCCTGCGATTGCGGATTCCTGACGAACTGGATCTCAGCTTCACTGACCTCGTGCGCGGCGACATTTCTTACCCGGCCGGGGGCACCACTGACTTTGTTGTTGTGCGTCCCAATGGTGCCCCACTGTATACGCTTGTCAATCCGGTGGATGACGCGCTGATGGGGATCACGCACGTGCTGCGCGGGGAAGACCTGTTGCCCTCGACACCGCGACAGATTGCGCTTTATCATGCGCTTATCGATATCGGGGTGACGACGTTTGTTCCTCGGTTCGGACACCTGCCCTACGTCATGGGAGAGGGTAACAAGAAGCTTTCTAAGCGCGATCCAGAGTCGAACCTTTTTCTGCACCGTGAGCGCGGGTTCATTCCCGAGGGACTTCTCAACTATCTTGCACTGCTCGGCTGGGGTTTCTCGGCTGATCGGGATGTTTTCAGCCGTGAGGAGTTTTTCACCGCGTTCGAAGTGTCGAGCGTCAACCCCAATCCTGCTCGTTTCGATCACAAGAAGGCCGAGGCCATCAATGGTGCGCACATCCGCGCGCTCTCCGCGGCCGATTTCACGGGCCGACTCGTGCCGTATCTGGAGTCAGCCGGGATTGTTTCGACACCGATCACCGCGGCGCAGGAGGCCGTGCTGGCGGAGGCTGCGCCACTGGTGCAGGAACGGGTGAGCGTGCTGAGCGAGGCATCCACCATGCTTGCTTTTTTGTTTGTGGATGCCTCGGGACTCAGCTACGAGGATGGCGTCATCGCTGCTCTACCCGCCGGAGCTCCGGCCGTGCTGACCGCTGCGCACGCGGCACTGGATCGTATGCCGGGGAGGGAATGGAGGCACGACCGAATCGAGGAGGCTTTGCGCGGTGCGCTCGTGGATGGCCTCGGGCTGACACCCCGTGCGGCGTTCGGCCCGGTGCGCACGGCGATCTCTGGGCGGCGGGTGTCGCCGCCGCTGTTCGAGTCACTGCAGATCCTCGGGAAACCGGAGTCGCTCGCGCGCCTTGACCGACTGATGGCGCAGTTTGGTTCGCCCCACCCGTTAGGCTAGAGTTCCATGGATGGCCCGACCTCGGTCTGGCCCATTGGGGTATGGTGTAACGGTAACACGGCTGATTCTGGATCAGTTGTTCTTGGTTCGAATCCAGGTACCCCAGCGGAGGCGCTCGTGTAGAGCGTGCCGAGCTCCCGCAGCAGGTCCGGGGACGCGAGCGCTTTCTCTGCGCCGCAGTTCAACCACTCGCTCGCGCGGCCGAGCTTCTCCTTGACCGCATCCTGAGGCACCGTTGCTTCGCCGTGTAGATGAGGTATTCGTAGGTGGCCCCCGTTGCCGGTGTTCTGGCTGCAGAGCAGGCGGCTACGCTTGCCCGCATCGACGCATTCGCCGCAGACCATGACGCCCTTGAGGTAGCGAAAGTGCTTGATGTCCCGGTCGCCGTCACGGTTGCACTGATTGAGGATCTCCTGCACCTTTGCCCACTCGATCAGGGGTGCGCGTACCGGATCGATATCAATCGTGTTCACGAGCCTGCCGCTGAAGTCCTTGCGTACGTTGAGATAGCCCAGCTTCGCACGCCCGACCGAACCACCTTGCTCGACTTTGTGCGCCATCTTGACCTTGGCGTCCTCGCCGTCCATCCGGACTTGGACTTCGTTCATACCAACCACAAACCAACAGCACATATCGAGCGCTTCCACCACACTCTCACCGAGGAATGGGCCTACACACGCCACTACAACTCAGACACCGACCGAACCAACGCCTACCAAACCTGGATCCACACCTACAGCAACCACAAACCCCACACCAACGCCAGAGGCAAAACACCCACCCGACACACCCACAACTTCCGTGGGAACAACAACTAACGACAAATGACCATAATATATACCCATAGAAGTGCAACTCTTGACTCAGTGAACATGTACATCACCAAGTGTTGTGGTTCTACCTTGAACACGGGCGGCGCAGTTCGTCCTTGACAACTGCCCCAAGAAAGTTCGCATCAATGGCAACCGTTGACCAGCAGATTTACGCTGCCGCAGAATCAATCTCCGCCAACATCGAGGCCCTGTCGCATGACCGAGGCCTTCTGTCGCAGAACGTGCTGAATATGCTGCGCGATCTTGTCGAGGCCATCGCAGTTCGTTTCCACGCAGGCAACGGTGCAGCGGAACTGAAATGGGGGTCACAAGCGGCCGCGATCAACTGGATTGGATCGCAGAACAAGCAGATCAGCTTCCTCCAGCGCTTCCACAAGCGACTACAGGAGAGCATATCCCACTACACGCCTCCGCCAGATCGGGCGGAGCGTCTGATGCTCAGCTACTACGAGTACCTCTTGCGCATACGGACATTGCTTCGTGAACGGTGCGGCATTGAGGTGCTGGAAAACCTTGAGAAGTTTCCTATCGATCGGGAGGAGTCGCTCCAGGAGTACCACCAGAAGATTGCTGAGCAAATCGACTTGGCTGGGTTGCTCTCCGAGGAGGGTAAGCGCGAGCGCTACTACATCCATAAGGTCCGGCCGTTCTTCGTTGGTGGACGCATCTACTACGAGGTCACGTTCTCAGTCGTGAACGACCGGCTGACCAAGGTTGACCGGATTATCAGCTTCACGGATATCGACCTGACGGACAAGTACGCGGCCCAACTGACGCTTGTTCCGTCGACGATCAGCGTGCTCGGTCAGACGATGCCGATCACGATTATCCGTGCATGGGACGTCGCGATCCGTGGCTGCGAGTTCAATAACTTCGCCCGGATTCTCGGACACTCCATCATGACGAACACCGGCAGTCCCGAGTATCACTCTCTGATGCAGTTCCTCACCGGCACGGCGGCGAGCCTGCTCGACCTCATGGACATGTCGGATGCCCAGTACGACCGCATCAGGGGGATTGTGCTTCAGCGGACACAGAAGCCGGTAATCTTCCCAGTGCTCGATGACGCTCGACAGATCATGCGCACGAAGAAGCCGGGACACAACCTGCTCCGATACCTGATGCTTCGGATGAATAACCGGATCATCAAGCTGCAGTACGGGCGCGAGGAGTGCGACCGACTTTCGAAGTTGCACCTGTCCTATGGGTGTAAGCCGTTCGAGGAGATGCCGTTCTGTACATCACCGCTGGGCCATAACGCCCGCTTCGGGGACTTGCTTGAAAGTATCGACCCGACGGAACGTACTCACGAGTTCCTCGCGCACCGCGTGAAGGCCAACATCGAGCAGCGCGGCATGCTCTACACACCGGTCGCTGACCTCGAAGACTTCGGCGATGTCGACCAGCTCATTGCGGTGTACAACAATCGGGTCTACTACAAGCACACCGGTCGCCAGCTCATCAAGGACAGCGGGCATGTCTTCATCCGCGAGTACGAAGAGGGAACGGTCAAGATCATCGAAAGGCTTCAGGAGTTCACGCGTGCCGGTGTCGACGGATACGAGCAGGCGGTCGAGCGATGGCTCGACGAGACCCAACTCACTGTCGATGATGAGGACAAGAAGGTCGATGATGAGGACAAGAAGAAGGCGCTTCGTCAACTCTTTGCCGGTTCCCGCGTCGCGCTCATCTACGGCGCTGCGGGAACCGGCAAGTCCATGATGGTCAACTACATTGCCAACTACTTCGGCGACAAGCAGAAGCTCCTCCTCGCGCACACCCACCCGGCGGTGGACAACCTGAAGCGTAAGGTGTCCGCGCAACACACTGATTTCCGTACGATCACAAACCAGATGCGGCGGACGGGAGCGCAGCCCGAGTACGACGTCTTGATCATCGACGAGTGCAGCATCGTGAGCAACTCGGACCTGCTTAAGGTGCTAAGCAACACCTCGTTCAAGTTGCTGGTGCTTGTCGGTGACGTTTACCAGATCGAATCGATCCAGTTCGGCAACTGGTTCAGTATCATCCGGTCGTTCGTGCCGAAAGAGTCAGTCTCCGAGCTGACCAAGCCCCATCGGACCGACAACGCGGCGCTCCTTGATTTCTGGTCGAGAGTCCGCAAACTGGAGGGTATCGAGGAGTCGATCTCCCAACATGGCTACTCGACGGTGCTCGACGCGTCGCTGTTCACCGCACAGCGCGATGACGAGATCATCCTCTGCCTGAACTACGACGGGCTCTACGGAATCAACAACGTCAACCGTCTTCTGCAGAGCAGCAATACGGGCAAGGCTGCCATCTGGGGTGTCACCACCTATAAGGTGGGCGACCCAATCGTCTTCAACGACAGCGACCGCTTCCGGCCCGTCATCTTCAACAACCTCAAGGGTCGGATCGTCGACATTGTCGAGCACCCGGGACGCATTCAATTTGACGTCTGGCTCGATCACAGCGTCACCGAGTTCGACGTAGACGACCTCGATCTCCAGTATGTCGGCGACTCGACCGTCCGCTTCGACGTCTACCAGTCAGGCGACAGCGACGAAGACGACGAGACCCTCAACACCACGGTGCCGTTCCAAGTCGCCTATGCCGTCTCGATTCACCGCGCGCAGGGTCTTGAATACCACTCAGTGAAGGTCGTGATCACCGAAGCCAACGAAGAAGACCTCTCGCACAACATCTTCTATACGGCGATCACCCGAGCTCGTGAGCACCTGAAGATCTTCTGGACGCCCGCGACGGAGCACGCTGTGCTCAGTCGCCTCGAGCATGCGCGCAACGACAAGGATGTTTCGATCCTGCGAACCCGACGCAAAATCGCGCCCGTGCGTTAAATGGCCCGATGAGTTCTCGCCACTCAACGATTTTCATCATCTGTGGGGACCGCGACACGGGAGCGGATGCCAGCCCGAGCCAAGTGCTTTACGATGGTGCCGCGGTTGTGGCCGTACTCATCGGCAAGGGTGCTTCAACGTGCGAAGTTCCTATCGAGACTTCCAGTTTGACTGACAATGTCGGATACGCCTTCGGCAGGAGGGATCACAGCTCGCCCATATACTGGCCTGACCCGGATGATCTGACACGAGGAGGTGGGTAGTGCTCCCTGCACTCGACACGCAAACTGGTCTCCTACCCCTTGGCCGATACGAAGCCACGCTCGAAGCGATCAAGCAGAACTACGTCGACGCTCCTCAGTTTCAGGCTTCCACCACCAGGGCAGAGATCTGGCAGCATTTCGAATCGGCCACGACAGGGATCCGTTCCGTAGTGCCGGTGATCTGTGTCTAGATCGGCGGTAGCTTTCTGACTGACAAACCGGATCCTGACGACATCGACCTTGTCTACTGGTGCCAGGACGTGCTTGTCGATCAGGTTCTTGCGACTGATCTACAAGCAGCGCGTCTCCTTGAAATCTTCGCGCTGAATGAGGTTCGGAAGCGGACTGGCCTCCGCGTGGACACTCGATACTGCAAGTGGCATCTCTATCCCGAGGCGGACCGCGCGCAGTCGGTTGAGCACCAATCGTACGCTCTGAATCGTGGCTATTGGGATGATTTTTGGATGCGGAAGCGCACCAGAGCCAATCATGATCCGCCGCAGATTGCCGATGCGTTGCCAAGGCGCGGTTACTTCGAAGTTACTTTGGACGGTTTCCATGGTTTTTGATTGGGAACAGTTCAAAAAGGGCCTGGTTGGTACTCCTGACTGGCAGGATGCTGACGATCTCGCTCGTCTGAGTATTGAGAGCTTCCGAGCCGAGCGCGGCGGTTTTCGCAGAGACATGTCCTCAGGAGCCCTTCGTCTGGCGGGAGCTGGGATCACCGGTCACTCAGGAGCACTCGACGGTGTCGCTGAGACGATGCGGAATTTTCAGCGTCTC
>Ga0081606_1000390_pt1 | contig 19053 bp, 14 predicted proteins | sample EareggfetidaYelm_FD_71127 | JGI IMG/M metagenome (GOLD analysis project Ga0081606, IMG submission 71127) | Earthworm egg capsule microbial community from the University of Washington, USA - E. fetida Yelm (SPADES assembly) (version 2) | ecosystem: Host-associated > Annelida > Reproductive system... | reverse complement strand
CCACCTGTGGATAACCCCGACGGAGGCGCCACCCACTGTGTATCCCGCTGCCCCCAATCACGTGTGGATAACTTGAGCGTCAGTCACGCACCCAGCGCCCGGATCCGACCCGGCACCCGGTTGTCTCACGCCCCGGTTGCCGATCAGCTACGCGTTCAACCCCCGGAGCCAGTTTGCGCTGCGAGTGTTCTCAGAGGAGGGACGAGGCTACGCGCTCAGCTCCCGGAGCCAGCGCTCCAGCCGAGAGGCATCCGTGAAGACATGCCCCTCACCACCGACCGCTCGAGCACCGTCAACATTGTCCGCCCGATTATCGATAAAGAGAAACTCTGCCGGGTTGATACCAAGCTCGCGGATAACATGCTCGTAGATCGCGGGATCGGGCTTCACGAGGTGGAGCTCACCGCTAACAAAAACCCGCTCAAACAGGGCGGAAAAGGTTCCGTGTCGGAGCCATCCTGAAAAATCAACGCCCGCGTTGGAAAGCAGCGCCAACCGGGTGCCGCCAGCCTTGAGAGCCTGTAATACGCGGAGGGTGTCCGGGTTGAGGGAGAGCCAACTGCGGTGATCAAGAGCCCACATCTGGTCAATGTCGAGCGGATGCCAGCTCACCCCGATCTCATCGCCAACCCTCGCCCAATAGTCGGCGATTGACACGGTGCCGCGGTCCAGTTCTTCCCGGTGGTGCCAATAGGCCCGCCAGAACGCGGGGGTGTGCGCAGGCGTGATTCCAGCCCGCTCGGTGAGCTGGAGCCGATCAGATTCCGGAGGGGAGTACGAGATCACCTCACCGTAGTCAAAGACAACAACGGCTGGAGCAAGCCGGAGCGGAGCGATCTGATCGGCAGAATGCACACCGTCAAACCTACCTGAGTTTATGGCGAGAACGCGCCGAGCACCGTGGGAAAAAGAGTGCCCGATGATTCCTGATTACTCTGCCAGGCCTGCCGGCATAGGCGGCCCGAATGACCGGTGCCCGGTCAGACTCAGGTATGGTCGAGGGATGACCGAGGCCACGTTTGACGCGACCTCGGCGAGTGGTTTCCGCCGGTTTCTTGCATCACGACAGGCTTTGTGGTGCGGCTTTACGATCATCCACCTGCTGCTCGCATCGCTCTGTTTTGCTGGACCGGGCAACCCACTGGGCGATGTCACGGATGTTTATCGCAGTTGGGCGCTGCAAGCGCAGACCGGGCTCTCGCGAATGGGAATCGATACGCCCTGGGTGTACCCGATTCTTGCCTTTGCCCCGATGACGGTCGCGCTGCTGTTCGGTCCCGTTCTGTACGGCGCAACCTGGCTTGTGCTCGTCACCCTGCTGAACGGCATCGTCTTTTCTATCCTGTTGGGATCAGGGTCGCTGTCGCGCCGACGCCGTATCGCCGCATGGTGGTGGATTCTCTTCCTCGTCCTGCTTGGCCCGGTTGCGCTCGGCCGTATCGACACCGTCACCGTGCCGGTCGCGATTCTCGGACTGTTGTGGGCGGGAAGCCGCCCCCGGTTGGCGACGGCATTGCTCACCGTTGCGATGTGGATGAAAGTCTGGCCCGCAGCGGTTATTGCCGCCCTCGCTGTGAGTTCGCGGCGACGGCTCAACGTGTTCGTTGTGACAGCGTCGCTGAGCGCGGCCATCCTCGTCATAAGCTTGCTTGCGGGTGCGGGGATGAATGCGATCGGGTTCGTGGCCGAACAGGCGGGGCGCGGGTTGCAGGTGGAATCGCCGTTCGCGATCTTCTGGTTGTGGCAGATCGTCGTGGGACATCAGGACGTCGGTGTTCGGTATTCGTTCGACATTCTCACCTTCCAACTGTGGGGGCCCGGCGTGGAAACAGCCGCGACGCTCGCGACGCCGCTCATGGTCGTTCTCTCAGTGACCATCATCGGGCTGGGGATTCGCGCGACTCGGAGCGGGGCATCCTTTCTTGCGCTTTTTCCTCCGTTGGCACTGTGCCTGGTTGTCACCCTCATGCTGTCCAATAAGGTGGGGTCGCCGCAGTTTGTTTCATGGCTTGCGGCACCGATCATTCTCGGGCTGGTGGTGTCAACAAGGCGGTACCTCACCCCGGCGATTCTCACCGGCGGCATTGCGCTGTGTACCCAGGTGATCTACCCCTACTGGTACCGATGGCTGCTCTCAGCACAGCCGGTGTTTGTGTTTGTGCTCACCCTCAAGATTGTGCTGCTGGTGGGCCTTCTGGGGTGGGGTATCGGGTCAGTGTGGCAGGCTGGAACCCGCGCTGCGGTTCGTCACCGAAACGCTCTCGCGCTCGTCAGTTAGGGGAGGTCATTGTGCTCGTCGCGTTTTCTGTTGCGCCCAGCGGCACCGGTCGAGTGGATGGCTCCGTCTCCGACGCTGTTGCTGCGGCAGTGCGAGTTGTGCGGGAGTCGGGTCTGCCGCATCACACGGATGCGATGTTCACCACGATCGAGGGTGACTGGGATGCTGTCTTCGACGTGGTTCGCCGGGCCACAGACGCCGTCGCTGAGTTTGGATCGCGGGTATCGCTCGTGCTCAAGGCGGATATTCGGTCGGGATACACGGGGGAACTTACCGGCAAAATGGAACGCCTGGAACGAGCGATTCTGGAACAGGCGAGCGACGAATCGGACTGACAAGAACCTCGTCTGCGCAACTGCAGAGGCAGACTCGGGCCTGTGCTTGACGGACTGTCCCGGTGGCGGGACCGGATGTGATGGGGCTTCCCGCAACTTCAACGATGGCGGTCCCGGAACTACTGTTCCGCTTCCTCGTGCCATCTGCGGAAACCGGTTGGGCCTCGGATTCCAGAATCTTTTACGCATACGCGCGTCTGGCAATCGATACTGATCGGTAGTTACCAAGGGTAGGTGGCTCAATTTGATCGGTTATCTGGGTAGCGACGGGAGGGGGAGTCTCCGAGCTTGCCGAACCGATGAGACGATGCCGCCCGGTGACGGTATCTGGCGATCCTGCGATAACTCTGGGAGTGAGTGATTGTTATCAGCGTTGGTCTCAGGAGCCAGGAATGTCAGAAAACTTATTTTGGATGATTGCTTGACTTCTTGAGAATTCTGTGATTATGCTTGGCGCAACGGTAGCACCGAGGAAGGGAACATGTGTTGATGAGACGGCTGTTCGTCCCGGTGGACGCGGGAGGCGATTTGCGTGCGGGAGCTTGTAGTGCTGGCGGGCTATTTCATGTCTTTTGCGGGTGTCCACCTTCGGCCTTCTGTTGGGAGTCTCATCCCCGGGAAAACTGTTGCTCGTTGAACTCTTCGGCGGAGTCCGTGCTCCGGTCTGAGGAGTTTTGGGATGAACGGGAGGAGGTGAGCTAGATGCAGAAGATTTCGGATGTTGCCCTGCGCTCAGGAGCGACGCTCCGCTGCGACAGAGGAGCGGGCTGTTTGTGCACCTGAGGCAGTAAGGGCGGTGATTATTAGAGTTCCGCCTCCTCTTGTTTTCTATGCGACCACGGTATTGCGTGTTCATGAGCTGTTACTAACTCCCAGAGGAGGTGGGGGACGTGTGGAAAATCTCGGATTCTGTCCTACGATCGGGCGCGATGGTGGCGTGTAGCGGCTCAGGTGGAGGCTGTTTGTGCACCTGACGCGGTCGGACTTGCGGCGTCTCTGTGCTAGCCGATTAGCACAGTCAGCACCAGTAGCGTGTTCCAGTGATGTAGAGGAGGTGATGAGATTGCGGAAGATTATGGATTGTCCACTCCGCTCCGGGGCTGCACTCGCTTGCAGCGGATCCGGCACCGGTTGTCTTTGTACATAGACCGTCGCTGTCTTTGTGCTTAGGTCGTTGGTGGGCTGGTGCCGAGTGCTTGCTCGGCACCAGCCCACCAAACAGTCTGCGCCCAGCCTCTGATGTCGGGCTTTGTGCCTGCATCTTCTTTCCGACCTGTGTAAGAACCACCTCGAAAGCACCGCAATAATAAGGAGGCCTGGAAGGCTGTGCGACTCCCGCTCTTCAATCTCTTCGAGTACCCAAAACACCCCCAGCTCTACGATGCGCTGCGAGCAGCCGGACCTGAGCGAGCTTGGACACTGATGTCGGACCTCGACAGACTGTTTTCCCCGATTTACCAAGAAGAAGTAAAGGAGTTCACTGCCACAACTCGCGCAAAGGTGATCAAGTTCATGAACATGGTCCCCGCTCTCTCAGGTGCCGACAAGTCCTCCTATGCCGATCAAGCCGCCGGGTACGGCCCGAAGTTGATGTTCGAGTCGACTTTCATTACTCTGTGGCTCGATAACCCCGGGTTGTTATTCAAGGAAGTCGTGGAAGTCGTAGGCGCTGAGGAGCTTCGTGCTGCTCAGGAATTGGGACACGGTGTGCTTGCGTTGCCACTGCATCTTGGCCCTTCGTACACCATCGGCCCCTTGATCTCCCACAGTATGCCAACTCGGCTTGTTTTCAATCGAATGAACTTCGATGAGATTAAACAGGCGGCGTTTCCAAACCTGCCCATTGAGGGCTTTCAGCTTGGTAGTGTGTCTGCATTCCGCGCTGGTCTCGCGGCAATGCGCTCAGGGATGGCGTTCTCAATCTTCCCGGAACTTGATCCACGTGGTGTTGATGCTCACCATGTGCCGGTCGAGTTCCTTGGGGTGCGCATTTTTGCCCCGTTGGGACCTGTCATCATGAGTCAGGCCGCACAAGCGCCGATGGTGCCGGTAGTGTTGTCTTCTCTCGGCGGTGGCAAATTTCGGCTCGTTTACCACCCGATGATTGAAGCCCCAAGCAAGGGTGCGTCGCCGACAGACGCACTTGTGCGGCTCTGGGCGATCATCGAATCAGAACTGATTACTGGGCAGACCGGTGAGTGGGAAATGTGGCATGAATTCGATCGGATGCTGCCAAGCAGCGAGGAGGATCTGGCGTGATTGAGGGTACTCCGGTCGTCGAGATTTCAGATCTGCGACGAACATACTTGGGCCCAGGCGGAGAATCTACTCACGCTCTGTCGGGCGTGGATCTTTCCGTGTACGCTGGCGAGCTTCTTGCAATCGTGGGACCATCCGGCTCTGGCAAGTCGACCCTGCTCCAATTGATTGGTTGTCTGGATTCACCTACCTCAGGGAGCATTTTCCTCAGGGGACGGGATGTTGGGAGCCTCCAAGAGAAGGAGAAAGTCATCTTTCGACGAGATCATATCGGCTTCGTATTCCAAGCTTTCTATCTTGTGCCCAGCATGACGGTGTTGGAAAATGTGGCGCTCTCGTCAATCATTCGGGATGAGAGCGCAGTGCAGTGGCGATCTGGTGCACTGGAACTGCTGCAACGGCTGGGTCTAGAAGGAACTGCTGAGCGGTTTCCGCATCAGCTGTCTGGTGGACAGAAACAGCGTGTGGCGGTAGCGAGGGCTCTGTTTAGTAAACCTGAGATTCTCCTTGCGGATGAGCCCACAGGCAATCTTGACGCAGCTAACAGTGATGCTGTTTTACAATTGATCCGCTCAGCGGTTAATCGCGACACCGGTGCTGCGGGTGTTCTGGTTACTCACGATTTCCATGCTGCAAGCTTCGCGGATCGGGTCATAGCCGTTCACGACGGGAAACTGGTTGACGAGCTTATTCTTGCGCGTGAAGCCCTCGGTGTCGGAGGTGACAGTGAGCATGTTGAACGCGTTCGTACGTGGATGGCGTCAGTTTCGCTTTGACTACCGTAAGTACCTCGCAGCTGGGATCGCGCTTGTCTTCGGCGTGGCTCTGCTTTTTGGAACGCTTGTCACATCGCAGAGCATTGGAGCTCAGCTCTCGGACAGGGTCAGCTCCTTTGGAGGTATCGGGGATCTTGGGCTTGTCCCGACCGTTGACGGACCCACGATCACGATGATGGATGTGGCAACCGTTGCGGCGTTACCGGGCGTCTCAACCGTTATCCCTACATTCAGTAAACAGACAGTTGCACGTTCGCATAAAAATGGAAGCGAAAGGCAGGTGGTGGTTACCGGTTATCCGAGTGAGTGGAATTCGTCTCTGAGCGGTTTGTACGTTGACGGACGACTTCCGGATTCTGCGACACTTGAGGTGGCTCTTCCAACTGACGTGGCGAAAGGTCTGCGCGTGGTTCCAGGGGATGTGATCGATGTTGCGGGCACACAAGGGAGGGTTCGGTTTGATGTCGTTGGGCAGTTTGATCCCGGCCGACTTGGTGCCTTGGCATATGACAATATCTTCGTTGATATTTCCACAGCACAGAGAATGTTCGGTGCCGAGAACCAAATCTCCCGCATAGATATTCAGCTGGCGGACACCTACACCGCAAACGGTTGGCAGGCTAAATTTGGTGACCAACTGCCAACAGGGATGCGTGTGCAGGACACTTCCGCAGTGTCGTCATCGTTCGCGCCGCTACTTTCTGCGATTACTCTCGTGCTTACGCTTGCCTCTTTGGTGACTCTCGTCATTGCCGCGTTGCTCGCTGCGATTGCTTTCGAAGGAATCGTGCAATCCCGGCGAGAGACCTATGGTGCTTTGCGAGCCCTCGGAGCGAGTGCCGGTTGGATAGCGAAGTCCGTGTTGATTGAGGCTGCCGTACTCGGTGTGCTCGGTTCCGTGCTTGGAGTTGGCGCAGGCTTTGCTGTCAGCCGGGGTCTCAACGTATTACTTGCCTCCGGCGGCACTCTCCCGGAGAGCGTTTCTGAGTTTCACTGGTGGCAGGTTGTTATAGGCCTACTCGTTGGTTTTTTAGCGAGCCTGCTCGGCTCGGCTCGGGCAGTCCGGCGAGTTATTACTCAGGTGCCCACCGTCACACTCACCGATTTCGCCGTGACGGTGAGACCTCGAGTCCATCTTGGAACCATTCTCGGACTTGCTCTACTCGGCGTTGGACTCGCTGCGTGCTTTGCGGATCCGCTTATGGCAAAGCTCGCAGGTGTACTAGCACTGTTGGCCAGCACCGCAGTGCTCACAGGACCAACCTTAACCGTGCTGGTGCGGCCGCTTAGTTTTATTCACTGGCCGGGAAGAGTGTCAGCTCAGCGGATCCGTCGTGTGCAGACGCTCGGCCCAACCACCGCGATGACTGCCGTCGTCGTCTGCCTGAGTACAGCGTTAGTCGGGGGAGTGACGGCTATTAGTTCTGCAATGCAAGAGCAGCTGGGCCGACAGTTCGGGGCTGATATCCAGGTGTCCTCGCCTGTTCCTCTTTCCGATGATCTCTCACAGCGCATTAAGAGCACGTCGGGTGTGGCCACCACCTCGAGTACCGTGTGGGGACTGGCGGAATTTACTGGTGGAGGTCTGACTAGCCAGGTCGGATTCCTCGCCGTTGATCCAACCAGTTACTTTGACACAGCTCAACTCCCATGGCGCACCGGCAGTGATCGGACGACACCTGACCAGTTTCGAGTCGGCAACACCGTAATCTTGCCCGTCTCGGTGGTCGAGAGCCGGGGATTGAAAATCGGTGACACCGTGAGCATTAGCCGCGCTGGGCAGAAAAGAATGCTGGAGATCATCGGAACATTCGCATCACTCTCGACCGGCAATCAGATTATCATCGACCGCGAAGCTGCCGCATTCCTCGGAGTGACTGGATCAAATGGGTGGAACGTAACTGCCGATCCTGGTATTGATGTTATCGATCTTCGCAATCTTATTGCCGGCAAACTCGATGATGTTCCCGGTGTTTCCGTTATCACGTCCGCACAGATGAAGCAGCGGGCCGAATCAGAACTGGGAACCTACACAAGCGCAGTATTCGCGGTGGTCGTTCTCGCTTTGTTGCTTGGGGCTATCGGAACTGCGGGCGTATTCGGACTGAGCGTGCAGCAGCGTCGTCGCGAAATTGGTGTCTATAGGACGATAGGTGCCAGTCGGCGGGATATTCGTAGTCTGGTTCGTTGGGAAGCGATCCTCATCGGAATTGCTGCCTCCATCCTCGGACTCCTCGTTGGACAGGCCGCCAGCATTCTACTTACGCAGATCATTGCTGCTTCCCTGGGAGTAACGCTTGCGGTTGCATTCTCTCCACTCGGACTCGTGGCGATCGTTGGCCTAGCGGTGACTTCGCTGGTCGTTGCTGCACTCGCGCCGAGCCGTCGCGCTAGTCGAATCGATCCAGTCGCAGCGCTCAGGGCGGAATGATGCTGAACGGTTCCCAGAAAGCGCTCCGCCCTCGAATTCGGGACAGCGTTCTCGTCTTCTCACGGGGGGACATTTTGCAGTTCTTCTGCACGATGGAACTCCGTGTGAAAGAATTTAACGTCCCCGATTTCGTAACCGAGCTCATACCCCTACTGGATGGCACTCGGACTGTTGCGGAGTTGGAATTCGCGATGCAGAGCTCCCACGGATACTCTTCAGAGGTACTGGCTGACGTTCTCGGAGTGCTGAGTGAAGAGCGCCTACTCGATCGAGCTGTGCCTTCCTCCATCACGAGCCACCGCTTCACCCGTCAGGAGCAACTGTTCGAAGAGTTTATCGCCTCCTATCCGCAACTGCCTGACTCACCCCAGGTTCTGCAAGATCGCCTGGCACAGGCCCGGGTTGTGATCGTGGGAATGGGCGGCGCTGGAAGCTGGGTGTTGCAACCGCTTGTCGCTGCTGGTGTCGGGCGATTCGATATCCTCGACCCGGACGTGGTAGACGTAACAAACCTGAACCGCCAAGTTCTCTTCACCGAAGCGGATCTTGGAAAATCGAAAGTTAATGCCGCTGCAGGAAAAGCGTTGATGATCAATACCGCCGTTCAGATTAAAGCTCACCGTCAACGTGTGGAGTCACCGGACGACCTCAGCACAGCACTCAGCAGTGCGGATCTGATCGTCAACTGTGCGGATGAGCCGAGCGTTGTTGCCGCGTCAGACACTGTGGCAGCTGCCGCCCAGCGCGCCGGTGTGGCTCACCTTGTTGGGGGTGCCTACGGGGGAAACCTCGGGGTCTTGGGGATTAGCGTCATACCTGGACAAACTGTGTGTTGGGAATGTGTTCGTGCCGAGACAGTCAATGACCATGGCCGAGCAGAAATGGTAGCTCTGAAAGGGCGAACGCGCAGCGGCGGGAGCCTCGCTCCGGTGTCAGGCATTGTTGGGAATTTCATTGCCTGGGAAGCGCTGAGGATTCTACTAGGCCTCCCACTCGGATTGTCAAACCAAGTACGGGAGCTGGATATTATGACGCTCGAATGGCGTGTCCGGCCGGTATCCGCGCGTCCGAGTTGCACTAACTGTTCACACCTCGCGTAGCTGAGATTGCACTACAGCTGACGGTCACGCTTCGGATTGATCGGGTTCATGCCTTACGTAATTGTGTGATGGACCAAGGGCGGGTGGCGACCCGAAGGACGACATGACAAGCTGCCGTTCCTGTCTGCCCTCCAGTCTTTGGTGAGTCTCGCTCAGCGTTTGGAAGTACGCACGCGCTAGTCTTTGGTGTCGGGTTGTCGTTCGGTCTCGCTCAGCGGCTTGCTGGTCGGCTTCCCACGTCGCTTTTCGACGAGAAGCAGGATCACACGGCAACATAGAACCAGAGAAACCACCAGAGTGCTGCACCTCCGACTAGAATCCGCTGCAAATATCCACGGCGTTGCACCGCATCACCCGTTGCGAAACGTGCACAGACTCCTCTTCAGCTGTGATGAGCTCCACGTTTGCTGTTTTCAAAACGCCCCCGACGTACGGAGAGATCGATGACCACAGCGGTTTCACCGCGCGCAATTCTGAGCAACCGATCCGTTGTGTGGGGTGCATTCCTGCTTGTGCACGTGTACCTGTGCTGGGTCAACATCGCGTGCCCACAGGGATCCATGAATGATCCCACTATGGTGTACAAGCAGTGGGTTGATCAGAGCCTCATCGGCAGTGGCCACCGGGTGGGTATCGACATCGCATGGGTGTATCCCGCACTCGCGTTCATTCCGATGGTGCTCACGCGATTCTTTTCCGATGCCCTCATTGGGCAATCCTGGCTCGTCATGGTCACGGCGCTGGACGCGATTGTCATGTACGCGCTCACTCGCCGCAGTTCACTCAGGTCCTCGTCGGCCATCCCGGTCGGACGCTGCATGGCGTGCTGGTGGTGGCTCGTGTTCCTCGTGCTTCTCGGTCCGATTTCACTCGCAAGACTCGACGCGATCTCGGCTGCTCTGGGTATTCTCGGGCTGTTGTGGGCGGTTCGGCGCCCGGTCGTTGCCGGGGTTATCACCGCTATCGCGATGTGGATCAAAGTGTGGCCGGTGGGGCTTGTTATCGTCATGTTTGTCACCCTGCGTCGCACACGGAGTCTTGTGCTGTCGGCTGTGTCTATCGTGTCTTCGGGAGTCATTTTGGTCTGCCTGTCACTGGGGTCAGGGCTGAAAGTATTTGGTTTCCTGACCCAACAGACCGGTCGGGGCATCCAGCTGGAATCGCCGTTCGCGCTCATATGGTTGGGGCAAAGGATCCTCGGCGTGCCGGGGATCTCCGTAGATTACTCGCTGGAACAGCTCACCTATGAGATTAACGGACCCGGTGCCGATACGGTCGTTGCGATGAGCACCCTGGCCCTAGTGCTCGGAATTATTGCCGTTACCATTATTGCGAGCTGGGCGGTGGCACGGGGCGCTGGGTTCACCGCCGTGGCGCCACCGTTTGCGCTCGGAATGGTGACGGTGCTTATGCTCGGGAACAAGGTGGGGTCGCCGCAGTTTGTGAGTTGGCTCTCGGTGCCGATTGTGTTCGGTCTGGTCCTGTGGCGTCTCGAATTCCACATTCCCGCGCTGATTACCCTCGAAATCGCGCTTGTGACCCAACTGATCTACCCCACGTGGTACGACCAGTTGATCAGTGTCGCCCCGTTCATGGTGATCCTTCTCGCCCTCAAGACAGCGGGAATTGTGGCACTTTTCGTCTGGTCGGTACGGGCACTTCTGCGGGTCGAACGCACCCAGATCCGTCGCACTGCGGTTGCCGTGGGCGGCACGGTGCCTGAATCGGCGGCGCTGAGTCGTGCCGGATAGTCACATCCCTTCGGGAACCGTGGCAGAATCGACCGGTGACTGCCGACCTGAATGTTCCGATACTGAGCAGCCCGGGCTCGGTTCTTAGTCCGAACCGTGTGCGGCTCGCTCTCGCCGCGCTCATGCTGGGTGGTTTTGCGATTGGGTGCACCGAATTCGTCGCGATGGGGTTGTTGCCGAATATCGCCGCGGATCTGCTCCCGGGACTGTATGCGCATTCTCCCGCAGCCGCGAACGCGAGTACGGGATGGATGATCACCGCCTACGCGGCGGGTGTTGTGGTTGGAGCACCGACGATTGCCGCGCTCGCGGCATCCTGGCCCCGCAAGCGTCTCTTGCTCACGCTGCTGTGCGCTTTTGTGGTGGGAACACTCGCGTCGGCGGCACTGCCGAGCGTCGGGTGGGTCATCTGCGCCCGGTTTGCGGCGGGTCTGCCGCACGGCGCGTACTTCGGCATCGCCACCCTCGTTGCGGGGAGTTTGCTCGGCCCGAGCAAGCGAGGCCGTGGCATTGCCATTGTCATTTCGGGACTGTCGGTAGCGAATATCGTGGGTGTGCCGGTCATCACGTGGCTGGGTCAAATTGCGGGATGGCGCGTGGCCTATCTTGTTGTTGCGGCGTTGTTTGCGGCGACATTTGTTGCGGTGTGGTGGGCGGTGCCGTGGCAACCGGGTGATGCGGGCGCAACCGCCCGGCGTGAGTTGGCCGCGTTTGGCCGAGGACAGGTGTGGTTTACGATTGCGACCGTTACGTTCGGCTTCGGCGGATTCTTCGCGGTGTACTCGTATGTCGCGCCGATGGCCACCGACGTGTCCGGCCTTCCCGCGGGTGCGGTGCCGTTTGTTTTGATGACGTTCGGCATCGGGATGACGCTCGGTAATATCATCGGCGGTCGCCTGGTGGATTGGAGTGTGCGCCGTACGCTGTACATTTTCTTTCCCGCGCTTATCGTGTCCTTTGTTCTGTTCGCACTGACCGCACGATACCCGGTGGGGCTGTTCGGTGGATTTTTCCTTATTGCGATGACAGCATCGGTGCTGAGCCCTGTTATGCAGGCTCGACTCATGGACACTGCACACGAGAGTAAGGCGATTGCGGCATCCCTCAACCACTCGGCGTTCAATATTTCCAATAGCCTCGGAGCAATGGCCGGGGGATACGTTATTGCTACCGGCCAGGGGTACATCGCACCGATCTGGGTGGGTGCGGGGCTCACCGTAATCGGCCTGATACTGGCGGTTCTTTCGTTTGGGTTGGACCGCCGGTGGATTCGCCGTGGTATCCATGTGCCGTATGCGACGGGCGCGATCTCGACCGTTGACGTATAGCCGATGCTGATTCTGCCGTGGCGCCGCCGTGGCCGCGTCGGGTGACTCAGGGACAGCCCCGATTCGCTCCTTTGTTCCGGCCAGCTATGCGGTGAGTAACTTCGCAATTGCGGCCCCGACGGCGTCATCCTCAATGAGGAAGGCGTCGTGACCGTATTCCGACTGCAACACGATCGGCTCGAGGCCGTGCACGCTGTGCGGCATGTGTGTCGCGATCTCGCGCTGCGAACTGAGCGGAAAGTAGCGGTCGCTCTCTATACCGAGCACGAGACTGCGAGCCTGGATGCCGCGCAGTGCCGTCGCGACGGAGCCGCGTCCGCGTCCGACATCGTGTGAGTTCATCGCCTCGGTGAGAATGAGGTAACTGTTTGCGTCGAACCGGCGGGTGAACCGGTTGCCGTGGAAGTCGAGGTAGGATTCGACCGCAAACCGCCCCTGCCCACCGAGGGGGTTGAGCGTTGACTGCCAGCTCCGGGCAAACCGAACATTGAGTTCGTCGGACGTGCGGTAGTTGAGCATTGCCATCCGGCGTGCGAGCGCGAGCCCGCGGGTGGGGCCGTCACCGTCCGGCAGATCGTAATAGTTTCCACCGTGGAATGCCGGGTCAGCACGGATGGCTTCGATCTGCACTGAATTCAGCGCGATTTGATCGGCGGATGTCGCCGCGGGTGCCGCGAGCACGACGATTCGCTCGACGGCATCGGGTGCTATGATTGCCCATTCGAGTACGTGCATTGCCCCCATCGAGCCACCGATAATAGCGGCAAACCGATCAATCCCGAGTGTCCGTGCGAACGCAATCTGTGCCCGCACCTGGTCACGAATCGTGAGGAACGGAAACCGTGAGCCCCACTCGCTGTGGTCGGGCGCGAGTGAGGAGGGACCGGTGCTGCCCTGACATCCCCCCAGCACATTCGGCGCGATGACACAGTATCGTTCAGTGTCGAGCACTCTGCCCGGGCCGACGAGGGTCGGCCACCAGCCCGAGGTGGGATGTCCCGGCTCCGCCTGTCCGATCACGTGGCTGTCGCCCGTGAGTGCGTGCAGCACAAGTACCGCATTGTCGCAGGCGGGCGAGAGGATGCCCCACTGCTCGTACGCAATCCGGACGCCGGGAAGGTGCGCGCCGGACTCCAACTCGATGTCACCCACGGTCGTGAACCGGCGATTGCCGATCGGGTCTCCCTCTCGCCACGCTCCGGAGGCCGGAGGCCGCCCGGCGAGGGTCAACGCGCGCGCGTCGGTGATGAAGCTCGCGGGTGCGGCGTTCGCCTGGGTCTGAAAATCCACCCTTTGATTCTCACGAGTTTTGTGCGCTTGTGCGCGATTGTTACGCGGAAATCGGGGGGAGCGGTTGGCGTAGGCCGCAGGAGAGCATGTTCGCGCTCGATTGTTTCACTCGTGGCGTACCACGGCGCTCATCCTGCCGGGTTCCGGAGTCGGACTAGGGAAGCCGCGCTGCCGCTGCCGCGAAGCGGGCGCAGGTCAGGCCCGCATCGAGATCCGTCTTGAGATCCTCGACATTCTCAATCCCGATCGACAGGCGAACCAGTCCCGGGGTAACCCCGGCGGTCAGCTGCTGTTCGGGGGTCAGCTGCGAGTGGGTTGTCGATGCCGGGTGAATGACCAGTGAGCGGACATCCCCAATGTTTGCGAGGTGTGAAAACAGGGAGAGTGAGTTAACAAGCGCCCGCCCCGCGTCTACACCCCCCTTGAGCTCGAACGAGACGACCGCGCCGACGCCCTTGGGCGCGTAGCGGTTGGCATTGGCGTACCACGGGCTGGAGGGCAGTCCGGAGTAGTTGACGTGTGCGACATCCGGGTGAACATCGAGCCATTCTGCGATCTCCTGCGCGTTCTGCACGTGCCGTTCCATTCGCAGTGAGAGAGTTTCGATGCCCTGGATAAGTTGCCAGGCGCTCGCGGGCGCAATCGCGGCGCCGAGATCGCGCAACAGCTGCACCCGGGCCTTGATGATGTAGGCGAGGCTGTCGCCGAGGATGCCGGTGTAGCTGGCGCCGTGGTATGACGGGTCGGGCTCGGTGAGGTCGGGGAACTTGTCCACATGCTGTGACCACGGAAAAGTGCCCCCGTCGACAATAATTCCGCCGATCACCGTGCCGTGGCCGCCGAGGAATTTTGTTGCCGAGTGCACAACGATGTCGGCACCGTGCTCAAGCGGGCGGATGAGGTACGGTGTGGCGATGGTGTTGTCGACAATGAGCGGGATGCCGCTCTCGTGCGCGATGGTCGCGACGGAGGCGATATCAAGGACATTGACCCGCGGATTTCCGATCGTTTCGGCGAACAGGAGCTTTGTGTTGGGGCGGATGGCTCGCCGCCACTCGGCAGGGTCATCCTGATTCTCAACGAACGTTGTGTCGATACCCAGGCGTGCCAGCGTGTAGCGGAAAAGGTTGTACGTGCCGCCGTAGACCGACGCTGACGACACAATGTGATCGCCCGCGCGGGCAATATTGAGAACCGCGATTGATTCGGCCGCCTGTCCGCTTGCGAGAAGGAGTGCGCCGGTGCCACCTTCGAGCGCGGCAAGTCGCTCTTCAACGACCGCCTGGGTTGGGTTTTGGATGCGGGTGTAGATATTGCCGACCTCGGTGAGGGCGAAAAGACGCTCCGCATGATCGGTATTGTTAAAGACGAAAGACGTCGTCTGGTAGATCGGGGTAGCGCGGGCGTTCGTAAGGGGGTCGGGTGTGGCACCGGAGTGCACCTGCTTTGTCTCGAAGCACCAGTTCACGTCGCTCATATTTGCCTTTCCGCGGCGCCTGTGGAAGGGCCTGTTGCCACGGTATTGGGTGGGGGAACTGACCGCAAGAGAAGGTGCAATCTGGCGTCACGGAGGGAGATAGCCAACTGTTCGGGGCCATGACGCCCCGCTCATCACACTGCATTGGTTTGGGGGTGACGTGTCACTGAGCCCTGCCCTGCGTCGGCACGCACGCGTCTTGCCAATACGGTGCACTTATCACAACGGTATAAATATCAGAAATATAACAATGAAAGATGATCGTATCTGCTAGAGGATACGAGAATGGAGCAGTGATGCGCGCAGTAGTATTTACCGCCGAAAAACGCCTGGCAATCGAAGATCGTGACATTCCGATACCGGGATTCAAGGAAATTCTTATCAAAACTGCGGCGGTGGGGATATGTGGAACCGACACCCACGTCTTCGACGGAGAATTCGAAGGCACAGTCTTTCCGCTGGTCCCCGGCCACGAGGCAACCGGCACAATCATTGAGATGGGTGCGGGTGTCAGCAGAGGAGTCTGTGATTTTGCGATCGGCGACAGAGTCGCCGTTAATCCGAGCACAACGTGTGGTGAGTGCGAGTTTTGCCTGAACGGTCACCACAACCTCTGTCGATTCTGGAACGGGCTTGGCGTGGTCGCATCGGATGGCGCAGCGCAGGAGTACTTCCTGGCTCCGGCGCACAATGTGTACCGGCTCAAGAGCGACACAGACATTTTTCACGCGGCTCTGATCGAACCACTTGCCTGTGCGATTCGTGGGTGGGATGTGCTGCCGCGACGCCTGGGTGACCACGTGTTGGTGTATGGCTCCGGCACGATGGGTCTGCTTATGGCACAGCTTGCAACACGAGCCGGTGCCGCGTCAGTGAGCATTGTCGACCTCAACACGGAGCGCCTTGCAACGGCAGCGGACTGCGGCATCCGCAACCGCTTTACCTCGCCGGACGAAGCTGACCGTAAGAAGTGGGATGTCGTCATTGATTGCACGGGAAGTATCAGCGCAATCGAGGATGGGTTGACGAGAGTGAAACCGGCCGGTTTCTTTCAGAATTTTGGTGTTGCACCCACCCATAAAACTGCCAACTACTCACCATTTCGGGTTTATCGCGACGAGATTTCTATTGTCGGAACGATGGCCGTGCTCAATTCGTTTGGCAGGGCGGTTGAAATGTTCGAGGCGGGTGTTATCAATGCTGCAGCAATGATTAGTCATTCCTTCACGATGGACGATTACTCGGTGGCGTTGGAGATGTTCCGATCGGGACAGGGACGGAAGTTGCAGATCCGACCACATGACACCGAATCCCGGGTTCTTGTGCCGTGACTGCCCCCACAACAACCACCAAAAAAGCTCGACCGATTCCCACCGGGAAGCGGTTTGTGGGTGCGATCGGAAGGAATCCGTGACATATCTCAGGATTGATCCCACGACCTTTGCCAGCGACGCGGCGGCGGGATTCGTCGCTGCCCACGGTAGCCTCGTGCGCTCGGTGCCCGGCGGAGTTGTGCGTGCAACGGCGACTCAACCCGGCCAGGTTGCTGTTGTTATTGGCGGAGGGTCGGGTCACTATCCGGCATTTGCTGGACTGGTGGGGCCGGGTCTTGCACACGGCGCGGCACTGGGTGAGGTGTTTGCCTCACCCAGTGCGCAGCGGGTGTTCACTGTCGCACGGACCGTCGCGACCGATGCGGGTGTTCTTCTGTGCTACGGAAACTATGCGGGTGACGTCCTCAACTTTGACGATGCACAGCGGCGGCTCATTGCCGACGGCATCCCGTGCCGGACCGTGCGGGTCACAGATGATGTTTCCAGTGCACCGCCCACCGAGCGTGAGCGCCGCCGCGGAATCGCCGGTGGCTTGGCCGTGTTCAGGGCAGCAGCTTGGGCAGCTGAACAGGGATATTCACTGGAAGAGGTAGCCCGTTTCGCTGCGTACGCAAATGCGAGCACACGCACCATCGGGGTTGCCTTTTCAGGGTGCGCACTACCCGGTGCCTCAGCCCCACTGTTTTCCGTGCCGGTCGGTCGAATGGCGGTGGGAATGGGAATTCACGGTGAGCCTGGAATCGACGAGGTTTCGGTGCCTTCCGCCCGCGAGATAGCCGAATTCTTCGTCACCCGACTACTTGCTGAACGCCCCGAGCACCCGAGTGCGACAAACGAGCGCACAGCCGTCATCCTCAATGGCCTGGGGTCGGTGAAATCTGAAGAGCTTTTTGTCGTCTACACCGCGGTTGCGAGGTGTCTTGAGCAAGCTGGTCTCACCGTTGTTGAACCCGAGGTCGGTGAGTTCGCCACAAGTTTTGACATGGCGGGCATATCGCTGACGCTGGTGTGGCTGAACGCGGAGCTTGAACAGGCGTGGGTGTCACCAGCCTGTGCTCCGGCGTATCGGAAGGGTGTGCCCACTCTTGTGCACGAAGGTGACCAGAGCCCGACGCCGTACACCGCGCAGCCACGTGTGCCCGCTCTTGTGCGCGAAGCCGAGGCACATCTTCCCGAACTTCCGGTGTCGTGCGGTGAGCGGCCTGGCTTGCGGGAAGACGGGAATGTCCCGCGTTCGCGGCCAGTATCCGCGGTGTCGGCTGTCGGGTCGGCGGTTCCGCTATCGGCCGGGTTTGTGTCACCGGCATCGGTGCTCGCGGGGCGCACCGCAGCGGCAGCACTTGAGGCGATCCGGGCAAGCATTGACGAGAATGTAGACGAACTCGGGCGGCTCGACCACATCGCCGGGGACGGTGATCACGGCATCGGGATGCAGCGTGGTGCCGCGTCTGCCGCGGCCGCAGCGCAGGCCGCGGCAGACGCGGATTGCGGTGTCAAGATTGTTCTGTGTCGTGCCGGTGAAGCGTGGGCGGATGCTGCTGGCGGGGCATCCGGAGCGCTGTGGGGACGCGGACTACAGGCTATGGGTGAACATCTGGGCACTCAGCATTCGCCGACACCGAGCGATGTGGTTGCCGCGATCCTGGCCGCTCGGGATGCGGTTCACACGATGGGCAGGGCGGTTGTGGGTGACAAGACTCTTGTCGATGCACTCGTGCCGTTTACCGACACGCTCGCGGTGCAGGTTGCGAACGGGGCATCCCTTGTCGATGCGTGGCACGTCGCGACGCAGGCTGCTACCGCCGCCGCTGTTGGAACCGCGGACCTGTCACCCCGTGTGGGTCGTGCCTGTTTACACACGACAAAGAGCCTGGGAACACCAGATCCCGGGGCAATTTCTCTCTCACTCGCGTTCGCCGCGGTCAGCAGAGTTCTTGTTTCAGCGGAACACCGGAGGTCCGGCTCAGAGAATTTGCCCTCCACCCAGACGCGGTGATCCTCGGTGGAAGCCGCAATAATAGAACCATGTCGGCACCGCGTTCTCTCGAGGCTTTGGCCGACAAGGGGCTCATTCACTCTTCTTGGGCACAGGCGTTGGCCCCGGTAGCCCCGCAGCTTGCACAGCTGGGCGATTTTCTACGGGCCGAGACCGCAGCCGGGCGTGGATACCTTCCCGCGGGAAATCGGGTGTTGCGGGCATTTTGTACGCCGCTCGACCGGGTGCGGGTTCTTATCGTGGGGCAGGATCCGTACCCCACCCTGGGTCATCCCATCGGACTGTCGTTTGCGGTCGATCCAGATGTGCGTCCGCTGCCGCGAAGCCTGCAGAATATCTACCAGGAACTCGCTGCCGATGTGGACATTACCCCGCCGTTACACGGTGATCTCAGCTCATGGACACACAACGGCGTCATGCTGCTCAATCGAGTGCTGACCGTGCGCACGGGAACCCCGGCCTCTCATCGCGGGAAAGGGTGGGAGCAGATCACTGATCACGCGATTGCGGCGCTCGTCGCTCGTCAAACTCCGCTTGTCGCGATCCTGTGGGGGAGGGATGCGCAGAACCTGAAACCACAGTTGGCTGGCATTCCGACGGTGGAGTCAGTGCACCCCAGCCCGCTGTCGGCGGCCCGCGGGTTCTTCGGTTCGCGACCGTTTAGTCGAGCCAACGCACTGCTGAGCGCGCAGGGAGCC
>Ga0081606_1000389_pt1 | contig 19063 bp, 14 predicted proteins | sample EareggfetidaYelm_FD_71127 | JGI IMG/M metagenome (GOLD analysis project Ga0081606, IMG submission 71127) | Earthworm egg capsule microbial community from the University of Washington, USA - E. fetida Yelm (SPADES assembly) (version 2) | ecosystem: Host-associated > Annelida > Reproductive system... | reverse complement strand
TTGGCTCGACACAGCCTTGCCCACTCTCCTCGTTCGTGCACGTCACACGGTCAACTCGACGGCCTGGCTGGACCCACCACCTCGGTTAACCCATAACAGCCTAGACCCGATAGAGCATTGAGACGAAGCATTAGGGAAATATTTCGCTCTAAGCCTCGGGGTCTGGCGGTTAGGTTCGGTCAGCGCGGCGACAGGCTCGGTCAGCACGGCGACAGGCTCACGACCTTTCGATGAGCGTCGAGGGGGACAGGTGCTGAGTATCAAGGGGGTAGCAGGTACCGTTGTGCATATGGAATTTACCGGTCGGCGGCCTGCGCACGATCTCACCTACTCCGATGTTTTTCTCGTGCCGCGACACTCGGACATTGCGAGCCGGTTCGATGTGTCGCTCGCGACGGATGACGGCAGCGGCGCGGCCATCCCGATTATTTCGGCCAATATGACGTCGGTGACGGGGCCACGACTCGCGGCGACGCTGGCTCGACGAGGCGGCCTGGGTGTGTTGCCACAAGACCTGGGCCTGCAGGAATTGGCTGCGGCCATCAGCTGGGTGAAGGGCCAGCCGACGACGTGTGACACCGCGGTCACCCTCACCGCCGATGAGTCTGTCGCTGATGCGCTGCGCCGGGTGCCGCCGGTTAGTGGGCACTCGATCATCATCACGACCGAGTCGGGTGAGTATTTGGGATGCCTCGCGGCCGAACTGCTCGCACAGGCGCTTCCCGCCGCCCGCCTCGGTGACCTTGTGCGTGCTGTGTCCCCCTCGCTTGACGCGGAGGATGTCGTGAGTTCGCGCCGCGCTTTTGATCTGCTTACCGACGCGGGCACCGATGTTGCACCCGTGCTCCGGCACGGTCGGGTGGTGGGAACCCTCAGCGTCCGCAGCGCGCTGCGCGGCACGGTGTACACACCCTCGCTCGACGCTTCGGGCCGGTTGCGGGTTGCTGCGGCGCTCGGCATTAGCGGGGATGTCGCGGCCAAAGCACGCGCCCTGGTGGCGGCGGGAATTGATGTGCTCGTGCTGGACACCGCACACGGACACCAGGAGGGAATGCTGCGTGCTCTTCGCACGGTGCGGGAGTTGGGGCTCGGTGTTCCGCTCGTCGCCGGCAATGTTGTCACCGCGGAGGGCGTTGCCGAGCTTGTTGCGGCGGGCGCGAACATCGTGAAGGTCGGGGTTGGTCCCGGTGCCATGTGTACAACCCGAATGATGACGGCAGTCGGGCGACCGCAGTTCTCCGCGGTGCTCGACACGGCTGCTGCTGCGCGGGAGATGGGTGCGAGCGTGTGGGCAGACGGTGGTGTGAGGTACCCGCGGGATGTTGCGCTTGCGCTTGCGGCCGGGGCATCCGCTGTGATGGTGGGTTCTTGGTTCGCGGGCACCGTGGAGTCACCCGGTGATCTTCAGCGGGATGAGTCTGGTCGGCTCTATAAAGAGAGTTGGGGTATGGCCTCGACGAAGGCGGTGCGGGAGCGGTTTGCGCGGCTCTCCGCCTACGAGCGGGCGAAGAAAGAGCTGTACGCGGAGGGAATTTCGTCGTCCCGGATTTACCTCGATCCGCTCCGGCCCTCGGTGGAAGACCTGCTGGATCTGATCGTGTCGGGTTTGCGCAGTTCACTCACGTACGCCGGCGCGCGCACTCTGGCGGAGTTTCGGGAGCGGGCTATGGTCGGTGTGCAGTCGGCGGCTGGTTATGAGGAGGGTAAAGCGCTGCCTGTCAGTTGGTGATGCCGCGGTTGGGCTGGTTTATGCGGCTGCGTCTTGTCTGTGCTTGTTGTGGAACCGGTTCACGTTCGCCGTGAGCCCGGCGGGCAGTCGTGGTGTGGTGGTGTGCGCCGGTGATGTCGCGAGGTGAGGTCGATATACTGAGACCCCCATGGATGACCCGCCGTCTGCGACTTCACCAGGTAGTGCTGATCTGACTCTGAGCGCCTCATGAGTGAGTGGATCCTTTTCGCTGTCGGGTTGCTGCTCTCACTGGGAACCGGCGTATTCGTCGCCGGAGAGTTTGCCCTGGTCACTCTCGATCGAGCCGAACTGGAAGCGCAACGCGAGCGTGGTGTTCCCCGCTTGGGCCTCACGATCGCCGCGCTGAAGATCACCTCAACGCACCTCTCGAGTGCGCAACTGGGTATCACACTGACAACCCTCTTAGTGGGTTTCACCATGGAACCGGCGTTGTCGTCACTGTTATCCGGTCCGTGTGCAGCAATCGGGATGCCCCGTCCGGTGGTCGGTGTCGTCGCACCGATCATCGCGATGACGGTTGCGACCCTCATCTCGATGATCTTCGGGGAGCTTGTGCCGAAAAATTTTGCGCTTGCACTGCCACAAGCGACGGCTCGATTCGTGATGCCGTTTCAGACGGCCTTTACGTGGATGTTTCGACCGGCGATCACCGTGCTTAACGGCTCGGCCAACGGCATCCTGCGTGCTCTGGGGATGGAGCCAAAGGAGGAATTGTCCGGTGCGCGTACCGCCGATGAGCTGTCGTCGCTTCTGCGCCGTTCGGCGCTCGCGGGGGTCTTGGAAGCTGACACGGCGACACTGCTCGGTCGAACACTACGGTTCGCGGCGCTGGATGCTTCGAGCATCATGACACCGCGCCTGGCGGTGGTCGCGGTGCAGCGCTACGACTCGGCCGAGGCGATTATCGAACTTGCTCGGCAGAGCGGCCACTCCCGGTTTCCCGTGTATGACAAGAACCTCGATGATGTTGTGGGAATTGTGCACGTGAAGCAGGCCGTGTCGGTGCCTCGAGAACGTCGCGGTGATGTACCCGCCTCGGCCCTGCAGTCCGATGCGGTTCGAGTTCCAGAAACGATCAAGCTCGATGCGCTGCTCGGTGAACTCCGCGGACGCGGCTATCAGTTGGCGATTGTTATGGACGAGTATGGCGGCACGGCGGGGGTTGCCACGCTGGAGGATCTCGTGGAGGAACTGGTCGGCGAGGTCGCTGACGAGCATGATCGCACCCGGGCGGGTATTGTGCGCCGGGGGGATGCGGTGAGTTTTCCGGGCATCCTGCGGCCTGATGAACTGCTCGAGCGCACGGGCATCCGGGTTCCAGAAGACGACGATTACGAGACGGTTGCCGGGTTTATCATGGCGTACCTGGGGCGGTTGCCGGTGGTTGGCGATGACGTACCGCTTGCTGAGGGGGTGCTGCGTGTGCAGCGGCTTGACGGACGGCGCATTGATCGCGTGCGGTTTGAGCCGCGGTACCCCGCGGCGGCTGAGGGTGCGTCGGGTGCGCGTGCTGCGGAGGGTGCGTCGGGTAGGCGTGCTGTCGGTGCGCCTGCCGTATCGACCCGTCGTGGCGCTGTGTCGCTGACTCCGTTGGGTGAGACCGACCACGGGGCATCCCGAGGTGCTCAATGAGCGAGGTCTTTGGCATCGGATGGCTCGTGCTGTTGCTGTTGGGCAACGCTTTTTTTGTCGCGGCGGAGTTCGCCGTCATCTCTGCCCGTCGTTCGCAGATTGAGCTGTTGGCCGAGGCCGGGAAGCGCAGTGCGCGGACCGCCCTGTGGGCGATGGAACACGCGACCCTCATGCTCGCCATGTGTCAGCTGGGGATCACGGTGTGCTCGCTGCTCATCCTGAATGTTTCGGAGCCGGCGATCAAGCATCTGCTTGCCGGACCGCTGAACCTCACGGGTTTTTCGACCGATAGCGTTGCGGTGGTTTCTTTCATTGTTGCCCTCGTGTTGGTGTCGTTCCTGCACGTTGTTATCGGCGAGATGGTGCCAAAGAATATTTCGTTCTCGGTGCCCGAGCGGGCTGTGCTTTTGCTTGCGCCGCCGCTCGTGTTTTTGGCACGGCTGTTTCGACCACTGACGGTTGCGCTCAACGCGATCGCGAATGCTGTGCTTCGACTCTGTGGGGTGGAACCGAAGGGGGAGGCGACCTCAACATTCACGCTTGACGAGGTGCAGACGATTGTTACGCGGTCGCGGCGGGAGGGAGTGCTCGATGATGCGAGTGGCACCCTGTCGGCGGCGTTCGAGTTCACGACGAAGCGGGTAGTTGATGTGCAGGTGCCGCGCGGTCAGGTATTGTCGCTGCCGTCGGATGCCTCACCGAGTGATGTAGAGCGGGCTGTCACCCGCAATGGGTTTTCGCGGTATCCGGTGTGTGATGATGATGGTGATCTCGACGGTTATGTCCACCTGAAAGACGTCATTGATCTTGACGATGACGAATTCAACACTCCGATTCCCGCGAAGCGCATCCGCCGACTGGTCTCTATTTTCGAGGGCACCGACCTAGAGGATGCCCTCGCCTTGATGCGGCGTCATGGCACTCATCTTGCTCGGGTTTTTGCTGAGGATGGGCGGGTGACCGGGGTGTTGTTTCTCGAGGATATTATCGAGGAGTTGGTTGGTGAGGTGCAGGATGCTACCCGGCGGTAAACGGGGGTGGGCTGAGGGTAATCGGAGGGACTTTTGCGGGCGTGGTGGGGATGCGTTTCTGAGCGCAGCGGGAGAAGCCGCGAATCTCGATCCATGCCTTTCCGGAATCGTCATGGTCTCTATCTGCCGTGATGAGTAGATTATTTCCAGGACTTTGAAGATCAACGCTCTGGCCCGGGCGGTATCCTTCATCCTGATAGCCCTCGCTGAGAAGTTGGCTTCTCAGGGTATCTAGCCAGGCAGAAATATCGAAGGTATCAGCCACATATGCTTCCCAGTAACCCGTATACTGCGTGGTCTTCTTGTCGCAGGCGAAGGAACTGTTCGGGAGTATATCCACAAGTCCCCGGAATGCCTCCGAGGGAATACGAGCAACAACCTTCCGCATCTCAACGTGTGTCTCAGCACGAGCCTCATCAAAAGTCGGAAAATAATTAATCACGCCACACCCCGAAACAACTAACCCAGTGCAGACAACAACCGTAGTGCTGATCACACGATTAATTCTCATTGACAACCAACTCATGTTGCACCTCTCTCAGTACTTTGTTGTTGCCCTTGACTCCGGCGATTTGGTTGTGTTGTGCGAGCATGTCCTCGATCTGGAGTTGCATCGCGATGGGTGGTACTGTCACGCCCCAGATGATTTTTGCGAGTTCGTTTCCGCTGAAGTTGATACCCGAGTCCCGTTCGATGATTCCGTTCTCTGCCGTCGGTGCGACAGCGTAACCGAGATCCCCCATCGCCAACCCCTGACCGGTGGGAGCGTAGAACAGCTTGTTGAGATCGTAACGTCCGGCGTATCCGATGTATGTTGTAGACGGGTCAGGCTTCCAACCAGCTTTCATCCCGATCCCGCCGAGCAGGATCCGTGTGTCCAGCCGTGCCCCACGTCGTTCCGCTTCCCCGGCAGCAGCCGAACCGAAACTGTGCTCCACACTAACAATCCTCAGATCCCCGAACTCACTGGCCCGAAATCCCTTGAGAAAATCGGCGTAGTTCGCCCCGATCACATCGGCGATCGTATTGATCTGCGGCCCGTGAGAGAACAGATCAGCAGTCTGCGGAAAACGACCATCCTTGAAAACAAACGCAACCACCCCACCGTGCAACTGATCTACCTCCCACTGAGCGAATGCCTGTATCCCCTCGCGTTCGTGATTGTTCAGTGCACCCTGATACATCCCCTTGAGTGTGCTGTCAGAACCGGGCAGATACGACAACACAACCTTCGCCCGGGCCGGGTCACCGATCATCTCAATAATCCGGTCGGTGTTGTGGTCGTAGAGGTAGAGCTGAATAGCACCGTCCTGAACCTGGCTGAGGTAGAGGATCTCCTGGGAGATATCTGCGATACTCGCGTTGAGCGCGACTCGCTGTGGTTGGGACACGGCAGGGCCGTACTTGTTGATGAGTGTGGGTAGTGCTTCAAGGCGGGCCTGTAGTTGTGCCAGCTCGGTTTGGGCCTCTGTTAGTCGTTGGGTGGCGAGGTGACGGTTGGCGGTCACGCGATCACCGGGTGGTAGTCCGTTGAGCTGCCCAATAGTGCCCGGATATCTGGTGATAAGCGTGGCGCGTTGCTCCGGAGTGAGCTCGTTCCACGCTCGTGCTACCTCGCCCGGCGGTGGTGGATAGCGGGCCAGCTCAGTGAACAGATTCGGACACACCACCTCCAACACAAGATGATCAAACACCGACATCCTGCCCACACCCACAAGCACCCCCACACCCACCCCTGCACCCACTCCCACACCTGCACCTGCGTTTGTGTTTGTGTTTGTGGGTAGGTTGCTGAATGCTCCGAGCACAGCAGGCGCGGTCAGTAACCTGACACAGTGTGTATCAGCAGCCTGACGTCGCTGGCTTAGTTGCTGCCAGGCGAGACCAATACAACGTAACTCTTCTTCTGCAGCATCCACCCGCTGTAGCGCACTGCGCCGAACACCCTCATCCAACACAGCAGATGGTGACATCAGTTCCACAGGCGGTGACATCAGTTCCACAGATGGTGATATCAGTTCCAGGGTTTGCTGTGCCGCAGCCATGATCTGTCGTGTTTCCCGCTCACGATGGCGCAACATCCGGGCCTCCTGCGCGATCTGGGCCACCACAACGCCATACTGTCCCAACGCGGCAGCACCCGCAGCATAACTAGATGCAATCGCCGCAACCACCGGCCGTAACTGAGCAACACGAGCAGCAACACCAGAAGCCACCAACGAACGCCACGAACCATCAGAGGCCCACCCCTCCACCTGTGCCAACGGCTGCTCAATCTGCTCAGTGACCACCCCGCTACGCGTCAACCACTGCCGCGCTAACACAAACACATCATCGGTTGCACACAACCCCGGATCCTCACCATCCCACACCCCACCCATTCCCCTGTGCTACCTTCCCATCGCCGCGAGCTGCTGATCAGCCTGCACCAAACTTGCCACCGACCGATGAGCCTCCCACGCAAGCGACTCCAACACCCCCGCAAGCACCCACTGACGAACAACCAGAAGACGGGATATCTCCCCCACCGTCACCTCCACCGATCCAGACCCCTCAAAAACCGAACCAACAACCCCACCCGCCACATACGCCGAGCACCGCAACACCCCACACACCACATCAACACCATACGAATCAACACACAACCCCTCAGACACAACACCACCCATCCCCTCCACTAGATACCCCCACCACAACAAACACGCAACAAACACTAACCCGACAACACCGATCACAGGGCTGCACCCCAACCACATGTGGATAACCCAGACGAAGACACCACCCACCGCATACCCCACCACCCCTGACCACGTGTGGATAGCTCGAGTGTCAGTCACGCGCTCAGCGCCCGGAGCCGCCCCGGCACCCGGTTGCCGATCGGCTACGCGCTCAGCGCCCGGAGCCAGCGTGGGCCTGGAATTTCTGGAAGGATTCCGAAGCGGGCTACGCGCTTAACCCCCGGAGCCAGCGCTCCAGCCGAGAGGCATCCGTGAAGAGGTGCCCCTCACCACCGACCGCTCGAGCACCATCAACATTGTCTGCCCGATTATCGATAAAGAGAAACTCTGCCGGGTTGATACCAAGCTCGCGGATAACATGCTCGTAGATCGCGGGATCGGGCTTCACGAGGTGGAGTTCACCGCTAACAAAAACCCGCTCAAACAGGGCGGAAAAAGTTCCGTGTCGGAGCCATCCTGAAAAATCAACGCCCGCGTTGGAAAGCAGCGCCAACCGGGTGCCACCAGCCTTGAGAGCCTGTAATACGCGGAGGGTGCCCGGGTTGAGTGAGAGCCAACTGCGGTGGTCAAGCGCCCACATCTGGTCGATGTCGAGCGGATGCCAGCTCATCCCGATCTCATGACCGACCCTCGCCCAATAGTCGGCGATCGACACGGTGCCGCGGTCCAGTTCTTCCCGGTGGTGCCAGTAGGCCCGCCAGAACGCCGGGGCGCGCGCAGGCGTGACTCCGGCCCGCTCGGTGAGTTGGAGCCGATCAGATTCCGGAGGGGAGTACGAGATCACCTCACCGTAGTCAAAGACAACAACGGCCGGAGCAAGTCGGAGCGGAGCGATCTGATCGGCAGAATGCACACCGCCAAACCTACCCGAGTTTATGGCAAGAACGCGCCGAGCACCGTGGGAAAAAGAATGCCCGATGACCCCTGATCACTCTGTCAGGCCTGCCGATATAGGCCACCCGAAGATCGGCGCCCGGTCAGACTCAGGTATGGTCGAGGGATGACCGAGGCCATGTTTGACGCGACCTCGGCGAGTAGTTTCCGCCGGTTTCTTGCATCACGACAGGCTCTGTGGTGCGGCTTTACGATCATCCACCTGCTGCTCGCGTCGCTCTGTTTTGTTGGACCGGGCAACCCGCTGGGCGATGTCACGGATGTTTATCGCAGTTGGGCGCTGCAGGCGCAGACCGGGCTCTCGCGAATGGGAATCGATACGCCCTGGGTGTACCCGATTCTCGCCTTTGCCCCGATGGCGGTCGCGCTGTTGTTCGGTCCGGTTCTGTACGGCACAACCTGGCTTGTGCTCGTCACCCTGCTGAACGGCATCGCCTTTTCTATCCTGTTGGGGTCAGCGTCACTGTCGCGCCGACGCCGTATCGCCGCATGGTGGTGGATTTTCTTCCTCGCCCTGCTTGGCCCGGTTGCGCTCGGACGTATCGACACCGTCACCGTGCCGGTCGCGATTCTCGGACTGTTGTGGGCGGGAAGCCGCCCCCGGTTGGCGACGGCATTGCTCACCGTTGCGATGTGGATGAAAGTCTGGCCCGCAGCGGTTATTGCCGCCCTCGTTGTGAGTTCGCGGCGACGGCTCAACGTGTTCGTTGTGACAGCATCGCTGAGCGCAGCCATCCTCGTTATGAGCCTGCTTGCGGGTGCGGGGGTGAACGCGATCGGGTTCGTGGCCGAGCAGGCGGGGCGCGGGTTGCAGGTGGAATCGCCGTTTGCGATCTTCTGGTTGTGGCAGATTGTCGCGGGAAATCAGGACGTCGGTGTTCGGTATTCGTTCGACATTCTCACCTTCCAACTGTGGGGCCCCGGCGTGGAAACAGCCGCGACGCTCGCGACGCCGCTCATGGTCGTTCTCTCAGTGACCATCATCAGGCTGGGGATTCGCGCGACTCGGAGGGGGGCATCCTTTCTTGCGCTTTTTCCTCCGTTGGCACTGTGCCTGGTTGTCACTCTCATGCTGTCCAATAAGGTGGGGTCGCCGCAGTTTGTCTCATGGCTTGCGGCACCGATCATTCTCGGGCTGGTGGTGTCAACAAAGCGGTACCTCACCCCGGCGATTCTCACCGGCGGCATTGCACTGTGTACCCAGGTGATCTACCCCTACTGGTACCGATGGTTGCTCTCAGCACAGCCGGTGTTTGTGCTTGTGCTCACCCTCAAGATTGTGCTGCTGGTGGGTCTTCTGGGGTGGGGTATCGGGTCAGTGTGGCAGGCTGGAACCTGCGCTGCGGTTCGTCACCGAAACGCTCTCGCGCTCGTCAGTTAGGGGAGGTTATTGTGCTCGTCGCGTTTTCTGTTGCGCCCAGCGGCACCGGTCGAGCGGATGGCTCCGTCTACGACGCTGTTGCTGCGGCGGTGCGAGTTGTGCGGGAGTCGGGTCTGCCGCATCACACGGATGCCATGTTCACCACGATCGAGGGTGACTGGGATGCCGTCTTCGACGTGGTTCGTCGGGCAACAGACGCCGTCGCTGAGTTTGGATCGCGGGTATCGCTCGTGCTCAAGGCGGATATTCGGCCAGGACACACGGGGGAGATCACCGGCAAAATGGAACGCCTGGAACGGGCGATTCTGGAACAGGCGATTGACGAATCGGACTGACAAGAACTTCGTTCGCGCAACCACAAGGGCGGACTCGGGCGTGTGCTTGACGGACTGTCCCAGTGGCGGGACCGGGCGCGATGGGGCTTCCCGCAACTTCAACGATGGCAGTCTCGGGAGTACTGTTTCACTTCTTCGCGCCATCTACGGTAGCGTCGAGGGGAGACATGCTGGCCATGAGGTCGAATCAGAGCTAATTACCAGACAGACCGATGAGCGGGAAATATGGCATGGAATTCGATCGAATGCTGCCAAGTAACGAGGAAGGGTCGGCGTGATTGAGAGCACTCCAGTTGTTGAGGTTTCAGATCTGCGACGAACATACTCGGACCCGGGCGGGGAATCTACTCACGCTCTGTCGGGCGTGGATCTTTCCGTGCACGCTGGCGAACTTCTCGCGATCGTGGGGTCATCCGGTTCTGGCAAGTCGACCCTACTCCAATTGATTGGTTGTCTGGATTCACCTACCTCAGGGAGCATTTCCCTCAGCGGACGGGATGTTGGGAGCCTCCGAGAGAAGGAGAAAGTCGTCTTTCGACGAGATCATATCGGCTTCGTATTCCAAGCTTTCTACCTTGTGCCCAGCATGACGGTGTTGGAAAATGTGGCTCTCTCATCAATCATTCGAGACGAGAGCGCAGCGCGGTGGCGATCTGGTGCACTGGAACTGTTGCAGCGGCTGGGTCTAGAAGGAACTGCTGAGCGGTTTCCGCATCAGCTGTCCGGTGGGCAGAAACAGCGTGTGGCGGTGGCGAGGGCTCTGTTTAGTAAACCTGAGATTCTTCTTGCGGATGAACCCACAGGCAATCTTGACGCAGCTAACAGTGATGCTGTTTTACAGCTGATCCGCTCTGCGGTTAGTCATGACACCGGTGCTGCGGGTATTCTGGTTACTCACGATTTTTATGCGGCAAGCTTTGCGGATCGGGTCATAGCCGTCCACGACGGGAAGCTGGTTGACGAGCTTATTCTTGCGCGCGAAGCCCTCGGTGTCGGGGGTGACAGTGAGCATGTTGAACGCGTTCGTACGTGGATGGCGTCAGTTCCGTTTTGACTACCGTAAGTACCTCGCAGCTGGGATCGCCCTTGTCTTCGGTGTAGCTCTGCTTTTTGGAACGCTTGTCACATCGCAGAGCATCGGAGCTCAGCTCTCGGACAGGGTTAGTTCCCTTGGGGGTATCGGGGATCTTGGGCTTGTCTCGACCATTGACGGCCCTGCGATCACGATGACGGATGTGGCAACCGTCGCGGCGTTGCCGGGTGTCTCAACCGTTATCCCCACATTTAGTAAACAGACAGTTGCACGGTCGCAGACAAGTGGAAGCGAAAGGCAGGTGGTGGTCACCGGTTACCCAAGTGAGTGGAACTCGTCTCTGAGCGGTTTGCATGTTGATGGACGACTTCCGGATCCTGCGACACTCGAGGTGGCTCTGCCAACTGAGGTGGCAAAAAGTCTGCGTGTGGTTCCAGGGGATGTGATTGATATTGCGGGTACACAGGGGAGGATTCAGCTTGATGTCGTTGGGCAGCTTGGTCCCGGACGACTCGGTGCCCTGGCATATGACAATATCCTCGTTGATCTTTCCACGGCACAGAGGATGTTTGGTGCCGAGAACCAAGTCTCTCGCATAGATGTTCAGCTGACGGACACCTACACCGCAAACGGTTGGCAGGCTAAATTTGGTGACCAACTGCCAACAGGGATGCGTTTGCAGGACACTTCTGCAGTGTCGTCATCGTTCGCACCGCTACTTTCTGCGATTACTCTCGTGCTTACGCTTGCCTCGCTTGTGACTCTCGTTATTGCCGCGTTGCTCGCTGCGATTGCTTTCGAAGGGATCGTGCAATCCCGGCGCGAGACCTATGGTGCTTTGCGAGCCCTCGGAGCGAGCGCTGGTTGGATAGCGAAGTCCGTATTGATTGAGGCCGCCGTACTCGGTGTGCTCGGTTCTGTGCTTGGAGTTGGCGCAGGCTTTGCTGTCAGCTGGGGTCTCAACGTATTACTTGCCTCCGGCGGTACCCTCCCGGAGAGCGTCCCTGAGTTTAACTGGTGGCAGGTTGTCATAGGCTTACTCGTTGGTTTTCTAGCGAGCCTGCTCGGCTCGGCTCGGGCAATCCGGCGAGTTATTACTCAGGTACCCACCATCACACTCACCGACTTCATCGTGGCGGTGAGAGGTCGGGCCTATCTTGGAACCATTTTCGGACTTGCTCTACTCGGCGTTGGACTCGCTGCGTGCCTTGTGGATCCGCTTGCGGCAAAGCTCGCAGGTGTAATAGCACTGTTGGCCAGCACCGCAGTGCTCACAGGACCAACCTTAACCTTGCTGGTGCGGCCGCTTAGTTTTATTCACTGGCCGGGAAGAGTGTCAGCTCAGCGGGTCCGTCGCGTGCGGACGCTCGGCCCAACCACCGCGATGACTGCCGTCGTCGTTTGCCTAAGTACGGCGTTAGTCGGGGGAGTGACGGCTATCAGTTCTGCAATGCAAGAGCAGCTGAGCCGACAGTTCGGGGCTGATATCCAGGTGTCCTCGCCTGTTCCTCTTTCCGATGATCTCTCACAGCGCATTAAGAGCACGCCGGGTGTGGCTACCACCTCGGGTACCGTGTGGGGATTGACGGAATTTACTGGTGGAGGTCTGACGAGCGAGGTCGGATTCCTCGCTGTTGATCCGACCAGTTACTTTGACACAGCTCAACTCCCGTGGCACACCGGCAGTGACCGGACCACATCTGACCAGTTTCGAGTCGGTAACACCGTAATTTTGCCCGTCTCGGTGGCCGAGAGCCGGGGATTGAAAATCGGTGACACCGTGAGCGTTAGCCGCGCTGGACAGAAACGAATGCTGGACATCATCGGAACATTCGCGTCACTCTCGACCGGCAATCAGATTATCATCGACCGCGAAACTGCCGCATTCCTCGGGGTGACGGGATCGAACGGGTGGAACGTAACTGTTGATCCCGGTATCAACGTTGTTGATCTTCGCAATCTCATTGCCGACAAACTCGATGATGTTCCCGGTGTTTCCGTTATCACGTCCGCCCAGATGAAGCAGCGGGCCGAATCAGAACTGGGAACCTACACAAGCGCAGTATTCGCGGTGGTCGTTCTCGCTTTGTTGCTTGGGGCTATCGGAACTGCGGGTGTATTCGGACTGAGCGTGCAGCAGCGTCGTCGCGAAATTGGTATCTATAGGACGATAGGTGCCAGTCGGCGGGATATTCGTAGTCTGGTTCGTTGGGAAGCGATCCTCATCGGAATTGCTGCCTCCATCCTCGGACTCCTCGTTGGACAGGCCGCCAGCGTTCTACTGACGCAGATCGTTGCCGCTTCCCTGGGAGTAACGCTTGCGGTTGCATTCTCTCCTCTCGGACTCGTGGCGATCGTTGGTCTAGCGGTGACTTCGCTGGTCGTTGCTGCGCTCGCGCCAAGCCATCGCGCGAGTCGAATCGATCCGGTCGCAGCGCTCAGGGCGGAATGATAGCTGAACGGTCCCCAGAATGTGCGAATCGGATTGTCGAACCATGCACGGGAACTGGTCACCATGACGCTCACAGGGTGACATGAAAAGCTACCGTTCCTGTCTGCCCCCAGTCTTTGGTGAGTCTCACCCAGTGTTTGGAAGTGTGCACGCTAGTCTTTGGTGTCGGGTTGTCGTTCGGTCGTGCTCAGCGGCTTGCTGACCGGCTTCCCAGGTCGCTTTTTGACGAGAAGCTAGCGTCACACGGCAACATAGAACCAGAGAAACCACCAGAGTGCTGCACCTACGATTAGAATCCGCTTCATATTCCCACGGCGTTGCACTGCGTTACCCGTTGCGAAGCGTGCACAGACCCCCCTTCAGCTGGGATGAGCCCCACGTTTGTTGTTTTCAAAACGCCCCCAATCTACGGAGAGATCGATGAACACAGCGGTTTCGCTGCGCGCAATTCTGAGTAAACGATCCGTTGTGTGGGGTGCGTTCCTGCTTGTGCACACGTACCTGTGCTGGATCGACATCGCGTACCCGCAGGGATCCATGAACGATCCCACTGTGGTGTACAAGCAGTGGGTTGATCAGAGCGTTACCGGCAGCGGTCACCGGGTGGGTATCGACATCGCATGGGTGTATCCCGCACTCGCGTTCATTCCGATGGTGCTCACGCGATTCTTTTCCGATGCCCTTATTGGGCAATCCTGGCTCATCATGGTCACGGCGCTGGACGCGATTGTCATGTACGCGCTCACTCGCCGCAGTTCACTCATGTCCTCGTCGGCCATCCCGATCGGACGCTGCATAGCGGGCTGGTGGTGGCTTGTCTTCCTCGTGTTTCTCGGTCCGATTTCACTCGCAAAACTCGACTCGATCTCGGCTGCTCTGGGTATTCTTGGGCTGTTGTGGGCGGCTCGGCGCCCGGTCGTTGCCGGGGTTATCACCGCTATTGCTATGTGGATCAAAGTGTGGCCGATGGGGCTTGTTATCGTCATGTTTGTCACCCTGCGGCGCACTCGGAGTCTTGTGCTGTCGGCTGTGTCTCTTGTGTCTTCGGGAGTCATTTTGGTCTGCCTGTCACTGGGGTCAGGGCTGAAAGTATTTGGTTTCCTGACCCAACAGACCGGTCGGGGCATCCAGCTGGAATCGCCGTTCGCGCTCATATGGTTGGGGCAGAGGATCCTCGGCGTGCCGGGGATCTTCGTAGGTTACTCGCCGGAACAGCTCACCTATGAGATTCACGGACCCGGTGTCGATACGGTCGCTGCGATGAGCACGCCGGCCCTCGTGCTCGGAATTATTGCCATTACCATTATTGCGAGCTGGGCGGTGGCACGGGGCGCTGGATTCACCGCCGTGGCACCACCGTTTGCACTCGGAATGGTGACGGTGCTTATGCTCGGAAACAAGGTGGGGTCGCCGCAGTTTGTGAGTTGGCTCTCGGTGCCGATTGTGCTCGGGCTGGTTCTGTGGGGTCTTGAATTCCACATTCCCGCGCTGATCACCCTCGAAATCGCGCTTGTGACCCAACTGATCTACCCCACCTGGTACGACCAGTTGATCGGTGTCGCCCCGTTCATGGTGGTTCTTCTCGCCCTCAAGACAGCGGGAATTGTGGCACTTTTCGTATGGTCGGTACGGGCACTTCTGCGGGTCGAGCGCACCCAGATCCGTCGCACTGCGGCTGCCGTGGGCGGCACGCTGCCTGAATCGGCATTGCTGAGCCGTGCCGGATAGCTACATCCCTCCGGGAACCGTGACAGAATCGACCGGTGACTGCCGACCTGAATGTTCCGATACTGAGCAGCCCGGGCTCGGTTCTTAGTCCGAACCGTGTGCGGCTCGCTCTCGCCGCGCTCATGCTGGGTGGTTTTGCGATTGGGTGCACTGAATTCGTCGCGATGGGGTTGTTGCCGAATATCGCCGCGGATCTGCTTCCGGGACTGTATGCGCATTCTCACGCAGATGCGAACGCGAGTACGGGATGGATGATTACCGCCTACGCGGCGGGTGTTGTGGTTGGAGCGCCGACGATTGCCACGCTCGCGGCATCCTGGCCCCGCAAGCGTCTCTTGCTCACGCTGCTGTGTGCTTTTGTGGTGGGCACACTCGCGTCGGCGGCGCTGCCAAGCGTCGGGTGGGTCATCTGTGCCCGGTTTGCAGCGGGCCTGCCACACGGTGCGTACTTCGGAATCGCCACTCTCGTTGCGGGGAGTTTGCTCGGCCCGAGCAAACGAGGCCGTGGCATTGCCATTGTCATTTCGGGACTGTCGGTGGCGAATATCGTAGGCGTGCCGGTCATCACATGGCTAGGCCAAATCGCAGGATGGCGCGTGGCCTATCTTGTCGTTGCGGCGTTGTTTGCGGCAACATTTGTCGCGGTGTGGTGGGCGGTGCCGTGGCAACCGGGTGATGCGGGCGCAACCGCCCGGCGTGAGTTGGCCGCGTTTGGCCGAGGACAGGTGTGGTTTACGATTGCGACCGTGACGTTCGGCTTCGGCGGATTCTTCGCGGTGTACTCGTATGTCGCGCCGATGGTCACCGACGTGTCCGGCCTCCCTGCCGGTGCGGTGCCGTTTGTTTTGATGACGTTTGGCGTCGGGATGACGCTCGGTAATATCGTCGGTGGTCGCTTGGTGGATTGGAGTGTGCGCCGTACGCTGTACATTTTCTTTCCCGCGCTTATCGTGTCCTTTGTTTTGTTTGCACTGACCGTGCGATACCCGGTGGGGCTATTCGGTGGATTTTTCCTTATTGCGATGACAGCATCGGTGCTGAGCCCTGTTATGCAGGCTCGACTCATGGACACCGCACACGAGAGCAAGGCAATTGCAGCATCCCTCAACCACTCGGCGTTCAATATTTCCAATAGCCTCGGAGCAATGGCCGGGGGATACGTTATTGCTACCGGCGAGGGGTACATCGCACCGATCTGGGTGGGTGCGGGACTCACCGTAATCGGCCTGATACTGGCGGTTCTTTCGTTTGGGTTAGACCGCCGGTGGATTCGCCGTGGCATCCACGTGCCGTATGCGACGGGCGCGATCTCGACCGTTGACGTATAGCCGGTGCTGATTCTGCCGTCACGGTGTCGTGGCCGCGCCAGATGACCAAGGATAGCCCCGATCCGCTCGGTTGTGTCGGTCAGCTATGCGGTGAGCAGCCTCACAATTGCGGCCCCGACGGCGTCATCCTCAATAAGAAAAGCGTCGTGACCGTATTCCGACTGCAGCACGATCGGCTCGAGGCCGTGCACGCTGTGCGGCATGTGTGCCGCGATCTCACGCTGTGAACTGAGCGGAAAGTAGCGGTCGCTCTCTACACCGAGCACGAGGCTGCGAGCCTGGATGTCGCGCAGCGCCGTCGCGATGGCGCCGCGCCCGCGTCCGACATCGTGTGAGTTCATCGCCTCGGTGAGAACGAGGTAACTGTTTGCATCGAACCGGCGGGTGAACCGGTTGCCGTGGAAGTCAAGGTAGGACTCGACCGCAAACCGCCCCTGACCACCGAGGGGGTTGAGCATTGACTGCCAACTCCGGGCAAACCGAACATTGAGTTCGTCGGCCGTGCGGTAGTTGAGCATTGCCATCCGGCGTGCGAGTGCGAGCCCGCGGGTGGGGCCGTCACCGTCCGGCAGGTCGTAATAGTTTCCACCGTGGAATGCTGGGTCAGCACGGATCGCTTCGATCTGCACTGAATTCAGCGCGATTTGGTCGGCGGATGTCGCCGCGGGTGCCGCGAGCACGGCGATTCGCTCGACGGCATCGGGTGCCATGATTGCCCATTCGAGTACGTGCATTGCCCCCATCGAGCCACCGATGATGGCGGCAAATCGATCAATCCCGAGCGCCCGTGCGAACGCGATCTGTGCTCGCACCTGGTCACGAATCGTGAGGAACGGAAACCGCGAGCCCCACTCGCTGTGGTCGGGCGCGAGTGAGGAGGGACCGGTGCTGCCCTGACATCCCCCCAGTACATTCGGCGCGATGACACAGTATCGTTCAGTGTCGAGCACCCTGCCCGGGCCGACGAGGGTCGACCACCAGCCCGAGGTGGGATGTCCCGGCCCCGCCTGTCCGATCACGTGGCTGTCGCCCGTGAGTGCGTGCAGCACAAGCACCGCATTGTCGCGGGTGGGTGAGAGGATGCCCCACTGCTCGTACGCAATCCGGACGCCGGGAAGGTGCGCACCGGACTCCAACTCGATGTCACCCACGGTCGTGAACCGGCGATTGCCGACCGGGTCTCCCTCCCGCCACGCTCCGGAGGCTGGAGGTCGCCCGGCGAGGGTCAACGCGCGTGCGTCGGTGATAAAGCTCGCGGGCACGGCGTTCGCCTGGGTCTGAAAATCCACCCTTCGATTCTCACGAGTTTTGTGCGCTTGTGCGCGATTGTTACGCGGAAATCGGGGAGAGCGACTGGCGTAGGCCGCAGGAGAGCACCTTCGCGCTTGATTGTTTCAGTCGTGGCGCACCACGGCGCTCGTTTTGCTGGGCCCGGACTATGGAAGCCGTGCCGCCGCCGCCGCGAAGCGGGCGCAGGTCAGGCCCGCGTCAAGATCAGCTTTGAGATCCTCGACATTCTCAATCCCGATCGACAGGCGAACCAGTCCCGGGGTAACCCCGGCGGTCAGTTGCTGTTCGGGGGTCAGCTGCGAGTGGGTTGTCGACGCCGGGTGAATGACCAGTGAGCGGACATCCCCAATGTTTGCAAGGTGTGAGAACAGGGAGAGTGAGTTGACAAGCGCCCGCCCCGCGTCTACACCCCCCTTGAGCTCGAACGAGACGACCGCGCCGACGCCCTTGGGCGCGTAGCGGTTGGCATTGGCATACCACGGGCTGGAGGGTAGGCCGGAGTAGTTGACGTGTGCGACATCCGGGTGAACATCGAGCCATTCTGCGATCTCTTGCGCGTTCTGCACGTGCCGCTCCATTCGCAGCGAGAGAGTTTCGATGCCCTGGATAAGTTGCCAGGCGCTCGCGGGCGCAATGGCGGCACCGAGATCGCGCAACAGTTGCACTCGGGCCTTAATGATGTAGGCGAGGCTGTCGCCGACGATACCGGTGTAGCTGGCACCGTGGTACGACGGGTCGGGTTCGGTGAGGTCGGGGAACTTGTCCACACGCTGCGACCACGGAAAAGTGCCTCCGTCGATAATGATCCCGCCGATCACCGTGCCGTGGCCGCCGAGGAATTTTGTTGCCGAGTGCACAACGATGTCAGCACCGTGCTCAAACGGACGGATGAGGTATGGCGTGGCGATGGTGTTGTCAACGATGAGTGGGATGCCGCTCTCGTGCGCGATGGTCGCGACGGAGGCGATATCGAGGACATTGACCCGCGGATTTCCGATCGTTTCGGCGAACAGGAGTTTCGTGTTGGGGCGGATGGCTCGCCGCCACTCGGCAGGGTCATCCTGATTCTCGACGAATGTTGTGTCGATGCCCAGGCGCGCCAGCGTGTAACGGAAAAGGTTGTACGTGCCGCCGTAGACCGACGCTGACGACACAATGTGATCGCCCGCGTGGGCAATATTGAGAACCGCGATTGATTCGGCCGCCTGCCCGCTTGCAAGAAGGAGTGCGCCGGTGCCACCTTCGAGCGCGGCAAGTCGCTCTTCAACGACCGCCTGCGTTGGGTTTTGGATGCGGGTGTAGATATTGCCGACCTCGGTGAGGGCGAAAAGACGCTCCGCATGATCGGTATTATTAAAGACGAAAGACGTCGTCTGGTAGATCGGGGTAGCGCGGGCGTTCGTAAGGGGGTCGGGTGTGGCACCGGAGTGCACCTGCTTTGTCTCGAAGCACCAGTTCACGTCGCTCATAT
>Ga0081606_1000388_pt1 | contig 19098 bp, 14 predicted proteins | sample EareggfetidaYelm_FD_71127 | JGI IMG/M metagenome (GOLD analysis project Ga0081606, IMG submission 71127) | Earthworm egg capsule microbial community from the University of Washington, USA - E. fetida Yelm (SPADES assembly) (version 2) | ecosystem: Host-associated > Annelida > Reproductive system... | reverse complement strand
GCGGTAGCGGCCAGGCAGCGGCTCAAACTGCTGGCGCAGGTGCCGACCTATGCGCAAGCCGGACTGCCGGCAATGAACAACCCCTCGTGGTTCGGCCTGGGGGCGCCCGCAGGCACGGCGCCCAGGATTCTCGATCGGCTCAATGCCGCAGTGCGCCAGGCGCTCACCGATCCCGAAGTGATCGCCGCCATCGAGAAACTGGGGGCGATTCCTGCTCCGATGTCCCGAACCGACTTCGGCACACTCGTCGCCAGCCAGAACGAGCGCTGGAGAAAAATCATCGAGGACATCGGTTTTGAAAAACTCTGACGTTTCTTTTCTCAAGGGGCAGCATGCCAGGTGGCGATGTCGAATGATTTTGCCGCGCCCGGGGGCGTTTCGAGATCGCGCAACGCTACGACAGGATGGTCTTCGAGGGCATCGATGCTGTCGAAGGCGCGATGGCGGAAATACTTTTCTCGCAGCCCATCCCAGAGGTGCTCCAGCGGATTGAGTTCAGGTGAATGCGGTGGCAGGAACGACCGCCGCTGCGTGATGCAAACTGCGTGGTGCAAGGCTACGCCGCACAAGCAGCACGCCTGCGCAACGCAGCGGGCACAACTACCGCTGAAAGCGCTTGCGCGTCAGTGCCAACGCCAGCCAGAACGCCGCCACGGTGTAGACCAGCAGCACCAGCGCATGGCGCGCCGCGTCCTGCGGCCATTGGTCCATGAACAAGGGGCGCACCAGCGCCACGGCATTGGACAGCGGCAGCCAACTGGCGGCCGCCTGCATCATCCGGGGCAGTTGCTCCAGCGGGAAAAACACGCCGCTCAGGAACATCATCGGAGTGAGAAACAGCGTGAAGTAGTAGGTGAAAAAATCGTAGCCCTTGGCTAGCGCGTTGAATACCAGTGCGATGCAACTGAAGGTGATGCCCACGCCCAACAGGATGGGCCATGCCAGCAACAGCTTCGGTGAATGGCTGATCTGCAACGCCAGCATCACGCCAAGAATGGCGGTGACGGTAAACAGCGACTTGAAGGCGGCCCACAACATCTCGGCCAGCACGATGTCGTCCAGCCCCACGGGGGCGTTCAGGATGCTGTCCCAGGTCTTTTGCACATGCATGCGCGAGAACGCGGAGTACAGCGCCTCGAACGACGCCGCCTGCATCGCACTCATGCAGATGGCGCCGCTGGCCAGGAACAGGATGTAGGGCACCTGCTGCGCGCCTTGCGCACCGACCACATTGACGTGCCCGACCAATGCCCCCATGCCGTAGCCAAAGGCCACCAACCACATCAGCGGCTCGGCGATATTGCCCACCAGACTGGGGATGGCCAGTTTGCGCCAGACCAGCAGGTTGCGCTGAAACACGGGCCAAAAGCGCAGCGACAGGATGGGTGCGCGCCAGATGCCTGGTTGCAGCGTGGGTTTTGCAGGGGTGCGCAGGGTGGTCATGGCGTCATCCCGGGAAATGGGGGAAAACGATGGTTCATGCGTTCTCCCGGATTTGGCGTCCTGTCAGCTTGAGGAAAAGGTCCTCCAGATTGGCGGGCCGATGCAGGGTGTGCAGGTGGGGCTGCTCACCCAGCGCGTGCAGCAGCGCGGCGGCATGGTCGGTGTAGAAAAACACCGTCTCGCCGCTTACCTCCACGCGCGAGGCCAGGGCGCGCAAGGGGCCATCCGGCAGCGCCAGCGCGCCTATGCCATACACCTCCACCACTTCAGGCTCCAGATGCCGGGCGATCAGGTCGCGCGGCTTGCCTTCGGCGATTTTCTTGCCGTGGTCCAGCACCAGCAGGCGCGTACACAGGCGCTCGGCCTCGTCCATGAAGTGGGTGGTCAGCAAAATCGATTTGCCCTGCTGCAACAGCAGTTGCAAACGCTCCCACATCAGGTGGCGGGCCTGCGGGTCCAGGCCGGTGGTGGGTTCGTCCAGCAGCAACAGTTGGGGATCGTTGACCAATGCGCGTGCCAGCGAGAGCCGCCGCTTCATGCCGCCCGACAATTCGCCCGGGCGGACATCGGCTTTGTGCGACAGCGAGGCAAACTCCAGCAGCGATGGAATGCGCGCCTCGATCTGCGCGCTCCGCATGCCAAAGTAGCGGCCATACACCAGCAGGTTCTCGGCGCAACTGAAGTCCGGGTCCAGCGTGTCCATCTGGCTCACCACGCCCCACCGGGCCTTGATGGCCAAGGCATCGCGCGGCATCTGCAGGTCCATGGCGTGGATGCTGCCGCCGTCCGGCACGGCAAGCCCCAGGCACATGCGGATGGTGGTGGTTTTGCCGGCGCCGTTGGGGCCTATGACACCCAGGCATTCGCCCGGCGCGATGTCAAAAGACAAGTCCTTGACGACATCGGCATTGGCGTAACGCTTGGACAGGCCCCGGACCTGCAACAGGGGGGAAAGAGAGGGCGTCACAGGCATGTTGCATTGTCGCGCAGTGGCGGGCATCGGAAAACAGGGCGTCGCCGCCACAGGCATTGCTGCAAAGACTGCGCGCGGCCCACAAGGCCGGGTTGAACTGGTCGTTGACAAAACCCGCACGCCGGTACTGGCGCAGCGCGCCGGCATTGCCTTGCAGCACTTGCCCCGGATGGCTGGCTCATCGGCCAAGCGCCCCGGGCTGCGGATCATGGCGCAGCGTTTGCCACAGCACGGCCAGCGCGCAGCACCATTGCAGCGCGTACATCGCCGTGCCCAGGCTGTGCCACAGGCGCAGGTCTTGCCGGGCGATGATGCGTGGCGCTACGCCGAACTGGCTCAGCAATGCCAGCAGCATGCCGCCCAGGATGAACACCATGGCTGCGCTGGCCCACGGGGGTTGTTGCGGCGCATGTCGGGGTCTGGATGCCAGCAGCAGCACCAGGCCGCAGGCCAGTGCCACCCAAGTCTGCGCAGCAAACAGCCGGGCCGCCATTTGGCCGGCCAGCGCTGGCGACGGCAACTGGGCAAACAGCAGCGGCACCACCACAGGGCCGATGGTGCTCAGGCTGCCCCACCACAGGGCTGCCACCAGGGCGGGAAGGCGTTCGAGCATGTTTCCGGGCCGTCGCGTTGCCTGCTACTCACCGGTAGCTGACCGCCACCACTTCGTAGCGCCGGATGCCGCTGGGCGCTTGCACTTCGGCGGTGTCGCCTTCTTCCTTGCCGATCAGTGCGCGCGCGATGGGGCTGGAGATATTGATCAGGCCCTGCTTGAGGTCGGCCTCGTCCTCGCCCACGATCTGGTAGGTCACCGTCTCGCCGGACTCTTCGTCTTCGAGTTGCACCGTGGCGCCAAAGACCACCTTGCCGCCGCCGTCGACTTCGCCCGGATCGATCACTTGCGCCACGGAGAGTTTTCCCTCGATCTCCTGGATGCGCCCTTCGACGAAGCCTTGGCGGTCTTTGGCCGCGTCGTAGTCGGCGTTTTCACTCAGGTCGCCTTGTGCGCGCGCTTCGGCGATCGCCGTGATCACGGACGGGCGCTCCACGGTCTTGAGGTGGTGCAGCTCTTGCTTGAGTTTCTCGGCGCCGCGCTTGGTAATCGGGATGGTGGTCATTCTTGTCAATCTCCATGGGTCAAGACAACAGCAGTGCCAAGACGTTTGCATCCGCGGGATGCAAAAAGCAAACCGCCGCACGGTTGCCGCGCGGCGGTATTCGGGGTCAGGCGCAGATTATGCCGCTTTTGCCGGGGCGCAGACCAGCAACTGTGCGTGCAATTGCTGCACCGAATACACGTCGAGCTGGTCCAGGTGCTGCATGCCTTCGACGGCGGCTTCGGCGCCGAAGATGGTGGTAAATGTGGTCACGCGGGCCAGCAGCGAGGAGGTGCGGATGGCGCGTGAATCGGCGATGGCATTGCGGCGCTCTTCCACCGTGTTGATTACCAGCACGATCTGGTTGTCCTTGATCATGTCCACGATATGCGGGCGGCCTTCGGTGACCTTGTGGACCACCTTGACCGGCACGCCCGCTGCTTCGATGGCCGCTGCCGTGCCCTTGGTGGCCAGCAGTTCGAAGCCGAGCGCGACCAGTTGGCCGGCGATGTCCACCGCGCGCGGCTTGTCGCTGTTCTTCACGGTGAGGAACACCTTGCCCGCAGTGGGCAGCTTGGTGCCTGCGCCGAGCTGGCTCTTGACGAAGGCTGCGCCAAAGGTCTTGCCCACGCCCATCACCTCGCCGGTGGACTTCATCTCGGGGCCGAGGATGGTGTCTACGCCGGGGAATTTGACGAACGGGAACACGGCCTCCTTGACGCTGAAGTAGGGCGGCGTGACCTCCCGGGTGATGCCCTGCGCGGCCAGCGACTGGCCGGCCATGCAGCGCGCGGCCACCTTGGCCAGCGGGATGCCCGTGGCCTTGGAGACGAAGGGCACGGTGCGCGAGGCGCGGGGGTTGACCTCCAGCACGTAGATCACGTCCTGGCCGTTCACTTCCTGGATGGCGAATTGCACGTTCATCAATCCGACCACGTTCAGGCCCTTGGCCATGGCGGCGCTCTGGCGCTTGAGTTCGTCCACCGTCGCCCCGGACAGGTAGTACGGGGGCAGCGAGCAGGCCGAGTCGCCCGAGTGCACGCCGGCTTGCTCGATATGCTCCATCACGCCGCCGATGAAGGTCTGGCCCTGGAGGTCGCGCAGGCAATCGACATCGCATTCGATGGCGTCGTTCAGGAAGCGGTCGAGCAGCACCGGCGAGTCGTTGCTCACCTTGACGGCTTCGCGCATGTAGCGCTCGAGGTCGCGCTGCTCGTGCACGATCTCCATCGCCCGGCCACCGAGCACATAGCTGGGGCGCACCACCAGCGGGTAGCCCAGGCTGGCGGCTTTTTCCAGCGCCTGGGCTTCGGTGCGGGCCGTGGCGTTGGGCGGCTGGCGCAGACCCAGGTCGCCCAGCAGTTTCTGGAAGCGTTCGCGGTCTTCGGCCGCGTCGATCATGTCGGGGCTGGTGCCGATGATGGGCACGCCTTCGGCGGCCAGGCCCAGGGCCAGTTTCAGCGGCGTCTGGCCGCCGTATTGCACGATCACGCCGTCGGGTTTTTCCTTGTCCACGATTTCGAGCATGTCTTCGAGCGTCAGCGGCTCGAAGTACAGGCGGTCGGAGATGTCGTAGTCGGTGGAGACGGTTTCCGGGTTGCAATTGACCATGATGGTCTCAAACCCATCCTCGCGCAGCGCCAGCGCGGCGTGCACGCAGCAGTAGTCGAACTCTATGCCCTGGCCGATGCGGTTCGGGCCGCCGCCGAGCACCATGATCTTTTTCTTCTGGCTCGGTTCGGCCTCGCACTCGTTTTCATAGGTCGAGTACAGGTAGGCGGTGTTGGTGGCAAATTCTGCGGCGCAGGTGTCCACGCGCTTGTACACCGGGCGCACGTTGAGTGCGTGGCGCGCTTGGCGCACGGCTTTTTCGCCGGTCTTGAGCAACTTGGCCAGGCGGCGGTCGGAAAAGCCCTTTTGCTTGAGCGCGCGCAGCGTGCCGGCAGTCAGCGCCGCCAGCGCGGCGTCGCCCTGTTCGATGGTCAGTTGGTCGAGTTCGAGCTCGATCTTCACGATCTCTTCGATCTGCGCCAGGAACCACTTGTCGATGCGGGTCAGGCCATGCACCTCATCGACCGACAGGCCCATCGCGAACGCATCGCCGACATACCAGATGCGCTCGGGGCCAGGCTCGCCCAATTCCTTTTCGAGCACTTCGCGGTCCTGGGTTTTTTCGTTCATGCCGTCTACGCCCACTTCCAGGCCGCGCAGGGCTTTCTGGAACGATTCCTGGAAACTGCGGCCCATGGCCATCACCTCGCCCACGGACTTCATCTGCGTGGTCAGGCGGCTGTCGGCGGTGGGGAATTTCTCGAACGCGAAACGCGGGATCTTGGTGACCACGTAGTCGATCGAGGGCTCGAACGATGCCGGCGTCGCGCCACCGGTGATGTCGTTGCGCAGTTCGGCCAGCGTGTAGCCGACGGCCAGTTTGGCCGCCACCTTGGCAATCGGAAAGCCCGTGGCCTTGGAGGCCAGCGCGGACGAGCGCGAGACCCGCGGGTTCATCTCGATGACGATCATGCGGCCGTCCTCGGGGTTCACCGCGAACTGCACGTTCGCGCCCCCGGTGTCGACGCCGATCTCGCGCAGCACCGCCAGCGAGGCGTTGCGCATGATCTGGTATTCCTTGTCGGTCAGCGTCTGCGCAGGCGCGACGGTGATCGAGTCGCCGGTGTGCACGCCCATCGGGTCCAGGTTCTCGATGGAGCAGATGATGATGCAGTTGTCGGCCTTGTCGCGCACCACTTCCATCTCGTATTCCTTCCAGCCGAGCAGCGATTCTTCGATCAGCAGCTCGTTGGTCGGCGAGGCTTGCAGGCCGCGCTTGCAGATGGTCTCGAACTCTTCCGGGTTGTAGGCGATGCCGCCGCCGGTGCCGCCGAGCGTGAAGCTCGGGCGGATCACGGCGGGAAAGCCCAGGTCTTTTTGCACCGCCCAGGCCTGCTCCATGCTGTGGGCTATGCCCGAGCGCGCAGAGCCCAGGCCGATCCGGGTCATCGCGTCCTTGAACTTCAGGCGGTCTTCGGCCTTGTCGATGGCCTCGGGCGTGGCGCCGATCAACTCGACCCGGTACTTGTCGAGCACGCCGTTGTGCCACAGGTCCAACGCGCAATTGAGCGCGGTCTGACCGCCCATGGTGGGCAAGATGGCGTCGGGGCGCTCTTTGGCGATGATCTTTTCGATCGTCTGCCAGGTGATGGGCTCGATATAGGTCACATCGGCCGTGGCCGGGTCGGTCATGATCGTGGCCGGGTTGCTGTTGATCAGGATGACCCGGTAGCCCTCTTCGCGCAGGGCCTTGCAGGCTTGTACGCCGGAGTAGTCGAATTCGCAGGCCTGGCCGATGATGATCGGGCCGGCGCCAATGATGAGGATCGATTCGAGGTCGGTGCGCTTGGGCATCATGCGTTCTCCATCAGCGCGGTGAAGCGGTCGAACAGGTAGGCGATATCGTGCGGGCCGGGCGAGGCCTCGGGGTGGCCCTGAAAGCAGAACGCGGGCCGGTCGGTGCGTTCCAGGCCTTGCAGCGTGCCGTCGAACAGGCTGATATGCGTGGCGCGCAGACAGGCCGGCAGCGAGTCCGGCGCCACCGCAAAGCCGTGGTTTTGGCTGGTGATGCTGACGCGGCCGGTGTCCAGGTCTTGCACCGGGTGGTTGGCGCCATGGTGGCCGTGGTCCATCTTGAAGGTCCGGGCGCCCGAGGCCAGGGCCATGATCTGGTGGCCCAGGCAGACGCCGAACATGGGCAGGCCGCTGGCGATGAGTTGCTGCGTGGCCGCGATGGCGTAGTCGCAAGGCGCCGGGTCGCCCGGGCCGTTGGACAGGAAGACCCCATCGGGCCGCAGCGCCAGCACCTGGTCGGCAGGCGTTTGTGCCGGCACCACGGTGAGCCGGCAGCCGCGCTCGGCCAACATGCGCAGAAGGGTTTTCTTCACGCCAAAGTCATAGGCCACCACATGAAACCGCGCTTGCGCGAGCTGGCCATGGCCGCTGCCGAGCCGCCACCCGGTCTGCGTCCATGGGTAGCGCGTTGCGGTGCTCACCACCCGGGCCAGGTCGCGACCGGCCATGTCGGGCGCTGCCCGGGCCAAGGCGATGGCCTCGTCGATGCGCGCTGGCGTGACCTGCTGGCCTGCGGCCAGGCCGATGATGGCGCCGTTTTGCGCGCCCCGGCTGCGCAGCAGGCGGGTCAGTTGGCGGGTGTCGACATTGGCAATGGCGACGGTCTGCCCGCGCACCAGGTATTGCGCCAGCGTGGCCGTCGCGCGAAAGTTGCTGGCCAGCGGCGGCAGGTTCTTGATGACCAGGCCGGCGGCGTGGATCTGGTCGGATTCGACGTCCTCCTCATTGACGCCGCAGTTGCCGATGTGCGGGTACGTGAATGTCACGATCTGCTGGCAGTAGCTCGGGTCGGTGAGGATTTCCTGGTAGCCGGTGATGGCGGTGTTGAACACCATTTCTGCGACCGTGGTGCCGGTGGCACCAATCGAATGGCCGACGAAGACCGTGCCGTCTGCGAGCGCCAGGATGGCGGGCGGGAAACTTCCCTGTAGAGACAAAAGCACTGGGTTCTCCGGATGGTTACGGTCGCCCGGCGCTGGCAGTCCATGTTGGCACATCCGCAGGCCTGCGCGCCCGTGCGCCTGTGCGGTGGTGACTGACTATTACTCGAATGGGTGTCGCTGGGGTTGCGATCGGGCGACGCTATTGGCGAAAAAGCCCCCGATTGTAGTTCATCGCGCGCCGTGGTAGAGCGCCACGCGCTCGACTTCATTTTTCGAGCCCAGGATCACGCTGACGCGCTCGTGCAAGTGGGTCGGCTGTATCTCCAGGATGCGTTGCCGGCCGTTGCTGGCGGCGCCGCCGGCCTGCTCGACCAGCCAGCCCATGGGGTTGGCCTCGTACAGCAGGCGCAGCTTGCCGGGCTTGTGGGGTTCGCGCCGGTCCCAGGGGTACAGGAAAACGCCGCCGCGGCTGAGGATGCGGTGCATGTCGGCCACCATGCTGGCGACCCAGCGCATGTTGAAGTCCTTGCCGCGCGGGCCGCTGCGGCCTTGCAGGCATTCGTCGATGTAGCGTTTGACGGGTGCAGCCCAGTGGCGCATGTTGCTCATGTTGATGGCGAATTCCCGGGTCTCTTCGGGGATGCGCAGGTTCTCTTGCGTCAGCACGAACGAGCCTTGTTCGCGGTCCAGCGTGAACAGCGCCACGCCAGCGCCCACGGTCAATGCCAGCATGGTCTGCGGGCCGTAGATGCAGTAGCCGGCGGCGACCTGGCGGGTGCCGGGTTGCAGGAAGTCGGTCTCTTCGACGCGGCGCTCGCCGTCGGGCTTTCTGAGCACGCTGAAGATGGTGCCGATGCTGACGTTCACGTCGATGTTGCTGGAGCCGTCCAGGGGGTCGAACAGCAGCAGGTATTCGCCTTGCGGGTAGCGGTGGGGCACCAGGTAGATGCCGTCCATTTCTTCGGACGCCATGGCCGCCAGGTGGCCGCCCCATTCGTTGGCCTCGATCAGCACCCCGTTGGCAATGATGTCGAGCTTTTTCTGCACCTCGCCCTGCACGTTCTCGCTGCCGGCCGTGCCCAGCACATCGCCCAGAGCGCCTTTGCTCACTGCGTGGCTGATGCTCTTGCAGGCGCGGGCCACCACTTCGAGCAGCAGGCGCAACTGCGCCGGTATCAGGCCGCCGGCCCGTTGCTGCTCGACGAGGTAGCGGGTCAGGCTGATGCTGGTTGCCATGGTGATGCCTCTTTATGGTGGCGCTCGATGGGCGAATGTTCGGCGCAGCGCCTCGATCAGTCGGCCAGCGCCCGGTTGACCACCTCGCGCACGTCGCTGGACAGTTCGGGCTTGGCGGCAACGCGGGCGATGGCTTCGCGCGCGGCGCTGCGCCAAGGCTGCGCCAGTTTCTTCCAGCGCTCCAGCGCCCGGGCCAGGCGCGCGGCCACCTGGGGGTTGAGCGCATCGAGCTCGATCACGCGCTCGCTCCAGAACACATAGCCGGCCGCGTCGGCGCGGTGGAAGGCGCTGGGGTTGGCGCAGCAGTAGCTGAAGATCACGCTGCGCGCGCGGTTCGGGTTCTTCAGGCTGAAGTCCGGGTGCTGCATCAGTTGGCGCACGGCGGACAGCCGGTTGCCGGCGCGATCGGGCGTGCCGGCCTGTAGCGCAAACCACTTGTCGATGACCAGTGGCTCGTTTTTGAACAGCGCATGAAAGCGTGCCAAGGCCGGCGCTGCCAGTTCGCTGCCGTTGGTCACCAGCGCAGACAACGCGTTCAGGCGCTCGGTCATGTTGGCGGCCGACTTCAGGCGCTGGTAAGCCTTGCCGGGCCAGAGCGGAGCGCCCTGGTGCCGGGCGGCGCAGCACAGCATGTGCAGCGCCAGGCCGCTGAGCGCGCGGCGGCCCGCAGATGGCGCGTCCGGGCGGTAGCGGTCGCTGTCCTGGTGCTGCTCCCAGGCCCAGGCCCAGTCCGAATGCAGCGACAGCGCCAACTGTTCGTGCATGGCCTGGCGCACGGCGTGGATGCGCTGCGGGTCGACCACATCGAGTTGCTCGGCGATGTAGCTCTCCGAGGGCAGGGTCAGCACCAACTCCTTGAAGGCCGGGGCCAGCGTCGGGTGGCGCAGCACGCTGCGCATGGCCTGGATCAAATCCGCGTTCAAGACTTTATGGCCGATCTGGCCGATCTGGCTGCTGGCGCCGGCCTCATTTGCGCCGTCGGCTATCGCATCGATCGCGCAGCGGAGCATCAGGCGCTGGCCGGCCTCCCAGCGGTTGAAGGCGTCCGTATCGTGCTCCAGCAGCGTCAGCAACTGGTCATCGGTGGTCTCGATGTCCAGCACCACGGGCGCGCTGAAGTTGCGCAGCAGCGATGGCACGGGCGCGCTGCCCAGGCCGGTGAAGGTCAGCGTCTGCTCGGCTTCGGTGAGCACCACCAGGCGCGAGGTCGGCGCGCTCGCCGGTGCGCTGTCTGTGCTGTCTGCGCCGGCCAGGTGCAAGGGCAGGGCGGCGCCGCTGGCGCTGAGCAGGCCCAGTTCCACGGGGATCACGAAAGGCTGCTTGTCGGCCTGATCGGGCGTGGGCGCGCAGCTTTGCCTGAGCGTGAGCGTGTAGCTGCCGCTGGCCGCGTCGTAGCTGCCGCTGGCGTGTACGCAGGGCGTGCCGGCCTGGCTGTACCAGCGCTTGAACTGCGGCAGCAGCCGTGCCAGGTCGCTGGCCGGGTTGGCGTCGGCAATCGCCTGGGCGAAATCGTCGCAGGTCACGGCCTGGCCGTCGTGGCGCTCGAAGTACAGCTTCATGCCGCGCGCAAAGCCTGCGCGCCCGACCAGCGTGTGCATCATGCGCACCAGTTCGGCGCCTTTTTCGTAAATGGTGACGGTGTAGAAGTTGTTGATCTCGATGTAGCTGTCGGGCCGCACCGGGTGGGCCATGGGGCCGGCGTCCTCGGGGAACTGCGTGGTGCGCAGCACGCGCACGTCCTCGATGCGTTTGACGGCGCGGGCCGAGGGGCTGTCCGCCAGGTCTTGGCTGAACTCCTGGTCGCGAAACACCGTCAGGCCCTCTTTCAGGCTCAACTGGAACCAGTCGCGGCAGGTGACGCGGTTGCCGGTCCAGTTGTGGAAGTACTCGTGGCCGACCACGCTTTCGATGTTGGCAAAGTCGCTGTCGGTGGCCGTGGCCTCGTTGGCCAGAACATATTTGGTGTTGAAGATGTTCAGGCCCTTGTTCTCCATCGCGCCCATGTTGAAGTCGCTGGTGGCAACGATCATGAAGCGTTCCAGATCCAGCGGCAGGCCGAAGCGCGCCTCGTCCCAGGCCACGCTGTGCACCAGCGCCTGCAGCGCGTGCTCGGTCTTGTCCAGGTCGCCGGGGCGCACATAGACCTGCAGCAGATGCTCGCGGCCCGAACGGCTGCGGATTTTTTGCTCGCGCGCCACCAGGTTGCCGGCAACCAGTGCGAACAGGTAGCAGGGTTTTTTGTGCGGATCGACCCACTTGGCGAAGTGGCGGCCGTCTTCCAGCGCGCCGCTGGCCACCAGGTTGCCGTTGGACAGCAGCACCGGGTACAGCGCCTTGTCGGCGCGCAGCGTGACGCTGTAGCTGGCCATCACGTCGGGGCGATCGAGAAAGTAGGTGATGCGCCTGAAGCCCTCGGCCTCGCATTGGGTAAAGAAACTGCCCTGGCTCAGATACAGGCCCATCAGCTGCGTGTTCCTGGCCGGGCAGCAGGTGGTGAAAATCTCCAGCGCGAAGGGCGCCGTGCCATGTTCTTCGACGCTCGGCAGGTGGTTGAGCACCAGGCGCTGGCCTTCCATCTTGAACGAGGTGCACTGGCCGTCGAGCAGCACGCGCGCCAGGTTCAGATCCTGGCCGTCGAGTTTGAGCGGCTGCGCGGCCACGCCGGGGTTGCGGCGCAGCATCATGCGGTTGAGCACGCGGGTCTTGTTCGGGTCCAGGTCGAAGGTCAGATCGACGCTGTCGATCCAGAAGGCCGGGGCGCTGTAGTCCTCGCGGCGGATGGTGATGGCCGGGCCTGCGCCATCTCCGTTGGCGTCTGCCTTATGCCGTTGCAACATGGATGATCTCCGGAAAATCAGTGTTCATGGGTTCGGTGCGCATCACAGGCCCTGCTTGAGCGCGGCTTCGATGAAGGCGTCGAGGTCGCCGTCGAGCACCTTCTGCGTGGCCGATATTTCGACATGGGTGCGCAGGTCCTTGATGCGGCTGTTGTCCAGCACATAGCTGCGAATCTGGTGGCCCCAGCCGACATCGGTCTTGCTGTCTTCGAGCTTTTGCTGCTCTTGCTGGCGCAAGCGCCGCTCGTGTTCGTACAGGCGCGAGCGCAGGCGTTGCCAGGCGATGTCGCGGTTGCCATGCTGGCTGCGCCCGTCCTGGCACTGCACCACGATGCCCGTGGGCAGATGCGTCAGGCGCACGGCCGAGTCGGTCTTGTTGATGTGCTGGCCGCCGGCGCCGCTGGAGCGGAAGGTGTCGGTGCGCACGTCGGCCGGGTTGATGTCGATCTGTATCGAGTCATCGATCTCGGGGTAGACGAACAGGCTGGCAAAGCTGGTGTGGCGCCCGCCCGAGGAGTCGAACGGGCTTTTGCGCACCAGGCGGTGCACACCGGTTTCGGTGCGCAGCAAGCCATAGGCGTATTCGCCCTCGACCTTGATCGTGGCGCTCTTGAGGCCGGCCACATCGCCCGGTGTTTCTTCTTCGACCGTGGCCTTGAAGCCCTTGCGCTCGGCGTACCGCAGGTACTGGCGCAGCAGCATGCCGGCCCAGTCGCAGGCTTCGGTGCCGCCAGCGCCGGCCTGGATGTCGACAAAGCAGTTGAGCGCATCAGCCTCCTTGCTGAACATGCGGCGAAATTCCAACTGCTCGATCCCGGGCCTGAGCCGGGCGGCCTCGGCCTGTAGCGCCAACAGGCCGGCGTCATCGCCTTCCTGCTTGCTCATCTCGAACAACTCGGTGTTGTCGGCCAGTTCGCGGCCGAGCTTGTCGAGCATCGACACCACGTCGTCGAGGGATTTTTTTTCCTTGCCCAGGGCCTGGGCCTTTTTCGGGTCGTTCCAGACCGCCGGGTCTTGCAGCGCTGCGTCGACGGTTCTCAGACGCTCGAATTTGGCATCGTAGTCAAAGATACCTCCGTAATTCTTGCGTCCGCACGGCCAGGTCGGCGAGGCTGTTGCCGATGAGGTTGATATGTTCTGCGTCCATGATTCCTGTCCTGTCTGTTCGGTGAAATAACCCGTGATCATCGCATGGCCCGATCCCGCCCCCCTGGCGCACAGGGCGGCCTGGCCGCAACCCGGGCCCGGGCCGGCATTGCCGCAGTGCAAAAATGACGGCAACCAGGGCATGAAGTACCTGCGCCAGTGCGCTGTTTTGCCAATGATCAGCCAGTCAGCGATAAAAGCCCTGATTTGCCAGCCACTGCTGAATGACATCCGCCACCTGAAGATTGTTTTTATCCATCATCATCATGTGTGAGTTGCCTTTGATGCCGATGTCGGGTAAATCGATGACTTCCGGCTTGCCACCCGCAGCGCGTACCTGGTCGAGAAACCCGATGCCATTGGCCCTGATTTTTGGCCAGCGGGCATCTTGCCCAATGTAATCACCGTAGAGTGTCAAAATGGCCGTGTCCCTGAGTTTGGCGGCATCGGCCATGGTCCCGCCGCCGGCGGGCTCGATCAAAACCAGGGCCTTGATTTTTTCAGGCTGCGCCTGCGCTGCCTTGAACGCAAAAGGTCCGCCTTGCGAATGGGCCAGCACGATGCACGGGCACAGCTTGTCGACCAATTGGGCATAGGCGCGCAGGATGGCGTCATCGGTGCTCGTCCAGCGCGGCACATTCTGTTTGATGAAATTGTCATAAGCCGCCACCGGAAACTGGTTGCCGGGCAGCAGCCGCATTTTGCCTGCATCCTCGTCATAGGAACCGGCGCCGGCGCCAATGCGAAAACGCTCGAAAGGCCCCGGCTTCGTCAGAAAAACGGGCGCGCCCGCAAAAATATCGGGATACATGGCCCAGCCGGACCGGCCCCGCTCCACCGCATCGGAGTTGTAAACCGTCCAGCCCTGGCGGATGAAGTAATTGAGCCAACCTTCACGGCCATCGGGCGTGGTTTCATAAGTCACCCCCGTCAAACCGCCGCCATGCCACATCAGCAATGGCAATCGTCCGCGTCGCCGTGCCGGAACGAAATACTGCACATACATTTGTTCCACCTGATGGATACCATTCGGGTCGACCTTGGCCGGCACTCCGCCTGCCGTAAAAACAATCTCGCTGACCGGTTTGCCACTGATGCTGACTTCACGCCCGCCAATATGAAACGACCCCATCTCCTGCAACGCCAATGGTGCCTGGGCGCAGCCGGTCGGTAATGAAACGAGACCCGCCGCGACAAAACATGTCGTAAACAAGTGATTCTTCATGGTGCCCCATGTATCGGCAAAGACCGGCACGGAAATAAATCGGCCGGCCAGTATATTGCAAAAATGGAGCGCAGACGGGCCGCAGGGGCCGGGCGCTCCGGTTTTGAAAACCGGAACCTGCCGGGCTATGGCCGGGCGGCGCGCGCTTCGTTCAGGAACCGCTCGATGCACTGCGCCACTTGCGCGGGCTGGTCGTGGTGCAGCATATGGCCGGCGTCCTGCACCACGGCGGTACGGCAGTCGCGCACATGGGTCAGGCGCTGGTGGTATTCGTCGAGCCGGTACCGGCCGTTCCACCACTGGCCCAGGCTGTCGGAGTCGGCCTCGATGGCCAGCACCGGGGCGGTGATCTGCGCGTACAGGGCCAGGGCCTCATCCACCCGGAAAAGCTGGGCGCTGGCCACCTTGTGGGCCGGGTCGCCCAAAATCTCCCACTGCCCCTGCGCATTCGGGCGCGCCCAGTGCTGCGCCAGCCATTGCGCCTTGTCCTGCGCCAGCCGGGGGTTGGTTTTCATCAGGCGTCGCGCCACGTCGGCGGCGCTGGCGTAGCGCTTGAGTGTCTTGTCGCCCTGGTGCAATTGCTTGATCTCGGCGATCCATTGGGCGTAGCGCGCCGGGGCTTGCGCAGGCTGCGTGGCCGGCAGGCCGAAGCCTTCCAGGTTAACCAGCCGGCGCACGCGCTCGGGCCGCACCCCGGCGTACATCATCGCCACGTTGCCGCCCATGCTGTGTCCCACCAGGTCGACGGCCTGGCCTGGGGCATGGTGGTCGAGCAGCAGGTCCAGGTCGGCCAGGTAGTCGGCAAAGAAGTAGTGATCGGCCTGCGCACAGCCGCTCAGCCCGAAGCCGCGCCAGTCGGGCGCGATGATGCGCCGCTCCTGCTGCAGGGCGTCGACCGTGAACTGGTAGGAGGCGCTCACGTCCATCCAGCCGTGCAGCAGCACCAGCGGGGGCAGGGCGCTTTCCTCGGGGCCCCAGTGGCGGACATGGTAGTTCAGGCGGCGCAGCACCAGCGTGCTGCTGCGCGAGGGTTTGAGGGCTTGGTACATGGATGGGGCGGTGTTCGGTACTGCGCCAATGGTATGTCGACAGGCGGCGGGCGGTGGCTGCCGATCGGCCGCCGGTGATCGGGCGACCCATCACGGACCCCAAGACACAGTCCCCAAGGTTCAGCACGCCGGTTTCACCACACCGGTTGCGCCGACCCCGGCGGCGCGGCCGGTCTGCCCCACGCCATCGTCGCGTGGCCGACCGTCACCGGGCCTTGCAGGCGCTGCGCCGTGCCCCGGAAGGTGGTTTCCATCGTTGGCGCCAGGCCGGCAGCGCCGACCGAGGCCACCGCCAGATCGGTGACGGCCAACACGGACGGCAGGCTGCCGCTGCCGACGAAGTGCACATGCTCCAACTCGGCCTCGCGGCCTTGGGCGGCGCGCCAGATTTCGCGCAGAAAGCCGCGCACGCTGGTGTCGCGTTGGTGTCGCGTCAAGAAGATGGCGGACGGTTTACTGGAACGCCACCTCGGCGAAGCTGCGCAGTTTGCGGCTGTGCAGGCGGTCTACGCCGCCGCTGCGCAGGATGTCGATGGCGCGCATGCCGATGCGCAGGTGCTGGTCCACGCGCTCGCGGTAGAAGTGGTTGGCCATGCCGGGCAGCTTGATTTCGCCGTGCAGCGGCTTGTCGCTCACGCACAGCAAGGTGCCGTAGGGCACGCGAAAGCGAAAGCCGTTGGCGGCGATGGTGGCGCTTTCCATGTCCAGCGCCACGGCGCGGCTTTGGCTGAAGCGGCGCTGCGGGGTGTTGTCGGGCAGCAGTTCCCAGTTGCGGTTGTCGGTGCTGGCCACGGTGCCGGTGCGCATCACGCGCTTGAGGTCGGCGCCACGGATTTGCGTGATGTCGGCCACGGCTTGTTGCAGGGCCAGTTGGATCTCGGCCAGGGCGGGAATGGGCACCCACAGCGGCAGTTCTTCGTCGAGCACATGGTCTTCACGCACATAGGCGTGGGCGAGCACATAGTCGCCCAGTTGCTGGCTGTTGCGCAGGCCGGCGCAGTGGCCGAGCATCATCCAGGCATGTGGGCGCAGCACGGCGATATGGTCGGTGATGGTCTTGGCATTGGCCGGGCCTACGCCGATGTTGACCATGGTGATGCCGCTGGCATCTTCGCGCACCAGGTGGTAGGCCGGCATTTGCGGCAGGCGCGGCGGCGCGATGCCCGGTGCGGCGCCGGCTTCGGCGGGCAGGCCGGCGCGGCGCGTGACCAGGTTGCCCGGTTCGATGAAGGCCCGGTATGGGCTGTCGGCGCGCGCCATTTCGGCATGGCCCAGGCGGATGAATTCGTCGATGTAGAACTGGTAGTTGGTGAACAGCACGAAGTTCTGGAACCATTCGGGGGCCGTGCCGGTGTAGTGGCGCAGGCGGTGCAGCGAATAGTCCACGCGCGGCGCGGTGAACAGCGCCAGCGGTTGCGCCTCGCCGGGGGCGGCCTGCCAGGTGCCGTTGGCAATGCCGTCGTCCATCGCGGCCAGGTCCGGCAGGTCGAAGATGTCACGCATCAGCATCCGGCGCTCGGGCGTCAGCGTGCCTTCGATGTGGTCGTGCTCGGCAAACGAGAAATGGATCGGAATCGGATGGTTGCCGGTGCCCACCTCCAGTTCCACGCCGTGGTTGGCGCGCAGCAGGCGAAACTGTTCCGCGTAGTAGCGGGCGAACAGGTCGGGCCGGGTCAGCGTGGTTTCATAGCGCCCCGGGCCTTCGACGAAGCCATAGGCCAGCTTGCTGTCGGCACGGGCCACGGTGGTGGTGTGCATGCGCACGAACGGGTAGAAGGCGCGCACCGCGCCGGTGGGCGTTGCGCCGGCGACGAAACGCTGCATGGCGGCACGCAGGTGGTCGATCTGTTGCTGGTAGATGCGCTGCACCTGGGCCAGCGCGTCGGCCGGGTCGGTGTGGCGCGTGGGGGCGATGAAGTCCGGGATGAGGGGCATGCCGCCATTGTCCACAAGCTGCGGGGGAGGCTGTGGCGCGCGGCCCGATAATCGGGCCATGAGTTCCCAAGAAAACCCGGCCGGCACCGATTTCAGCGCGCTGGCGCTCAGCCCGGCAATGCTGTCGAACCTGCAGCGGCTGGGCTACCGGCAGATGACGCCGATACAGGCGGCCTGCCTGCCGGCGGCCTTGGCGGGCCAGGACCTGATCGCCCAGGCGCGCACCGGCAGCGGCAAGACGGCGGCCTTTGCGTTGGCCCTGCTGGCCAAGCTCGACCCACGGCGTTTGGCGCTGCAGGCCCTGGTGCTGTGCCCCACGCGCGAGTTGGCCGAGCAGGTGGGCAGTGAAATCCGCCGCCTGGCCCGGGCCGAAGAAAACACCAGGCTCGTGACCCTGTGCGGCGGCGTGCCGCTGCGCGGCCAGATGCTCAGCCTCGCGCATGGCGCGCATATCGTGGTCGGCACGCCCGGCCGCGTGCTCGACCACTTGCAGCGCCAGCAACTGAGCCTGGTGGCGCTGGACACGCTGGTGCTCGACGAGGCGGACCGCATGCTCGACATGGGTTTTTTCGACGCCATCGCCACGCTGGCGCGCCAGTGCCCTGGCGCGCGCCAAACGCTGCTGTTTTCGGCCACCTACCCCGAAGGCGTTGCCAAGATCGGCGCGCAGTTCATGCGCGCGCCGGTGCAGATCACGGCGCAGGCGCGCCATGCCGAAGGCAAGATCGAGCAGCGCTGGTATGAGCTCGGCCAGGACCAGGGCCAGCGCCTGCCTGCGGTGGCGCAGTTGCTCGGGCATTTCCGCCCCGAGTCGGCGATCGCGTTTTGCAACACCAGGCAGCAATGCCGCGACCTGCTGGCCGTGCTGCAGGCGCAGGGCTTTGGCGCTCTGGCCCTGTATGGCGAGCTCGAGCAGCGCGAGCGCGACCAAGTGCTGGTGCAGTTTGCCAGCCGCAGTTGCTCGGTGCTGGTGGCCACCGACGTGGCCGCGCGCGGGCTGGACATTGCCCACCTGGCGGCGGTGATCAATGTGGCCGTCAGCCCGGACCCGCAGGTGCATGTCCACCGTATCGGCCGCACCGGCCGGGGCGATGCCACAGGCTTGGCGCTGAACCTGGCAAGCCTGGACGAAATGGGCGCGGTGGGCAAGATCGAGCAGTTGCAGGGCTGCGCATCGCGCTGGTTTCCGCTGACCGGGCTGACCCCCACGGGCGCTGGCCCGCTGTTGCCGCCAATGGTCACGATACAAATCCTCGGCGGGCGCAAGCAGAAGATTCGCGCCGGCGACCTGCTCGGTGCGCTGACCGGCGAGCTCGGCTTTCGCCGCGAGCAGATCGGCAAGATCGACGTGAACGATTTCTCGACCTATGTGGCCGTCGAGCGCGCCATTGGCGCCCAGGCCGCGCAGCGCCTGAACCAGGGCCGGGTCAAGGGCCGGGCGGTGAAGGCGCGGCTGGTGGCGGGTTGAGCGGGGTGGCGGCCAGTCGGCGGGCGCTAGTGTCGCGTCACCGATCATCTGTCGGTCTGCGCTGGCCATCGAAGCGCATCGCGGCGTTGCATCGCTTGCCAATACGCTCGGTATTGGCTGCGCGATGCGCCTTGCGCTGCGCTCCGATGGCTGCGCGCAGCCTACGACATCTGATCCGTGA
>Ga0081606_1000386_pt1 | contig 19156 bp, 14 predicted proteins | sample EareggfetidaYelm_FD_71127 | JGI IMG/M metagenome (GOLD analysis project Ga0081606, IMG submission 71127) | Earthworm egg capsule microbial community from the University of Washington, USA - E. fetida Yelm (SPADES assembly) (version 2) | ecosystem: Host-associated > Annelida > Reproductive system... | reverse complement strand
TAGAAGTGTCATGGTCCCGATGAGTTATATGATGCTTTCTTTTATTCTTGGGATGTTACTTTCAAGGATCGGAATGTTTTCATAATTGCAGTAAGTTTTATGTAACTTTTTTTTCAAAAAGATCAAGTTGTAATCTAACCACATCAAAAAAATTTCTTCGACTACTATTCCCTGGAAAAATTTGTGTAAAAAATTTTAAAATAAATATTTTCACACAAAATCTGTGTGGATTTTTAAAATTGAAAAAATTCAAACAGATTTTTATTTTAAAAAATTGCTTTACTAAACTATTTTAATAACATGAATAAAGTTCTTTCTAGAGACAGGAATGATAAAGATTTATAAATGTTTGGTCATGTAATTATGAAAATTAAATGAGAACGTTCATTGATTGATGAAAGATAATTTGGCGGCTACACGATAGTAACAGATCAATTGAATGAATGATCATAAAAAAAGCCCCGAAATTTCAGAGCTTATTATTTATAACAAAGATTTTTTTAATCCTTAACTATTTTATCTTCAATCTTATTTCAAAATCGTCTGTTTTCGATCCGGGCCAACCGAAACAATTTTAATCGGCACTTCGACTTCTTTTTCGATGAATTCGATGTATGATTTAAGCTCGGATGGCAATTCGTCATAAGTTGTCATTCCGGTCAGATCGGCTTTCCAACCTTTGAATTCCGAATAGACTGGCGTTACATTTTCAGGTTCGATATTGTAAGGAAAATGAGAAATCGTTTCGCCTTTATAATTGTAAGCCGTACACACTTTCAACGTTTCAAATCCAGATAAAACATCACCTTTCATCATCATCAATTGGGTCACGCCGTTAATTTGTATCGCATATTTTAGCGCCACCAGATCAAGCCAGCCGCAACGTCTTTTTCTTCCGGTAACCGATCCGAATTCATTTCCGACTTTCGCCATAATGTCACCGGCTTCTTCAAAATCTTCCGTAGGAAACGGGCCGCTTCCCACTCTGGTGGTATAGGCTTTGAAAATTCCGAAAACTTCTTTGATTTTGTTTGGAGCGATTCCCAAACCGGTACATGCGCCTGCTGCAGTTGTATTTGATGAGGTTACGAATGGATACGTTCCGAAATCGACATCCAAAAGCGACCCTTGAGCACCTTCGCACAAAATCGATTTGCCTTCTTTTTGCGCCTGGTGCAGATATTCTTCGCTGTCGATGAACGTTAATTTTTTAAGGTCTTCGATTGCGTCGAAGAATTCTTTTTCTAATTCGGCGAGATTGTATTGGATTGCGACGTCGTAAAACGCAATCATCGCTTCGTGTTTATCGGCCAATTGTCGGTAACGTTCTTTGAAATCTTCGAGTTCGATATCGCCAACGCGTAAACCGTTCCTGCCGGTTTTGTCCATGTACGTCGGGCCGATTCCTTTTAAGGTCGAGCCGATTTTTGCTTTGCCTTTTGCTGCTTCAGAAGCCGCGTCGAGCAAACGGTGCGTAGGTAAAATAAGGTGCGCTTTGCGCGAAATGATCAGTTTGTTTTTGATGTCGAGGTTGAATTTCTCGAGACCTTCGATTTCTTTTTGGAACACTACCGGATCGATAACAACACCGTTTCCGATGATATTGATCGAGTTCTTGTGGAAAATTCCAGACGGAATCGTTCTTAAGACGTGTTTGATGCCGTCAAATTCTAAAGTATGCCCGGCGTTTGGGCCGCCTTGAAAACGGGCAATAATGTCGTATTTTGAGGTCAGTACGTCAACGATTTTTCCTTTGCCTTCGTCGCCCCATTGTAATCCTAGTAATAAATCTACGGTCATTTTTTAATTGATAATTGGTAATTGATAATGGACAATGTTGTATTGCCGTTAATCAATTTGTTGTTAGTAGTTAGTTGTTGTGTTTATTAAAGTTGTGTTGAATTTAAAGAGTTGTCCGCGTTAGGGAGTGCAGTGGAAATCCTTTTATTTTTTTAAAAAAGCCCCTCGACTGCACCCGGGAGGACAAAAAAAATAAAAGATTGTAACGAAAAGCCCGGGCCGCAGGCAACGCCCAAATTATCCATAGTCAATTATGCATTATCAATGGAATTGGAGCTTTTCCTGTTCCCGTACAAATACAAAGAATGGTTGTGGATTTCTATATCGAAAATTTCCTCAATCGTCTTTTTGATTGACTGGATCCTTGGGTCGCAGAATTCGATTACTTCACCCGTATCGGTCATGATAATGTGGTCGTGGTTTTTGTCGAAGTATGATTTTTCATAATGCGCCTGGTTTTGACCAAACTGGTGTTTCCTGACGAGCGCGCAATCCAATAACAATTCAATCGTATTGTAAAGCGTGGCACGGCTTACGCGGTAATTTTTGTTTTTCATCTTGAGGTATAGATTCTCGATGTCAAAATGTTCCTCGCTGTCGTAAATTTCCTGCAGGATCGCATACCGTTCCGGCGTTTTGCGGTGGCCTTTATTTTCCAGGTAGAGCGTAAAAACATTTTTTACAATCTCCTGATTTTTAGTGTTGTCTACGGATACTAATGTCATAAGCGCAAAGGTAAGTTATTTCGGGAAAAGTCGAAAGTCAAAAGTGAGAAAGTTGTGTGAAAGGAATTAGGCAAAAGGGACAAGGCATAAGGCATTGTATTACGTTGAAAAAACTGCAAATTATCTGGATGGATTAATTTCGTGTTCGAGTTTTTCGAGGGTTTTGGCGATGCGGGAAATTTTTTCGTCTTCGGTTTTGGCGGAGAAAATCCAATCGGTGGTTTCTTTTTTGCGCTTTTCGGGATAGTTTTCAAACTGTTTAAGCAATTGGGGTTCTTCGCGCAGGCAGACTAAAAAATCTTCGGGAATGACTTGTTGGGCTTCGTCTAAATATAAGATTACTTTTACAGTATCGCCTTCTTCTTTTTTGATCTTCTTGCGGATTTCGGCTTTGACGGCGATAAAATTGCCTTCTTTCATCGCCCACATGTTAAAATCTTTCAGTTCATAGTCATCGATAAAACCGCGAACGCGCACCGTATTGTTTTTTTTCTTTGGAAGCGTAACAATTGTCGGCATCATGATAAACGTCCAGGCGCCTTTGCCGGAGTATTTTTTGAGTTGGCACTCGCCGTCGAAAATCGGTTGTTCCAATGTTTGTTGTTGTTTTAATTTGGGCGTGCCACCGGCTTCGTTCCTCCGCCGCTGTCGGGCTATCCGCTCTATCTTTTTCGCTCGTACCTCGCAAAAAAGGATGGCGCTTCCATCCCTCACGCGAACCCGCAATGCTAAGACGCCTGAACCTTAAACCCTCAACCTTGCACCTTATTTAATTCTTATTCACCCGCGTCACCTTATCGATCCCGTCAATTTTCTTAATATTATCAATGAGTTTTTTCAAAATCACATTATTTTGCACGACAACAGTAACCTGGCCGTTAAAAATCCCGGCTTCTCCGCTCAGCGAAATGCTTTGGATGTTTACGTGCATGTTGTTTGAAATCACTTTCGTCAACTGATTGGTCAAACCTAAGGTATCCATTCCCGTGATGTTCAAAACCGCTTTGAATTCCTGTTGGGACGAATCGATCCATTTGGCCTGAATGATCCGGTAAGCGTAATTTGATTGCAGACTGATCGCATTCGGGCAGTCTTTTTTATGGACTTTAATGCCTTCGTTAATCGTAACAAAACCAAATACTTCATCGCCCGGAATCGGGTTGCAGCAGGTTGACAATTTATAATCGAGTTTGTCCTGTTCGGGTCCAAAAACGAGCATGTCATAATTGTTGCTGATGACTTGTTTGTGGATGTCTTCATCGGCAGTTGTTGGCGAACGCTTGATTTTGCTCTTAAAGAAATTCATCAGCGTATTGCTTTTCTGCGCTGCGTAATCTTTGAGTTGCTGGTTTTCAATCGCGCCAATTCCAACCCGGTAAAATAAATCGAGACTGGTTTTTAATTTGAAGAAATTGACCAGCTCATTGACCACTTGTTCGCTAAGCGTCACTTTTAAGTGTTTGAGCTTTCGTGTTAAGAGCTCTTTTCCGTCTTCGGCAATTTTCTTGGTATTTTCGTTGAGGACATTTTTAATTTTATTTTTTGCCCTTGAAGTCGTCACATAATCGAGCCAGTTGATCGTCGGTTTTTGGTTTACCGAAGTAATCACTTCAATCTGGTCGCCGCTTTTTAATTCGGTATTCAATGGAACCAATCGGCCATTTACTCTTGTTCCGCGGGTTTTTACGCCTACTTCCGAGTGGATGCTAAATGCAAAATCCAGTGATGTCGCACCTTTCGGCAAGGATTTGATTTCTCCTTTTGGTGTAAACACGAAGATTTCCTTCGAATAGAGATTCATCTTAAAATCTTCGACAAAATCAACAGCATTCGTCTCCGAATTTTCCAAAGCTTCTTTCAGTAAATTCAGCCATACATCGAGTCCGCTCTCTTCAGTCGCGCCCTGTTTGTATTTGTAATGTGCGGCGTACCCTTTTTCAGCAATTTCGTCCATGCGTTCGCTGCGCACCTGAATTTCGACCCAGCGGCCTTTCGGGCCCATAACGGTAATGTGCAAGGCTTCGTAACCGCTGGATTTTGGCGATGAAATCCAGTCGCGCAAACGGCTCGGACTCGGGCGGTAATGATCCGTTACGATGGAATAAATCTTCCAGGCAAGGAATTTTTCATCGTGCTGATTCGATTTGTACACAATCCGCAATGCAAATTTGTCATATACTTCATCAAATGAAACGCCCTGCGCCAGCATTTTTCTCCGGATCGAATAAATGGATTTCGGACGGCCTTTAATAGTATAATCTACGCCTTCTTCATCTAAAGATTTTTTTAAAACGGTAGAAATATCATTGATATAAGCGTCCTGCTCTTCTTTAGTTTCCTTTATTTTACTGACGATTTCGTTGTAAACGTTCGGTTCGGTATATTTTAAACCCAGGTCTTCAAGTTTGGTTTTGATGTTGTAAAGCCCCAAACGGTGGGCGAGTGGCGCATAAATGTATAAAGTTTCGGATGCGATTTTGACCTGCTTGTGTTCCACCATCGAATCCATCGTTTGCATGTTGTGCAAGCGGTCAGCGAGTTTGATTAAAATTACGCGTACGTCATCGTTTAATGTCAGCAGCATTTTCCGGAAATTTTCGGCCTGCATCGACACGTTCAGGTCTTTTTGTACCTGAGCGATTTTGGTTAAACCTTCAACAAGTTGGGCCACTTTCGGGTTGAACATTTTTTCAATGTCTTCCACGGTAACATCCGTATCTTCAACAACATCGTGCATCAGGGCAGCGGCAATCGAAGTGGCACCAAGGCCAATTTCCGAAGCGACGATTTTTGCTACGGCAATCGGGTGGAAGATATAGGCTTCGCCAGATTTCCGGCGTTGGTCGGCATGCGCGTCAACGGCTACGTCAAAAGCTTTCCGGATCAGTTTTTTGTCATCCGGACTTAACGTTTGATAGCTAATGCGGAGTAATTCTTTGTATTCCTGCGCAATCGCTTTGTTTTCTTTTTCGATATCAATCTCAACCATAATCAGCGGTGTTAATTCCTAAAAGTAACAATAAGAATTTTAATGTGCAATACTTTTCAGCAATCGATTTTCATTACGAATAGGCTTAACGGCTGGCTTTAGCACGCCTGAAATCCAGGTCGTGAAAGTCGTAACTGAAATCGGTCAACGGCGAAACGGCTTTCATTTTGATATGATGCAAATCGGTAAAAGTCAGGAACGAATCAGCCAGAAAGCTGCGATTGAACCATTTAACAACAAAAGTCTGGTCTTTGTAAAAGTAGATTTCGCCTGACAATTGCGGCGAACGTTCAGAGCTGAAATAGAATTTTCCGTCATTTTCCGTCAGATGAATCACACCAAACCAGTCGTCTAAAAAGCTTCCGGCGTAATTTTTAAGCTCGGGTTTTATGTTGTTTTTATGATTTTTTGAAATTGTTGCCCAAACTTCATCGGTAATTTTATCGGCATCGTCTTCTTTCTGATGAGAATCCTTACTTAGGTTTGCGATATGATCAAATGCCGGAAGTTTTAAATAACTGTCTTTAATTGTATTTGAAATTGCCGTAAATGCAGCACCGGATTGCTGGTTTGTCAATACGACCACACCAAAATCCAGATCTGGAATCATCAAGACCTGCGTCACGATGCCGTCGAGTCCGCCAGTGTGCGACACTTGCAAATGCCCATTGATGTCAGTCAGTTGCCAGCCCAAACCATAATTCCTGAAATTGCTCGTGTAGGGAACGGCTTTTCGGTTGGGTAAAATGGTTTGTGAAGTCCACATTTCATCATGAACGTGTTTGCTAAACAATTGTTTGTTTCCATATTTTCCGTCCTGAAGCTGCATCAAAACCCATTTGCTAAGATCGTTCACACTTGAATATAAACCAGCCGCCGGATCAAATACCTTTCCTTTGTAACGTTTGATCACTTTGAGCTTTCCATCGGTCGGGACATGCGGCACAATCACATTTGAAGTATCTTTTAAGCGATTCCAGGCCGAAGCGGTTTGTTTCATTTCAAGCGGTTTTAAAATCCGGTTGTCTACAAAATCGCACCAAGATTGCCCGCTCGCCCTTGCGATTACTTCTCCGGCAACAATGTATAAAAGATTGTCGTAATCGTATTTGGTCCGGAATGCGGAAACCGGTTTCAGGTACCGCAAATTCTTGATAATATCAGCAGTTGTAAAATTATTCTGATCGGGCCAGATCATTAAATCCCCTGCGCCTAAACCCAGTCCGCTGCGGTGTGTAAGCAAGTCCCGGATCGTAAATTCATTCGTGACATAATCATTGTACATCTTGAATTCAGGGATGAATTTGACGACTTTTTCATCCCAGTCGAGCTTTTTTTCATCGACAAGGATCGCGAGCGCCGCCGAAGTAAACGCTTTGCTGTTTGATGCAATTCCGAACAATGTATTCGCATCGACTTTATCTTTTGAAAGTACCGACCTGAGACCATAACCTTTAGAATGTACGACTTTTCCGTCTTTAATAACGGCCACGGCAATTCCGGGAACATCAAATGTTTTTAAGGTTTTTTCGACAAGTTCATCGATTTGTTTTTCAGGAAGTTGCGCAAAAGCGACTGAAGTGGCGAACAGTAAAAACGGAAGTGTTTTTTTCATAATTCTAATGGTTTGGTTAATGAAAACATGGATTTCGTTACATCGAAAATCCCCTTTGCCGTTTGGCTTCGAAAATTAAAATGGCTGCTGCGACCGAAACATTCATTGAATCGATCGCTCCGTGCATGGGAATGATAATGTTTTGTGTAGCTTCATCACGCCACGGCTGTGACAGTCCTGTGGCTTCGGTGCCTACGACCAATGCGGTTGGCAAGGTGTAATCCTGCGTATGATAAGGAGTTGAATTTTGCAAAGTCGCGCTAAAAAAACGGATGTTGTGCTCTTTCAGAAAAGCAATGATCTCTGGCGTTGTGCCTACAGCGATGTTATTGGTAAATACACAACCCACGCTGGATCGGACGACATTTGGATTGTACAGGTCTGATTTTGGGTCAGCGATAATTACCGCGTCTAATCCGGCGGCATCGGCAGTTCTTAAAATAGCACCTACATTTCCGGGTTTTTCGGGAGATTCGGCGATTAAAATCAAAGGATTTTCAGGTAACTTCAAATCGGATAAACGCAGGCTTTTGGTTTTGGCTACAGCCAATAGACCTTCGGTAGTGTCGCGATAAGCCAGTTTTTGATAAACTTCTTTATTGATTTCGATGGCCTGTGCGCCATTGGAAACCAAGTCTGTTATTTGTTTTTCCGAAATAAAATCGGGCAGAAATAAAACCGTTTCTATTTCGTAATTCCCGCGCTGCGCCAGTTCGATTTCGCGTTTGCCTTCAATTAAAAAAGTACCCGATTGTTTTCTGGCTTTGGCTTTTTCCTGTAATTGGATCAGGGATTTGATCAGCGGATTCTGAACAGAAGTGATTTGTTTCAAAGTGGTTTCAAATGGTTTAGCGAACAAAGTTACAAGATTTAGGCTAAAAAAAAACTGCCCGTTACAGAATAACGGGCAGTTTGGTTTTTTATGCTGGTTTTTAATTCGTTTTCAGAATTTTCACAGTGTTTACAGTTGTTTCAGTTTGCACTTTGAACAGATACTGCCCATTGCTTAGACCTGAAACATCTACGGTAATATTGTTGGCATTTTGAGGAATGCTTTTAATCAACTGGCCCAGTATGTTGTAAATCTCAATAGATTTAATGGCAGTTCTTCCTGAAAAATGAACTTCATTGCGCGCTGGATTTGGATAAAAAATAAATGCATCATAATTAAAGTGAGTGGTTGCCAATGCCGAACAGGATACCGTAGCATTAAAACCTGCCCTGGTATTGATTCCATCGGAATAAAATACAAAAGTCAGTTTTCCTGACGGATGTGTCGATGTAACCACGCCCGGACTGATGTTCCCTGTAAAGCCGTATCGATCAGGACCGATGTAAGGCGCATTGTTATCAGGCCCGTCATAAATATAAAGCCTGTCTGCCTGGTCTTCCAGTTCAAATTGCGTGAAAGTGACCCTTACTTTTTCACCTGCATTCATCGGAGTCATTACGGTTGTGATATATTCTCCGTTTGAATAATTGCCAGTTGGGCCGCCTGAATCAAAGAAAATTCCGTCAACGCAATGGTTGATGAGTGTCTGGGTTTCTGTTTTGACAAATTCGGACCAGGTTTCGTTGCTGCATGCAGATCTTACATATACATCATAATCGGTGAAGGAATCCAACCCGCCAAAAATCTGCGAAGTTCCGCTAACCAATGCGTAAGGGCCATTTGGCGCTGTGCCACGCGTTACAATTTGCACTTCGAATACAGTTGCAGCGTTTGGATTGGTCCAGCTCGCGGTTAACGTATCATAAGTCCGGTCAGTAATGGTTACAGTAATATTGCTGCTGCATGGCGTAGTGAAACGGAAAGTTTCTGAAAAAGCAGAAGAATTACAAACGTTGTTGGCTTTTACCCTCCAGAAATAATTTGTTCCGTAGTCCAGGGCGGTTACATCAACGGTATTGGTAAGGCTTGTTAATGTTTGTAGTGCGGTTGTAAATGCGGCATCTTTTGCAATCTCAATCGTATAATTGACGATGTTGCTGCTTAAATTTTCCCAGTTTAATGTTGGCGCCACCGAAACTGCAGCAGCATTATTTACTGGTGAAGTTAAAGTTGGTCCATTTGTTAACGAATTTTGCACCTGAAGGACAGACTGCAATTCTGTACTGAAATTTGAAGATTGAGCAATTACAGCCAAAGGGTAATTTCCAGGAGCAATGCCGTTAGTATTGCTGATGTTTAAAGTTACAGTTCCCGAAGCCGTCATAGTTGCCGGGCTGAAAGAATAAGTAGCCCCGGCCGGAAGACCAGTTGCAGCAAATGTGGCACTTTCATTAAAAGTGTCTGAAGCTGTAAATTGGAATGTAAACGAAGTTTCGGCTGTTCCCTGACAGATTTTGTTTACCAATGGCGCAGTAGAGGAAAGCATTAACGGATTTGAAGCAATACCGCTGATGATTAACGAATAGTCCTGTTTAGCGTTTGTTAACGTTCCTTTATGGCTCACCGTAATGGTATATTTTCCGGAAGGGTTGGGAATTTCGATTTTTTCGACATTGTCAACAATATTATCGCCTTTGGTTGCCGCTGCCGACACATTTGCCGGATTTAGTTTCCATGGGAAATTTGTTTCGTTGCCTTTAGTAATCCGAATATCTAAATCGTTGATCAGGTTTGGAGTCCTAATGTCAACACCTCCGGCAATTACTTGTCCCGTAGGATCTGCCCAACAAATGGTAGCTACGATGGGTTGGCTGGAATTTAGGGTTTCAATATTGAACGAAAAAGATTCTCCTTGTGTGAGTGTGTTTTCATGAATATAGGATTGCGTACCTTCATTTGTGATTAATACAGCTGCTTTTTCTGCATTGAGTAATCCCCATCCAAACCTGTAATCAGGACCATTATCGGTTCCGGCTTCATCAGCGGTATGAATGGCAAGGCCTTTTAGCGTAGCGGCTTTCATAAAAAAACCTTTTACGTTGTTGTAATGCTGTTGCAAAAGCAGTAAAGTTCCGGCAACATTTGGAGAAGCCATTGATGTTCCGCTCATTCTGCCATAAGCATTGTTTGAGGAAGACACTGAGGACAAAAGATTCACGCCTTTTCCGCTAATGTCCGGTTTAATCCGGCCATCATCTGTAGGTCCCCAACTGCTAAAACTAGACATCGGCACACTTCCGGGCCCGGTATAATTTGTCACTTGCCCAACAGCGGCAACTACAATAGAATTTTTAGAAACACTTTTTCCTGCCAGTAAATCATAACCGTTTTTGTCAGGGTTGTATCCGCCGTTCCTGGAGTTCCCAGCTGAATTTACAAACAAATAATAAGGCGCATTAAACATTACATTGTCAAAAGCCCGCGCCTGGCTATCGTATTTTCCCCATTGGGAGATGCTGACATCTTCAGGGCTGTAACCATAAGAATGATTGGAAATCAGCAATCCATTGGCTGCAGCCCGGGTAATTTCTGAAATATCATTATTCCAGTCATAAGCAAGTAAATTAGCCATAGATGCCATTCCTTTTGCTGCTGTACTTGCTGTTCCGCCAATCATCGTTCCGGCCACATGCGTGGGATGCGCTGCATAAGTGGGAGCATCATCAGAAATAGTGACTCTTCCTGCTAACAAAACATGCGTATCCCTGACTTTTCCACCGTCCCAAATACCGATTTTCATGTTTTGTCCATCAAGATTCAGTCCGAGGCTTCCGCCAGAATTGAGCCTGTTTGCCCTCGTAGTGACTGCAGCTCCGGCATTGTCAGTTGTATAATGAAGCGGATTGCCATCTTCGTCAATGCTCATCAGTTCGGTCATTTTGCCGTCTTTGGTTATCTCTAAAGTTTTCCAACCTTTTTTTCCAGCTACAAGGAAAGCTTCTGCTTTTTGTCTTTTGAAAAGGGCTGAATAATAATCGGATAATTTGCTGAGTTCATCTACATTGGTAGCAGCGATAATTTTTTTTCTTTCTGTTTCTGTTTGTGCATGAAGCCATAGATTACAAAACAGTAGAAAAACTAAGATAATTTTAGTTTTCATTTAGGGCAAATTTTTAAATTCCGGCTAATGTAAACCAAAAATCGATAACTTATTCAAAATTGACTAAGGTTTAAATGTCGGAAAATGTTAAATTTTATTGAATAAAAAGGATTAAAAGTAAGATATTACTGTGTATTTTTTAAAAAAGCATGGATATTTCGTTCATTCGATGTAATTTTGCAAATAAAAAAATGCAGGTATTTTATCTTTTGGATATTATAGGAACAATGGCTTTTGCCATGTCGGGCGCGCTTACGGCGATGGAAAAAAAACTCGATCCGTTTGGCGTTTTTATCATTGCATTTGTTACAGCTGTTGGCGGTGGAACCTTACGGGATATTCTAATTGGGCGGACGCCGGTAGGATGGATGCTCGATCTTAATTACGTTTACTTTATCTGTAGCGGATTTTTACTCGCGGTTGTTTTCAGGAAAAAGCTGGACAGGCTTAGGAAATCACTGTTTTTATTTGATACGATCGGGCTTGGTGTTTTTACTTTGATCGGATTGGAAAAAGGAATATTGACGGGACTACATCCCGTGATTTGTATTGCATTAGGAACCATGACGGCCTGTTTTGGCGGTGTGATCCGCGATATTTTGTGCAATGAAATCCCGGTGATTTTCAGAAGGCAGATTTATGCAACCATCTGCATTTTTGGAGGTTTTGTGTTTTTTACCTTAAAACAATTAAATCTGGAAGATGATATTTTATATCTGGTTACTTCGGTAGTTATCATCAGTATCCGGCTTTTGGCTGTAAAATACCGATGGTCGCTTTCTCCGCTGGAAAAATAATTACTGGTGAAAATACAAAAATCCGTTCAAAGCATCCGGGTAATCGGGATCGTTGAGTTCCAGGATGTAAAAATAAGTACCATCGGGAACTTTGCCATTGGTTAAAGCATCCGCTTTCAGCACATCACCGTCCCAATCGGGAGATTGATTGTTTCCGGTCCATAACAACCGACCCCAACGGCTGTAAACGGAAAGCTTAAAGTGCATAAAAATATCCCTGAGCCCTCTTATAATAAAGTAATCATTGCGTCCGTCGTTATTCGCAGAAATGTAATTGTAAACTGTTGGCGGACAATTTTTTACTATCAATTGAAAAGAAGTCACCGCATAACAATTTTCATTTTCAACCCTGACAAAAATTTCGGTATGGGCTGCAGCTTTATAATTTGAAGTATTGAGGATCGGGCTTGATTTACTTTCGGCATCTGCCGGATTTTTATAAAAACCAACCAAATCCGATTCATCGGTTTTAACCAAATCAGCATAAGCCGAAAAATCAAAAGTGCCTTTCAACAATCCTTCATTACAAACGGTAACATTGGGCAATGCTCTAAACTCAGGACTTGAAGTCAGTATTATGTTTACAGAATCGGAATTGTTATCCTCATTGATTTCGGCTACTATGCCAATGCCTGAACCATTATCGTCGACGGCTGCTTCCAGTTCAAATTCATCCGGAATTTCATCGGGAATCACGATAAACAGTTCTCCGGCTTCATTCCCGCCAATAGGAATTGATGCCGTCGTTCGCGTTTGTCCTACTAACTGGCCATTGGCATAAAAAGCGATTGGCGTTGCCGGCGGAATCGATTCGGTGGCATTCGCGTTTGATATTGTATAATTGACCTTAATCCTGCGGTCGTTGCATGCTATTGTTGTTTGGTCAATCCTGATCGTCGCATCGGGTAAAAGGCTGGCAAGCCTTGTGACCACAGTGTTGATCATCACAACGTCTCTGCCTGATCTCAATTTGATCCTTGCCGTACGGTCGCCAACACGGATGCTGTGGCCAATGTCGTACACATCAAGGTCCATGTTGTATAAAGTATCCGATTGTGTAAAACTATTCGTGCCGTTAAAAGCATTATTTGCCGGATTTAATGGCAAATTGCTGATAATCGAATCGTTAACAGTGAGCTGTTCGCCAATGTCGAGGCTTCGATCGCCTTCCCAGGCTATAAATCCAATCCGTGCATCATTTGTGTCAATCACATTCAGATTGTTCAGCGTGATGTTGATTTCATTGGGAACGCCCTGAAGTCCGTCATAGACATTCAGCTGAAACAGCGGCAGGGTTTCATTTTTATACACAATCACAATGGCCCAACCCGCAAAATTGGTCGCGTTGTCACAATACAGTTGAATGTTTTCGTTAACGTCAAGTTCAGATAAAGTATAATCGCCGTTACCTGTAGTTTTAAGGAGTTGCGTGACATCTGCGAAAGCACTGAAATATTTCCGGTGAAAAGCATCTGTCATATTTGTAAATGAAAAAGTGCGTGTAGGTGTAATGCTGGTATTGTTCAGCAGCACGTTAAAATCCCCGGTCCCGGAACCCGCCCAGTATAAAAAAGCTTTTTCGATGACATCTCCGGGGGACAGATTCATATTTGCAGTCGAACTGGTCTTGGTTTCGCAAAATCTACCATAGTTATTTTCAAACGGATTCATGGTGTTTCCAATGAATAAAAAATCGTATTGACCGTTAAATTGCTGGTATAAATTGATATCCTGACCATATCCTGCCCATGAAAAAAGGGTGAACAAAATGAAAAAGTGGTATTGTAATTTTATTTTCAACATATTGCCATTAACCTGCTAAAGTTAGGCATTATATTTTAAATTGCTAAATTTGGCTTTTAGAGAATATTTAGAAATAAAATGTTTAATTTTCCAATGTTTAAAAGAAAAGGGTGAAAAATTACACGGTCAAACGATATCTTCCGGAAGATTACACGTTGTGGAATGCTTTTGTAAGCCATGCCAAAAACGCTACTTTTTTGTTCCAACGGGATTTTATGGAATACCATTCCGACCGTTTTTCAGATTTTTCATTGATGGTTTTTGAAGGCGAAAAACTCATTTCCGTGATTCCGGCTAATCGGGCAGGGGCTGTGGTTTATTCGCATCAAGGGTTGACTTATGGCGGATTTGTATTTGAAGCCAATGTAAAAATGAAAACAGCATTAGCTGCCATTCGCGAAGTTTTAGAATTCCTCCATAAACAGCAAATCGACTCGTTGCAGTTGAAAACCATTCCGGCGATGTATTGCGATTATTTTTCTGAAGAAATCAACTATGCGTGTTTCCTGATGTCGGCAAAACTGGTCAGAAGGGATTGCCTTTCGGTGATCGACCTGTCAACACCATTGTCATTTACAAAAACCAGGAAAGAAAGCATCAGGCGCGGTAAAAAAAACGATCTTGAAATTCGTGAAGATTTGCAGTTTGAATTGTTTTGGAATGACATCCTGCAACCCAACCTGATAAAAAAACACAATGCCAAACCAGTTCATTCCTTAGCTGAAATCCAGAAATTACAAAAATCATTTCCTCAAAATATCCGGCATTTTAATGTGTACCATCAAAATAAAATTGTAGCTGGAACTACGGTTTTTGTTACCGGAAATGTGGCACATCCGCAATATATTTCCGGAAATGACAACAATAACGAGCTTGGTAGTTTAGACTATTTGTACGATTATCTGATTCAGGACGTTTTTAACGATAAAAAATATTTTGATTTTGGGCCGTCACATGAGCAAAACGGAACGAAAATCAATGATGGCATATTATTCTGGAAGAATAGTTTTGGTGCAAAAATCACGGTTCAGGATTTTTATGACATTCCAACATCCAATTACCACCTGCTCGAAAATATCCTGATATGATAAAATTCCTCGATCTGCACCAAGTCAACCTGTCCTATCAACAAGCTTTTGAGAAAAAACTCACCGGATTTCTTAACAAGGGCTGGTATATTCTTGGTGAAGAAGTCAAAATTTTCGAAAAACAATTTGCAGCATATTGCGGTACGAAATATTGCATTGGCACAGGCAACGGCTTGGATGCGCTCGTTTTAATACTCAAAGCTTACATCCAATTGGGGAAATTGAAAAAAGGAGACAGCGTGATTGTTCCGGCCAATACATACATAGCAAGCATTCTGGCAGTTTTGCAAGCCGATCTTGTTCCGGTTTTAGTCGAGCCGGATTGCGAAACCTATAATCTCGATCCGAATCTGATCCAGGAAAAAATAACTGAAAATACCAAAGCGATATTGGCGGTTCACTTATACGGGCAACTCGCCGATATGGAAAAGATCAACAAAATTGCCCGCGCAAACCAACTTTTAGTCATTGAAGATGCGGCGCAAACACATGGCGCAGTTTCAGCTACAGGTATAAAATCCGGAAATCTGTCCGATGCCGCCGGTTTCAGCTTTTATCCGAGTAAGAACCTGGGCGCACTTGGAGATGCCGGAGCAGTAACTACAAACGATCCCGAACTTGCAGCGCTGGTTTTTTCATTGCGCAACTACGGTTCGGAAAAGAAATATTACAATGACCATATCGGTTACAACAGCAGGCTTGACGAACTCCAGGCTGCGTTTTTAAATATTAAATTGCCCGGGCTCGATGCCGAAAATGAACACCGCAGGACCATTGCAAAAGCGTATTTGAATGGCATTGCAAATCCGGAAATCCTGCTGCCCAAATACAACGGCGGCCCCGGACACGTTTTTCATTTATTTGTCGTTCAAACAAAAAAAAGGGCACAGCTGCAGTCATTTTTATTGGAGCATGGCATCGAATCACAGGTTCATTACCCGGTGCCGCCGCATCAGCAAAAAGCCATGAAAGACTGGAATGCATTGTCTTTTCCGATTACTGAAAAAATCCATCAGCAGGTGCTGAGTTTGCCAATCAGTCCGGTAATGACTTTAACTGAAGCGGATCATGTGATCAAAATCCTCAACAACTACCGGCCGGATCAACAATAAATAACCAGATGTCCGAAAGCAAATCTTCTTACCAGCAAATATTAAAATCGACATCACTCTTTGGTGGTGTCCAGGTGTTTAATATGCTGATTGCGGTGGTACGGTCAAAATTTATCGCAGTTTTTATAGGTCCAGACGGAATGGGAATCGCCGCGCTGCTCAATACGACCATTAACCTCGTAAGTAGTTTTACAACGCTGGGCCTCGAAACATCCGCAGTAAAATTCCTGTCGCAATACCATGCGGAAGGCGATTTTGAAAAACTATCGAGAACAGTCGCCGTTTTAAAAAAAATCATGTGGATAACCGGGATTTCAGGAGCCGTTTTGTTGCTTTGCAGCGCACCTTTACTGAGCCGGATTGTTTTCGGTACCTCAGCATATACCGTTTCATTTTTATGGATCTCGGTTGCACTGCTGCTCAAGCAATTATCAACCTGTCATTTGGCCATACTTCAAGGCATGCATCGGTTGAAAATACTCGCGAGAGTGAATCTTTTGGGTAGCTTTTTCGGATTGATCGTATCGATTCCTTTTTATTATTATCTGAAGATAGCCTCCATTGTACCAACGATCATCATCGCCTCGGCTTCGGTTTTTATTTTTTCCTATTATTATTCGTCCAAAATAAAACTTGAAAAACCGATTGTTCCCGCAAAAGCGCTTTACGCCGATGGAAAAGGAATGATACAGCTGGGACTGCGGATGAGCCTCGCTGCGATCCTTACGTTATTTTGCAGTTACATGATCCAGTTGTACATTGGCAATAACGGCGGTTTGTCGCAAGTGGGTTTCTACAATGCAGGCTTCACAATCCTGAACACCTACGTAGGCTTGGTCTTTACGGCAATGGCTACCGATTATTTCCCGAGATTGTCAGCCGTAATAACAAATGTTTCAAAATCGGCAGCAATCGTACAACAGCAATCATTCACGGGTATTTTGATCATTACGCCGATTGTCGTGGTGTTTTTGGCATTTTCAAAATGGATTGTCCATTTGTTATTTTCTGAAAATTTCTCGACCATAGTCCCGATGGTTTCGATTGGCATATTAGGCATGTTGTTTCGGGTGGTTTCCTTTTCGATCGGTTATATGGTTTTGATAAAAGCAGATGCGCGTTTGTTTATGACCAATGCTTTCGGATTTAATCTTTTGTACTTTTTGCTGCACATTGGCGGGTATTATTTTTATGGGCTTTTAGGACTGGGCGTCGCTTTTACGCTGCATTATTTTTTACATTTTGTCCTATTGGCCATTTTGTCATTTTATAAATATAATTTTGCACTCGATAAGGAGTTTATAAAAAATTTTGGTATTTGCGTGTTTTTATGCGGATGGGCATTTGCTGTCGGATTTTTAGATAACGGATTTGTAAAATATTTGCTTTCAGGGCTTTCAATTGTTACAGCTTTCGTATTTTCGTTTGTCCAAATCAATAAAAAAACAGACCTTTTGGCAATCATCAGCCGATTCAAAAACAAAAAATAATGGTTGCAGTTTTAAAGAATATCTACAGACATTGCCGGAAAAAAATCCGGTTTTACAGTTCCGTAAACTGGATCAAGACCTATTATTTCAATTACAGCAAGTTTCCGTACGCGACTGCTAAAAAGCTGCCGGTATTTTTCTATGGGAAAGTAAATTTCCAAAATATCAAAGGAGAAATCGTTATTGAAGGCGCAGTTACGAAAGGAATGATCGCATTTGGAAAACGTTTTGAAAAATTCTCGAAATCCAAAGGCATCGCTGAAATCTGCATCGAAGGCAAAATGGTCTTTAAAGGTCATGCGCTGTTTGGCAAAGACTATTTTGTATATGTCGCCGAAAATGCCCTGCTTGAAATAGGCAACCGTTCCGGAATGGGAAATACCGGAAAAATTGTTTGCACGCAACACATCAAATTAGGAGACGACGTCAGGATCAGTTTTGAATCACAGTTAATGGATTCCAATTTCCATCAGATGATTGATACACAAACCGGTGAAAAATTCCCAATGTCATCACCAATAATCATTGGGAACAACAACTTTTTAGGCAACCGTGTTTCTGTAATGCCCGGAACTGTAACACCGGATTATTGTACGGTCGCCTCAAACAGTTTGTGCAATAAAAATTATGCTGCATTGGGTAATAACATTCTCATTGGCGGTGCTCCGGCAAAATTGATCCGGCAGCATATTTCAAGGGATTGGGTTGGCGAGGCTGCCGACCAGGATATCTGGAAGGTTTTATAACCGGAAAGTTTATTTTTTATCGGTTTGGAGATACTCTTCATAACTCCGGATGTAATCACTTTCGTCAAAAACATCCGAAGACATTACCAAACACACTGCGCCGGAAGAAAAATTGTTGAGTTCTCGCCACATTCCGGTTCCGATAAACAGTCCTTTATCGGGTTTGTTTAATGTAAAGGTGGTTTCGTTTACACCATCTTTCAAAATCACATCAAAACTGCCCGAAGCCGCAATCAGGAACTCACGCTGATTGATGTGGCTGTGGCCGCCGCGTGCTGCACCACCCGGAATGTCATATAAATAGTAGACTCTTTTCACTGCAAACGGCAGCGCGTTTCCCTCAATGACGGCATAATTCCCAAACGGGTCTTCAATTTTCGGAATTGGAATAATCTGAGGCTGCATAAATTTTAGTAAGGATTCAAAGCGAAAATAGAAAAAAAATCCGGGAAAACATTGTTTTTGCCGGCACGGAATAGTTGCATTTTTTTTTACGGTATAAAAAATCAGAATGTAAGAATTTCAAAAAAAAAAGTTGTGGCATTTTTTTCATTTTAAAAAAAATGCCACAAATCTGTGACAAAAAAAAAATCAAAAAAAAAATTGTCACAGATTTGTGACAAAATAATTTTCAGAAAAAAAATTGTCACAAGAATATAAAATAATTATTCCCCAATTAAAAACCCCTGCAAAGTTTCCTCTGCAAGGGTTTAAAAAAAAATACAGCTAATTTATTTAGAAGGTTTGTACGTTGATGTTGCTTGTCGCAGACGATGTAAAGGTTTTTTTCAATGTAGCCCCGGTTGCAGAATAAGTTCCGCCGGTGTACAATCCCCAGTTTGTGGTTCCGCCAACAAAATTTCCGCCAGTGTAACTTCCACCAAAATACACTTTATAACTTGTGTTTCGAGCCACTTGCGGACTTGAAAAATGGAAATAATACACCGCATTTTTTGGTTTGAAAGTCACCATTTCCGTTCCGCTCGCATTTTCAATATG
>Ga0081606_1000385_pt1 | contig 19186 bp, 15 predicted proteins | sample EareggfetidaYelm_FD_71127 | JGI IMG/M metagenome (GOLD analysis project Ga0081606, IMG submission 71127) | Earthworm egg capsule microbial community from the University of Washington, USA - E. fetida Yelm (SPADES assembly) (version 2) | ecosystem: Host-associated > Annelida > Reproductive system... | reverse complement strand
GTGTGCCTATGCACCCTGATCTTGCCCCCGGTTATGCTCCCGCCGATACTGAGCGCCTATTCCCCGAGGAGCACTTCTCGGAGCGGCGCGATTTTGCTCGCGATCGGGCCCGAGTGTTGCACTCGAGCGCACTGCGTCGCCTCGCCGCGAAAACACAGGTGCTGAGTCCGACATCCAATCTTGACTTTGCTCGCACCCGCCTCACGCACTCGCTCGAGGTTGCGCAGGTGGGGCGGGAACTTGCCGCGAGTCTCACAATTGACCCAGATCTGGTGGATGCTGCCTGCTTAGCGCACGACCTAGGCCACCCGCCGTTTGGCCACAATGGTGAGAGGGCTCTCAACGCGTGGGCGATCGACATCGGCGGATTTGAGGGCAATGCACAAACCCTGCGTGTGCTCACCCGGCTTGAACCGAAGGTGATTGGCCGGAACGGCTGCAGTTACGGTCTTAACCTCACGCGTGCGAGTCTCGATGCGAGTTGCAAATACCCGTGGTCGCTCGCGGATGCCGCGCTCGACCCTTCTGGCCGAGCGAAGTTTGGCTATTACGCAGACGACGCGGCAGCGTTTCACTGGTTGCGAACGGATGCCCCGCCCCTCCGCCCCTGCATTGAAGCACAGATCATGGATCTTGCCGATGACATCGCCTATTCGGTACATGACTTTGAAGACGCTATCGTCAACGGCTACCTTGATGTTGGCGTGCTCGGTTCCCGGATCGATCACGACACGCTCGTCACGGGTATCCAAGCGTGGGATGGCGGCGCGCACACGCGCGACGAACTTGCCGCTGCCTTCGACCGGCTCGACTCGCTGGAGGTGTGGATTGATACCTGGGACGGCTCGCGACTTGATCTTGCCCGCCTGAAGAACCTCACGAGTCAACTCATCGGTCGATTTGCTCACGCCGCGATAGACGCTACGCGCAGCGCATACCCGCAGGCGAGCCTTGTTCGATTCGGTGCATCCATGGTTGTGTCAGCGGCTGTCCGCGCTGAAATCGCCGTGCTGAAGGGCATTGTCGCGACCTTTCTCATGGGTCTGGAGTCTCGACAAGCTCTGTATCAGAATCAGCGCGAAGTCTTGCACCAGCTGGCGGACGCACTGTTTGCGACCGGCCCACAGCACCTCGATCCGGCTTTTCTTGCAGACTGGGATGCTGTCGTCACGGATGCCGCCCGCAAGCGGGTCATTGTCGACCAGATCGCAAGCCTTACCGATCAGACCGCACTGAGTTGGCATCATCGATACGTTCCCGTTGAGCACTGAGAGCGAGCACGAGGATGTGAGCGACAGCACGTTTCCGCTGGGCACTTAGGATGTACCCATGGCAGGCCGCATTCGACAGAGCGATGTTGACGAGGTCAAGGCCCGCACAAATATTGCCGACGTCGTGGGCGATCATGTGAGCTTGAAATCTGCTGGAATCGGTGCCCTGAAGGGCCTGTGCCCATTCCACGATGAGCGCAGCCCGAGCTTCAACGTTCGGCCTCAGGCGGGGTATTACCACTGTTTTGGGTGTGGTGAATCGGGCGACGCCTATACGTTCCTGCAGCGTCTCGAGCATCTCTCTTTTGCGGAGGCGGTGGAGCGCCTTGCAGCCCGACTCGGCTATGAGCTGCACTACGAAGAAGGCCAGTCTGTTCCCGAGCAAGGAAACCGCGCGCGCCTACTCGCGGCAAACCAGGCTGCCGCCGAGTTTTTTGTGGAACGACTCAACGCACCCGAGGCAGACAGTGGCCGCCGGTTCCTGTTCGAGCGCGGGTTTGATGCGGCAGCAGCAGCCCACTTCGGCGTCGGTTTTGCTCCGAAGGGGTGGGATGCTCTCACCAAGCACCTGACCGGTCGTGGCTTTACACAGGATGAACTCGAGACATCCGGCCTCGTGGCCAAGCGTGACCGCGGTGTATACGACCGGTTTCGGGGACGGCTGGTGTGGCCGATTCGGGATGTTACCGGCCAAACCGTGGGTTTTGGTGCCCGCAAACTCTATGACGATGATCAGGGTCCCAAGTACCTCAACACCCCGGAAACGCCGATCTATCGCAAGTCGCAGGTGCTCTACGGTCTTGACCTCGCTCGACGTGAGATCGCGAAAACTCACCGGGTGGTGGTGGTGGAGGGTTACACCGACGTCATGGCCTGCCACGTCGCGGGAGTGATGGTTGCGATTGCAAGCTGCGGCACCGCGTTCGGGGGTGACCACATCAAGATCTTGCGACGCGTGCTCGGCGATGACACGGGCATTGGCGAGGTGATTTTCACTTTTGACGGGGATGATGCAGGACAACAGGCCGTGATGAAGGCCTTCGCACAGGAGCAGCGCTTCGCTGCCCAGACCTTCGTCGCGATCGCACCCGAGGGACTCGACCCGTGTGATCTGCGACTGCAACGAGGGGATGACGCGGTGCGGGCGCTCATCGACACGCGAACACCGATGTTCGAATGGGTCATCAAAAACACCGTGGCCCGGTACCGGTTGGAGAGCGTGGAGGGGCGGGTTGCGGCACTGCGTGCGGCAGCACCAATCGTGGCAGGAATCCGCGACTCTGCGCTGCGACCCGGGTATTCACGGGTGCTCGCGGGAATGATCGGGGTGGAACTGGGAGAGGTGGTGGGTGCGGTTCGCCGCGCAGAGGCTGCGGCGAAGAAAGGCACGGCGGCCTCGGCTGAGGGAGCGATGGCCGGTGCTTCTGTTTCGAGCGCGCTGCTCGGCGCGCCGGGCATGAGTAACGGTGTCGTGAGACATCCGGGTGGGCAGGTTGAGGGGGGTGAGCGTGTGGCTCAACTGAGCAACGACCCGTCGACCCGCTTGGAACGTGATGCGCTGCAGGCCATCATCCAGTTCCCACAGTTCATCGACCCGGTACAGTTGCAGCACGCGCTCGACTGTCAGATCGGAAATCCCACGCTTGCTGTGGTGCGGGACGGGATTGTCACGGCGTGGGCGGCTCCGTTGCCGGGCGTATCGAGTTCGGAATCTGCGATGAGTAATCAGTTCGGGGCATCCCCTCGCACTGTGGAACAGATTGTTGCGCAGGTACCGCAACCGTATGTACATATCGTGCAGCAACTCGCGGTTGCACCGTTGCCGCAGCGCACGGAGGCTGAGCTTGCCGGCTATGTGCGAAGCGTCGTTGCTGCGCTTATTGATCGGGAACTGCTGCGGCAAAAAGCGGAACTCGTTGGTCGGTTGCAGCGTACCGACCCGGCTAAAACCGAGGTGTTTTCAGCAATTCAACGAGCGCTCGTTGATATTGAGACTGAGCGGCGAAGACTTCAGGGGGGGTAGGGGGCTTGGAACCGGCTGGATCCGCGTGTTGGGAGCTTCGCAACTGTTGTCGATCACGGTTCGAGAAGAGATTGAGCCCCCACCCGGGGCTGCCGTGTCGGTAGTGGCCTCGATGTGCGGCCGAAGCGTACAGGCTCAAGAACGAGAGCGGGCTCATCATCTACGATTGGCGGGAGGAGACCGAGGTTCTCGTGAGGGAGCACCGTTGGGCGGTAATGACGGCAAGGGGACGTGTGGGTCAGGCCGAGGTCCTGGTTGGGGGAACTTAGCCATTGTGAAAGCTAACACCTGTCGGAGTGCGGTGCAAATATCCCCGCGATTTGCTAGAGTTGTCCCTGCTGCTCGTACGATCCTCCATAGCTCAACTGGTAGAGCAATCGGCTGTTAACCGATAGGTTCTTGGTTCGAATCCAAGTGGGGGAGCAAAACACCCGGTTTTCCGCCAGTTTCCGGGTGCTTGCGCGGGCAGTTTGGTCGCTGGCTCCCACCGGTTGCTCCCACAGGCCAGCACTAGCTAGAGATTTTTTGGGACCGTCTCGCCTCGGGCATTCTTGTGCGCGCCGTCCAACGGTTGATGTTACCCCTCGAGACGATCAACACCGGGTACCCACTGTTGTCCCGGAACGCCCCACCCGAGCTTGCGAGTCACTTTCTTGACAACGCGCTGCTCCTCCTCGCCCAGTCGGTCGGTGTAGAGGATTCCGCACAGGTGATCAAATTCGTGCTGAAAGATGCGGGCGAGCCATCCGGTTGCATTGATCTCATACGCGACGTTCTCAAGGTCGGTGGCGTGCAGGATGGCACGTTCTGCGCGCCGAAGACCGAACCGCTCACCGGGCACCGACAGGCAGCCTTCGGATTCTTCTTTCGGGTTGGGAACACCCACCGGTGGTGGTGTAATCAGCAGTTCCGGGTTGATCGCAACTCCGCGCCAGGAAACCTCATCGTCGTTCCAGGAGTAGGTGAAAATGCGTAACGGGACACCAATCTGCGGGGCGGCAAGGCCGACACCGGGCGCGGCATCCATCGTGTCAAACATGTTGGCAACGAGTTCACGGATGGCCCCATCAATGGAGTCAACAGGCTTCGCGGGGGAGTGCAGAACGGGGTCTCCGGTGATGCTAATTGGTAAAACTGCCACGTGCTAAGACTATCTAGGCTGGAACCCGATACAGTCATGGGGTGCTCTTGGACTCCGCTGCTCTTGTGACGGTGGTTGGCCTGTCTGATTACATCAGGCTTGACCCGAAGCAGTTTCTCGGGATCCCGCTCGCGCTTGTTGGTGCTGTGTTTCTCTCACTGGGAGCGCAATTTCAGCACCGTGGGGTGGCGCGGGTCGAGTCCACGACCGGTGCCAGCCTGGGCAAAGGGCTCAGCGGTTCGCAAATATGGCACCTGCTCCTACGCCCCTCGTGGGTTGCCGGCACGCTCATGCTGGGCCTCGCTGTCACATTTCAGCTGGGAAGTTTGTATTTCGCTCCCATTATCGTCGTGCAGCCCCTTGGTGCAATTGCACTGGTCATCACCTCGATTATTAATTCCCGAGTCAACAAGGTGCAGCTCAATGTCCCGTCCATCATCGCAATCGTTATGTGCGTAGGCGGAATCTTTTTGTTTGTGGGCGTGGCAGCCTTCACCGCGGTTGACCCGGTGGTCACTGACCAGCACCTGTTCATCATCATCCTGTTGCTCATCGGCGTACTGCTCATCGCGAGCGCGGTTTTTCGTCGGTTTCGGCAACGGATTCGTGCCATTTTTTACGTGCTGATGGCCGGGGTTCTGTACGGGTTCGTGGCGACGCTGGCGAAGATGGTGTTGGGACGTATCCACCAGGGGCAGGTCGACTGGCTCACGATCCTGTGTGTCGTGGGGTTACTCGGGGCCGCAGGGATTGGCGGTTATTTTGTGCAGAATGCTTACTCGTCGGGGCCGCCAGACCTTGTCATTGCGGGGCTGACAGTTGTTGACCCACTGGTTGCCGTCGCGATCGGGATACTTGTACTCAACGAGGCATCCCAAGCCCCGCTCTGGGCGATGCCGGTGTTTATCCTGGCCGGGGCGATTGCGGTGCTCGGGGTCTTTCAGCTCGGGCGTCATCACCCGCAGTCCCGGCCCTAGTGTGGGGATGCACGATTGTGTCTGGTTCTTTTCATTCCGAATTGATGGTCACGGCTCTGAGTTTTGAGGTGCATATTTGTCCCAACAGCAAGGGTTGTGGATACGTGGCAGGCTGCCCTGAGCGACATAGGCTATGGTCGAATCTGCTAGCCGGATTCCTCCTCTGCTCCGACCCCGTGCGCTCGGGCCCGGTGTGGATCCTGGAAAACTAAGGAACCTCTACGTGACTGACACTCCGCCAGTAGCCATAGAAAGAGCAACGACTCATGATGTTGGCGTACCACACACAGGCACAGAATCAACGGATGACTCGGGCGATCTGCCAACGGACAGACCGCTGCGCGTGCTCATCGGTGCGGATACTTTCCCGCCCGATGTGAACGGTGCGGCGCGCTTCGCGGAACGGTTAGCGTCCGGCTTGGTGGCGCGCGGACACGAGGTTCACATCGTTGCTCCGGCATCGAGCCGAATACACGGGACGTGGACCGAGATGCACGGGGGTGAGGCACTCACAGCACACCGTCTGCGGTCGTGGCGGTGGTACCCACACGACTGGTTACGCTTCGCCCTGCCATGGTCCATCCGTCGAAATTCAGCGAGGATCCTTGATGAGGTTCGACCCGATGTTGTGCACTTCCAATCGCACATTGTCGTGGGGCGGGGATTATCTGTGGAAGCGGAGCAGCGGGGCATCCGAATTGTTGGCACTAACCATTTCATGCCGGAAAATATGCTTGCTTTTACGCTCATTCCGCGGGCCTGGCAAGATTTTTCTGTAAAATTGGCGTGGAAGGCTGCCAGGCGCACTTTTGGGCGGGCCGCAGCGGTTACGACGCCAACTAGGCGCGCCGCGGAGTTTCTGGAGCGTTCAACCGGACTGACCGGGGTCTACGCGATTTCGTGCGGAGTGGATGTTCCGCAGTACTGGCCTAATTGGGAAGCTCGCACCGAGAACCGGGTGCTTTTTGTCGGGCGAGTGACGGGAGAGAAACAAATCGATGTGCTGCTACACGCGACCGCCCTGTTGTTGCGTGACAGGATGGATCTCACGGTTGAGATTGTTGGCGATGGCGACCAAAAACGTCACCTGGAGAACCTTGCGGTGACGCTCGGCATTGCTGACCGGGTCACGTTTACCGGCTATCTCACCGATGAGGAATTGCGTGCTGCTTATCACCGGGCATCGGTGCTTGCTATGCCGTCGATTGCTGAACTGCAGAGCATCGTCACGATGGAGGCGATGGCATCTGCGTTACCGGTTGTTGCCGCCAATGCGATGGCCCTGCCGCATCTCGTGCACGACGGGGAAAATGGGTATCTTTTTGAGCCGGGCAACGCTGCTGATCTTGCCGCAAAACTCCGAAAGGTTCTGGATGCCCCGCCTGCCGAATATCGCGCATTGAAGAAGGAATCTATGCGGCTCATCGCGGCGCACGATATCCAACGCACCCTGTCAATTTTCGAAAGATTGTACCGTGGATCTCCGGTGGGTGACCCACCCATTGACGAGTCATCCATCGCGTCGGATTCTTAGTGTGCGTGGTGCCAGAGCGGCGTCGGTGAGGGGCCAGGATACCCCCAACCGACCGCGAAACTGTCATCTGAAATGTCAGCGCCGCGTTGGTGGGGGCCAGGATGTTTCGGAGCGGCGGGTGTCGAATCGGGTGCACGCCGCCGCGGGGTTCTCATCTGTGATTCTTCATCATCTGCGACACACAGCAGCACCGCTCGCGATCGGCACAGGGCTAATGTTAAGGTCGTGTAGGAGATACTTGGTCACGTCTTAGTGGCCACGATTTTGGAGGCCTACACGAACCTTTGCCCGTGTGGTGCGTTGGGCGCAATGGCCGGAAAAGTGTAGGTAAGTTGTGGACGTACGGTGTCTGAGGAGGTCTTGTGACGTGCATTTTAGACAAAACTGGCTGCGATAGTAGTTAGTTTTCTCGGGGCGGTAGCTCAGCTGGTTAGAGCAGCGGACTCATAATCCGCCGGTCACGGGTTCGAACCCCGTCCGCCCTACAGAAGGATCCCGGTTGTCTCTAAAACCTCTAACCGGTATCGCGTTCTCCAGCGTTCAGGCCAAGCAGCTAGTCAGTAGCTACACTGAAAACTCGCTTAGTAGTACGAGTTTGGTCAGGTTCCACCCGTTTCTTCCGGTGAATGTGCCACTGAGTGTCGCGGGCACCATTCCCAGTTCGGTGGCTAGCTGTCGCTGTGAGATGCGGCCAATTTTCAAGGCGCTTGTTACTGTCTAGCTCGGGGTGTTCATCCGTATCGGTTTAGCGTTGTGTTGGGTGTGACGGCGGTGCAGTAGCAGTGTCAGTCCTGCGAGCAAGAATACTGTGACAGCTCCGAGCGGGAGGATCGGATTGACACCGGTGCCTGCAAGCTCGTGTGCCGCGGGTGCGGGGTTTCTGTTCGATGCGGTGTTCACTGCAGCAGGTATGGCGGATCCTGCTGTTGCACTCGCGTTCGAGCTCGCAGGCGCGGTCGAGAGTACCGGGGTAGTGGTAGTTGCCTGCGAGGTGGCAGTCGCGTTCGCGGTACCCACCACGGAGGTTGCGGTGTTTGTGGTAGAGGAACGGTCCCCGTTCGAAGTCGCCTGAGCGGTGGAGGCGGCGGAGGCATTCGTTGTTGTTGTGGATCTTCCAGGGGCATCCGTTGGCGCCGTGGTCACCGCGGCAGCTTGCGAGGTCGCGACCCCGTTTGCTGCTGCGGTAGCGGCTGCGTTCGCGTGAGAATCCGCGGCGGCTGAGGATGATGCGTTCGCGTTCGTGGTTGTGGACGCGGTCGAGGATGCCGTGGTGATCGCGGCTGCTTGCGTCGGTGTTGGGGTCGGTGTTGGTCGCGGTTCCCCAATTACCGACACCGAACCCGAATTGTGGTTGGTGATGTATGCGGTGTTCCCATCCGGTGTAATCGCCACTCCGAGCGGCCAGGTGCCGACGGTAATGGTGTTGGTGACTGTTCCGGTGGCCGTGTCAATCTTCGACACCGAATCCGACCGGGTGTTGGCGACGTATACGGTGCTCCCATCCGGAGTAACCGCCACCCCCCACGGTCCCGAGCCGACGGTAATGGTGTTGGTGACTGTTCCGGTGGCTGTATCAATCACCGACACCGAACCCGACCTGTAGTTGGTGACGTATGCGGTTCTCCCATCCGGTGTAACCGTCACCCCGAACGGCTCCGAGCCGACGGTAATGGTGTTGGTGACTGTTCCGGTGGCTGTATCAATCACCGACACCGAACCCGATCCGTTGTTGGTGACGTATGCGGTGTTCCCATCCGGTGTAACCGTCACCCCGGCCGGGTTCCTGCCGACGGGAATGGTTTTGGTGACTGTTCCGGTGGCCGTGTCAATCCTCGACACCGAACCCGATCCGCTGTTGGTGACGTATGCGGTTCTCCCATCCGGTGTAACCACGACCCCGGCCGGCCGCGTGCCGACGTGAATGGTTTTGGTGACTGTTCCGGTGGCCGTGTCAATCCTCGACACCGAATTCGACTCGGCGTTGGTGACGTATGCGGTGTTCCCATCCGGTGTAATCGCCACCCCGGACGGCTCCGTGCCGACGGTAATGGTGTTGGTGACTGTTCCGGTGGCTGTGTCAATCCTCGACACCGAACCCGACTTGTAGTTGGTGACGTATGCGGTGTTCCCATCCGGAGTAAACGCCACCCCGAACGGGCCCGAGCCAACGGTAATGGTGTTGGTGACGGTGTCGTTATCAATGAGACGCGAGGATAGAACCCCCGGCACGCCCGCACCGTTCTGGCCGGGTGCTGCAGCAGCGGTCGTGTGTGTGTTCATCGGCACCACCCCGATCGTTGTCAACACTGCCGCCGCAATCGTGACGATAACTATCCCCGCACGACGATGATCCCTGGCCAATACCCTCATGAACACACACTCCCGCCGCTGAACACACTCAACCTGCAAAAACCTTTGGCCATACCGAGTTGTCTCACTCTCTTTCTCACTCCTGTCAACACGCACCCCATAGTGGGTGTGATAGCACACGGTTTCTTAGCACCCCACCCCACCTGAGTTTCCGCCCCCATCTGAATCGTTGTCTGCACAAAATCAGTCACCGTCGTGTGTTCATCCGCAAAAACACCGTGGCCAACAACAACTCTGGACTGTTTCCCGGATTTTTCACCACCCCAGAGGAACGCCACCCAGACCGGGTTCTCTCACCCCCGTCACGCAACACCTGCCCGCGCGAGCCCATTACAGCGGGAGACAGCAACACACGCCTCACAACACCACTCCCTCACACCGCACAGGCACAGATAATAGGTACAGGCAATCCCTATACAAGGGCACTCTATATCTGAAAAGGTACAATTTACCTGTGAGGAGGATGAAAGATTGTGTTCCTTCCCCTGGGGTTTCCTGGGAGTGAGAGGTCACGGGGATGGCTCTGAGTCCGAGTTTCTCGGCCAGCCGACGCTTCCCGAGGAGGGAACACTCTTCCAGCGCCTATAACAGCCTCAAACGCACCTTCTCACCGCGGAATTTGTCAGGGTGGGTGAGGTTGGTGGGTGTTGGGTGGTGGGTTTCTTCTTGTTGGTTGGTGGTTGGTTGGTCCAGGTGGTGGGGTTGTGGTTGGGGGTTTTGGGTTGGGTGTGGGTGTGGGTGCTGAATCGTTCGGGGTGGGTGGTGCGTGTCGTGCGTCAGGCTTAGTGGCAGGGGTTGTTGGTTGTTGATGCAGCGCTCCGGTTGAGAGGTTTGAGTCATCATGAGTTGTCCGCCGAGGATCCCGGCGGGGAAGAAGATCCGCATCGTGTTGTCTGTGCTTGGGGGTGAGGTGTTGGTTGCTGAGGTCGCTTGTCGGGAGAAGGTGTCGGGGCAGGTGATCGGGAACTGGAAGCGCTAGTTCCTTGATGCTGGCAAGATCAGTCTGGTTGCGGGTAAGGCCGGGCCCTCGTCGCGGGAGCAGCAGCTGGAGGCTGGGGTTGCGGAGCTGATCCAGGTGTTGGGTGAGGCTGTGGTCGAGATCCGGGTGTGGAAGAAGAGTGCGGAGGGCTGCTTGGGTTCTTCGAGGACCTTGAGGTGATCCGTACTGAGTCGGGCATGTTGACCTCGGGGTTCTGTGAACGCTTCGAGATGCCCGAACGGACCTGGCGGTGCTGGCAAGTGAAAGCACGCGCCTCGCGCCCTCCGAAAGGGGCCGTGGCCGCAGCCCGCGCGCGATGCTGTCCGGAGTCTCGTAGTGAAGCACGCCAGGGCTCATCCGGCGTGGGGGCATCGGAAGGTCTGGGCGATGATCTGTCATGATGGGCACCGGGTATCGCAGGCGACTGTGCTGCGGGTGCTGCGTGATGAGGGACTGATCCTGCCTGCCCACTACCAGCGTGAGCGCCGCCAACTCGCCCAGCGTCGCAAGGCCGCGTTCGCGAAGGAGCCGACCGGCCCGAACCAGCTCTGGCAGCTTGATTTCTCCGAGTATGAAACGATCGGTGGTGGCACGTGGCGGATCGCCTCGTGCCGGGACTACTGGTCCAAGTATGAGTTCGACGCTCACGTGTCCCCGACGGCGAACATGCACGATGCCCTCACCGAGCTCGAGCTCGCGCTGGCTGAAGCCGAGCGTCTGCTCGCTCACCCCCTTGATCGATGATGCCTTGATCGATCCGGAGACCGGCGAGATCGTGCCGGTTGTCACGATCGTGACCTGCAACGGCGGCCCATTCAGGTCGTTCACCTTCGAGGCGCTCATCACTGCGCACCCCGAGCTGGGGCACGTGAGAACCAGAGTTCGAACCCCGGGTCAGAACAGCTCCCGCGAACGCGGCTTCGGAACGATGAAAGACGAGTAGCTGTTCCGTGAAGAGATCAAACACGGACTCGAGCTCATCGATCAGATCAACACATACCGGCACAACTACAACCACATCCAACCCCACGAAGCCACCGCCTGGAACCACCCCGCCGACGTCCACACCAGCCCCGCCGACCCCAGAACCCCCACCTTCGAAATCAAAGAAACCCTACCAACTACCTGACGCGAGACACATCGAACCGTCACGTCAGGTTGACTCTAGTCTTACTTTGCGCGCATAGTCGTAGATGTGATTCTTCTCGCCTCCGCCTCAGCAACAACCGCCGCGTCTCCAGCTGGGTTCTACACCCAGTGGATTGACCTCCCTGGTCACGCAGCCTGGAGTTCGAATGTGGTCAGCATGGAGGCGCCGCTTCCGCTGCGTGTAGGTACGCGAGGTGTGGTGCGCCCGAGGAAGGGGCCGCCCTCGAGGTTCATCGTCACCGACCTCGTGACCGATCGCGTCTACGAGGACACGACGTTGCTACCAGGAGCCCGTCTGGTGTTCCGGCACGAAGCGAGACAGTATGAGGACCGGACGGAGGTCGTCACCGCAGCGACGATCTCCGGCGTCTTGGCACGCCTCTGGGAAAGGATGCTTCGCAAAGACATCGCCGCACACCTCCAGTCAGATCTCGACGCCCTTGTGGAGATCGTTGAAGCCTCGGCCACCGCCAACACCGAAGCGTAGCCCTAAAGAGATCATTTCCCGATCTCAGTCACCATGGATGGACCCTCTGGGGATAATCGTGTTGTTGTAGTTTTCGTTCTGCTTCTTGCTTCGTTCATGGATCTATTACACTCGACGATCGTAAATGTTGCCTTGCCCGCGATTCAAGTCGATCTACAGGCCACGCCGGAGCAACTTGAGTGGATCGTGAACGGATATGTTCTCGCCTTTGCGGCACTCCTGATCAGCGGTGGTCGCCTCGGTGATATCTTTGGCCGAAAGAAGACTTTTACTGTAGGCGTCATCGGTTTCACCCTCGCATCCGCTCTTGGCACCATCGCGGGCTCGGCAGACATTCTTATCTGGGCACGTGTTGCGCAAGGGGCGTTTGCTACTCTGATGATCCCGCAGGTTCTCTCAATGGTCCAAGTACTGTTCGCTCCGAAGGAACGGGCGGGCATGTTCGGAGCCCTCGGTGCGGTCTCCGGCCTAGCCGTCATCGCGGGACCGTTGGTCGGCGGCTTCCTGACCTCCGCTAATATATCCGGCTTTGGCTGGCGCAGCATTTTCCTCATAAATATTCCAATTGGCATCATGCTATTGATCGCCACCGCGATATCAATGCCAGGGTCAAGGTCACCAAAAGCGCTTCGCCTCGATATCCCGGGTTTCATCCTCGCCACAGCAGCTTTGTTTCTTGGTGTTTATGCACTCATCGAAGGTCGGGCTGTGTCGTGGGCGCCGTGGATTTGGGTTCTCCTTGGCGTAAGTGCTGCCCTCATAGCGACGTTCTTCCTATACCAGAAGCGTATTGAATCGGTCGGCAAGGCAGTGCTTATGCCGCTGGAGCTATTCTCTAATCGCGGCTATTCGGCAGGCATAGTAGCGCAGCTAGCGTTCGCGGCATCTGTGGCGGGATTTATGCTCGTGACGAGCCTCTATCTGCAGTTCGCACTAGGCTTCAGCGCGATGACAACTGGAATTTCGCTTCTCTCATTCGCGGTCGGAGCCTTCGTTGGCAGTATCGCCGCGGTTCATCTCGGCCCCAGGCTCGGCCGCCCTCTCATCATTTTTGGCGCGCTCACTCAGATTGCAGGATATTTCTGGGCGTCGAGAATTGTGGCCGACATGGGTATCAACCTACAAGGCAGCGATCTTACAATCCCGTTCACGATTGCGGGCGCCGGACTCTCTCTTCAGGTGGTTCCCTTGACAGGGTTGACTCTGTCAAACGCCCCAGTGAACCACGCTGGCGTAGCCTCCGGTGTGTTCAACACATTCCAACAGGTCGGAACAGCTCTAGGAGTAGCGCTCGTTGGCGTTGTCTACTTCTCACATGCAGAAGGCGCAGGCCCGACAATCGATACGTACACGGCGAGCATGTGGGTGCCCCTTGGGGCACTGGCCCTCTCCGCAGTTGCATGCCTGATGCTCCCCAGCAACGCCTCGGTTCAAGCAGGCAAGGGCGAGTTGATCAACGAGTTGAACGATCACGAGATTCCTCGGCCTTAGTGAACACAGCTAGCTCGCGAGATGGACCTTTCTCAATCACGCCTCACTTGAGTGCAAGATATTCAAGATTCTCAGTAGTCGCGGTCGCTCTATTTGGATCTCCTCAAAGAGCTCAGAGTCCGTCTGCTCAACAATTACGACCGCCTCGTTTACGAGACGCGCCCCTCGTGGGGTTAGCGATAGATCCCAGGCGCGCCCATCTGCGGCGTTTCTCTGGCGCAGAAAAAGTTCTTTCAACTCAAATGATCGGGCAACCTGTGAAGTCATTGCCTCATCAAGTTCCGCAAAATTCACCACGTCTCTCTGAGGGACTGGGGGTGCTCTATTTAGCCATCCAACAGTCGCGAGAACAATGAACTGAACATGCGTCAACCCAAGTGGCTTTAGCGCAGCTCTTTGCCTTGCCTGCCATTTATTCGTTACCTACCAAAGCAGTAGACCGAGACTCTCTCCAGGTTCTTGACTTTGCGCGGAAAGTTTGATTTTCATCACCCACTTTGTTGAACTATCGTGTCCGACACCCCGCGCATGAGTCAATTTCCCTTAGCTCACACACCTTGACCGTAACATGCGCTCTAGGACATGGCCCTGTGGAGGAGTGCGAGCATACGATCGCTCGGCGGAACGGTACCCGTCGCTCGCTCTCCTGAGAGCACACTCGATCCCCGTAGTCTGCTTGGGGAGCATGCTGGGCAGTGACGGCCCGCGAGGGCCCGACATGACTGGTCCCCTTGCGGTCACTAAGCCTCGATCCACCGATGAACTTCGGGTGGGCGGGGTTGGCGTGATCGGCGGGCGGTGATGTGTCGGGGGCGGGGGGGTATGCCGCGTTTTGGGTGGGGGAAGCCGGTCTCTGATCGCCGGTTGTCGGATTTGGTGTCGGTTGGTCTGTTGATGCGGGTGTTCCCGGCGGAGGTGGTCGATGAGGTGATCGTGGCGTCGGGCCGCACGCAGGTGCGGCATCGTGGGTTGCCCGCTCGCGTGGTCGTGTACTTCTCGATCGGGATGGCGCTGTACGCGGAGGGCTCGTACGAGGACGTGTATGCGGAGCTGGCCGATGGCTTGTCGTGGGCGTCGGGGTGGTGTGAGCCGTATCCGGCTCCGTCGAAGTCGGCGATCTTTCAGGCCAGGGTGCGGCTGGGTTTCGAGCCGGTGCGGGATCTGTTTGCCCGCGTTGCGAAGCCGCTGGGCGCCGTGGAGATGCCGGGGTGTTCCTGGCGGGACGGCGGCTGGTCGCGATCGATGGGACCTGCTTGGATGTTGCGGACACGCCCGGCAATGCGGAGTTCTTCGGCCGTCCTGGCTCGGCCTGTGGCGAGCAGGCGGCGTTCCCGCAGGCACGGCTGGTGGCTCTGGCCGAGTGCGTCACGCACGCGCTCCTGGACGCGACTGTCGGGCCGTGCCGCACGTCGGAGATCGAACTGTCCCGTCAGCTGGTCGCCCGACTGGAGCCGGGGATGCTGGTGCTGGCCGATCGCGGGTTCTACGGGTTTCGGCTCTGGGAGCAGGCCGCAGCCACTGGAGCGGACCTGCTCTGGCGGGTCAAGACGACCCTGCGTCCCCGCTATCTGGAGACCTTGTCCGACGGGTCGTGGTTGGCGCGAATCGGCCCGACTTCGGGAACAGGCTGGGCCAAGGCGACGCTGTTGATGGTGCGGGTGATCGACTATGCCGTCGACGACGGCCGGGACAATCCCGAGGAGTATCGGCTGCTGACCACGTCCTGGATCCGGCCCAAGCCCCCGCCTCCGACCTCGCCGCCGCGTACCTCAAGCGGTGGGAGATCGAGTCTGTCTTCGATGAGCTCAAGACCCACCAGCGCGGTCCTCGCGCCGTGCTGCGCTCGAAATCCCCCGATCTGGTTCAGCAAGAGATCTGGGGGCACTTGTGCTGTCACTACGCGATCCGAACCCTGATGACCGACACCGCGTTGCATACCGGCCACGATCCCGACCGGGTGTCCTTCGTCAAAGCGCTTCGCGTGGTCCGCCGCTCCGTCACGCAGGGCTCTTTACCCCCCTCAGCAGCCTGAGCGCGCGGACGCGTTCTGGCGTCGTGCGATCACCTGGCTCGCCCACCACCTCAACCCGCGAAGACGGCCACGAGCGAACCCGCGCGTCGTGAAACGCAAAGTCCTCAAATGGGCCGCTCGTACCGCACGGGCTTTGTCTTACGTATCCACACCCCCCCTCTCTCTGGTGGTTCGATCAACATGCCCCAACAACGGCACCCGGTACCAGGCAAGCACCTTCGAGACTGTTGACTGTGGCACACGCAAGTGACACCCGATTCGGTGCGCACCCCAACACTTGGTGGGGTTCATGTCACTGAGTCAAGGGTTACGCTTCTGCCTTGAACACGGGAGTGCAAGCGGTTTTCTTTACGCTGCCTAGCAGTCCGGTGAGAGAGTCGGTCGTGAGGGTTTGGTGGGGCTCACTGTCTGCAGGGTCGGTCGCTCTGGTGTCGTTTGCTTACCCGATACGTTCGAGAAGCACCTCGGAGTGGCCCGAATCAAGAGACAGTGAGTCGGAGTCCGACCCGACAATGCGATACCCGGGCATGATCCGGTAGTCAGCGCGCAGTCCGGGTGCCAGATGAACACTGTGTCGGATCATGCCCTCGGTGCGTTCCCACGACGACAGCACTGTGCCACCAACACTGCGGTAGTTTGCGCGTGCCCAGTCGAGTCGATCAAGATAGACCGGTGCAATAACCACTGTCTGTGCCGTCGCGACCGCTCTCGCATTGAGACCGGCGACTCCTTCAAACAGGAATTCCCCGACCGCACCGAGTGCACAGTGGTTGAACGAGTTCATCTCGGCGGTTGACATGCTTCCGTTAGCAGATATGCCGTCCCATTTTTCCCACACCGTTGTTGCGCCCATGCGTACCATGTGATTCCAGCTTGGCATGTCTTGTCGAAACAGCAGCGACTCTGCCACATCAAGGTGACCGTTGCGCGCAAGTACGGGGATGATGTGTTCAACACCGTGGATGCCGGTCGTGAGGTGACCGAGGGCCCGAACTTTTTCTGCGAGGCGGGCAACTGCCTTTGCCCGCGCTGGCCCTCGGAGAATTTCATACCCGACCGCCTGTGCGTACACCGTCTGTGTGTCGCTCTCAATGCGGCCCGAGGCATCCAGGAAGTTTTTCGCATACGCGAGCCGGATGTCGGTGGCCCGGGCGTTGAATCGCTCCGCATCTGATTGTCGGTCAAGCAACCGAGCAATGTCAGCGAGTTGATCGTATGAACGAATTGTGTGCGCTGTCGCGATGACCCGCCGAGAACTTGTTGACCGGGCACCGGTGTATTCATACTTGGGATGAGGTGGCTCGTGCGCATCTTCCGGGAGACTTAACCAGTCCGAGAAATCGGCACCCACTCGTTCTGTTCGAATACCCGACGGGTTAGCGGCATCCACGAGCGCCAGGTATCGGACGAGGTGACTGTAGTGTTCGGCTGCGGTCACGAGGTCACCGTATCGTGAGGCCGCGAGGTGCACGAGTCGTACATACCCATCCGCCCATCCGGGGGCACCGTCGGGGTTTGCCGGGGGGACAAGCGGCACATACGACGGCACAGCACCGTCGTCGTGTTGCGCATCCGCCGCATCGCGAGCAAACTTTGGCAGGAATGCACCGAGATCAAACAGGTATGCAGCGGATGCGGCGATCACCCCGGCGTCACCCAACCAGCCGAGTCGTTCATCGCGTTGTGGGCAATCGGTTATGACTTCGAGGGAATTATCGCGCACTGTCCAGGTGACCAGCTCTGCGACCCTATTTAGTTCAGGACTTGAGCATTCAAAACTTCCTGCTACCGGTTGTCCTCCGCTGAGCGCGATAGCGGTTATTGTGGTGTCGTCCCGTAGTTTGAGTGCCCCGTCAATAACCTGCGGTGACATGCCCCACACTTCGGCGTAGCGGAAGCCGTGCTGGGTGTGGCGGGGTTCAAGTACGTGTAGGTCACTATCGCCCGTTGTGTAACGCTCTTCCTGGAACGCCCCGCGGAGGTTGTCACGCCAGACAAGATCGTCGGGCGTGAGGATTTCGCCGTGCCGGACAATGACGTCCGCTTTCGGTAGTGTGCGTGTTGTCAGCCGGGTCCAGCCGACGATGTTTTGACCAAAATCAAACACCGCGGGGCCTCGGGCGTGTTCCCGAACGAGGTGTCCAGGGAACTCCATGAACGGAGTGATCGAATGATGAAGCTGTGGTGTGATGTGCACATCAAGAGTGCGTCGTTCCTGCACCGTGTCCCATGTCGAATCGTCAAACGTGGTCTGTGTCCAACCATCCTGACCTTGCCGGAGATCGTGGGTTTCACCGCAGAGCAGGTCGCTTGCCATAATGTCACCGTACGAATATCGCCAGGTGCCGTCACTGACAGCGATGAGGTTCCCGTCATCCTCCAGTTGTACCCGGAGCGCGGGTTGGTCGCCGTACAGTCCCGGTTGTCGCTGCAGCCCAACCCGCCCGGCGTACCATCCCTTTGCAAGTTCGACCGCTATCACATTGTGATCTGATCGGATATGCGCTGTGACATCAAATGTCTGGTGCAGCACGCGCTGTCGATAGTCTGTCCAGCCAGGACGAAGGAGCGCACCCGCGGTGATGTCAACACCATTGAGCCATAACCGGTACACGCCGAGTGCGGTCACGTAGAGCCGCGCCCGGGTAGGCCGCTGCTGCACCCTCACCACTTTTCGCAGGAGAGGCACCGGATCCCATGTTTCACGGCGGAATGTGAGGGATGGAGCCGAGATCCAGGTCGCAGACCACTCGCTCTCAGACTCCAACCCACTGTCAAATGTCGCTGGATCGCTCACCAGTTCTACGCCCTCCGGAGTGAACGCCGACACCGTCCAGCAACGCCGTACACGGGAGCCTATTGGCGATCCCGCGTACGGAATGGTGTTACCGCGTGTGGTTGCCTGCCACGGGGGTGTTTTGTCGTCCGGATCCCACACCCGCACGGTGTAGCCCGCCGAACGGTCCAGCGCAACGCGGTCGGACACGGCCCATGACAGCATCACTCCGCGTGCGGTCGGAAGTCCGATCGGGTTTGTTCGGTATCCGGCTCTGAGCTCGGCACCAAGGTGGGAGCGCTTTTGGTTCGCTGGCATGAGAGTTCCTTACTGTGTTGGTGTGTGGTTTCGGGAGCGTTGTAGGCTTCTGACCGCCCCGGAGGCACTGGGTATGGCTTTCATGTGGTTGCCGTTTCGATGGCTCGAAAGGATTGGCCGCCCTGTGTCTTGCAATGGCTCGACCGCTGATTGAGAGACGCGATTTGATCGCTGTGTAAGGACGAGACGGCGTGGTCGTTCGCTGGGGCGTGAACACCCGAGAGGACGGAGACGCGGATGCCGCGATATTGGGCCGGTGTGGATGCCGGCAAAGCCCATCACCATTGCGTGGTGATCGACGAGGGCGGCACGAGGTTGCTGTCTCGGAAGATCGCCAACGACGAGGACGAGATCCTCACCCTCCTCGCCGATGTCACGGCGCTGGACGAAGATGGTGAGGTGGTCTGGGCGACCGACCTGAACCAGGGAGGGGCGGCGTTGCTGATCGCGGTGCTCGCCGCGAACGGGCAGCCCATGCTCTACATCCCCGGCCGCACCGTCCATCACGCCGCGACCACCTACCGTGGGGAGGGGAAGACCGACGCGAAAGACGCCGGGATCATCGCCGACCAGGCGAGGATGCGCCGCGACCTGACCCCCGCACGGGGCAGCCATGAGATCCCCCTCCAGCTCCGGAT
>Ga0081606_1000384_pt1 | contig 19245 bp, 21 predicted proteins | sample EareggfetidaYelm_FD_71127 | JGI IMG/M metagenome (GOLD analysis project Ga0081606, IMG submission 71127) | Earthworm egg capsule microbial community from the University of Washington, USA - E. fetida Yelm (SPADES assembly) (version 2) | ecosystem: Host-associated > Annelida > Reproductive system... | reverse complement strand
TGAATGAGCAGGTGATTAAAGGTTTCGGATTGAAACACGGCGCGGCGCATTCGGAATACATCAAATGTAAAGACGACGGGAAAATTTATTTTCTCGAAACTTCGTCCCGTGTTGGCGGGGCACATTTAGCAGAAATGGTTGCGACAGCGAGTGGCATCAATTTGTGGACAGAGTGGGCAAATATTGAAAATGCACTCGTGAAAAACCTGAAATATACATTGCCAAAACCTAAAAAGGATTATGCCGGAATTGTACTGACTTTATCCAAATTTGAAAATCCGGACTTGTCTGTCTTTGACGATGAAGAAGTGTGTTTCCGGGTTCCTTTGGAATACCACGCCGGGTTGATTGTAGGTTCCGACAAGCATGAAAAAGTGCTGGAATTGCTTGATAATTATGCCGAAAGACTGGTACGCGATTTCGCAACTGTTGCAGCTCAGGCAGAAGTGAAAAACCTTCATTAAAATTTTATTCAGATTTATATAAAAAGCGACTACTTGATCAACAGGTAGTCGTTTTTTTTTAGACAAAATGAAAAAACAATTACTTTTTACTTTTAATAGGTTACTTTCTTGGCTATTCCCAGAGCAAATATGATGCGTATTATCAAAAATGTGCAGCAGAAAAAACAGCGTTAAAAGGATTGACATGTTGTGCAAACTGGCTATTTATTATAAGATACCCTGCATTCTATCGGCTATCTGCATGAAGCGAAAACACTTGCTAAAAAACCAGGACAATACTGGTTTGCTAACTTTAATAAAAATCAAAAAAGCTTTGTTTTTAACAGGAACAATATAAAAAGAAAAGTGGTCATTCTTAAAAATGAAGTCATTGAAAAAAAACTCATTTCTCTCTGATCATTATTCAAAAAAAGCACAAACTTTTGATTCCCGGGATTTATGCCGATCTCGCAATTACACACCGGAAAGACCTAGCCCTGATGGAGGCGGTATCCTTTTGATCCGCTTTTTCAGCGGGCAAAAGATAAAGCCGAGAGCAGGAATAGCTCCTGAAAACCAGCTTTTATTTTCAAATCCAATCAAATGTTTTCTTCCTATATTGCAAATAATTTTCAATTTAATTGAAACCGGTAGTTTTTTTAATTTAGAGTGACAGTTTTTATAAAATGGATAAGAATCAGAAAGCAGTAGCAATTTTCGATAAACTCGCAACATTGTACCAGTCGAAATTTATGGATGTTTCGATGTATGCCGTCGGATTGGATCTTTTTTGCACAACAGTTAAAAAAGAGGCGGCAGTTTTAGAACTGGCTTGCGGGCCTGGAAATATTACGCGGTATTTGTTAAACAAACGCCCTGACTTAAAAATTATGGCTACCGATTTAGCACCAAACATGGTCACTTTGGCTAAAGCCAATAATCCTGAAGCAGAATTTATATTGCTGGATTGCAGGGACCTATTGGTTTTAAATCGAAAATTCGATGCTGTAATTTGCGGATTTTGCCTGCCCTCGATAAATTGGCTGTTCAAAAGCTGGTAAAAGATATTTTCTATGTTTTGAATCCGGGAGGTTTGCTTTATTTAAGTACGATTGCCGGCGATTATGAACAGTCTGGATTTAAAAAAAGCAGTGCCGGAGATGATGTTTTCATGTATTTTTATGACATTCCTTTTTTGACCACTGTGTTAGAACGAAATCGTTTTACCTTGTTAAACACGGAAAGTATCGATTCAAATGGACCTGGTGGAACAACAGTAATTGATTTGGCCTTCGTAGTGCAAAAATAGAATTACCTCTCGAACAAGCCTAAAGTTCCGCCAACCCAATCTTTGTCTTTATTGAATTTTACACCAATCATTTCACCGCGGCTCAAACGCACAAGGTTGCACAAAAGGGTAGGCGATTGGTCATTTTTTTTCCAGACGCATAACACTCGTACTTCAGCTTTGACTTTGCCGTCGGGCGATTGTACAATTGGAATGTAATTGACCTTTTTTTGCAGAATATATAAATCTTTTTCTTTTACGGCTTCGATATCTTCTTTTTTAACGTGGAAAATAACACCGGTTCCTGAGAAAGAAAACAATGGCTTAAGCACATAATTTTCAAGATCTTGAGGGATTTCTTTTAAATCACTGAGCAAAGTAGTTTCAATAAAATATTTGCCTTTGAGCATTGGCAGGATAAACTTACTGATTCGGAAAAACCAGTTAGGATGACCGGCCCATTCAATATCCAAATCATCAGAAAAACTAAAGTTTAATGACAAATCTTTACGCAATTCGAGTTCGTCGAAAATGACACGGTTGTAAATTCTTTTAACCAGGATTTCTTCGCCCTGATCATTTTTATAAAACAGCTGTTTGCCTTTTTTAATCAAATCGGTGACACAAACGATCGGAATTCCAATGTCGCGGTGGCAATAGTAAAAATCGATTTTGGTGTTTTGTTTTTCGGGTTCGATCTCTAAGAGAATGACATTTTCTTTAGAATGACCGTTGCAAATCGCTTCTTCAACGATTTTGAGATAATCTTCTGAAGTAGTGTCGCCAATAAATGGCGTTAATGCTTCGAGAAACGGAAAATGTTTCTTGAATTTATCGTATAATATGTATTGATAATTGAACAGCGAGGGAAAACCTTGGACTTCGATCAGCTTTGGGATTATTTTTCCGTCTTCTTCGCATATGCCAAAATCGATCGCGAGGAAAGTGGTGTGTTCGTCTTCGTTTGGAACTTTTTGATTCAGTTCAAGTGACTTTTCTGTCAACGCTTTAAAATCATCCCGTTGAATCAAATCGACTACATCCTGGCAACCTTCAATCAATTGTTCCTTGAGTTCGTTGGAGATAAAAAACGGCGTTTCGGCCATTCTGAATGTTGGTAGGTAATTAAAATCCGAAGCAATATCATTCTGAAATTCCTGGTATTTTTCTACAGTAAAACTATCGTTGAATAACTGGCGGTATTTCGGGATCATTGGATTTGAGTATTGAGTATTGAGAAGTTGTACTAAATATAGCACGTGTCAATTCTAATTTGAAAGTATTTTTTTTGTCTTGATCAGGTCATTGATCGCGATCCGGAGAAAATTCGGGATCATTGTTTCATTAGTCTTGTAAATCTTTTCATCGTCCAGCAAATCTTCGAGCATGTTACGGAATTTACGTTTGCCTTTCATCGCCTTAATTTTTTCGCGAGCGGCTGTATTTCTAAGATTGGCTACAAAACTAATCGGATCGGCTTCGGGGTGAAATTGTGTCCCAACAAAATAATCATTGAATCGAACGGCCATAATCGCACGTTCATATTGCACATGATCACGAATTTTCTCGAGTGAAATAATTGTTGCCCCTTTATTTGAAAACACTTTTAAATTGGGCTGAACAACTTGGTAATCACGGGAATCTACTGCATAAAACGGATCTGCCAAACCTTCCAATAACGGATCACTTTGCCCGGCTATGGTTTTGTGAACAGTCATCACGCCAAACGAAGTATCGTTTCTTTTCGTTATTTCAGCCAAACCAAAGTGCTTGCATGCCATCTGGAAAGAATGACAAATAAACATCACATGTTTTTTAATGTCTTTTTCTTCGTTCCATTTGATTAAAGCATCGATAAAATCATAGTACTTCAAATCCCATTTTCCATCACCAATCAGCGGATTTCCAGGGCCGCCTGTTGAAACATAAATATCGTAATCCTTAATTTCGGGAAATTCAGATTTACCACGAACGTCAAAAATTTTAAACGCCAAAATGTTATTAAAGCGTTCTATAATATCGATAATGCAACGCATTCCCTGATTGGGCTCTCCGTTATACATATCCAAAATGGCAACTTTTATGGGGTACTGACTCATTACTTGTTGTTTAAATGTAAACCGTAGGTTAAATTTTCGCGGTAAAGATACCAAAAAATTATTCGTTTGCTTTTGGCTCTATACTATTTAAATACCTTTTGTAAATTCAGATGTAATGAAATCGACCACTTTTGTCAAATCGCCGGTTTTTTCATAAACAGCCAGCTGCTTGTCAGCGCCTGTACCGTTTTTCATGATCTGATGCACGTAATTTATCTGTTCACGGCTGCCCAATTCATCCACGACATCATCGATAAATTCGAGTAATTCAATAATCAATGCTTTGGTTTCGACTTCTTTTTGCAAACCAAAATCGATCATATGGTTATCAATTCCATAACGCGCGGCACGGAATTTATTTTCTTTGATCAATGCCAATCGGTAGATATTGAAACTCGTATTTTGTAATGTCAATTTGTACAATTTGGCTACAATTGCCTGGATAATCGCCACGATGCACATCGTTTCATCAACGGTCAGGCTCATGTCGCAAATGCGGAATTCGATCGTATCGTAAAACGGATGCAAACGCAAATCCCACCAGATTTTCTTTGGATTATCGATACAATTCGTTTTTACCAAAGTTTCGAGATAGTTGTCATAAGACGAAACCGAATCAAAATATTCCGGCAAACCGGTTCTCGGAAATTTATCAAAAACTTTTGTACGAAATGATTTGTAGCCCGTTTGGCGACCTTCCCAAAAAGGCGAATTTGTTGACAATGCAAAAATATGTGGCAGAAAATAACACGCCTGATTCATCAGTTGGAGGCCTATTTCGCGGTTTTCTATCCCAACATGGCAGTGCATCCCGAAAATCAAATTCGATCGCGCCGCATCCTGCAATTCGTTTACAATGTTATGGTAACGCGGGTCATCGGTTATGGGTTGATCCTGCCATTTCGAAAACGGATGCGTTCCGGCGCCGCCAACAATCAGGTCTTGTTTGTCTGCCAATTCGACTATTTTCCGGCGCAAAAACGTAATTTCTTCTTTGGCTTCAGCCACACTTTTGCAAATATTCGTTCCAACTTCAACAACCGATTGGTGCATTTCTGCTTTGACCTGTTCGTTTAAAATGATTTTCGCACCATCAACAATTTTAGATAAATGCGACCGCAGATCACGCGTATTGGGATCTATAATTTGATATTCTTCTTCAACACCAAGTGTGAAAACGGGTAATTTTTTCATTGATACATTTTTTTAGGAGCTATTCCGGCTATCGTTTCAATCTTTTTTGCCACGGAAAACCGATGGCAAAAAAAGGATTTACACTACTATCCGGGCTAGGGCATTTTTCTTCTTTTCAAGATTTACCACAACGGAGGAATTCAAAGTACCTGAAGTCCACTGGACTTCTTTCTCTTAATCTCAAATGGTATAAAACTCCGCAATCATCACTTATTTTGTTGCTGCAACCGCATCACGCATAAACGTTCCCCAAGTCAGGTTCATCTGTCCCGGTTTTTGTTTTTTTGCAAATGCGATCGCTATTTTCGCTGATTCTTCAACAACCCATTCGAAATTTTCTTGTCCAACTGAAGTCAATTCTGCGTCCGGAGCCGGATTTCCAAAATCAATCGCATATGGAATTCCGTCACGAACGGCAAATTCAACGGTATTAAAATCGTAACCCAAACCGTTGCACAATCTCAGCGTGTAATCTTTTACAGTAGCCAATAATTGTTTTGAAACCGGCGGCCCGTCAATCACATATCGCAAATGGTGCGGATTCCTTGGTTCATATTGCATAATCCTGACAGCTTTTCTGCCTAAACAATACACGCGGAAATATTCTGTAAATACAATTTCTTCCTGTAACAACATCACGAGTTGCCCTGTTTCTCTGTGTTTTTCCCAGAATTCCTCTTTATTTTCGAGTCGGTATACATTCTTCCATCCGCCGCCTGCATAAGGTTTCATGTAAGCCGGGAATTTCACATAGTCAAAAATCCCTTCCCAGTCCATTGGATATTTCAGGTTTCTGAACGATTTTGAAGTCGTATCCGTGGGATGTTCAGCAGAAGGTAAAATTACCGTATTCGGCAACGGAACGCCTAAAGTATCGGCTAATGCATTGTTGAAAAATTTATCATCGGCACTCCACCAAAAAGGGTTGTTGATGACATTGGTCCCGGTTAGCGCGGCATTTTTCAGAAAAGCACGGTAAAATGGTACATCCTGTGAAATCCGATCGATAATTACGGCATATTCGCCACCTTTGTTTTGAATGACTTTATCAATAGTTACAGCCTCTGCAATAACATCTTTTTCTTTTTTTGAGTTAACCCTGTCAATGAACGCCTGCGGGTATGTGTCTTCCATCCCGAATAATATCCCAATTTTTTTCATGTTGTTTTATTTTTATTTTTCGCTTAGAAATCTATATAATTAATACTTAATTCTCAATCCTTAAAAAAACTTAATCCTTGACAAATAATGTGGAAACATTTCCTTCCAGACCGGCCAGTCGTGTTCACGGTTTTGGCGGATGTCGAGCCAGTGGTGAACGTTTCTGACGCTTAACACTTTGCTGAGTTTTAAATTCGCATCCAGACAAATGTCCCAGTTTGAAGTTCCAAGGACAATATCCATGTTCCAGAGTTCGTGGTCGTTCAGGCCATACAGATAATCTTCAGGACTGTTGTAAAACACATCGTCGTTATGGAAACCGTCCATAAAACTTTTGATATTAAAAGCACCGCTCATTGAAAACATGTGGCTTACGTAGCCCGGATGCCTGAATGCAAAATTTGCAGCATGGTAACCGCCGAAACTGCATCCGGCAACGGCAACTTTTCCGGAACCGGTATTGTTTTTTACACGTTCTACGATTTCGTGGCAAATCATCTTATCATACCAAACGTGATTTTGAATGCGGTGAACCGGATGAATCTGTTTGTTGTAAAAACTGTCTTTATCGATGCTTCCCGGGCAGAAAATCTGGATCAGGCCTTGCTCGATGTACCAACGGGCAGACTCGATCAATCCCATATCTTTATTTTCATGGTAACTTCCCATTGAAGTCGGGAAAAGGATCACCGGGTAACCGGCGTGTCCAAAAACCAGCATTTCGATTTCACGGTTCAGGTTTAGTGAGTACCATTTAAAGTATTCTTCTCTCATGAATATATTTTTAAACAATTATAATAAAAATAATCAAGAGTTGCTTGTTTTATTGGATTTTTGACGAATAATTATCGGAATGTTTGTTATAACTATGATATATTAACGAAATAATAATTAATGCCTGAATTTCGCGGAATCATTATTTTTTTAGCAAAAAAAACATTTGTATACGCAGTCGGAACTGCCCGTAAAACCTCGAAACATCGTTGAAAGGTTGCATTTTGTACTCTATTTTTAAATAAATGAAAAAAGAAGGTGATTTCCTTCTTTTTATTCTTGCATTTCAAATAGTTGCACCTGGCTTTTTAAACGTTCAATAAGCATGTTCATCATACGTTTGTTCAGGTTCGAGGAATTGGTGATATAATTGGCATATTCTTCAATTGTGAATAAACTGATGATCATTCCTTTTAGAGCATTTCTAAACTTAATGTCTTTTTGGATCACATTTTCGATGTAGTGCAGTTTCTTTTCAACAGACAACTTATGGAAATCATTTTTGTGTTTGCTGATCTGGTTTTCAAAAACGGCAACAAACAAATCGTTTTGAAGTTTCAGTATAGGCCGTAGGGTTTGGTTTTGGAAAATTTCTTCGGATGAAGATTGCGGATTGATATGGCCTAAAGTTTCTCCGCGAAACTGGCTGATAAAAAGATCTCTTTCCATGATTTTTCTTTTAAAGATAAAAAAAACCTCTGTTAAAAAAACAGAGGTTTCATTTAGTTATTAAAAGTGATTTGTTAATTATTTCACTTTGAAAGTTACTCTTCTTACAAGTTTTCTTGCGCCTTCAGAATCTTTATCGACTGAAGCATCTTCACCTTTAGACACTACATTCAATCGGGTAGGAGCGATTCCAGCTTTCACTAAAATATCTTTTACGCTGTTGGCTCTTTGAGTAGCCAGTTTATCGTTGTAAGGCGATTTTCCAATTTCATCTGCATTACCAATGATTTCGATAGAAGCATCAGGATTATTTCTTAGGTAAGTCAGCATAAAGTCGATTCCTTCAGTAGAAACATTTGTCGGTTTGGTTTTGTTGAAATCGAAATAAGTTGTAACATAGCCATCATTGATGAGTTTTTTAACCATTTCGGTATTGCCTTCAGCAGCTTGTGCTTTGTCAACAAAATTGTTGGCCATATATTTCTCCAATTCATCAGGAATACCATTTTTGTTGATGTCAACCATTCTTCCTTTGGTATCAACGGCAACTCCTGCAATAGAATTATTTTCTACGTCAAGATAATCAGGCACACCGTCTTTATCGGCATCATTCATCATTGTTTCTAACTCACCGATTCTTTTATCAAGAGCGTCAAGTTCTTCAAGTCTTTTGTCTTCGATAATGGCCCAGTCACCGTGTAATTTTTCTTTTCCGAAAGAATAGGTAAGTCCTACAGATCCCATGATCATTTGTCCGGCAAGGTTATCATCACTATCGGAATAATGACCATCCCATGCAAAGTGCTGGCGGAAATTCGCTACAGTACTAAAATCAGCAATGATCGAAATTCTTTTGCTAATTCTGAATTCCGGAGAAACACCAAACATTACACCTAAGTTGTTCTCAGTGTAATTGTAATTTGACGGTCCGCCAACAGGGTCAATCCCAGAATCTAATTTTGGAGTCACTCTTGCATATTGAAAACCGGCATGAACCAATAATCCCAATCGCCCAATTTGTTCCTGAATGTTAAAAAGCCTTGCAGCATTTACAACACCCTGAATTCCTACGCGGTACTGGTTTACGTCAAAAGGTTTACTATCGGTTTTTTTATTGTTTTTGAAATTATCAAAACTTCCGTCAAGTTTCAAACCAAATCTAGGGCTGAACATATAACGAACACCTACATTATAATAATTCGGTTTTACCGTTCCAAAAGTACTGTTTGGATTACTTGAATAATAACCATCAGTATAAGGTCTTGTACCTTTACTTTGCCCAACATTTAATTCAACAGTCCATTTATTATAGGTATCTTCCTGAATAACTGCGTCATTGGCATCTTTTAAATTGTCTTTTTGTACAGTTCCCTGGGCTTGGGCACTAGTTACAGCCAATACCGTAAGTGATAATAAGAGTAAACTTTTTCTCATAATTGTTTGTTTTATTCAGAAAACTGATAAAATTTTTATATTTAAACATTGCAAATATAACAGTTTAGATTTAAATTTCAATACTTAACCTATAAAATAGGTCGCTTTTGCACAACTGATAACTATACCATAATCTAATTATTACAATATGAGAATTTCAAAAATATTTGTCACCGTTGATGTCATACTGGTAAAAAACACGAATCCAAACAAACAATTGCTGCTGATTAAACGCAAAAAAGAGCCGTTTAAAAATTCCTGGGCTTTGCCTGGCGGTTTTGTCGATGAGCATGAAGACCTTGAAACTGCGGCACTTCGGGAATTACAGGAAGAGACAAGCCTGATTATTACTACTGCAACGCAACTCAAGGCTTTTGGAGCACCGCATCGCGATCCTCGTGGTCATGTGGTTGCGGTGGCTTTTTTAGCTTTCGCCGATGAAAATGCGATCGCCGTTGCAGCTGATGATGCAGCTGAGGCGAAATGGTTTTCGTTAAATGATTTGCCCAAACTGGCATTTGACCATGCAGAAATCATTAATTTTGCGGCATCAAAAATAAATAACAGATGAGATTTCAAACCAGAAAATGGGTCAAACCCGAAGATTTAAATCCGAATGGAACATTATTCGGCGGAAAATTACTGGCCTGGATCGATGAAGAAGTGGCTTTGTATTCGATCATCCAACTTGAAAATTACCGGATTGTAACCAAACACATGTCGGAAATCAATTTTCGCAGCTCGGCGGTTCAGGGTGATATCATTGAGATCGGGATGGATGTGATCCGGTTTGGAAATACGTCAATTACGCTGCAATGCGAAGTGCGAAATATCATGACACGTGATACCATTATTACGATCGACAGCATCACAATGGTTTGTTTGGATGTAAATGGAAAGCCGCACAAACACGGCAAAACTACTATTTCGACCACCCGTTAAACGCTTCAGCTAACGCCATTGCCTTCTGAAGGTAATTCAAAAATTTCGAGGTCAAAATACGGAATGGCTGCAAAAACGTGATCGAATATATCAGCCATGATGTATTCATAATTCTGGAAACGCTTGTCTTTGGTAAACGTATAAATTTCAAGCGGAATGCCTTGTGGCGTAGGCTGCAGCTGTCTGCAAAGCAAAATCATATCTTTATTCAAACTTGGATAATGCTGCAGATACTGAGTAATGTATTTTCGGAACAAACCGAAATTTGTCAAATTCCTGCCATTGATCGGAATCGATTTGTCGATCTCGTTGGTTTCGTTAAACCGGTTAATTTCTTCCTGCCTTGTGCCGATATATTCCGTAATCAGCTGTATTTTTTTGAGATTTTCCAATTCCTGTGCATTTAAAAACCGGATACTTTTGGCTTTTATTAAAATATGCCTTTTGATGCGCCTTCCGTCAGAATTGAGCATGCCGCGCCAGTTTCTAAAGGAATCAGAAATCAGGCTGTATGTTGGGATTGTAGTGGTTGTATTGTCAAAATTCCGGACTTTTACAGTAGCCAGATTGATTTCGATCACATCTCCGTCGGCACCAAATTTATCAAACGTAATCCAGTCGCCAATACGCACCATATCATTCAGCGAAACCTGAACACTGGCAACAAATCCGAGTATCGTATCCCGGAAAATTAAAATGATCAATGCCGAAATGGCTCCAAAAGTGGCAAATAACGTATTTGGTTTTACATTGAATAATTCTGAAATAATTACAAAAACGCCAAACATCCACAACACAATCATAATAACCTGAATGTAACTGTCAATTGGCTTATCGCTATATTGCGGCTTGGTCTTCAGATAATCCCGCAGCGAATTAAAGATCGTTCTGGTAATCCATAATACGAGTAAGACAATGTATACACCGACGAGTTTGCCAAAGATGGTTTCCCAATACACATAAGCATCGAGGATGATTGGCACCGATTTATAAATGAATAATAGCGGAATCAAATGCGCGATGTATTTGGCCGTTTTATTGGAAACGAGCAAATCGTCGAATTTGGTTTTGGATTTTCTTGCAATCACCGCCATCGAGGTAATCAATATGAACCGGAAAATAATGTAAATCCAATACGCTAAAAAACACAGGATCAAAATATTGATCACCAGGCTCAAATAAGAAGCTAATGTGTCGCCAAGCGCCATTTTACGGAGCAAAGGATAACACCAGCCAAATATTTTTTCGAGGGTTTTAAGCATGTTTCAGGTATTTTTGCTCAATATAAAAGGTTGCGAAAGGCAAAACAGAAGCGATACAAATAATGGCAAATTTTTTCCAGTTCCAATTAAGTTCAATTTTGAGCATGACTGCCAATATGATGTAAGTGATGAATAGAATTCCGTGTCCCATCCCAATTGGGAAAAGCAATGTTTTATACAATTCCATATTGTTTGGTTTGATCAAAAGCATATTGCCAAATAAAGCCAAATAAGAAACACCTTCAAGTAGTGCGACGATTTTAAAAATTCTCAGCATTTTAATTCGTATTTTTAGATTTTAAAAAGAAAAGTTTGATGGTGCAAAATTAATCAAAGACAATGGTTTTTACTGCAAACTGTATTACTTTTCCGAACATTTTTAATTTATGAGCAAACGCGATTTAAAGAAATATCTGGCTTCAATGACCAAAGAGCAACTTGAAGAACAATTTACGGAATTGTATGACAAATTTAGTGATGTAAAAACCTATTACGATTTTGTTTTTAATCCGAAAGAAGACAAACTGGTTAATGAAGCAAAAGTTAAAATTGCGAATGAGTATTTTCCGATAAAAAGCAAACGGGCTAAATTAAGGCGTTCTGTTGCACAAAAATACATCAAACATTTTATAGTATTAGGCGTTGATCCTTTTGCGGTCGCAGATGTGATGTTATTTACAATTGAAACTGCTCAGCGTTTTTCAGCCAGACGCGAGATGAAATATGCTTCGTTTTATAAAAGCATACAAACTGCTTTTGAACAGGCGGTTAAATTTTGCATCGCCAATAGTATCGTTTCAGATTTTAAACAACGAATGCAATCTATTTATCAGGAAGCTCAAAAACAACGTTGGGAAAACATATATGAATTTGAAAGAATATTTTTGTTAATTGACTGATTTTTAATTATTTAAAACTCGTAATATTGAAATCCTTACAAAGTTTTATTAAATTGTATAATAATTAAGAATCTAAAATCGTTCATCTTTGTAACAAACTCCAGATGTTATGCTATTAAATTCAACAGATCGCGATACGCTAACATTAGCTTTTATGATACCGAATGTGTCGCATCTATTGATATTTCGCGACAATTGGAACAATAGCATGATCATGAGAAAGGTGATCACAGAACTGTTAAAAACAGAAAACTACACCAAATTGTATTTGGGTAACGACCCTGAGAATTATCATGCGTGTAATCAAATTTCAAATGACGATTGTGCCGTGATCAATATTAAAATTCAGGGCATCAATTTTTTGGAATATAAAATTGATTATTACACCGATTATTTTATTGCCGAATTGTATAACAGAAAGAATGTTTTGCATTTTGACAGCACCATTTTAAATGCTTCCAAAAAAATTAACTGCATTAATATTTCGATTAAAATTACAGAATCGGTAAAAATAAAATCAGAAATTCAAGCCGCTTGATCTTTAAAAAAGTGTTTCCTGCGAATCTTTGTGCAAATGGTAACCGGCTTTAAGTTTGCCCAAGCGAAATAAATTTACAACATCATGTGCTACTCTTGTAGGCTCGGGTATACGGTATCTTCCTACACAATCCCTGATTACTTCCAGGCTTTCCTCTACCGTGATCAGATTTCCCGGAGAAATATAAATTGGTTTTACCGCATTTTTAGTCCGTAGTGCATACCCCAACAATTCTGCACCAGATTCAATTTTCCCTAATATTGGAGACGAACTGTTTTTCTCAAGTCCGAGATCATCAAATTTTCCAAACATCATACTTTTTGCACAGCCAATGGTAGGCTGTTTTTCCAACACGCCAAAATGCGACGCAATCCCCATTTTCCTTGGGTGCGTAATGCCTTGTCCGTCGAGAATTAAAACGTCTGGTTTTTCCGGTAATTGTTCCCAAGCCCGTAGCAATGACGGTACTTCACGAAAAGCAAGATAACCGGCAACGTAAGGGAATGTAGTTTCCATTTCTATAAGCGAGTAGGACAGGAGCTCCATTTCCGGATAACTGAGTATCACAATTCCGGCATAAACCGTATTGCTTAATTTATTAAATGATAAATCGGCGCCACCAATTGTTTGGATTTTTTTCTCAAAAGGCTTGATATTGATTTGCTTGCGCATTTCCAACTGCAGCTGCGTGGCTTCGGGAATAGAAATATGATCGTAGGTAATCATGTTAAGTAGTTTAAGTTAATGGTTTCCAGTCTTTTGTTTTGAAATTGGGGCTTTTCAAAATATTGCCGTCTACCACATTAAAGATTCGTTTCTTCTTTTTGTATTACAAAATTATTTGATTTATTTTCAAGCCACTCCATGTTGATACGACATCAAATTTTCAAACGAAAAAGGATTATTACTTATCTAAAAAAATAGTCTGACTCAATTTTACTACAAATACAACGCATCTGCAAAATCAAGTGTTTCATGTTAATTAATTAGATTTTCATAAATTTAAGGCAAACAAATTTACTTTTTTTTAAAAATAATGCACCTTTATTTTTTCTTAACGTTTTGTTAAAGTCGGTGAACTACACTAATTCTGATCATTTTAAGAACGTCAATAGATGCTACTGTTATTATTAAATCAATAAAAAATATTTTAATTCCTAAATTTAACTTTAAATCGGCCGGATAACCTTTTTTTAGGTGTAATTTTGCAAAATTGTAAAAATCACCATGCACCAAAAAGAAATGGAAATCGAAGTTGAAGAAAAAAAGGAGCTATACAGCTACCAACAAGGTGATATCGATGCCATTTTTGAAAGGCTGGACAATGCAGCACCAAATTATCATTTGTTATATCAATTGCCTACAGGCGGCGGAAAAACAGTCATTTTTTCTGAAATTGTACGCCGGTATTTGTCACGCCATGATAAAAAAGTTGTCGTGCTTACACACCGTATCGAACTTTGCAAGCAGACTTCGAACATGCTCAACGGTTTTGACGTAACCAATAAAATCATCAATAGTAAGGTTAAAGAATTACCCGACCAGCATGACTACTCTTGTTTCGTTGCGATGGTGGAAACCTTAAAAAACAGGATCAATGATGAAAAACTCCATCTTGATAACATTGGTTTGGTCATCATCGATGAAGCGCATTACAATTCTTTTAGGAAATTACTAAGTTCGTTCAAAAACGCTTTTATTCTTGGCGTAACCGCAACTCCTTTGAGTTCAAATATCAAATTGCCGATGAATGAGAATTACAACGAACTTATCGTTGGTGATACGATTTCATCTTTAATTGAAAAAGGTTTTCTGGCAAAGGCCACAACATACAGTTATGACGTTGGGCTGACTTCTTTAAAAGTGGGCATTAACGGTGATTATACCGTAAAATCTTCTGATGATCTGTATTCCAATATGATGATGCAGGAAAAATTGCTGCACGCTTATACTGAAAAATCATTGGGTAAAAAAACGCTGATTTTCAATAATGGAATCAATACGTCTTTATATGTTTATGAAACTTTTCGCGAAGCCGGATTTGAAATCAGGCATTTAGACAATACCAGCAGCGCCGAAGAACGCAAAGATATTTTACATTGGTTCAAGAAAACGCCAGATGCCATTTTGACTTCGGTTGGAATTCTTACAACAGGCTTTGATGAACCTACGGTTGAAACGATTATTTTAAACCGCGCCACAAAATCACTGACTTTGTATTTTCAGATGATTGGTCGCGGATCTCGGAAACTTCCAAATAAAGATAAATTTACAGTGATAGATTTAGGCAACAATGCCGCGCGTTTCGGGCTTTGGAATGAACCGGTCGATTGGCAGCACATTTTCAAATCTCCTGAATTTTATCTTGAAAATCTTCGTGACGATGCTGAAATCGAAACACATTTTAAATATCAAATGCCAGCCGAATTAAGGGCTAAATTCAGTAAAACTGCCCATATTAGTTTCGATGTCGATGAAGAGCATAAAAAAGCCATTTCTCAAAACCTGCGTTCCAAAGTGGTATTGGAAAAATCATTAGACCAACACGCCGCAATGTGTGTTGACAATACAGAAGAACTTTATGATGCGCGTTTACTTGCCAAAGAATTGCACGATGATATTGAAAGCCGCATGAAACGTTATGCAATGTGTTTAAGTCATTGCAGCAAAAATTACAGGGAATGGCTGATTGAAGATTACAAGCAAAAACTTGTTTTACTGATCGGGAAAAAATTCAGGGAAAGCCTATTTGATTGATTCTTAATGAATCGGCAGGGTAGAAGTGTTGGTTGTAGCCAAAGCTTTAATTTTCCTGCGCCCAATCAATAAAATCAGTAATGCCAAAACGCTGCCCGAAGCCATAATGGCCACCATTGGAACCATTGAATTCTTTACAAAAATCCCGATCGCAATAGAACTTAGCGAACCCATTCCCAATTGCAAAGCACCTAAAAGGGCAGAAGCACTTCCTGCATTTTTAGAAAACGGTGCTAATGAAAGTCCGGCCGTATTCGGATTTGACAATCCCAAACATGCTAAATACACAAATAACATCGCAATCGTTTCATACAATCCTAGCCAGTTTTGATAAGCGGCAAGTAAAAACAAACCCGCAGTAAAACACTGTAAAATCAATGCTGCGAATACCAGTTGCTCGCTTTTAAACTTCCTTAAAAGTATTGAATTCAGTTGGCTGGAGCCAATAAAACTCAGCGACATGAATGCGAAAATCCATCCGTAAGTTTTTTCGTTTACTTTAAAAATGTCCATAAATAATATTGGCGATCCGGCTACATAAGCAAACAAGCCAGAAAATGCTGCTGCACCAGAAAATGCATAAGCAGCAAATTGCGGTTCTTTTAAAACTTTTGCAAAATTATGTAAAATAGGTTTTGGTTTTAATGAAACTGATAAATCCGGAGCTTGTGTAACAGGCAAACCGAATCTTGCTGCAAATAAAATTCCAGTTCCCATAAGCATCAAAATCATAAAAACCGTGTGCCAACCAAAACCAGCAATCACATAGCCACCAATCGTTGGCGCCAGCATTGGTGAAAGACCAACGACTAACATCAATAAAGAGAAAACTTTCGGGCTGTCATTTACAGGAAACAAATCTCGAACCATAGTCATAGCGGCTACAGATGCGGCGCAACTTCCAACAGCCTGTATAAGCCTCAAAAATATAAACCAATCAATATCAGTAGTTAATGAGCATCCAAGTGAAGCGAAAATATAAACAAGTAACCCAAAATATAAAGGTTTTTTTCGTCCAAAACGATCCAGTAATGGTCCGTATAATAACTGTCCGGCAGAAATTCCAATAAAATAGCTTGACAATGACAATGAAACTTTGTTTGCAGTAGTATTTAAATCTTCGGCAATAGCTGTAAATCCAGGCAAATACATATCAATTGAAAATGGTCCGAGCGCTGTCAATGATCCGAGAATCAGTATTAACGAAATATATTTTTGTCTGGTCATTTTTTTTGCAAAGATAACTGTTCAATGCTTGAATTAATGTTTGATTGCTATTTTATTAATTTTTAAATACTACCATAGAAACAGTGTTCCAGCCATAATCAAATTGAACTATAATATATATTATGTAAAATAGTAAATTTAAGCTTTAATGCTTCCTATCTATTAGATAATAAAAAAAACACCGCAGTAAAACGGTGTTTTTATTATCATATTTATTGTATAATTATTTGATTGGAATTGGGAAATTCCATATATGCCAACTTAAAGTCACATTGTCATTATTAATTTTATAAATCAGTTTTTCAGTTGGATCTGAAGCCACCGGAATAACTTTTATACGAAGAGCATCTTGTTTTTGATCATATTTTGTTGCTCCCCATTGTTTAGAATCTTTATTAAAAATTACAGTTGACTCATGTTTGTTTGGAATAACAAAAAGAGAATACTTCCCCGCCGGTAATTTTTGTCCGGCAACTGTAATATCTTTATCGGTTTCAAAAGTAGTTGCTTCATTTGCTCCGGCACGCCAAATTTCATCTATCGGAACCAATTTACCATAAATTGTACGTCCTTTAACAGACGGACTTCCATAATTAATCGTTATTGTAGCGCCATTGATTTTACCTGTTGCTGTTTCCGCAGGGCTGGCTACTTTTTTTTCTTGCGCAATACTGCTTGCAGTTACCATAAAAGTTATAATTACCGCTAAAATTTTTGATGTCATTCTCATATAAAATTTAATTATTATTTCAAATTTAAAGATAATAGTTTCCTAAATGCAATTGGTTTCTTTGTATAATTTTTAACAGTCAGTGTTTATAAAAAAATGGCCAAACGATCCGTTTTTTGAAATAATTATAGCTAACTATTGTTGCATCTTTTAGCAATAAACTTTACTTTTACGAATCACTTAGACCAAAGGCTACTATGAATGTTATTGCTGAGCGCATCGCAGATTTTTTGAAACAATATCCGCCTTTTAACAATTTGTCATTTGAAGAACTGACAATTGTTGCTACTAGTATTCGTGTAGTAAATATTGAAAAGCACAAAACGCTTTTTAGAATCAATGACCATTTGCATGACAGCTTTTATGTTGTCGCTTCAGGTGTGATTAATCTATCTGTAATTTCTGATGCTGAAGAAACTTTGCTCAATAAATGTGTTGAAGGCGATGTTTTCGGTTTACGCCCGTTTTTTGCTAAAAACAATTACATGATGACAGCAAAAGCACGTGAAGAAAGTGTTGTTTACGCCATTCCAATTGATATTTTCAGACCGTTTGTAGCTAAAAATGCTGAAGTTTTAAATTTCCTTCTTGAAAGTTTTGCGAACAATTCAAATAATCCGGACGACCATCAAAACAAAGGGAAATTACTGTCAGATCAGGTTGTTTATACTGGCCCGCAAACAGAAATGCAATATTTTCAATCGCTTGCTTACAACAGAATGCCACTGAAATCTACGGTGACTGCAACTGTCAAAGATGTCGCACAATTGATGACAGACAATTTGCTGGACAGCGTTGTAATTATTGATTCCTATCATCATCCGGTGGGAATTGTTACCGATAACGACATGCGCTCCAAAATAGCAACCGGCCGTTTCCCGATCACAGCCACTATTGATAAAATCATGTCTGCTCCTGTTCTTGCAGTACCTGAAAACGTTTCATTGGCAGAAGCCCAATTATTGATCTTAAAACATAACGTCAGCCATTTGTGTGTCACTCAAGACGGTTCAGACCAATCTGAAATTAAAGGAATTATATCTCAAAACGACCTTATTGTTGCACAAGCCAGCAATCCCGGTGTATTGATTAAAGAAATTAAACGCTCTCAGGATAACAAAGACCTTAAAAAAATAAGAGCAAAATTATCCGATATGATCCAAACTTCGATGGCGAAAAATATTCCGCTGTCACATATCGCTAATATTGCCGGAGAAATCAATCTGGCATTGATTAAACGCTCTGTAGAATTGGCAATTCTAGATTTAGGCTCACCTCCTGCCCGTTTTGCATGGATCAGCATTGGAAGCCAGGGAAGAAAAGAACAATTGTTATTAACCGATCAGGACAGCATTCTTGTTTTTGAAGATGTCGCTGCTGAGAAATACCGAGACGTAAAAGATTACTTCTTAAAATTGGCTAAAAAAGCCACAGCAACTTTAGAGAAAATTGGTTACACGCCTTGTCCAAACGGTCATATGGCAAGTAATATTCTTTGGTGTAAATCACTGACAGACTGGATTAAACAATACGACAATTGGATTAATACCCCGGGCGAAAAAAGCAACGAAATCAGTAGTATATTTTTTGATTGTGAAATTGCTTTTGGCGAACCCAAAATTGAAGAAGCCATCAACGATGCCATCTTTAAAAACGCGTCAAGAAACAATCTTTTCTTTGATTATCTTGGGAATGATGCGCTGAGAAAACCGGCACCGTTAAGTTTTTTCAAAAAATTCAATGTGGAAGAAGAAGGCCCGAACGAAAATAAATTCGATATCAAAACAAAAGCGTTAATGCCGTTGATTGACTGTGCACGATTGTTTAC
>Ga0081606_1000383_pt1 | contig 19289 bp, 19 predicted proteins | sample EareggfetidaYelm_FD_71127 | JGI IMG/M metagenome (GOLD analysis project Ga0081606, IMG submission 71127) | Earthworm egg capsule microbial community from the University of Washington, USA - E. fetida Yelm (SPADES assembly) (version 2) | ecosystem: Host-associated > Annelida > Reproductive system... | reverse complement strand
GGCTTCAAATACTTTGCCACCTTCTTGCTGCGCCTTGGAGAAAGCGCCCAGGCCCGCCAGCCAGATCTGCTGGGCCGAGTTTTTGACGGTGCTGGCGAACTGGGCCTTGCCCTTTTTCTTGTCGGTGTCGGATTTTTGCGGTTTCTTGACCATGGGGCCTCCATTGGTGGGTGGGTAGCGCCAGGGCTGCCTGCCGCTGGCGTATCCGCACTGTACGCCACAGCGCAGCGCAGGGGTAGGCGCAAAGTAGCAGGTGCAGCACCGATAATCGCGCCCCTATGGCACTCATCACCTTGCTCGACGCCCAACTCGCCTATGGCCATGTGGCATTGCTGGACCATGCCGATTTCGTGCTGGAAAGCGCCGAGCGCGTCGGCCTGATTGGCCGCAATGGCGCGGGCAAGTCTTCGCTGCTGAAGATTCTGGCCGGCCTGGCCCCGGCCGACGATGGCGCATTGCATTCGTCCCCGGGGCTGCGCATTGCCCTGGTGGCGCAGGAGCCGGTGCTCGACCCCTGCGCCAGCGTTTTCCGGGCCGCGTCCGAGGGCTTGCAGCGGGTGATTGCGATCCGTGACCAGTACCTGGGCGGCGCCGCTGGTCTGGACCTCGATGCCTTGCAGTCCGAGATCGAAGCCCATGACGCCTGGAACTGGGAGCAGCGCGTGCAAGAAACGCTGCAGCGGCTGCATCTGCCGCCGGATGCGCTGGTGGGCAGCTTGTCGGGCGGCACCCGCAAGCGCGTGGCCTTGGCGCAGGCACTGGTCGCCCGCCCGGATGTGTTGCTGCTGGACGAGCCGACCAACCACCTGGACCTGGAGGCGATCGAATGGCTCGAAGACCTGCTGCTGGCCTTTTCCGGCAGCGTGGTCACCATCACCCACGACCGCTCGTTCCTGGACCGCGTTGCCACGCGCATCGTCGAACTCGACCGGGGGCAACTGCGCTCTTACCCGGGCAACTTTGCGCAGTACCTGCGCCACAAGGACGAGCAACTGGCGCAGGAGGCCGGCAGCGCGGCCAAGGCCGACAAGCTCTTGGCGCAAGAGGAGGTCTGGATACGGCGCGGCGTGCAGGCGCGCCGCACCCGCAGCGAAAGCCGCATCAGCCGCCTGGAGCGGTTGCGGGCGCAGCGGCAGGCGCGCCGTGAAGTCATCGGCAGCGTGCGCATGGAGGTGGCGACAGCGGGGGCCGCCGGCGCCGGCTATCAGGGCAAGATCGTGGCCGAGCTGACCGGGGTCGGCAAGTCCTTTGGCGCCAAGACCATCGTGCGCGACTTCAGCAGCACGATACTGCGCGGCGACAAGGTGGGCTTGACAGGCCCCAATGGCGCCGGCAAGACCAGCCTGCTGAAAATGATCCTGGGCGAACTGCCGCCCGATCAGGGGCGGGTGCGCCAAGGCGCAAACCTGCAGGTGGCGTACTTTGACCAACTGCGCGAGACCATCGCGCTCGACGCGACGCTGGAGGACTTCATCAGCCCGGGCAGCGAATGGATAGAGATCGGCCAGCAGCGCAAGCATGTCAGAAGCTATCTGGGCGACTTCCTGTTTTCCCCTGCCCGGGCGCGTTCGCCGGTCCGTTCGCTGTCCGGCGGCGAGCGCAGCCGGCTGCTGCTGGCGCGCTTGTTCGCGCGCCCGGCGAATGTGCTGGTGCTCGACGAGCCGACCAACGATCTGGACATGGACACGCTGGAGCTGCTCGAAGAACTGCTGGAGAACTACGCGGGCACGGTGTTTCTGGTCAGCCACGACCGGACCTTTCTGGACAACGTGGTCGGCAGCATCATCGCGTTCGAGGGCGACGGACTCTGGCGCGAATACGCCGGCGGCGTGCAGGACTGGCTGCTGCAAGCCGGGCGCAGCCGGGCGGCCGGTGCTGCGGCCGTCGCCGCCAAGCCCGCAGCCATGGCAACCACCGCAACCGCGGCAACCACGCAGGCGCCGCAGCGCGCGAAGATGCCGGTCCAGCCCGCCAAGCTGAGCTACAAGGAGCAGCGCGCGCTGGAGCAACTGCCGGCGCAGATCACGGCGCTGGAGACCGAGCAGCAGGGATTGCAGCGGGCCTTGGCCGATGGACTGCTTTTCCGCACCGACCCTGCCGCTGCCGTCGCGCTGACGAGCCGGGTCGCGGCCATCGATGAGGAACTGATGGCGGCGCTGGAGCGTTGGACGGCGTTGTCCGACGGGCAGCGCCGCTGAGCAAAAAATCAGATGCGGTGGTGCCCGCGCCCGGTCTCTGCGCGCAGGCGCGCGATCAGGGCCGGCGCAATCTGGCCCAACGGCAAGACCTCGTCTGCGGCGCCGTGGGCAATGGCTTCGCGTGGCATGCCGAAGACGATGCAACTGGCCTCGTCCTGCACATAGTTGTAGCTGCCCGCGTCCTTCATCTGCCGCATCGCGGCGGCGCCATCGCTGCCCATGCCGGTGAGCATGATGCCCAGCGCATTCGGCCCGAGCACCGTCGCCGCCGATTGGAACAGCACCGCGACAGAGGGCTTGTGGCGGTTCACCGGGGGGCCGTCATCGACCACGGCGACATAGTTGGCGCCGCTGCGGGCGAGATGGAACTGCGTCCCGCCCGGCGCGATGTAGGCATGGCCGGGCAAGATGCGCTCGGCGTTGACCGCCTCCTTGACCGTGATCTGGCACAGCCCGTTCAAGCGGGCCGCAAAACTGGTGGTAAAGCCCGGCGGCATATGCTGGGTGATGCAGATGCCGGGCATATCTGCCGGCATCGGCAGCAGGACTTTCCTGATCGCCTCGGTGCCGCCGGTAGAGGCGCCGATGCAGATCAGCTTTTCCGTGGACAGGCGCCCGAGAAAGGCGGGGGCCGCGCCGCCCGCTGCACCAGGTGCACCTGGCACGCCGGGAGCGCCAGCGCCAGCGGGCGCAACGGCCCGGCGCACCTGTGCCACCGCTGCGACCCGCACCTTGTCGACGATCTGCGCGGCCAACTCGTCGAGGCCGCTGGCCAGGCCGACGCGCGGCTTGGCCACGAAATCGACCGCGCCCAGTTCCAGCGCCTTGAGCGTGACCTCTGCGCCGCGCTCGGTCAGCGTGGAGATCATCACCACCGGCATGGGCCGCAGGCGCATCAGGCGCCCGAGGAAATCGATGCCATCCATGCGCGGCATTTCCACGTCCAGCGTGAGCACGTCCGGATCGAGCTCGCGGATCAACTCGCGCGCCACCAACGGGTCATTGGCCGTGCCGACGCACGCCATGTCATGCTGGCGGTTGATGATCCCGGTCAGCAGACTGCGCACCAAGGCCGAATCGTCGACCACGAGCACCCGGATTTTCCTGCCCATCGTGCTCATCGCATCGGGCCTTCCTCAAAACAGATCCACCGACCCGCCCGCGTTGCTGCTGGCCACGGCGGCGGCATCGCGTATTTCCTGCGCCACCAGCGTTTCCGGATGGGCATGCACCAGGCGCTTGACCATGGCTTTGCCGGTCACCGGAAAGAAAACCACCTTGCGCGGATAGATGTCCAGCACATCCTCGGAGACGATCGGAATGCGCTCGGTGTGCAGGTAGTTCAAAACGAAATCGGTGTTGCGCTCGCCAACGTTCATCGTCGCGAAGTTGTGCATCACCTGGGCGCCGCCAAAAATCTTCGCCTGCATGGTCTCGCGCCGGGCGCCGAGCTTGAGCATCTCGTTGATCAACAGCTCCATCGCATACGAGCCATAGCGGCCCGGGGCTTCTGCCGGGTCGCCATCGGGCAGCATGAAATGGTTCATGCCGCCCACCTGCGCGCGGCTGTCCCACAGGCAGGCGGCGATGCAAGACCCGAGCACGGTCATGATGACCATGCTCTCGTTGGCGACGAAATACTCCCCGGGCAAGATCTTCACCGCGTTGTGCTGGAAATGCGGGTCCAGATAGAAAAAGGAAGCCTCTCCCGGCTTGCCGCTGCGCGCCTTGAGATCCTGCAACGATGACGCGCGCGCGGCCGTGCTGCCCGGCGCGTAGATGTCGGCGCTCAGCGGTGCAATGCGCGGCGCGCGGCGCCGCTCGGGCCGGCCTGGCGGGGGATGGGTCATGGGTGTGCCGGGCAAAACGACATGGGCAGTGAGCCGGTCAGCGGCGCTCATACACCGTCTTGCCGCGCAGCGCGAACAGCGTGCGCGACTCGCTGAAGTTCTCGGCATGGCCGACAAACAGCAGGCCCCCGGGCTTGAGCACCCGGTGGATGCGCGCGAGCACCCGTTGCTGCGTCGGCGCGTCGAAATAAATCATCACATTGCGGCAAAAGACCATGTCGAAAGGCTCCGGGAAAGGCCAGTCATCGTGGATCAGGTTCACGCTGATGAAGTCGATGTGCTGGCGCAGTTCGGGCTTGACCCGCACCATCCCGGCGTTGCCACCCTTGCCGCGAAGAAAGAACCGCTGCAAACGCTCGGCGCCAAGCCGCTTCAAGCCATCGAGCCGATACACCCCCTGCGCGGCCGTGGCCAGCACGCGCGAGTCGATATCACTGGCGACGAGCGTGAAAGCCGCATGGGCGCCGAGGGTCTCCAGCACCGTCATCGCGATCGAGTAAGGCTCCTCCCCGGTGGAGGCGGCGCTGCACCACAGCCGCCAATTCGGCGCGGGCGCCGACGCGGCCGCCGACTTGGCGCGCAAATGCGCAGCCAATATCCCGAAGTGATGCTGCTCGCGAAAGAAGGCCGTCAGGTTGGTGGTCAGCGCATTCACGAACTCCTGCCACTCCGGCCCGTCGTGCGTTTGCAGCCAGGCCAGGTAGTCGTGAAAACTGCGGTGCCCGGTATCGCGCAAGCGCCGCGAGAGGCGGCTGTACACCATCGCGTGCTTGCCGTCATGCAGGCTGATGCCGGCGCGCTGACGGATCAGCGCCTGCACCCGCGCAAAGTCGGCCTGGGTCCAGGCAAATTCGCGCCCCTGCTCCAGCGGTCCCGAGGGCGGCGCAGGCCGTATCGGCAATGGGGCGGCGCAGGTGCTCTCGGGCATGGTGCTACGGGTCCGGCCGCAGGTGGGTGTGGGTCAGGGGGTGCGAGGCGCCCGGGTGGTTGACGCCCGAAGGCTATTCGTTGGCGGCCGCCAGCCCCATGTCCGCGCTGGCCATGAGTTTTTCGATGTCCAGCAAGATCAGCATCCGCTCGCCGACCGGACCCAGTCCGAGGATGCAACCGTTGTCGATGGCGCTGTCCACATCGGGCGCCGGGTGAATGCTGTCGGGCGTCAGTCCCATCACATCGCTGACCGAATCGACCACGATGCCGACCACCCGGCTGCGCAAATTCAAAATGATGACCACGGTAAAGCTGTCGTAGTCCGCCTGCGCACAGTGGAACTTCAGGCGCATGTCGACAATGGGAACGATGGTGCCCCGCAGATTGACCACGCCCTTGATGAAATCGGGGGCATTGGCAATCCGCGTCGGCGGCTCATAGCCGCGGATTTCCTGCACCTTCAGAATGTCGATGCCGTATTCCTCTTGCTCCAGGCGGAAGGTCAGATACTCGCGCGCGCCCGCCGGCGCGGCATCGGCAGTCTTGGCGATCACAGTCATGGGGCTTCTCCTTGGGAATCACGGTGTTTCATCGCGCATGAAGCGGGCATGCGCCGGCGCCAGGCCGACGCCGGCGCCCCTCGATGGGCCGGGGATGGCATATCAATGCCGCGCCCGGCGCACCAGGCCCCCCGTGTCCAGAATCAAGGCCACCGTACCGTCGCCGAGAATGGTGGCGCCCGACACATTCGGAACCTTGCGGTAGTTCGACTCCAGATTCTTCACGACCACCTGGTGCTGGCCGAGCAGTTCATCGACGAGCAGCGCAACGCGGCTGCCGTCATCTTCGACCACCACCATGATGCAACTGGACTTGTCCAGGTCCAAGCGCGGCACCTGGAAAATCTTCTCCAGCGCGATCACCGGCATGTATTCGTCGCGCACCTTCACCAACTGCGACCCTTGCGCCACCGTGCTGACCGCGTCGGTATCGACCTGGAACGACTCGACCACGCAAGACAGCGGCAGGATGTAGACCTCCTCGCCCACCCCCACCGACATGCCGTCCATGATGGCCAGCGTCAGCGGCAGGCGCACCGAGACCTTCATGCCGTAGCCTTCGGCGGAATCGACTTCGACCGATCCGTTGAGTGCCGCAATATTGCGCTTGACCACATCCATGCCCACACCGCGCCCGGACACATCGGTGACCTGGTCGGCGGTGGAAAAGCCCGGAGCGAAGATCAGTTGCCAGACATCCGCGTCCGCCATCTGCTCGGAGACCTCCAGCCCGCGCTCGCGCGCTTTGCGCAGTATCTTCCCGCGCGCCAGGCCCCGGCCGTCGTCACGCACTTCAATGACGATGGAGCCGCCCTGGTGGGCCGCTGACAGCGTGATCGTGCCCTGCTCGGGCTTGCCCATGGCCAGGCGGTCGGCGGGCAGTTCGATGCCATGGTCGCAGCTATTGCGCACCAGGTGCGTCAGCGGGTCGATGATTTTTTCCACCAGCCCCTTGTCCAACTCGGTGGCTTCGCCCAAGGTCACCAGTTCGACCTTCTTGCCCAGTTTGTTGGCCAGATCGCGCAACATGCGCGGGAAGCGGTTGAAAACGATGGACATCGGGATCATGCGGATCGACATCACCGACTCCTGCAGATCGCGGGTGTTGCGGTCCAGGTCGGCCAGACCGGCCAGCAACTGCTGATAAGCGCTGGCGTCCAGCCCACGGCTGTTTTGCGCCAGCATGGCCTGGGTAATCACCAACTCGCCGACCAGGTTGATCAACTGATCCACCTTTTTCACATCGACACGAATGGTCGTTGACTCCACCTGCGCCTGCGCTGCGGCCTTGGGCTCAGCGCCCGCTTTCGGCTCGGCGCCCTTCGGCTCGGCATCGGCCTTGATCTCGGCGCCCGCCTCGGGCGCCGGCACCGGGGCCACCGGCGCGGTGGGCGGCGCGCCGGGCGCGCCGGTGAAAAACTCGTAAGGGGCCTGGCGGGCGGCGCTTGGAGCGACCGGGGCCGCAGCGGCGTCACGCAACTGCACTTGCTCCTTGGCGACATGAAACGCCAAAAGATCGAGCAGTTCCTCATTGCTGGCCGCCGTCTGCACCGCAAACCAACGGGCATTGGCCGGTGCGCCGGCAAGGTCGCGGATGCTGCCCAGGCCGGGAATGTCGCGAAACAGTTCCCTGATCGCGTCGGCCTGCTCCGGCCGCTCCAGCGGGCCGATCCGGATTTCCAGCGCCCGGGCCTGCCCGGCAAACGCCGGCGCCAGCGCCTTCGGGGCGGCCCGCGCCGGGGCTGGCGTCGCCGCCGCCGCAGTAGCAGAAGCCGCAGCCGCCGCATCATCGGGCAGCAGCCCGGCGGCCAGATCAGCGATTCGGCGCAGCAGCGCTGTGGTGGACACGGCCTGGCCCTGGCCGCCGGCCTGATGGCGGGCCAACAGATGGCGCGCTGCGTCGGCAGACTCCAGCAGCACGTCCACCATCTGCGCAACGGCTTGCACCTCGTGGCGGCGCAAGCGGTCCAGCAGCGACTCCATCTGGTGCGTCAGTTCGGCCACATCCGCGAAGCCGAAGGTGGCCGAGCCGCCCTTGATCGAGTGGGCGCAGCGGAAGATGCCGTTGAGCTCCTCGTCATTGGCGCTGCGCAGGTCCAGTTCCAGCAGCATCTGCTCCATCAGGTCGAGGTTCTCGCTGGCCTCCTCGAAGAAGATTTGATAGAACTGGCCCAGGTCGAAATCGGCGCCTGCACCCGATACTTCCTGGCGGGTTTGCTCCATGGTGCTCTCCTGTGTCTGCGCTGGTTTCGATCCATCGGGCTTCAACGGATCACTTTCTGAATCACCTCGATCAGGCGATGGGGATCGAAGGGCTTGACCAGCCAGCCCGTCGCACCCGCCGTGCGACCGGCCTGTTTCATCTGGTCACTCGATTCGGTGGTCAGGATCAGGATCGGGATGGTCTTGAATTTGGGCAGCTCGCGCAGCTTGCGGGTCAGGCCCAGGCCGTCGAGCCGTGGCATGTTCTGGTCTGCCAGCACCAGATCGATGCGGTGGGTCTCGGCCTTTTCCAGGGCATCTTGCCCGTCCACGGCCTCCACGACGTGATAGCCGGCGCCGGTCAGGGTGAACGCCACCATTTTCCGCATCGAAGGTGAATCATCTACGGCAAGAATCGATGGCATGTAGGGCTCCAACGGGTTTGCAGGGGGAGACATCAAAACAGGTCGACGGAACCTGCGTCCATCTCGCTTTGCGTGACCGGGTTGGGCCGGTCCGGCGCCATCTCGGCAAAGGGCGCCGCGTCTTCGCCCTCCTCATGGCCCATCGCGTCCGAGGCCAGGCGAAAGGCGCAGCCCTGCAGCACCTTGGTGGTGTGCCAGATCAGTTGCGAGGCCATGTCCTGAAACTGCAACTCGGTCACGGCGTTGCGCAGCGCCGACCGGGCCGCCCGCAGTTCGGGCCAAGTGCCGACCACGCCATCCGTCAACAAGGCGTTGGCCGCACCGAAGCACTCCAGCAAATTGTCGGTGGCATGGTTGAGCAGCCCCTCCAGGCGCTGCAGGTCATGCATCACGACCAGCAGCGAATCCTGCAGTTCCGCCGCCACCATGACGGGAACCTGCACCGCAGGCCCGGTGGATGTCGTTGGCGTAGATGGCATCGTTTCTCCGTCACAAGGGGGCCGCACGGCACGCAAAACACAGGATTACGATAGGGGATCAGGATTTTTTGCGGCCATCGTGCAAACCACGACGCCCGCGCCCATTGGACACCGATGCGGCCACCGGCAAGCGCTCTTGTTTGTTCCAGTTTGTTCCCTTTTGTATTTTTGCGAGAGCACTTCGATGGCCAGCGCAACGAGCGATCAGCCCCTGGAGATACTGCACCTGGAAGATTCACAGGTGGACCATGAATTGGTGGCGCTGACACTGCGCCGATCCGGCGTCGCCTGCCAACTGCGGCAGGTCGACCGCCTGCCCGAATTTCAACGGCTGACCGACGCCGGGTCGTTCGACATCATCCTGGCAGATTACCGATTGCCCGGATTCACGGCACTCGATGCCTGGGCGCATGTAGCGCAAAAGCCGCAGCACCCGCCGTTCATTTTGCTGACCGGCGCCATCGGCGAGGCCGCCGCCGTCGACGCGATGCGCCTGGGCGTGGCGGACTACCTGCTCAAAGACGCAATGCCGCGCCTGCCCCAGGTGATCGCGCGCGCCATCGAGGTGCACGAAGCGCGCCGGGCGCGCGAACGGGCGGTGGCCGAACTGGCCATTTCCGAGCGCCGGCTGGCAGAGCTGGCAGAGCATCTGCAAACATCGATCGAGCAGGAACGCGCAGCGATTGCGCGCGAAATCCACGACGACATCGGCGGCGCCCTGACGGCCGTGCGCGTTGCCGTGGCCTGGATCGGCCGCCACGGCAGCGACCCGGCGCTGCTCGAACATGCGCGCTCTGCCGCCGAGATGCTGCAGCACGCGATCGGGGCGAGCCAGCGCATCATGATGAACCTGCGCCCGCCGATCCTCGAACAAGGACTGGTGGCGGCCATCCAATGGCTGGCCGCCGGGTTCGAGCGCCGCACCGGCGTAGCCACCCGCGTGCGCAGCAGCGGCGAGGCCATCCAGACCTGGCCGGACATCCGCCTGGTCGCCTACCGCACGGCCCAGGAAGCGCTGACCAATGTGTCAAAGCATGCACAGGCCGGCCGGGTGGAGATCGAACTGTCCGACAAGAAAGGGATGCTGACATTGGAAGTGGCCGACGACGGACTCGGCATCGCCCCCGGGATGCTGGACAAACCCCAGGCTTTCGGGCTCAAGGGGCTGCAGGAACGCGCCCGAACCGTCGGCGGCTGGCTGGACATCAGCAGCCGGCCCGGCCATGGTAGCTGCGTCACCTTGTCGATCCCGCTACCATCGCTGCCACCAACCATCCCGGGAGCCAGGCAATGATTCATGTGGTCTTGTGCGATGACCATGCCGTCCTGCGGCGCGGGATACGCGACACCCTGGCAGAGGCGCCCGAGATCGAAGTCACCGCAGAGGCGGGCAATTCCTGCGAACTGCGCGAGGTGCTCAGGAGCGCCGCCTGCGACGTGCTGCTGCTGGACCTGAGCATGCCTGGCCGCAGCGGCCTGGACGTGTTGGCCAGCCTGCGGGAAACCCATGGCGACATCAAGGTGCTGGTGCTGTCGATGTACCAGGAAGACCAGTACGCATTGCGCTGCCTGAAGGCCGGCGCGCAGGGCTATGCCAACAAGGCGGGGGATCCGCTGGAACTGATCGCCGCCGTGCGCACCGTGATGCAGGGCCGCAAATACCTGACCGCAGAAGTGGCGCAGTTGCTGGCAGACAGCCTGGCGCAGCCCGAGCCGCAGGCCCCGCACAGCGCGTTGTCCGAACGGGAGCTGCAGACCTTGCTCAAGATCGCCTCGGGCCGCAGGCTGTCGGACATTGCCGAAGAACTGATGCTCAGCCCGAAAACCGTCAGCGTGTACCGCTCGCGGGTGCTGGAGAAATTGAAGCTGACGAACAACGCCGAGCTCACCGTCTATGCCATCCGCAACCAATTGGTCTGATGGGTCTGATCACAGGCTCCAACGGGCCTGCATCGCCGGCCGCTGGCCGTAGCCGGCGTACCAGGCGCCGACCTGCCGATAGCGGTCGCGCCAGCCGAGGTCGGCAAACCGCAGATCCAGATACCACAGTGCGCAGCCGACGGCGATGCTGCCGATATCGGCCCGGCCGGCCGCGCCCGTCAATTGGCCGGGCGCGGCGTCCAGAGCCGCCAGTGCGGTCTCGATCTTGTCGAGTTGGGCCGTTTTCCAGTCCTCCCAGCGCAGCGGCTCGGGCCGGGCCGCATCTTCATAGCGCGCCAGCAGCGCGGCGTCGAGCATGCCGTCGCCCAGCGCTTGCAGCGTCAGCGCCGCCCAGCGCGCCGGCCCGGGCGCCGGGAACAGCCCGCCCCCGGCCAGGTCGTTCAGATACTCGCAGATCACCCGGCTGTCGTAGAGCACCTGGCCATCGTCGGTGAAGAAGGTCGGCACCTTGCCCAGCGGGTTGTGGGCAATGATCGCGCAGTCGCGCTGGATCGGGTGGGCCTGCGACGGCAGCAGCGCGATGCGCTCGTTCAAACCGAGCTCCAGGCCCGTCACCAGGCATTTGCGGACATAGGGCGAGGTGGGCGAAAAGAGGATTTTCATGCTGTCGTCTCGTATCGAGCGGGTTGGCGGGCGATGTGGCGCGCCGCAATCCAGCCAAAAGTCATGGCCGGTCCGAGTGTGATCCCGGGCGCCGGATACTGGCCGCCCATCACGGAATGCAGATCGTTGCCGACGGCATACAAACCCGTGATGGGCCGGTCTCCGGCGCCGAGCACCTGGGCATTTTCGTTGCAGCGCAGGCCGACGGCGGTGCCGATATCGCCGGGATACACCTTCACGGCGTAAAAAGGCCCGGTTTGCAGCGGCCCCAGGCAAGGGTTCGGGGTCTGGTCGGCAGCGCCCAGGTAGCGGTTGTAGGCGTTGCTGCCCTTGCCGAAATCGGGGTCTTCGCCGCTGGCGGCAAAGCCGCTGAAGCGCTCGGCGCTGCGCTCCAGCGCGTCGGGGTCGAGCCCGAGCAACTGCGCCAGGCCCCGCAGGGTGTCGGCCCGGTGCAGATAGCCGGCGCGCACCAGCCGCGCCCGCGCCCGCGCGCGCCCGCCCGGCAGGGCCAGGCCCAGGCCCCAGCGCTCGATGAACGGCGCGTCGCACACCAGGTAAGCGGGAATGCCGGGAACGCCTTGGTGCGAGCGGTACATGGCCAGAACGAACTCGTGGTACGAAGCCGATTCGTTGACGAAGCGCTGCGCCGCGCGGTTGACCGCCATCAAGCCGGGCTTGGCGCGCTCCCAGACCAAATGGGGGTAGCGCAGTTCGGTGCCATCGGGCTGCTGGAGTATCGACACCGGTGCCCAGAAGGCCGGATGGGCGTGGCCGGTGCCCAGCGTGGCGCCCAGCGCGAGCGCCAGCCTGATGCCATCGCCGCTGTTGCCCTGCGGCGCCATCGACCATGGCCCGGTCGGCCGGGGGTAGAGTTCGGCGCGCAGCTTTTCGCTCCAGGGAAAGCCCCCGGTGGCGAGCACGACGGCGCGGCGCGCGCGCACCCGGACCGGCTTGCCAGCGCGCAGCACCGTCACGCCCGTCACGCCCGGCGCGCTGCCGGCGGCCACATGTATCTGCTCCAGCGGCGCGTTCAGCCAGTACGGCACGCGGCGCTCGATCAGGCTCTGGAACAGGCGCGCGGCCAGCGCGTTGCCCAGCACCAGGCGCGTGCCGCGGTGGTAGCCGCGCAGGCGGTCGGCCGCATGGCGCAGCACCAGTTTCATGCCGGCGCGCCAGGACTGGAACGACTTCGTGACCGACAACAGGTGCTGGGCATCGGCCATCGTGACCATCATGCCGCTGAGCACCATGAACTCGGGCAGCGGGTCGCGCAGGTGGCAAAAATGCGCCCCCAGCAGGCGGCCATCGAACATCACCGGGTCCATCGAACGCCCGCCGAGCGCGGCACCCGCGCGGTCGGGGTAGTAGTCGGGCGAGTAGCTGCGCCCGGCCAGCCTGACGGCGGTGTGGGCCTCGAACCAGTCGAGCATCGCCGCAGCCGCGTCGAGAAAAGCCTGCTGCATATGCGGCGCAGCCGCGTCACCGACCACATTGCGCATGTAGCGCTGCACCTGGTCCATGGTGTCGGGGTGGCCTGATGGCTGGCTCTGCGCGTTCAGCGGGAGCCACAAGGCTCCGCCCGATATGGCGGTCGAGCCGCCGATGCGGCCGGTCTTTTCGATCAGCAGCACCTGCAAGCCGGCGGCTGCCGCCGTGATCGCCGCCGACATCCCGCCGGCGCCCGAGCCGGCCACCACCACATCGTATTCATGCTCGTCGTGCAGCGCTGGCATCGCTGTCATGCGGCGATGCCGCCAAGGGATTTGCCGCCATCGACGAGCAGCACCTGGCCGGTGATGAAGCCGGTCTGCGGCGCGACCAGAAAGGACACGGCCTGCGCGATGTCCTCGGGCCGGCCGGCCTGGCCGGTGGGCTGCAGCGCCAGTTGCGCGCGCAGGCGCGCGGGACTGAGTGCGCGCAGCATCGGCGTGGCGATCAGGCCCGGCGCAATGGCGTTGACCAGGATGCCGCGCGGCGCCAGTTCCAGTGCGCTGGCGCGGGTGTAGCCCACCAGCGCAGCCTTGGAGGCCACGTAGTGCGGGTGGTTTCTGGCGCCCAGGTAGGCGCGCGAGGCGATGTTGACGATGCGCCCGCCGCCTGGCATCCGCTGGACGCTTGCCTGCGTCAGCGTGGCCACGGCGATCAGGTTGATCTCGTAGGCGCGGCGGAAGTCGGCGCTGCTGACTTCAAGGAACGGGCGCTCGTCGAAGGCGCCGGCGTTGTTCACCAAGGCCGTGATCGGCGGCAGCGCCTGGACCAGCGCGCGCACGGCGGCCTCGTCGGTCAGGTCCAGCACATGGCAGGCGACATCCAGGCCGAGCGCGTGCAGGCGCGCGGTCTCCTTGTCGGCCAGGGCGCGGTCGCGGTCGATCAGCGCCAGACGGAAACCATCGCGCGCCAGGCGTTCCACCGTGGCCAGGCCCATGCCGCTGGCGCCGCCGGTGACGAGTGCGAGGGGTTTGTTGGCCATCATTCACAGGCCGAACCGGCTGGCGTCGATCTGGCGGTAGAGGTTGTCGTCGAGCACTTTGAAGACCGCGTCCTCATCGCCACGGTCCACCCCCTGGAGCAGCCCCTTCCACTTGGCTTCAAGCCCAAGGTAGGCGCGGATCAGGTCGCTCGGGTCGGCGATTTTGCGCGCCGCCATCGCCGCTTTGGGCAGGTTGGCGATGCTGGCCTTGTTGAAAGCGGCCAGGCTGGCTTTGAGGTCGTCCGACGGTGCCAGCAACTCGATGCCGCGCTTGCGCGCGCCGTCGAGCGCCGCCTGCACGCTCAGGTGGTAGGCCACCTGCGCCCGTGCGGTGGCGCGGGCCATGGCATCGAGCAGAATGCGGCGCTCTGCGGGCTGGAGGCTCTGCCAGAAATCGGGGTTGTAGACATGGCTGGCGCCGACCACCACACCCATCGGCAGCAGCGTCACCGACTTGGCCACCTCCCACAGCTTGGCGCCCTTGTCCAGCATCGACGGGTCGCTCAGCGTGCAGTCGATCGAGCCGCGCTCGATGCCGGTGTAGATGTCGGGGGAGGGCACCGACACCGGCACTGCACCGATGGCCTTGATCCATTCGGACTGCGCGCCGCCGGCCGTGCGGATTTTCAGACCCTTGGCGTCACCGAGCTTGCGAATCGCCTTGCCACAGACAAAGTGATAGACCGGGGTGGAGTAGCCGCTGCCGAAAACGCCGGCATTTTTCTTCCACTCGGCCTGCAGCTTGGGGTGGGTCAGCGCCAACTCGGTGTAGGCAAAGGCGGCTGCGATGTCATCGTCGGCGACGAAGACCAGGTCATTGATCACGTTGTTCAGCGGAAACTCGGCCGGCGTGTAGCCCGGATAGACGATACCGACCACCGCCACACGGTCGCGGATGCCCTGCATCGTGGACTTGGCCGGGAGCAGCGAACCGTTGGAGTGCACCTCGAACCTGAGCGCACCGTGGCTGCTGCGGGCTACGTCGGCCGACCATCGCTGATAGCTGGCGTCGTTCAGCACATGCCCCGGCGCCAGCCAGTTCGTGGCCGTGTGGGGCTTTGGCTGCCGGGCGGCGCAGGGCAGTGCGCAAGCGGTGAGGACGGCGGCAGCGATGGCGGTGGTGATGGCGGCGGCGATCGGGGTGTCGTTCGGGAGTTTCATGCGCGCGACCTCGGACAAAGGGTGGTCAGGGAAACGGAACCGGGATTCACTTGGACAGCAGATCGGGAAGCCAGAGGCTGATCTGCGGGAAGGCAATCAGCAGGCCCAGCGTCGACAGGTCGGCGGCGATGAACCATGCGACCCCGCGAAAGATGGTGCCCAGCGGCACGCGGTCGCCCAGCGCGCTCTTGACGACGTAGACGTTCATGCCCACGGGCGGCGTGCACAGGCCGATCTCGAGCAGCTTGATCACCAGGATGCCGAACCACACCAGGTCGACGTTCATCTGCGTGAGCAGCGGCAGCAGCAAGGGCATGGTCAGCAGCATGATCGAGACGCTTTCGAGCACGCAGCCCAGAATCAGGTAGATCACGGCAATCGCCAGCACCATGGTCAGTGGGCTGTCGAGACTGCCCAGCAGCCACTGCGACATGGCCGTGGGCAACTGGCTGTAGGACATGTAGCGCGAGAAGATGGCCGCCCCGACGACGATGATGAAGATCGCCGAAGTGCCTTCGGCGGTATCGACGAGGGCCTTGCGCAAGCTGTCTTTGTTCAGCGAGCGGCGCAACCCGGCGATGGCGCAGGCGCTGGCGGCGCCGATCGCGCCGGCCTCGGTGGCCGTGAACGCGCCGCAGAAGATGCCGCCGAGCACGCCGACGATGAGCAGCGGCAGCGGCCAGACATCCTGCGCCGCCGCCCGCTTCTGCGCGCGGCTGTAGAGCGCATGCACCGGCGGGGCGAGCCGGGGGTTGAGCATGCAGCCGATGGTGATGCAGCCGATGAAGACCAGCGCCGACAGGATGCCGGGCACGACGCCGGCCATGAACAGGCGCGAGATCGAGACATCGGCCATGATGCCGAAGATGATCATCAGGATCGAGGGCGGAATCAGCGAGCCCAGCGTGCCGGCCGATGCCACGCAGCCGGTGGCCAGCGCCGGGTCGTACTTCGCCTTGAGCATCTCGGGCACGGAGATGCGCGAAAAGGCTGCCGCCGTGGCCACGCTGGAGCCTGAAGCCGATGCGAAAAAGGCGCTGGCCAGCACGGTGGCCGAGGCCAGCGAGCCGGGCACATGACCGAGGAAGATGCGCGCCGCGGCGAACAGTCCATGGGTCAAGCCGGTGGCCGAGGCCACATAGCCCATCAGAAGAAACATCGGCACGGCCGACAGGTTCCAGTCGCCGATGAGCTCGTAGGGAATGGTTTTGGCAATGCCGAAGGCGGCATTCCAGGAACTGAGCGCGGCGATGCCGCCAAGCCCCACCAGGCCCATGGCCACGCCGATCGGCACGCGCAGAAAAATCAGCAGCAGCGCCAGACCAACGCCAATGGCTCCGATGACGCTGCGTTCCATGGGCGGCCATCAGAGGGGTTCGGCGCAGTCGCCGCCATGCCCGGCGCGACCGCCCTGGAGCAAAACCGCAAGGCGCAGCAGCATGGCGGCGCAGGCCAGCAGCAGGCCCGACGGAATCAGAAAGCGGCTGGGCCAGACCACGACCTGCCATAAGCCATCGATGTACTCGCCGCTTTCCAGCGCGGCGCATGCCATCTTGGTGCTTTGCCAGGCAAGAAACGCATAAAAACCCAGGGACAGCGCGCTGCCCAGCATATCCAGCGGTGCTTGCAGGCGCTGCGGCAGGCGGTCGTAGAACAGCTCGACCATGATCGGTCGGCCATGCACCTCGATGTAGGCCAGCGGCAGGAAGACGACGCCGATCATGTAATAAGCGGCCACCACCTCGGCTGTCCCGGGAATCGGCAGTTTGAAGAAGTACTTGAGCAGCACGTCCAGCGTGACATGCAGCATCATCAGGACCAGCGACAGGCCGGCGCCATGGGCCAGCCAGCCGGCCAGGGTGGCGCAGGAGCGCCGCACGGCCGCCCGAAGGCGAAGGTGCTCCAGTGCGCGCTTCAGATCAGAGGCCATGGCGCATGAGACGGCGCATGAAGGGGCGCATGGAACGGCGCATGAGGGGACGCATGGAATGGGCGCGGCACGGGCCAGGCCCGCTGCGGCACGGGCGCTGCCAGGCGGCGGGTGACGGGCGTTCCACTCATTGCATCCGGTAGCCGCCGTTGACATCGATGACGCTGCCGGTGATGTAGGCCGCCGCCGGCGACAGCAGGTAGCTGACCGCTGCGACCACATCCTGCACCGTGCCGATGCGCCCCAGCGGAATGCTCTGCGCGGCGACGGCCAGCGCGCCACTGCTCGTGACCGTGCTGCGCAGCATCTCGGTATCGATCAAACCGGGGGCGATCACGTTCGCGGTCATGCCCAGCGGCGCAGCCTCGCGGGCGAAGGCTTTCGCGTAACCCATCACCGCCGCCTTGGCAGCAATGTAGGCCGCGCTGGAGCGGTAGCCGCCCAACTGCGCCGCGACCGAGCCGAAGAACACCGCGCGGCCATGCTCGACCGGCAGCGCGTTGCGCCGCCGCAGCCATTCACGGCTGCACAAAAAGGCGCCACGGGCGTTGACCGCAAAACTGCGCTCCCAGGTATCGAGCTGTAGATCCGCTATCAGCGGTCGCTCGCCACCGGGCAGGAGCAGCAGGCCGGCTGCGCAGATCAGCACCCCGACCGGGCCGATGCGGGTCTCGACATCATCGAACAGTGCCGTCACGGCCGCTTCGTCGGCCACATCGACGGCGCGCGCCAGGTGCCCGTCACCCAGGCTGGCCGCCACCTTGTCGGCGTTGGCCGCATCGATGTCGGCCGGCACCACATGAAACCCGTTGCGGGCCAGATGGATACACAAGGCCGCGCCTATGCCCCTGCCTGCGCCTGTCACCAGAGCCACACGCGCCGGGCTTGCCGCGAAAGTCATGCCGATTCCTGGAAGTTGAAACGGGTCTGGATCGACCGATGACCCGATCATGTACACATGACAGGCTTTATCGACTCGGTATTTACCATGAATGCGCTTTTTATCGCATGCACGTATACATGAACGACAATGCACTGAGCAGACGAAGACCTTTTGACCAGACCCACCACGCGGCATGCAGACACTGTCCCAAAACCTCACCGAAACCTTGCGCGACTGGCTGCTGCACGGGCGTTTGAAGCCTGGCGAACGCATCGAGGAGGTGCCGCTGGCGCGCACCATGGGGGTGTCGCGCACACCGGTGCGCGCGGCGCTGGCCACCTTGGCCAGCGAAGGGCTGATCGATCACCAGCCCAAGCGGGGCTATCTGGTCAAGGAGTTTGCGCTGGCCGACATCCTGGCCGCCTACGAGGTGCGCGCGGTGCTCGAAGGGCTGGCCTGTCGCAGCGCAGCGCAGCGCGGGCTGTCCGGGCAGCAGTTGCAACGGCTCAGGGACTGCCTGGCCGATGGCGACCGCATACTGTCCACGGGGCGCCTGCAGCCCGAGGATCACCAGCCCTACCAAAAGATCAACGTGGCGCTGCACAACACGCTGATCGAGGCCGCGCACAATCCCTGGCTGGACCGCTTTGCCGAGCAGGCGCAGCGCATTCCCTATGCGTCCGGCCGCATCGTGCTGTGGGACGAACACCCGGTGATCCTGCGCTCGCATGGCGACCACCACCGCATCGTCGATGCCATCGTCGAGCGCGATGCCGCACGCGCCGAGCAACTGATGCGCGAGCATGTGTACTATGCCGGCGTGATCCTCAAGGGCAACTTCGAGCGCCTGATGGCACGGCATACGTGACACGACGGGCGGCCCATGGCGTCGCGGCAATGGAACGCAGGCGGTTTTCTACGACAACCCCGGCGTGCTGACGATTTCCCTGCACCAGGACCATCTTTTCCCGCTCGATTCCGGCGCGCTCGACGAGAACGGAAGCGGCGCGGGGCTGGGCTACCACCTGAACATTCCGTTGCCGCCGGGCTGCGGCCAGGGGGCTTACCTTTACGCATTCGATCAGGTGGTCCTGCCCGCGTTGCGGCGCTTTGCGCCGCAGCTGATCGTGCTCGCCTGCGGTTTCGATGCCTGCGCCGTCGATCCGCTCGGGCGCATGATGCTGACGGCGCAGAGCTTTCGGCTGCTGACCCGGCAATTGATGCGCGCCGCAGACAATCTGTGCACCGGGCGGATCGTCATGACGCACGAAGGCGGCTATTCGGAAATGTATGTGCCTTACTGCGGCCTGGCGGTGCTCGAAGAACTGTCGGGCCGGCGCACCGGCGTCGAAGATCCGTGGCAGGCAGATGCCTCTTGCTGGGGCCAGCAAGGGTTGCAGCCGCACCAGCGGGCCGCCATCGATGCGGCAGCCAGGTTGCTCGAACATCTGCGGTAGGCAGGGCCGGGCGGGTTTCGGCTACCCCACGGCACAGGCCGGCATGGCCGGCGTTGCCGTGGGCCGGCGCCGCAGGCGATCCGGGGCTGGCGCCTTACCTGCGCGCCTGCACGGCGGCGGACAACTCTGCCAGCGCTTGCAGCGAATCGTCCCAGCCCAGGCAGGGATCGGTGATGCTCTTGCCGTATTCGAGCGCGCCG
>Ga0081606_1000261_pt1 | contig 19327 bp, 18 predicted proteins | sample EareggfetidaYelm_FD_71127 | JGI IMG/M metagenome (GOLD analysis project Ga0081606, IMG submission 71127) | Earthworm egg capsule microbial community from the University of Washington, USA - E. fetida Yelm (SPADES assembly) (version 2) | ecosystem: Host-associated > Annelida > Reproductive system... | reverse complement strand
AGACCTGTTCCCCAGACCAATGATGCCCAGTCGGTATGTGACACTCATTCGGTTCCATTTCCGCCGCGAACTGATTATTTGTTATAATTCTACCATATTTGTTGATAATTCAACATTAGTTCGCCGCTAGGCTGGACACGGAATGGAATCAGCACAGTGACAGACTCCCCTACTGGGCGAACACTGCGATACGACGGTGCCGCACAACGGCGTGAGCAGATCCTCGCCGCGCTTAAAGAACACGCATTCGTCTCGGTTGTTGACCTTGCCCACAGCCTTGATGTCTCCGGTATGACAATCCGACGTGATCTGCGTCGTCTGGAGGAGTCTGGTGAGATTCGTGTTGTCCACGGCGGTGCGAGTCTGCTTGACCACTCGGGCCGTTCGACGTTCTCGCTTCGATCTGCGGTTGCAAAGGCCGCGAAAAACGCGATAGCGCGCCACGCGGTCACCTTACTCAGGCCCCGCGAAACGATCGCGATTGATGCGGGCACAACCGCGTTCCATGTCGCTGCTGCACTCCCACTCGAGTTCAACGGACTCATCATCACTCATTCTGTGCCGGTGGTAAATCACCTCATGAACCACCCCTCACGACGGCTGCTCTGCCTGGGTGGTGAAGTCTTACAGACTAGCCACGCATTTATCGGGCAAACCACCATCGATGCGATACAGAAGTTGCGAATCGGAACCCTGTTTCTCAGTGCGACGGCTGCGGACCCGAGCGGTGTCTACGTCGAAGCTGATATTGAGCGCCCCACAAAAATCGCGCTCATCCGCGCTTCCAGTCGCGTGGTTCTCCTGCTCGACCATACGAAGTTTCAGGCTCTCGCACCGGTGCAGCTCTGTTCGTGGGAGTACATTGACGAGGTGATTACCGATGCGGAACTGCCAGCCGATGTGACACTGGCCTGCGCAGAGAAGTCGGTGACGGTAACGGTGGCTCCACACAGTGCCCACTCCACCCCAGCCGCACGAAAAAGCTAGCGGCGAGCCAGTGCCGCGTCTACGGTTTCACCGAGGAGGCGGAGTCTGTTCACCGCTGAGGTTTCCAAACACGTTGCATATCCAGACGGAGCGATGCAGTTTCGCCAGACTGCCCGGCCAGCAAGGAAACCCGAGGCGCCGGCTTCGCAGGCAATGCTCACAGCCCGCGGGAATAGGTCAGCATCGACCCCCGATGAGAGCACAACCCACGGACTGCTGATTCGATCGTGTAGGTCGTGGCACGCAGACAGTAGTTCCTCGTCAGCGCCGACTCCGTGCAGCGGAACCTCACTCTTGTACAGCTGAGCACCCAGGTGACCGAGATACTCGGCCGCGATAACGACTTCGCGCTGCCAGTTCCAGTCTCGCCCGTCACGAGGAGCTTTTGCTACCGGTTCAATGATACTAATCAATCCGTTCTCGCGACACAGTTCGGTAAACTCCTGCACCATGTCAATGGTTGCTTGACGGTCGCCATCTGGGCGGTGGATGACAAGCAATTTTAGTGCCTTTACGCCCTGAACCCGCAGACTCTTCAGATCTAAGTTCCGATCAATCTGAACATCAGCAACAAATTCTCCCGGCCCGGGAATAAACTCATCCGCGGCAGCAATAATCGCACAAGCAGGGTCAACGATGGGCTCCGAAAGAAAGCGCGCTAACGCAAACTGGCGGTCCACGAGCACCGCCGATGCCAACGGAGTGAGCACTCGGGCAGCAGAAACCTTGAAGTCACTCACCAGTTCGTCGGACGCGGTTTCTGATTCTGCCATGTGTTCAGAAAACATCGCTCTCATCGCCTCACGCTGATCGATCGCAAGCATGGCGAAGCCGCCACTCGGTCGCTGAAGATCGCTGAGTTCCCGTGCGGGCACTGCGTTCATTCGTCACCTCCCTATTCTTCAAAATAACCAGCAGCACGCTGTTTGGATGAGTCATCTACCCTTTGGATCCGCTCATCGCGATACCTTCAACCACTCGACGGTGCATAAAAAGAAATACGAGCACAAGAGGTGCGGTGGCGATAAGGGCCGCCGCCATGATGACCGGATAGTTAACCGTAAATTCACCCTGCAGTGTCGCAAGGCCCACAGCAAGGGTCATTTTCTGTGGCTGGGTATTCACAATCAGGGGCCACAACAGATCGCTCCATGCGGCAATCACCGTCAGGATGCCAAGCGCCACCAAACCGGGCTTTGCCAGCGGAAGCATCACACGCCAATAAATCTGGAACGGTCCGCATCCATCCAATCGAGCCGCCTCTTCGACGTCTATCGGTAAGCTCACAAAAAACTGACGCAAAAGAAATGTGCCGAATGCGCTGAAAATGGTTGGCGTAAAGAGCGCTTGTAAAGTATTCAACCAGCCCAGGCCTTTCATTATCTGATACTGAGAAAGGATGAATAGTTCGGGCGGAATCATGAGCGCCGACAGACAAACGGCGAAGATCAAACCACGTCCCGGGAATCGCAGTCTGGCGAACGCGTAGGCTGCCGCCGAGCAGAACAGCAACTGACCGGCCGTGCGAATAATCGCATACAACACCGTGTTAAGGTACATCATCGCGTATGGAATATGGATAAAAACATCACTGTAATTTGTCCATATCCACTGCGTTGGCCACAAAGTAGGCGGTACCTGGGTAGCCTCGTTCAGGGATTTTACTGAGGTGAGAAACTGCCACGCAAACGGTGCAAGCATGACTGCAGAACCCGCAATGAGAATCACGTGAATCCCACAGTGTGGCAGCCGAAGGCGAATCATCGCTGCACCCATTTCTTCTGGATCCAGAACTGCACTCCAGTCAAGCTCGCGATGAGAATAAACAAGACGATGGCCACGGCAGCGGCAAAACCTTTGTCATTTTCGATAAAACCGCTCTGGTAAAAATAATACACAATCGGCTTGACCCGATCAAACGCAGGGCTGGTATCCCCCACCATGAGGTACACAATATCGAACACCTGAAGCGCTTTGATCATCGCAAGTACGGTAACAAAGAATAGTGTTGGCGAAATTGCTGACAGTGTAATCGAGAAAAACCGACGAACCGCGCCAGCACCATCCAGCATTGCAGCCTCGTGATACCACGCGGGAACCTCTTGAATTCCGGCAGCAATAATGACAATGTTGTAGCCAACAGTCATCCATACACCGACCATTGCGATTGAATAGAGCGCAATATTCGGATCAGATATCCAGGATGATCCATTCAGTCCAAAAAACCGGAGTATTTGATTCAATATTCCATAATCGGTATTATAAATCCAGCGCCACAGAACCCCGATTGCAGCGGGCAGGGTAATCACCGGAATAAAGAATGCGGCACGATAAAACACACGGAACCGCAGTTTAGTCGTACTCAACATTGCCGCAAGTACTGTTGCAACCGGCACTCCCAAGAAAACTACAATAGCCGTATAGCCCAGTGTGTTCAACAGCGACTGACCAAATTCTGGTGTTGCAAGGCGTTCAAAATTGGAAATACCAACCCAGCTGGAACCACCAAACGGGCCCTGCTTTGTCATACTGATGTACAGGGTCTGCACGACCGGCCACAGGTAAAAAACACCGAGCCCGATCACCGTCGGGGCAATAAGTATGTACCCCCACATGATCTCGCCCTGCCGAATAGACATGACCTTTCGAGCGGAAAAGCTCCGGGGCGATCGTGATCTCCCCGCCGCCAACCCTGAGTGCGTATTCATGTTCTTCTCTGAGTCATGCTTACTTTCCCTCGGTCGCGAGAGCTGAATCCATCTTTTTTGCAAGCTCTGCACCAACATCGGCCGGAGTCGCCGCGCCGGTCAATAGCCTGCGCATTTCCTCGGTTTCGTATGCTTGCCACACCGGAGCATTCTTTGATGTTGGATAGGGATATGCATCCACAACCTCGTCTAAGAATGCCTGCAGATGGAACTGAGGCATGGCCTTCAACCACAGTTCTTGCCCGGCCTTGTAGGAGGGAAGAGTCGTACCGGTTTCACCCTGAATGCGCGCCCCCTCGGGCCCAACAAGAAACTGCACATACTTCTTAGCCCATTCAATATTTTTGCTCTTTGCACTGATCGCTTGCCCGACGCCGTGGATGACGGTCTTATCGCCAGCAGGTCCGGCTGGAAGCTGAACAACATCGGCGTTGGCCCTGGTGTATTCATTCTTGTGCAGTTCGACAGCAGCATATGATCCGTCATAGATCATCGCGACCTTTCCGGACCCGAACATTTGACGGGTGTCCGTCTCAGTGGTCTGTGCTAAAGAAGGGGAAACTTTGTACTTGTTAACAAGGTCGCTCATATACTCCAAGCCCTTGAGCGACCCGCCAGAACCGTAGCCACTTTTCTTCTGATCGGCACTTATCACTGTGCCACCCCCCTGGGGAACAACGTTGTAGATCCACGCCTGAGGGTCAAGTTTCACACCGATACCATAGACATCGGGAGTGGTGAGATGTTGGGCTGCTGCGATGACATCGTTCCAGGTCCAGTCTTTGGTTGGATACGCCACACCAGCCTTGTCAAACAGTGCTCTGTTGTACCAGAGTCCGACGGTGTCGAAATCTTTCGGGAAGGCATACTGCGTGCCGTTGTATCTATACAGATCGACGGCGGCAGGAGGGTAGTCACTCGCGCTAACTCCCACAGCCCTGGGCACATCACCCTGGTCGGCAAGTTGACCGTTTGCCGCGTAAAGCTGGAAGTTTGTCGCGTTGATCCAGAACACATCGGCAAGATCCTCGCCCTGCGCAGAGTTCTGTAGCTTCGTGAAGTACTGCTTGAACGGGGTGAGTTCAAGATTGACAGTGACGTTCGGATATTTCGCGTGGAACGCGTCCGCGATTTTCTGCATGGCCGCGGTCTGGTTGGGGCCCCAGTATGCGTACCGGAGAGTGACCGGATCACTGCTGAGCGTGGCGGTGGGGGTACTCGGTTGGGATGCTGCACAACTGGTTAGCACGACAGCAGCAATCGCCAGTGCCGTGAACTTCGCGATTTTTCTCATTCTTGCTCCACCCGTGTGGGTGCCGTCATTGGCACCGTGCGAAATGTGATTGTTGAAATAATAACAAAATCTGTTCAATAGTCAACACTTCGGCGAGAATCGTCTCCGCACGCGGCGACCCGGGGGCACGGCGCACGCGGCATGTCCTGCAGGCTTGCCCACGCGCGCGCAGCAGCCGGCAATTCCCGGTGGGGCGACCGCGGCATCAGCGTGGCTTGCCCACGCGCGCACAGCAGCCGGTCAAGGCGAAAAGCTCACCTACCGCCCGCACGCAACGGCCGCCATCACACCGGCCACGCGTGTCAGTACCCGATCACCGCCAGGATAGGCCGGTGGCGAGCACCGCCCTGGTCTTCACTCTGTAGAACGGTGAAGCTCCGCACACTCAGGTTCGGGGTGGTAAGCACATGATCGATGGCAATGCCCAGCACCGGTGGGAGCGCGGCGGGCCAGGTGCCGATGGCGGCAGAGTGGCGCGCGGACGCGGCATCCCGACACGAGCCCAACGAGGGGGCACCAAAGTTATCGACCGTCGCGTTGAAATCACCCACAACGAGGAGGCTGCTGGTGGGGGTGCAGAGCGACTCAATCCAGGAAATCTGACGATTCCACACGTCATTCTCCGACAGGGTGGGATGATCGGCGTGCACCGCAACAATGGTCGGTAGTTCACCGGTACCATCTCTAACACGAGCAACCGCAGCCTGAAAAGGCGAGGGGCCGAGGTCCGCATGCCGATCTCGCACGTATCCAATCCGGCTGAAGATGACGGCTTCGGCCGCACCCGGACTGCCCGCAAGAACATATCCCTCGGGCGCGAGCGCGACCACCAGTTCTTTCACCCGTTTCGCCCGGGTGGCAGGCAACACCACCACATCAGCGGCAGTATCACGAACAAGCCGCACGATCGCGTCGCTGGTGACGAGGTCACCGTTGATATTCCACGAGAGGAGGCGGATGGCGCGGTCGTGACCCTCAGCAACCCTGTCCACGGTGAGTCCGTCGCGGGCAATGCCACTACCTCCTAACCCGGCCAGCACGAGTGCCGGGAGAAGCACAAACAGCAGCCAGTGGTTGCGGCGCGGGCGCAGGAGCCATCCCACCAGGCACACCAGCGATACCAGCGCAACTATTACCGCGGCCGCATTGCGCCAGGCCACCACGGCGCTCACAATTGGCCACCGTTCGGCGTGCATAACCCGGGCCGCACCCCACAGCGCAAGGAGAGCACACAGTTCGATAGCGAGGAAGACAAGGGTGCGGCGAACCCGCGAGCGTCGCGGCACAATAGTCACCTGGTTCACTCTGTATTCTCCGCTCGTCACGCGGCCGCTCACGACGCGGCCGCTTGATGCGCCGGGGCTCACCCCGCTGCCCGGCACCGCTCTCACCCTGCCATGACCCCACTGTGGGATGGCACGGACGCGCCGCCACGCCGCGAGCAACCAGGAGATACAGTGGTAACACTGCGAAAACTCTCAGACCCCGTGCTCAGATCTGATGTGCAACGCCGTAGCGTTGCGGCCCCGAGTTTTAGGCAAAGACCTACCGCACGATGGTCGCGTGCTTCATCTTTGGGTTGCGGCCCCGAGTTTTAGACAAAGACGCAACACTCAGCGAGCGTTCTTTGTCGCGGAGCCGCAAGGAGCACGTCCACCAGAGCTCAGAATATCAACGAGGTTACCTCGTCGCCGCAACCGCGTCCGCAAAAATCCCGAGCCCCTCATCCAGTTCCCGCCGCGAAATCGTCAGCGCCGGGGTGAGCGTTGCGGTGATCCCCATGGTCAGCTTGAAAGAAAGTCCGCGCCGAAGGCATTCATACATGATGCGTTCTGCACGGTGCGGGTCGCCGGGGCTGTTCGGGTTCGCAGAATCCTCCACAATATCGACCCCCAGCGCCAGACCCCGACCGCGAGTGTCACCGAGACAGTGGGCGGATGCTGCGAGTGAACGCAGCTGAGCGAGCGCGTACTCACCGAGTTCGTCCGAACGCACAACAAGCTGCTCGTCGGCGATGATCTGCAGTGTCGTGAGCGCAGCACGCGCCATGAGTGGATTCTTCTCATGGGTGTAGTGGCCGAATGCCCAGTCCGCGCCAACATCGAGTTCGTGCCGAGCGAGGACCGCCGCCACCGGAATCGCACCGCCGCCGAGTCCCTTGCCAACCACGAGCAGGTCGGGCGCAACACCCTCGTGCTCGCTCGCAAAAAATCGACCCGTGCGCCCCAACGCGGTCGGAATCTCATCAAAGATCAGCAGCGTGCCCGTGTCATCACAACTGCGGCGCACAGCCTGCCAAAACCCGGGCGCTGCCATTGCGGGTGTCGCACGCATCGGTTCAGCGATGAGGGCCGCGACATCCCCCTGCACTCTGAGTGTGTAGTCGATGAGGGCCGCGAGCGCGACCCCACACTCGGGATGATGCGGTTGGTCAGCGCGATGAGAGGGCCCAAGCACAGCCCGATGACACCCGAGGGGCGGCACGTGCTCGGTGCCCGACAGCAACGGCCCGATGGGTCCGTTCCGGAAAAGCTGCTCACCGCCGACACTCGCAGCGCCGAACCCGGCTCCGTGGAACGAGTCCCAAAACGAGAGCGTCTTGTGTCGCCCGGTTGCCGCCCGCGCAAGCTTGAGCGCAACTTCAACGGCGTCGGAACCTCCGGTTGTCATGAGCACCCGGTCAAGCCCGGCGGGCGCGAGCGCGAGCAGTTCTTCGGCCCATTCGACGCTGATGCCACTCGTATACCGACGCGGCACAAACGGCAGCGTTGCAAGTTGCTCGGCGAGCGCGGCCCGCAGCCGCGGGTGTCCATAGCCGATCTGGTGCGCCGAGTTGCCGTGAAAATCAAGATAACGGGTGCCGTCCACTGCGATGAGATAACTTCCAGACGCTCCCGCGAGCGCACCGAGGCACGGCGTTGACACCGCCTGTCGCAGATACACGGCCGCATCGCGACGGGATGCTGCGAGGACATCGGCCGACAACGCGGCATCCCACGCCCGCCGCTGCAGGCTGGAATTGGTGTCGCTCTCAGCCGGGCAGGGAGCGGGGAACTCAGCACGTGCCGTCGAGATGGGCGTACCCGCGAGAGTCACTGCACCGAGCCCGTCAGTTCGTGATCGGGATGCCGGGATGTCGTTACCGCCGCCGCCTCGCGGAGCACCGGTGACGCTCCAGCCCACGTCGAATCGGCAAAGATTCGCGCCACGGTGTGTTCGGCAAAACCGAGCCCGCAACTCATCCCTATCCCGGTCGTCACCACGGCAACATGGATTCCCGTGTCGGGCCGGATATCCTGCAGGAACTCATTCGCTGCGCTCGCATACATACCCTGCCAGCGTTCCAGCACACGCACATCGGTGACATCAAACCTCTCCCGAGCCAGGGAGAGAAGAGAGTCGAATGCGATCTCCCGCTGGAACGAGGCAACACTCTCACCGCGGTAGTGGGTGTCCCCCACAATCACCGACCCATCCGGCAGCTGCGTGTACATCTCGTTGAGATCAAGCTGTGCCAGCTCGGGAAACTCACTGTGCAACCGGGCACGCAGATCAACGGTGGCGGCCATATCAGCAAAACCGCTGTATCGAAGCAGCGACCAACCGGTCAGTAGCGGGGCAGTCAGTGGCGCCCGCAATCCCATCGTGACTCGCATCATATCCAGACCGCACCGGAGCACCCCGTGCTGCTGTGCCAGATCAGGCATGAGCAGGTCAATGTCGTGATTGGTTGCGAGCACGATCTGGTCGGCCCGAATATCGCCGCGACTCGTGTGCGCAACACCAGAGGCGACCGCGCCCACCGCCGTACGGAATCGAAACTCCACCCCGCACCGCTGCAGGTAGGCCCTCACCGCACTCGCTGCCTCGCGCGGGTTAACCTGGCAGTCCAACGGAAGCAACACACCACCCACGGCCTCAGCCACGGGAACCTTGGATTCGATGCTCGCCACGGTGTGCGTGTGCACCTCGCGAGGGCCACGAACCCGAGCAAACTCGCGCAACACAGCGAACTCCTCGTCGGTGCGAGCAACAACCCAGGTGCCGGTCTCTTGCAGCCAGAAGTCAGCCTCGCGGGCCAGTTCACGCCACAGCTCACGCGAGCGCTGCGCAAACTCATAGGCGCGACCGGACTGGGGTGTAAAACACAGATGCCCAAAATTACGCACCGAGGCACCGACCACCTCCGAGGCTCGCTCGCACACGAGCACTCGCAGTCCACGTCGGTGTGCCGCGTAGGCAACCCCAAGGCCCACAATGCCGGCACCGACTACGAGCACGTCGTACCGCGCCGTTCCAGCCTGCCCTGCGGCATCCAGTGAACCACTCTCGGTCATTGAACCATCTCCCTTGTCAAAATTGCCCGCCACGCTCACCGAAACACCCGCCGTATCCACACCGCAAGAGCCTCCACCACAACGACGGTGACCAGAGTGAGGAGAGTAATCGATGTCACGAGCTGATACACCGAGGCCTGGCTCGCATTGAGGAGGTAGTAGCCAACCCCACCACCACCGACGATTCCGAGAATCGTCGCTGCTCGAAGATTGGTGTCCAATAGGTATAGGCTGTGCCCGATCATAGCCGGGGCACCCTGCGGCACGGTTGCAGATGAGAACACCTGCCACCTCGAGGCACCGGTTGCCCGCAGTGCCCGCTCCGGCCCCGGGTTAACCTCCTCCAGCGAGTCGGCAATGAGTTTACCCAGCAGCCCGATCCCCCCGAACGCGAGTGCGATGATCCCGGCCTGAGGCCCTAGCCCAGAAATAATAATGAGCAGAATCGCAAGAATAAGTTCCGGGATGCCTCGGATGATAAGCAGAACGAACCGAAACGTATGACGAACCACCGGTGACGGTGCAACATTTCGTGCCGCAAGCGACCCGATAACCAGCGATAACACAAGAGAGAGCAGGGTTGCCGAGAGCGCAATTGCTATCGTCTGCCCCACCGCACCGAAGATAATCCCCGCGTCATATGCGCCCCAGGACGGTGGCCAAAACTTCGCCGCCGTCTCCGGGATATGCGCCCAGACGGTGAGAATATCACCCCACTGGATATCGCAGACAAGAACTCCGCCGATCGCAATGACAACGGCGAGCCACAGCCATACGGTATTCCGTATTCGCTCGCGCGTCCACGGCCGACGCAGAGCGGTGGCGAGCTCGGCCGATCTGGATGGGACAGTGGTTGTTGATGTCGTTGCTGCCGCCCGCCCACGAATCACCGTACGCACCACCCAGTCCCCCATCGTGCGACGGGTTGGCACGATACCGAGCATGCTGCTGCGCACCGTGCTCGACACTATCTCCATCACAACGCAGAGCGCAAAAATAATGACCGCGTATCCGAGACCCTCGCCGTAGGCCAGTTCCTGGAACGACTGCGACATCGCGAGCCCCAACCCCGCGACACCCACATACCCCAGCACAACCGAACCGCGCAGGTTAATATCGTTGCGGTGCAGAACCGTCGCCACCCACGACGGCAGCACCTGTGGCAGGATGCCCGAGACAAACTGTTGCACAGTAGACCCGCCGACAGCCCGGATGGCTCGACGCGGCCCCTCATCAATCTGCTCGATGGCATCGGCGAACAGTTTCGAAATCATTCCAACCGAGTGAATCCCTATCGCGCAGATACCCGGCAGTGTTCCGAGTGAAAAGATCAGCGCAAATACCATCGCGAGCACAACATCGGGCACAGCTCGTGTCATGACGGAGATGAAGCGGCCCACGGCGCGCCATCCTGGGCCCGGTGTTGTGTTGCTCGCCGCGAGATAGGCAACCGGCACCGACAGGACTGCCGCCAAGAGTGTGCCCGTGAGAACCAGCCCGACCGTGAGACCGACAAGGTGAACTGTCTCGGGCAGGTCGGGGAATGTCAACGCACCGACACGGTGGAAGAATCTGGCGGCATTGTCCTGGCTGTCGAAGAAGGAGGTGATCGAGATGCCCGAATTACCAAGCGCCACGATGGCGACGACCACCAGCGCGGTGAGGGAGATTCCGGCCGCGACCCGGTCGAGGGCAACAGGATGGCGCGGCGCAGGCGCAGCAGTGTCACTGCGTCCGGCAACAGCCGGAATGGGCGAACCAGTCATGCCATCGAGACCGTGGAAAGTAGTTCGCGCTCAATAACCTCCAGCGCGCCGGTCGATGTGGTCACTCGACCGTAAATTGCCATCACCTCGGCCTTGGTGAGGCCCTCGGTTGGGGTGTCCAGAACAAGCTCACCGTGCCGAAGACCGACAACGCGGTCGCCCCAGGACAGGGCGAGATCCACCTGATGCAGGCTGCACAGAACGGTGAGCCCTTCGTCGAGCGCAATGTCACGAATGAGCGCCATCACCTGTTCACTCGACTCTGGGTCGAGGGAGGCCACCGGTTCATCCGCCAGCAGGATTTTTGGGTTTTGCATGAGCGCCCGCGCGATGGCGACGCGCTGCTGTTGACCGCCCGACAGCGTATCGGCACGCTGGTATGCGCGCTCAAGCAGTCCCACCCGATCGAGGTGGCCGAGCGCGGCGAGCTTCAGGCGACGCGGATAACTCCACAGCCCCAGTCGCGGACCCCGCAGCGTCGCGAGTGACCCGATCAACACGTTTTCGAGCACGGTCAAGGACGGCACCAACTCAAACTGCTGGAAAACAAACCCGATATCCTGTCGCAGTTTCCGCAGCTGCCGACCCCGGAGCGTTGAGACCTCTCGCCCCAGCACTCGCACGGAGCCCCCCGTCGGTGTGTCTAGGCCGTCCACATGACGTAGCAGGGTCGATTTGCCGGATCCCGAAAGCCCCAACAGCACGACAATCTCGCCGGGTTTCACCGACAGGGTGACATCCCGAAGTGCAACAACCTGACCAAAGTCTTTGTTAAGACCAGAAATCTCAACAATGGGATGTCTCGGAGTAGCGGGGTTGGCTGACACGGGTGGGTTCGTCATCGAGTTCCTCACATTCTTTTACTGGCACTGCTTCGCATTCGTCTTCTTGCAAATATCACGGACGGTGTCGTAATAGTTGTCAGTTACCGGAGATGTTGCGTGGAACACGCTCTTGAAACCATCCGTGTTTGCAGAGGTGATACCGGCGGCGATGATCTGGTCAATCGTCACGGTGCTAAGAGCCTTGATGACACTGTCTTTGGTGGCCTGCGGCAGGGTGTCAGAGATCGTGATCGGTGCGCCGGGAACCATTGTCTTCGCGATGATACGAATCTTGCCCGCGGCTGCTGCTGGATCGGCTTCGCTGTCTTCGGCAAAGCCTGCGTCACACTCGCCTCCCGCGGCAACCTTTGCGACGCTCACGTCGTGTTTACCGGCAAAAACCGGCGTCACCTCTTGGGCCGGGTCAATCCCGGCGTTGAGAAGACTGTAGGAGGGAAACAGGTAACCCGAGGTCGACGTGGGTGACACAAAGCAGACCTTCTTATTTTTGAATCCGCTGATATCGGTAATCGTACTGTTCGCGGGAACAATCGCCTCCGAATAATAGCCAGGCTCCTGCCCCTGCTTTGTGATGATGGATGAGATAGGAGTGATGGCCGCGCCATTCTTTTTCGCTGTCACGTACGTGAAACCCGAGAACGAGGCGACATCAATTTTTCCTGCAACGGCCGCTTCGATGAGCGCGGCATAGTCGGTGGACTGCTGGTAGGTAACCTTTTTGCCAGTCACCTTCGCTAGGTAGTCCATCAGCGGCTGATAGTTGGTCTGTGTGGCAGCCGAGTCAGGCACGACCCCAAACACGAGAGTGTGTGAGTCCACAGCAAACCTACCGGTCGATGTTGCCGGTGACCCGGTCGAGTTGGGAGTTCCGGAGCAGCCTGTCAGCGCGATCACTGTAAGGACAGCAACCACGCCCGTGATCAATCCATGAGAGGGGAGTTTCATGCAGAACCTTTCGTCGTGGGCGCCCAGGATAGGCTTCATCGTGGGCGCCCAGGGCGGGCGTCTCACTCCGCGCTTGACACTAGGAATGTCACACCAACGGGAGTTATCGATCCGGTTACGTCCAGGTGAATGTCGGAGGTCTAACAGAGTGTGCGGGATGGTTGCACTGGCTCAGCTTCCTTCCCCTCTCTCCCGAAAAAACACGACCGCCACGAACGGATATCGCAATGACCAGGTTTTTTCTTGTCCGCCACGCGGAAACGGTGTGGCAGGCCGAAAATCGCTACGCCGGCCGGAGCGATATTCCGCTCACTGACCACGGAAACACACAAACCGAGCACCTGGTCATGCGTGCACAAAATCTGCAGCTTGATGCCGTGTATTCATCAACGCAGATGCGGGCCATCCATACCGCTGCACCCGTCGCGAAGGCAGTGAAGCTCCCCCTTGCTACCGACGCACGTCCTGCATCCCGGCAATGACGTTGGCGGCATCGGAAGCTCCCCCTTGCTACCGACGCACGATTGTGCGAGGTCGCGTTCGGCACGGGCGAGGGGATGACTCGAGCCGAGATGGAGATCGCATTCCCCGCCGAATTCCACGCCTTCATGTCCCACCCCGCGACCGTACCTTTGCCCGGTGGGGAGTCGGGGAAGGAGGCCGTTGCTCGGGCAACACCGGTGCTGGAGGAGCTGATGTCGAAGTATCCGAACGGTCGGGTGTTCGTGGTCACCCACTCAACGCTTATCCGGCTGCTGTTGATCCACTGGCTTGGACTCGATGCTGATCGATACCGGAGGCTCCTCCCGTACGTCGATAACTGTGGGTTGACCGAGATTGAGCTCGCCCCGAATGCCGATATCAAGATTTTTTGCTACAACAGCCGAGTGTGACCCGGCCAATGTTCTGCTGGCGGGGCATCCCAATTGGCAGAGCACACATGGAGGGCGACCTCACGGGTAGCCGACAAACCACAGCAGTACCAGCGCAACCGGTTGCAGCGCCATTCCGCCGAACAGCAGGGCTCGCCGTGGTGCACGGTACTCGGTGAGACCGCGTGCCGCGCCGAGCGGGGCGAGCGGCATAAGCAGCCGAAATGTGCTCTGCTGGGGGAGGAAAACCGCGATGAGGTAGAGCAGATACGCCGACGAGAAACCGACAATTTCCACCCCCAATACCCGCACTGATCGGCGGGTCAGCAGCCAGCAGAGGCCAGCAAGAACCGATGCGACCAGCAGGATACCTCCAATGCCGAGGTAGGTGTTCGCAAAAATGAACCACGGAGTGAGCGGCACAAATGACACGTGACCGACAAAACCGGTCCACCAGGAAAGCTCGGTGCGCAGGTAGGCGTCGGGCACCCCCGTCACTGCCGCCGCAATCACCGGCCACCCCAGGCCGGCCACGGCCGTCACAAGCCCGGTTGTGGTGATCGCGACGATATCGCGCACCGGCAACCGGTCGGGCAGGTGTGACCGACTTCCAGAGTCGAGTGAACGCGACTGCCCAACAGAGTCAGGCGAACACGACTGCCCAACAGAGTCAGGCGAACACGATTGTCCGGCGGGACCGAGTAGGCACGACTGCCCAACAGAACCAGGCGAACACGACTGCCCAGTGGGGTCGGAGTGTTCGCACATCGCTACCCGGGTCATCCCGGCAGGATGTCTCGGTCGAGCCATCCGCCGTGACTGCCGCAGCCGAACCACCCCGATGATCGCGAGCGCCAATGGGATCGCAAGTGCGCCGGGACGGGTGAATGCAGCGAGGACACCAATCGGGAGAACCAGCCAGTAGCGCCGTGCAATCATCCCCCACAGGGCCGCGAATACAAACAGAAAGAATAGACTCTCGGCGTATGCCGTTTGCAGAATGAATGCGACCGGGCTGAAACAGAAGAACGCAGTTGCCCAGATCGCTCCGTGTGTGCTCGCTCGCGCAGCTACCAACCGGAAGAGTGTGAGCGCGGCGCCCGCACCGGCGAGTGTTGCGACAAACACTCCGGCCGGGTAAAACTCAAGACCCGTGGCAACCGTGATGACTCGCACGATCCAGGGGAATACTGGCAAGAATGCCCAGGGATTGGGGAGGATACTTCCGGTGGGGTCGGTGGGGAGAATTGTCGGGTAGCCGGTCTCTGCGATGCGGCGGTAGAACGAAGAATCCCACGACCCGGAAAAGGTGAAAAAGGTGGGGTTTTCCCGTTGGCTCGCGAACGGCCAGTGGGCGGCGGTTGCGACAAGATACAGAGTGAGCATGAACGTCGTGCTCAGCAATCGGGATGCCGCGTAGAGAGAGAGCACCGCGATCCACCAACGGTACTCACGCCCGCGGAAGCGAACGACCAGTGGACGGCGCGTATCGATGGGTTCGGGGCCCCACCTCACACCGGCACGCCCGGAAAACTTGCCGATCGGCCTGGTGCGCTGCGCTGCGCTGTCAGTCGCGTGCATCAATAAGGGCTCGAGACCGGAGGGTGCATCGTGCCCGGTGGTCCGAAGTTCTGATTGTGAGGGGCTCACTGTACGAGTCCTTCACCCCAAAATTCTGAGCCATCCCACTCCGCACTGCCCGATTCTGAATCGTCCAACCCGGCTGTGACCAATTGAACCGCGAGCGAATCCACGCCCTCTGCGATTGCGTCGTCAGTGGCCCAGCGACGTGCAAGACGCTCCGTTACCGCGTCGAGTTCCCCTCGCGTCAGCCCTGCGATCAACTGCAACCGCGCAATTAACTCGGGGGCCTGCAGTCTCGCCTGTGGATCGCCCGGCATCAACGACACGGCGAGCACGGCAAGTTCACGTTCGATCGACCGTTCGAATGCTGACCGCACCAGCTCCGACCGCCACGGTACCTGCCACTCTCGTGATTGTCCGATGGCCCACAGTGCAGGGCGACGCACGACGAATTCTGTGTCGGATCTCGGATCAAGTACGACCAGTTCGGTGCCGTCGGATGCCGCCGCGAGCGCCACCCGCACCCCGTCGCTGGGCACCGGGCGAGCGTTCCGATTCCATCGGGCCATCGACTCAACGGAAGAAAATGTTGGCAGCGCTCGTCGACCCTCCGGTCCGGTGACGGTCACAATCGACAGTTCTTGTGACTTGTCGATGGCGAGCCCGTGTGCTCCGACCACCGCGCCACCATCGCCGAGTTCGGTGAGTAGTGGCACAAGCAGTCGCGACCGGGCGAACTCTCGGACTACCTCGTCTTGGTCTACTTCGCCACGATGAAACTGTGCAAGCACGGCGCGCAGTGGTTCGGGCATCCGGCCATCATCGTTCGTGTGGGGGTTGGACAGAAACCGGCGCCCCGCCCACGGGGTGCCCGCCGAGTCCGTGGCTGTCACACCTGACATATCTGCCAGAGAACGCTGCACGATAGGTCGGTGTGCATCGACACCCGCTCTATCGATTTCTGGCTCATGGGCGTTAGCACCCGTTCCGTCGGCTCCTAGCCCGCGGGTCTCAGCGCCCGGCGACATTGAGCGCCTCGACGAGCGTAAATGCGCCCGCGTACAGCGCCCTGCCTACGATTGCACCCTCAAGCCCGTCGGGCACAAGCTCCCGTAGTGCGATGAGGTCGGCAAGACTCGACACCCCACCTGAGGCAATGACCGGGCGCTCAGTGTGTGTCATCACCTCACGCAATAACTCAAGGTTTGGCCCCTGCAGGGTGCCGTCTTTTTTCACGTCGGTGACGACATATCGGGTGGCTCCCGCTGATTCGAGCCGCTCCAACACCTGCCACAAATTACCTCCCTCCTGCGTCCACCCTCGGGCCGCGAGAGTCGTGCCACGCACATCAAGACCGACCGCAATCGCGTCGCCGTGTCGACCAATTGCGGAGTCAGCCCATTCCGGGTTTTCCAGCGCCGCTGTCCCCAGGTTCACGCGGCGGGCACCGATACTCAGCGCATGAGCGAGGGATGCATCGTCACGAATGCCACCCGATAGTTCAACATTCACTTCTGGCGGCAGCGACCGGATGACCCGCTGCAGCAGTTCCGCGTTCGAGCCGCGACCAAACGCGGCGTCTAGATCGACGAGGTGAATCCACTCGGCACCCTGGTGTGCCCAGTCGAGCGCTGCGTCAACGGGATCGCCGTAGCTCGTTTCGGTGCCCGCTTCACCCTGGGTAAGGCGCACCGCCTTCCCATTAGCAACATCAACCGCGGGTAGCAGAACAAGAGGTAAAGTCACAGTGAGAGGCTATCTCAGGCCACTGACACTCGGCACCGACCACGGTCACGCGAGCGATGCGAACCCCCAGCTGTCCCCGCGATTGATCAGTCCCTCGGCGCCGTTCAGGGCGAAAATGCCCCCCATCACACGCAACCACCCCACGGTGATGCTGGTAACTAACACGTTGAATGATGTGACCTCGCCTGTAAACGCTATGAGATGTGGGGTGGCTGGTCTGGCTCGGGTTACATTCTGAAGCACGACACGCTGGTGTTTGGTTGAGGATGTGGTCCGCTCGCAGCGGAAAAGTTACACATAGAAAAATCACGACAAGTAGAAAGGCTTGAAAACGTGAAGAAAACAAACAGCATGGCTGCGCCAGTGCCCGGTCGGGATGGATAGTGGGAACGACGAACGCGTGGGCACGCTGCGGGCTGGCAGACGGAAGAGCCCAGTTCAGCTTCCGAGGGTGACCCCGACAGGGAAGTAGTGGCGCTGTGAAAAGCATCACCTTCCATCTGGGGGTGCCTTGCCGTTCCTGGCAGGGCACCCCCAGAAACCACCGCTCTTTGTCGGAGCAGGTCTCGGCTGCCGACTACCGTGGCACCGTCGGAGTGCCTGCACTACTCGAAGGAAACGCAGTATGAACAGAACAGCATTGAAAGTCGCTGCGGCTTTACTCAGCGTCGCACTGCTGGTCGGGTGCACGCAGACAAAGCCAAGCAAATATGAGAGCGGAGCAGGGAATAATGAGAAGTTAGCGGGAAGTCTGACCGAGTTATTCCAACAGGAACTAAGTGATGAAGAGAGCGCAAAAAATCCATTCGTTGCTGATGTGCTAAAACGCGCGATTAATACCGGTCGAATCACACAAGTAGATTACGAAGAAGCTTACCGTCTTTTTCGCGTATGCCTGAAGGATGCAGGGTACGTAGAAAGCTACGAAAAACTGCCAAACGGCCTCTACAAGGCTACCCCTCCAAACCTAAAAGCCGACGATAGCGAAAAGTACATGGAAGCCTCAAAAAATTGTTCCGATGAACTTGCCCCCATTGAGTCACTATACACAGTTCAGCAGGGGAACCCCAACCTTCTGACTAACCAGGATCAGGCCGTCGTGCAGTGCCTCAATAAAGCGGGTCTCGTTGACGCGAGCTACACGGTCGCACACTTTAAGTCAGACTTTAAGGCCGGATTTACCAAGGCCCCCTACGACGCCACATCACCCGGCGCCCAGGCCTGCTTCGCAGGCGGGGGCTACAGCATCACCCTCAAAAACCCATGAAACGAGGCGTGGTCGGGCTTGCCGCGCTCAGTGCCCTTCTCCTCGTCGCTGCTGCGGCAACCGCCGGTTATTTTTTGCGACCGATGAGTCCACCGGAACGTCTGGAGAGCGCACCCGCGGTAACACGTGTGCCGACCGTCGTACAAAAATTTGACGACAGCAGAAAAGTTCAGGTTCGACTCGAAAAGGGAGCAGACACACGTCTCCTGCTGAACACGTCCGGGGTGGTCACCGCGACAAACTGCACTAAGGGCGGCACCATTGTCAGCGGCAGCCTCATCGCACGTGTCAACGAGTCACCGATACTCGCCCTCAGTACCGCCGTGCCGCTCTACCGCGACCTCACCTGGGGTACAAAAGGTACGGATGTGAACGCACTGCAGCGGGAACTTGTCCGCCTCGGATTCACCACTCCCGTCGACGGAACATTTGGCAGAACAACCGCAAAAGCGCTCAGCGCACTCTGGAAGAGCCGTGGCATTGATCACGAGTATGGTGGCATCACTCTGGCAGAGTTGGTGTGGATGCCCGGTGTAGAACTCACCGTCAGTAGCTGCGATGCAGCACTCGGTATCCCTGTGTCACCCGGCGGCTCACTCGCCACCGTGCCGGGCGTGTTACAGCGAGTTGTCCTCGACTCCGCTCCCGCTGACCTGGTCGCTGGTTCCCGCACTCTCACTGTCCTCGACATCACCGGACCACTGAGCGAACACATGGATATAACCGACGCCGACACACTGGCCAAAATCGCGTCAAACACTCTGGCACAAGCAGCGCTGGCGATCACACCGGGGGAAACCCTCCCCGCCCGCATTGCGCTCACTTCCCCGCTCAGAACGGTGAAAGTCCCTCTCGGGACGCTGTTCCACGTGAACGGCAACACCGGATGTGTGCAATCAGGTTCCGACGTCTTTCCCGTCACCATCGTCGGCTCCAGTCTCGGAGCAACACTGCTAACCTTCGATCGCCCAGAGCA
>Ga0081606_1000381_pt1 | contig 19372 bp, 10 predicted proteins | sample EareggfetidaYelm_FD_71127 | JGI IMG/M metagenome (GOLD analysis project Ga0081606, IMG submission 71127) | Earthworm egg capsule microbial community from the University of Washington, USA - E. fetida Yelm (SPADES assembly) (version 2) | ecosystem: Host-associated > Annelida > Reproductive system... | reverse complement strand
AGCGGCTTGGACACCTGGGTCCCCGCCCGTTGGTTCGGGAACGTCAACGTCGCGGCGGGATTGAGCGCCACGACGGGCTTGGTCGACCTCCCTTGGAGCAAAATCGTCTCTCCAGGATTGGCCGTACCGTCTCCATCGAGATCATCCGCCGCCGAGAAGGTCAGCTCTCCATGAACGGTCTCTTCCGTATCCGTGGGCGCATCGAAGCGCACCGTCACGACCTTGGGCGGATCGCCTGGCATGAGTTCAAAAGCGGCGTCCGCTGCGTTCTTGAGGGAGAAGCGAGTGGGCACTCCGCTGGGGACGTCCGCGACGACATTGATGGTGCTCAAGCCCACGTTCCGGAGGGTCACCGTCCTTTCCGCGGTGTACCCCGCACGCTGATCCTGAAAATCGATGTTGCCAGAGTCCGGAGAACTCACTGCCACATCCATGGCATAGGCAACACCTTCGCCCACGAGTTCGATCGGGGGTTGTGGATCGCGGGCATTGCTGGTGATGTTGAGTTCTCCATCACGAACACCCGTCGTGGTTGGCAAGAACGCGACCTGAATCGTCAGGGAGGTGTTCGAACTCGCCCCCGTGGGATTCACGGTGCGTGTTTCGCCCGGAAGCAGGACAGGCGACACGACCCGGAAGTCACCTGTCGCCGAGATGCCGCTGATGGTCAGGGGCACCTGACCATCATTGGTCACCGTCAGCGGTTGGACCTGACTCTGGTTGCCGACCTGTCGCTTGCCAAATGAGGGCAAGGGATTTGGTGAAACCGCGATATGCCGTTCCGCGACCACCAGATCGAGGGCAACGTGCGAGATACAGTAAGAACCGCGGTCGGGCACAATCTCCAGCCTGTTCGTTCCGGTTTCATTCCACCCGATACCGCCGAGGTTGTTCGCCAAGGTGATGGACGAGCCACCATTGGTGCTCGTCGGCTCGCACTTGTTCGCGCTCGCCGAGCACATTCGCTCCGTCGTTGACAGCATTCCAACCTGATAGGCGGATGTCTTGCTGTTCAGGTAGAATTTGACATTGGCGCTACTGCTTCTGGGCGACCCATCCACACTGGTGCCATACACCCTGGCCGTGAGACCCACGACGCGTCGGCCAGCCAGAAGGGCGGGAGCGACAACGATCTCCTTTGACCAGGCGGCATGGGTCGCGGATCCCGGACACTGATAGGTGTTGACAGGAGAGCCACACTGCAAACACCCGGCCACCGAGGTTGTCGCATCCCCCCAGGTGAGAACCGCGGCGTTGGTGAGTGTCGTCAGCGGCTGGACCCGGACTCGCAGCGAGGGCGCCGGCTCCTGGCGAGCTGGGTCGGTTGGTCCACAGGAGACCGCCGTGCCCAAGCACAACAGGACCAGCAGATAGCGTCGGAGCACTTGTCTCTCCCCACGAAAAGAGCGGTAGAATCCTACCCGCTCATGAGCTTACCTTCATCCACCCTGCGTGCAATAGCCGCGTCCTTCATGGCCTGCTCGCTGGCCTCCGCTCAGACCTCCGACCAGCTGCCGGGCTTCGATCTGGAGCGGCTGGAGACGAACATCGGGCGAGGCACCGTGCTGATGGGGAACGGGGAGTTGATGAAGCCCTCGGGCTTGAGCGTGAGCCTGTTGGGACACTACCAGCGACAGCCGCTCGTGCTGAATGACGGAAAGCAAGATCTGCAGATCGTGAGCGACAGGGCGACGGCCCTGCTGTCGGCCAGCTATGGCGTCCTGTCGTGGCTCGAGCTCGGCGCCCAGGTGCCGTTCGTGCTCTGGCAGCAGGGCGCCGATCCCAAGGACGTGGGCCTCTCCTCGCTGTCCGCCCAGGGCATTGGAACGCCGGTCTTGCAAGCGCGCCTCGGCGTGCTTTCGCGCCGCCGCCGGCAACCCGTGGATCTGTCGGCGGACCTGGGGGTGGGCCTGCCCTTCGGAACCGGGACGGCGCTCGCCGGAGACGACGGTCCCCGGTTCCAGGCACGCATGACCGTAGGCACCGAGGTGGGCTGGATCCAGCCCTCGCTCGAGGCCGGCGTCCTGTTCCGGCCCAACATCCTGCTGCCCACCTCCCAGGAAGCCGTGCGGACGGGAGCGAGTTCCGAAGTCCGGATCGGCGCGGCCCTGGCCACGACGGGCAAGGGACTGCGGGGAGAGCTGGGATTCCGGGCGACCTTCGCGAAACAAGTCTTCATGGAGGCGCTGGGCGGCGTGCGCTTCCCGCTTCTGGCCGGGTTGGATGGCTTTGTCCTGGGGGGGCCAGGCGTGGGCTCCGCACCTGGAGTGCCGCGGTTCCGGGTACTCGCCGGCATTTCGTTCCGCAACGAGCCGCCTCCGCCCATCTCCTTCCTCGATGAACGCGCGGATCGCGAGTTGCAGCTCGTATGGGCGGACCGCACGACGCCGAAGCAGGAGGAAGCCGTACGCGCGGTCCAACCCTGGGAGCTCACCGACGTGCGGCGCGGAGAGGGTGAAGGTCTGTTGGCTGAAAGCCAGGCGCCGCAAGCCACTTCCCGTCCCTATCAACCCGGACCCACGGAAAAGCTCGTCCTACGCGGGGAAATCCATTTCGCGCAAGGCAGCTCGGAACTCCCGGGAGTGGTCCCCTTGTTGGATCAGGCCGTCATCCGGCTCTCGGAGCAGGCCCGGGCGTGCGTCATCCTCGTCGAAGGCCACTCCGACAATGAGCGGACCGAGTCGTACACGGCGGTTCGGCGCGCCCAAGCCATCCGGCGTTACCTGATTTCCCAGGGGGTCCCCGCGACGCAGGTCCAAATCCGGAGCTTCGGCTCGGCGTGGCCCATCAGCGCACAACCCGCCACCGACCAGGAGCGGCAACTCAACCGCCGGGCGGAGGTGTTCGTCATCACGGATTCAACCAGTCCGTTGACGACCCAGGCGCCCCCTCCCTGAGCGTCTCGACGGCGAGGGAGCATCCCACACCATCCACCCGTCGGCGGATCCGGTCTATGATCCTTTCGTTCGAATTCGTTCGAAAAGGAGTTCATACCTCATGAAGTACAACAAGGCCCTCTCCTGGCTTCCGGCGCTTCTCATGCTCGGAGGGTGTACCACGCCTCCCCCCGAACCTCCGGGTCCCCCGGTGAAGACGCCCCAGTTGGGTGAAGTGACGGTGACGTGCGCCCCCACCGCGCTGGTACTGGGACAGAGCACGCAGTGCTCGGCGAGCGCCGTGGACCAGGATGGGCAGCCGCTCTCCATCGAGCAATACGCCTGGACGTCCAGCGACGAGACCGTGGCCCAAGTGGATGCCACGGGCAAGGCCACTCCCACGTCCCCGGGCACGGTCGCCATCCGCGCGAGCGCCACCCTCGGCGACGTCACCCGCCAGGGCCAGGCATCCCTCTCCGTGTCGCAGAAAGAGCCCACCCGTCACGACAGCGACATCACCACGAACCAGACGTGGAGCCGGACCGATAGCCCCCACCAAGTGCATGGACAGATCTCGGTGAGGGATTCCGCCACGCTCACCCTGGAGAAGGGGGCCGTGGTCATCTTCACCCCGGACGCGGAACTGCGCGTGGCCGAGGGGGCCCTGGTGGCCTCCGGGACGGCGACCGAGTCCATTCAACTGGTGGCCCCAGACGCCGCCGCCCAGGGGGCCTGGCGCGGACTGGTGTTCGCCTCCGAGGGCGGCTCTTCCCGCCTGGAGCACGTCACCTTACGTGGCTGCGGCGAGTCCTCCGGTGAGGGCGCCTGCCTCGTGCTGCGCGGCAAGGCGGCCCCCGTCCTGCAGGACGTCTCGGTGGACAAGAGCGGCTCGGCCGGCGTGTTCGTCGCCGATGACGGCAGCGCCTTCGGTCCTGGCTCCGCCCGCCTCTCCATCTCCGGCAGCACCGGGTATGCCGTGCGCATGGGCGCCAATCACGCCGACTCCTTCCCAGCCCAGAGTTCGTTCACCGGCAATGGCCGCGACGCCGTGGAGCTCACCGGCAACATCACGCGCACCCTCACCTGGCCCACCCTTCCCTCCAATGGCGTCTTCGTCATCAATGGACTGATGATCCTCGGGGATGACGCCCTCCCCGACGAGACCGTGCTCACCCTTCCCGCCGGAGCGAAGGTGCGCGTCGGCACCGAGTCGGAGCTGACGGCGGCCCGGGATGCCAAATGGGGATTCATCTCGGCGGGTACCGCCGAGGCCCCCGTATTGATCACCGCGGACGCGGAGGACCCCCAACCCGGCCACTGGCGTGGCATCCACCTCGCCCTCCGGAACAGCAACACCGTCCGCATCTCGCACACCACCATTCAATACGCGGGCCTGCCAGGCGCCGGGACGATGTATCTGAACGATGGCACAGGCAACCTGAACCTGTATGGCCAGTCCGACGCCAGCTCGAGTGCGAACGTGGTCCTCTCCGATCTCACCCTAGCGCACAGCAGCGCCCACGGGCTGTACATGAATGACATGGGCTTCCATGCCGAGTCGGCCCGGCTGACGTCGCGAGACAATGCCATGCAGGCTCTTCTCATGAGCCCCGATTTCGTCGGGACGCTTCCCACCACGCTCACGTTCACGGGCAATGGAATCCCAGGCGTTGAACTGCACAATGCCGCGGTCACTCGCACCCAGACCTGGCGGAATCTGGGCCCGGGCCAGCCCTACTTCATCAAGCACTCCCTGCATGTGGGATACCTTACGTCTTCCTCTCTCCCGCCTCCCACGCTCACGATCGAGCCAGGCACGGAGATCCGCTTCTCCCCGGAAGGCGCCATCACCGTAGGGTACCGCGCGAGCCAGCCCGGTGTCCTGATCGCCAAGGGGACGACGGAGTCCCCCATCCGCCTCGTCCCGGATGTTGAACGAAGGGGCTACGGCTACTGGAAGGGCCTGCACTTCTGGAAGGCCGACAACAGCGAACTCGACTACGTCGTCATCGAGGAAGGAGGACGGGCGGGCGACGCGAGCGAGGGCAATATCGGGACGGGCAACCTGAACGTGTACCGGGAGATTGGCTCCTTCATGACCCATAGCACGCTCATCCGTCCAGGCGGTGGTTGCACGGTGACCGTGAACAAGAGGACCAATCGTCCGGAAGCCACGGTGGTCACGACGAACTTCCTCGACGACATCAACGGCAACAATTTCCCGGACACCAAGGTCCAATGCTCGAATTGACGCGAGTGATGTGAGACTACTCAACCCCGGACAGGCGGCTCGCGGTCCGGGGTTTTTCGTGTCCTTCAACGCCGGGATGACGTGACGCCGATGCGCAAGAGGAAGCGGGCCTTGCGTTCCAGGTCCGCCAGGTGTCGGGAGGGCTGTGCCGCGGGCACCGGAGCCGGCGGGCGCGGACTCGAGGGCACCAGGGCTCGCATAGGCGGAGCGGGAGGCGCGGACGGGCGCCGCGGTTCCGGCACGCTCGCGTCGTGAACCACGACGGGGTGCTCGATGCGCCCTCGCACGGGCCTCCGAGGGCCGGACTGACGCCGAGGCAGCGGCGGCACCTTCTCCTCGACCGCGCGGCCATGGAGCCAGGCTCCACAGCGCCAGAGCATGTCGTGCCGCTGGGACAGCAGCGTCCAGTAGCGGTCGCGCATCTCGATCGCCCGGAGAAGAGAGGGCCCGGTGTCGTCCCCCTCCTCCGTCCGCCGCCCGAGCATCAGGCGCAGCTTGGCGACCACCTGCTCGGCCTCGAGCAGTTCGGGGGCCGACAAGGGAGAGCGGCCCGCCGTCCGTCCCTCGTTCCTGCGCAGCAGCGCGGTGAGCGCGACACAGTCCTCCAGCACATCCTGCTGGGCCCGAAGCCACACCTCCTCCACGTCCGCGTCGGACAGGAGGCTGGCCTCCGCGAGGGCATCGGCGGTCTTGCGCAGCTTGCGGCGCAGCCGCTGCGCCTCATCGAACAGGCGGCCAAAAGACGAGGCCTGGAGTTCGTGCTCGACCCGCAGCTCGGCGAAGACGAGTCCCTGCGCGAGCCGCGGGAGCTGCGAGAGTTCCACGAGGTTCACGTTGGGAAGGCGGCCCACGATGACCGAACCCGCGCCCACCACGCTCTCCACGCCCCGCACCACGGCGTGGTGGGCGAGCACCACGTCCACGCCACACGCCTCGATGAACCCCGGCTCGAGGGCCATGGCGGCGGGGTAGAACGAGTCGTAGGCCGTTCGCGAGGCGATGGTCTCCAGCTCCGAAGGCTCACTCCGCTCGTCTTCACCCATGGGGGAAGACTACCGAGCGGCCCCGGGAGGCTGCAATCCTACTTGAGTTCGCGCTGGAGCTTCGCCAGCAGGTTGAGCGCGTCCAGGGGCGTCAACTCATTGAGCGATGCCGCTTGCAGGGCCTCCAGCACCTTCTGCTGCGCGGGGGCGAGCTTGGGCCCTGCCTCCCCTCCTCCGCCGAACAGGCCGAGCTGACCCGGCGCGGGCGCGGCGGCCTTGGCTCCCCGTCGCGCGAGCCGGGGCTTGCCGTTGTCGTCGAATTCACCCGATTCCAGATTGCGCAGGATGTCCCGCGCCCGCTCCACCACCTCGGGCGGCAAGCCCGCGAGCCGCGCCACTTCAATGCCATACGAGCGGTTGGCCCCGCCGGGCACCAGCTTGCGCAGGAAGAGCACCTTGCCGCCCTGCTCCTTGACGGCGACGCACAGGTTCTTCACCCGGGGCTTCTCGCGCGCCAAGTCCACCAGCTCGTGGTAGTGCGTGGCGAAGAGCGTGCGCGCGCCGCACTTGTCATGCAGGTGCTCGGCCACCGCCCAGGCGATGGACAGACCGTCGTAGGTGGACGTGCCCCGGCCAATCTCATCCAGGATGACGAGGCTGCGCCGCGTGGCGTGGTGCAGGATGTGGCTCGTCTCCGTCATCTCCACCATGAAGGTGGACTGCCCCCGCGCCAGGTTGTCCGCCGCTCCCACGCGCGTGAAGATGCGATCGCTCAAGCCAATGCGCGCCGAGGACGCCGGGACGAACGAGCCCGCCTGCGCCATCAACACCGTGAGCGCCACCTGCCTCATGACGGTGCTCTTTCCCGCCATGTTCGGGCCCGTGATGATGAGGATCTGCGACTCGCCCGAGTCCAACTTCACGTCGTTGGGGACGAAGGACTCCCCCGCGCCCAGCACCCGCTCCACCACCGGGTGGCGCCCACCGATGATCGTCAGCACCTCGGAGTCGTCCACCACCGGCCGCACGTAGCCGTACTCGGCCGCGCACCGCGCCAGCGACAGGAGCGCGTCCGCCGTGGCCACTCCCTCCGCCGCCGAGCGCAGCCGCGGCGCCTCCTTCACCACCAGGGCCCGCAGCTGCTCGAAGAGCTCCAGCTCCAGCGCGCACCGCCGCTCCTCGGCCGTGAGCACCTTCTCCTCGTACTCCTTGAGCTCCGGGGTGATGAAGCGCTCGGCTCCCACCATGGTCTGCTTGCGGATGTAGTCCGAGGGCACCAGGTGCAGGTTCGACTTCGTCACCTCCAGGTAGTACCCGAAGACGCGGTTGAAGCGGATCTTCAGCGAGTTGATGCCCGTGCGCTCCCGCTCGCGCGTCTCGATCTTCAGCAGGAAGTCCTTGCCGGAGGTGGACAGCTCCACCAGCTTGTCCAGCTCGGCGTGGAAGCCCGGGCGGATGAAGCCCCCTTCCTTGAGCACCACGGGGGGCTCGTCCACCACCGCGGCCAGCAGCACCTGCGTCAGCTCCGGCAGCGCCCCGAGCGGCCCCGCCAGCGTCTTGAGCAGTCCGGACTCGCAGCGCGCCAGCGCCGCCGCCAACCGGGGCAGTTGCGCCAGGGACACCGCGAGCGCCCGCAGATCCCTCGCGTTGCCCGCCCCCAGGGACAGCCGGCCGCACAGCCGCTCGATGTCCCCCACTTCCTTGAGGATGCCCGTCAGCTCCTCGCGCCACACGCTGCGCTGGGACAGCTCGTCCACCGCGTCCAGGCGGGCGTTGATCTCCGGCAGCGAGCACAGCGGGGCCGCGAGCCACCGCGCCAGCTTGCGCGCGCCCAGGCCCGTGGCCGTCCGATCCAACACGCCCAACAGCGAGCCCTTGCGTCCCCCATCGCGCAGGGTGCGCAAGACTTCCAGGTTCGCGCGCGAGGACTCATCCATCAGCAGGTGTCCGCCGCGCTGCTGGCGGCTGAGCCGGTCCACGTGCGCCGCGGCCGTCTTCTGCGTGTCCTTGAGGTAGCGCAGCGCCGCGCCCGCCGCTCCCGTGGCCAGGGGCGCGTCCTGGAGTCCGAAGGCCTCCAGCGACTGCACCGCGAAGTGGCCGCGCAGGTACACCGCGGCCCGCGCGGGCTCGAACGCCGCCTTCTCCAGCTCCGCCACCGCCGGCATCTTGGACAGGCGCGAGGTCACGAAGGTCGTCTCCGGACTGTCCCGATGCCCCTCCGGCACCAGCAGCTCGCGCGGCTCCACCCGGGCCAGCGCCTCCACCAGTTCCTGGCTCGTCTCCGCCTCCAGGGTGAAGAACTCGCCCGTGCTCGCCTCCAGGAGCGCCGCGCCAAAGCCCTCCGCCCCCGGGTACACCGCCGCCAGGAAGTTGCTCGCCCGGGGTTCGAGCGACTCCTCGTCCAGCACCATGCCCGGGGTGATGACGCGCGTCACCTCGCGGCGGACGAGCCCCGGCGCGCTGCCCGCCTCCTCCACCTGCTCGCAGATGGCCACCTTGAGGCCGTGCTCCACCAGCTTCGCGATGTAGCGGCGCGCCGAGTGGTACGGCACTCCCGCCATGGGCACCTTCTCCGCGTTCTTCGCCCGCGCGGTGAGGGTGATCTGCAAGAGCTCCGAGGCGCGTACCGCGTCCTCGAAGAACATCTCGTAGAAGTCCCCCAACCGGAAGAAGAGGAGGGCGTCCGGATTGAGCGCCTTCACCTCGAGGTACTGCCGCATCATGGGGGTGAGCGCGCCGATCTCCCGCGCCGCCGCCGGTTCGGCTTCCACCGGAACCTCGACCTCTTCCCCGCTGCCCTTGACTGCCTTCTGCGTCGCGCCCATCGGGGCCTCTTCTCTCATGCGTCCAATCCTGGATCAACAGAACACCTGACCTCCGCCGTCCACCCGGCCTCGCCTACTCCCGCCATGGGGCCGTGCCCGCCTGGACGCCCTCCATCCCCAGGCCCCGGAAATCGGGGGACGTCCGCCGAAAACGATGGTTCGGGGCAGCGGGAACGTGCGATTCGTCCCACCATGAAGACCCATCCCATCCGTCCCGTTCCCCGGATCTTCCAGGTCGCCACCGCGCCCCTCCAGGCCTTCTTCCGATTGGAAGCGAGCAGCGGCATCCTCCTGGCGCTGTGCGCCGTGGCGGCGATGGTCTGGGCCAATTCACCCTGGGCGGACAGCTATGGAGCGCTCTTCGACGCCCCGCTCGTCCTGGGTCCGGGCGAGACACCCTTCCACTTCACCTTCCGTGAGTTCATCAACGATGGGTTGATGACGGTCTTCTTCTTCCTGGTGGGAATGGAGATCAAACGCGAGCTGGCCACGGGCGAGTTGCGCACCCCCTCCCGAGCGCTGCTGCCACTCGTCGCGGCGCTGGGGGGCATGGTGGTGCCAGCGGCCGTCTACGCGGCGCTCAACGCGGGCACGCCGGCCATCAAGGGGTGGGCCATTCCCATGGCCACGGACATCGCGTTCGCCATCGGGTGTCTCACGCTGCTCAAGGGGCGCGTGAGCCATGGCCTGGTGGTGTTCCTCACCGCCCTGGCCATCTTCGACGACATCGGCGGCATCCTCGTCATCGCCCTGTTCTATGGCACGGGGCTGCACGGGGAGTGGCTGCTCGGAGGCCTGGCGCTCACCGGCGTGTTGTGGGCCTGCAACCACTATTATGTGCGCAATGGCGTGGTGTACGCGCTGCTGGGCACGGCGCTCTGGTACTCCCTGCACCACGGCGGCGTCCATGCCACCATCTCGGGCGTCATCACGGGGATGATGATCCCCGCCCGCCCCACCCGCCGCGGCCGGGACGTGCTGGAGGAGTTGCGCGGCTTCATCGATGAGCTGCTGCGCGAGCCCGGAGACGAGGCCGTCCGCACCCAGCAGCTCCTGCACATCGAGGAGCAGGTGGAGGACATCGAGCCGCCGCTCACCCGCTTCGTGCACCTGTGGCACGGCTGGGTGGCCTACGGCATCGTCCCGCTGTTCGCCCTGGCCAACTCGGGCATCTCCGTGCGGGGCATGCACCCGGCGGATCTGCTCGCGCCCGTGCCGCTGGGCGTGCTGCTGGGTCTCTTCGTGGGCAAGCAGGTGGGCATCTTCTTCTTCACCTGGGGCGCGGTGAAGGCGGGCCTGTCGGAGATGCCGGGCGGGGCGGGGCTCGGGCAGCTCCACGGGGTGGCCGTCGTAGCGGGCATCGGCTTCACGGTCGCCCTGTTCGTCGCGGGACTGGCCTTCCCCGACGAGCCCGCCCTCCTGGCCCAGGCGAAGCTGGGCATCCTGCTCGGCTCCCTGCTGTCCGCGGTGGGCGGCTACCTGCTGCTGCGCCTAGCCCAGCCACCTCGTCCCCAGGAAGGTTGAGTTCGTGGGGCGCACCGTGGAAAGGTGCCGGGCACCGTGCTCCTCCAGGATTTGAACCGCATCCGGCAGATTGGGGTCATCGCAGCGCGCCATGGCTTTGGCGAATGGCTGGAGCGCGCGGGCGTGTGGCGGCTGCTCGGGCGGCGCGAGAAGGTGGAGGTCCCCGCCGAGACCCAGCGTGCCAGCACCGCGCGCCGCTTCCGGATGTTGCTCAACGATCTGGGCCCCACCTTCGTGAAGCTCGGGCAGATCCTCTCCACGCGAGCGGACCTGCTGCCCGCCGAGTACATCGAGGAGCTGGCCACCCTCCAGGATCACGTGGAGCCCATCCCCCTGGAGGAGGTGTACGCGCGCATCCGCGAGGCGCTCGGCCAGGAGGCCTCGACGCTCTTCAAGCAGATCGATCCCCAGCCCCTGGCGGCGGCCTCCATCGCCCAGGTGCACCGCGCCGTGACGCTGGAGGGCGAGGAGGTGGTGGTGAAGGTGCAGCGGCCGGGGATCTCCGAGCAGATCGACTCGGACCTGGGCGTGTTGCGCTCCCTGGCCAAGCTGCTCGAGGCGGTGGTGGAGGAGACGGGCATCTACTCGCCCGCGGGGATCATCGACGAGTTCGACCGGGCCATCCACGAGGAGCTGGACTTCGTGCAGGAGGCCGCGAACATCCGCGCCTTCCAGGAGAACCACCGCAACCGGCCCTACATGACGATTCCCCAGGTGCACGCCTCGCTCAGCAGCCGCACCGTGCTGACGATGCAGTTCGTCCGGGGCGTGAAGGTGAGCCAGGCGCAACTATCGCTCGAGGACCGGCGCGAGGTGGCGGGCCACCTCCTGGACACGAGCTTCCGCCAGCTCTTCGAGGACGGGCTGTTCCACGGAGATCCGCACCCGGGCAACATCCTGGTGCTCGAGGGCAACCGGGTGGCGCTCCTGGACTTCGGCATCGTGGGGAGGCTCACGCGCGCCATGCAGGAAACCCTGGTAATGCTGGTGCTGTCGGTGGCGCTCAAGGACAGCGACTCCGTGGCGCGCATCCTCTACCGGATTGGCGCGCCGGACGCGCGGGCCAACCTGATGGGCTTCCGCAACGACATCGAGAGCGTGCTCGGCAAGTACCTGACGACGAAGCTGGGCGAGGTGGACGCGCGCAGTGTCCTGCGGGATCTGTTGGATCTGGCGGTGAAGTACCACATCCGGGTTCCCAAGGAGTACGCGCTGCTGGGCCGGGCCTCCGTGTCCATCGAGGGCATCCTGCGCTCGATCTACCCGGACTTGAACGTCCTCGAAGTGGCGATGCCCTACGCCAAGGAATTGCTCGCGGACCGGTATGATCCGACGCACCTCCAGGGCGGGCTGATGCGCACCTTCCTGCGCTTCCAGTCGATGGCGGCGGACCTGCCCACGCAGCTGTCGCAGATCCTCCTGGATCTGGAGTCGGGGAAGTTCAGCGTGACGGTGCGCGCGGAGCAGTTCGACCGGCTCAACGAGAGCCTGCGCACCGCGGCGATCGTGATGTTCCTCGGCCTGTGCGCCTGCGGCACCATCGTGGGGGTGTTCATCTCGTTCGCCCAGACGCCCCCGTGGCAGTACAACGGCATGCCCGTGCTGGGCCTCTTGGGCGTGGCGGTCTCGGCGGCACTCTTCGGCGCGACCTTCACCTGGTACCTGTTCGGCAACCGCATCGGCTTCGGCAAGGTGCGCGTGCGCAAGTGGCTGGGGAACAACCACAAGCCCCTCAAGTAAGGAGGGGGGGCCCCATTCCGCCCCTCAGTGGCCGACGAGCTCCGGCTTGTCATCCGGGACGCTCGGCGGCGCCTCGTGGCCGGACTTCCGCCCCAGCCGCGTCTTCACCCGGTCCGCCACCACGTAGAAGGCGGGCACCACGAGCAGGCTGAGCACCGTGGAGAGCGACAGGCCACCGAGCACCGCCACCGACATGGGGGCGCGCGTCTCGCTGCCGGCGCCCAGTGACAACGCCGCGGGCACCGCCGCCATCATCGTGGCCAGGGTCGTCATCAGGATGGGCCGCAGGCGCACCGGGCCCGCGCGCTGCATCGCCTCCGTGGCACTCGCGCCCAGCTCGCGCTGCTGCAGGGCATAGTCCACCAGGATGATGGAGTTCTTCTTCACGATGCCCATGAGCAGCAGCAGGCCGATCATGCTGAAGATGTTGAGCGTCGTGCCCGTGGCCGCCATGGCGAAGGCCGCTCCCGCCACCGACAGGGGGAGGATCGTCAGCACCGTCACCGGATGCAGGAACGAGTTGAACTGCGAGGCGAGCACCATGTACGCCACCGCGATGCCCAGGAGCAGGGCGAAGATGAGGCTGCTCATGGACTCCTGGAAGGCGACGCTCGAGCCGCCGAACACCACGCGCGTGCCTCCGGGCAGCTCTCCCGCGAGCCGCCGCACCGTCTCCAGCGCCTCCTGCTGCGTCGAGCCCGGCGCCACGTTGGCGAAGATGCTGATGGCGCGCTCCCGATCCCGCCGGGTGATGGCCTGGAGCGCCGGACGCTCCTCCTGCATCACCAGCGTGGACAGCGGCACCAGCGCGCCCGAGCTCGTGCGGACCTTGAGCACCGACAAGTCTTCCGGCCGCGAGCGCTGATCCTTGAGCAGGCGCAGCCGGACGTCGATCCGCCGCCCTCCCGTGCTGTACTTGCCCACGCGCACTCCGCCCACCAGTGCGTTGAGCGTACCGCCCACCGACGCCATGGACACCCCCAGGTCCGCCGCGCGCGCCCGGTCCGGGGTGATGCGCAGCTCCGGCATGCCGAGCTGGTAGTCCGTGTCCACGTCCACCACCTTGCCGCTCGCCTGGAGCTGCTCGCGCATCTCCGTGCTGGCCTCGATGAGCTGTTCCCAGTCCGAGCCGCGCACGCTGAACTCCACCGGGAAGCCGCGCGACGCCGTGAAGCCGCTCTGCGACAAGTCCATCACCACCGCGCGCAGGCCCGGATAGGAGTTGAGTTCCTTGCGCAGCACCTGCTGGAACTCCGACTGGCTCATGCGCTGGTCGGGTGGCACCAGGGTGATGTTCAACATGCCCCCGTTCACGCTGCTCACCCCGCCGCCACCGCCCACCACCGCGAAGAGACGCGCCACCTCGGGCCGCCCGAGCACGAAGGTCTCCGCCTTCTGGAAGATCTTGTCCGTCTCCTCCAGCGTGCTGCCCACCGACGTCTGCATCCGCACCATCAAGCGGCTCTGATCCTGCGACGGGACGAACTCGCTCGACAGGCTCTGGAAGGCGAAGCCGGACACCGCCAGCACCACGACCGCTCCGGCCAGCACCCACCACGGGTACTTCAATCCCCGCTCGAGCACCTTGCCGTAGATTCCCTCCAGCCAACTGAAGGCCCGGTCCACCGCCAGCCCCACCCGGCCACGCCCCTCGCGCGACGTCTTGAGCAACTGCGCGCAGCGCGCCGGCGCCAGGGTGATGGCCTCCACGTAGGACAGCAGCACCGCCACGCACAGCGTCACGCCGAACTGGAGGAAGAACTTGCCGATGACCCCCTTCATGAAGACGACGGGCAGGAAGATGGCCACCACCGCCAACGTGGCCGCCAACGCCGCGAAGGTGATTTCGTGCGTGCCCTCGCGCGCCGCGCGGACCCGATCCGCGCCCTCTTCCGCGTGCCGGAAGATGTTCTCCATCACCATGATGGCGTCATCCACCACGATGCCCACCGCCAGGGACAGGCCCAGCAGCGTGAAGGTGTTGAGCGTGAAGCCCAGGAAGTAGATGCACGCCACCGTGCCGAGCAGCGACATGGGAATGGCGAGGATCACATTGAACGTGCTCGACAGCGAGCCGAGGAACGCCCAGCACACCAGCGCCGTCAGGATGCAGGCGAGCAACAACTCGAACTCGATCTCGTGGACGCTCTCCTCGATGAACTGGGTGGAGTCGAAGTTGATGCTCACATCCAGCCCCTCGGGGGCGTCCGCCCGCAACGTGGCGATCTTCTCGCGCACGCCCTGGGCGACCGCCACGGCGTTGGCCCCCCGCTGCTTCTTGATGCCCATGCCCTGGGCGGGCTCTCCGTTGACGCGCGCCTGACGGCGCAGATCCTCGAAGCCGTCCTCCACCAGGGCCACATCGGACAGGTAGACGGGTGATCCGTCGCCCTCGCGCACCACCAGGCGACGCAGCGTCTCCAGATCCAACGCCTCGCCCATCATCCGGACGTTGATCTCCCGGCCTTCCGTCTCGATGCGCCCCGCGGGCAGTTCCACATGCTCGCGTTGCAGCGCGGAGACCAGGTCCGTCACGGTGAGCCCCCGGGCATCCATCTTCTCCGCGTCCACCCAGATGCGCACGTTGCGCTCACGCGAGCTGAAGAGCGTCACCTCGCCCACTCCCGGCACCGTCTGCAGCACCTCCTTGAGCCGGTAGCGCGCGAAGTCGGAGATGTACTGCTGCGAGAAGGGACCCGACACCCCCACCGTCAGGATGGGCTGATCCTCGGGGTTGCTCTTGGAGATGATTGGCGGATCCATGTCCTCGGGCAGCCGCCGCTGGGCCTGGCTCACCCGGGCCTGCACGTCCTGCAGCGACAGGTCCACGTTGCGCGCCAGATCCAACTCCACCGAGATGGACCCACCCGATTGCCGCGCGCTGGAGGTGACGGACTTGACGCCCTCCACCTGCATCACCGCTTCCTCGAGCGGCTCGATGATGTCGCTCTCCACCGCCTCGGGCGAAGCACCCTCCCACGTCACGTTGATGCTGATGACGGGGTAGTCCACGTCCGGAAACTGGCTGATGCCAATGCGCTGGGCCGCCACCAGTCCGAAGGTGATGGTCGCCGCCATCAACATCCAGGCGAAGACGGGCTTCTTGATGCACACCTCGGTGATGTTCATCGCGCGGCCCCCTGGGGCTGCCCACCACCGACCTTCTGTCCGCGCGGCTCCCCCGTGAAGGGCGTCGAGGCGCCCGGAGTCAGACGCACCGCCGCGCCCTCCTTGAGCGCCTCGCCGCCACGCACCACCAGTTGCTCACCCGGCTTCAGACCCTCGCGAGCCTCGACCAACCCATCCGCCGTGCGCAGGCCCAGCTCCACCACGCGCTCGCGCGCCTTGCCGTCCTCCACCACGAAGGCGAGGAAGCCACGCTCGCTCGGGCGCACCGCCGTCTGGGGGATGACGGGTGCCTGCCGCGCGGTCTCCACGGGCACCGACACCGTGGCGAAGGAGCCCGGCCGGAGCGTCTGAGACTCGGGCTGGCCCACCTCCGCCGTCACCTTCACCATGCGGCTGGCCGGGTCCGCCGCGTCCGCCACGTAGGCGATGCGGCCCTGGTACGTGTGCCCGTCCGAGCGCACCGTGAAGCGCGCGGGCATGCCGGGCTTCATCCGCCCCACGTCCGCCTCCGGCACGTTGAAGTGCACCAGCATCGGATCGCGGCGCAAGAGCGTGGCCAGGACCGTGCCCGGCTGGACGTACTGTCCCGTCTGCACCGTGCGCGACTGCAACACCCCCTCCAGCGGCGCCTTCACGTACGCGTCACGCAGGTTGAGCTCCGCCTGCTCCACCGCCGCCTTCGCCGCGCTCGTGTCCGCCACCGCCCCGCGCGCCAGGGCCTGGGCGCTGTCGAGCTGCTCGGCGGGCAACAGGCCCGGCTTCACCTCGTTGACCGCCACGCGCCGCTGGGCCGCGGACTCCGCCTGGAGGCGCACGGCTTCCGCCCGCTCCAGCGCCGCCTTCGCCGCGCGCACGGCGATGCCATAGCGCGTGGGCTCGATCTCCGCGAGCACCTGGCCCTGCTTCACGGACTGCCCCTCCATGAAGCGCACCCGCTCCACCACGCCCGCCACGCGCGCGGTGATCTGCACCTGCTCGAAGGCCTCCACCGAGCCCACCGCGGAGACGACGTATTCCACGTCGCGCGCCTCCACGGCCTCCACCTCCACCGGGAACTCGATGGCCCCTCGTCCCGCCTTGCCGCCACCCTTGCCCGCGGGAGCACCTTCGGACGGCTTGCCACACCCCGTCCCCAGGGCGAGCGCCGCACCCAGGGCCATCATCACCACCTGGCTCTTCACTTACGGCTCCTTCCCGAGCGGATCGAGTCCCACCGCGGCCCTCAACTCCAGCAGCGCCGAACCCAGTGAATAGCGGGCCTGGGCCAGTGCCACCTCGGCCTCGTATTGCCGCACCTGCGCATCACTCAACGCCAGCGCCGAGACGAGCCCCTGGCGGTACAGCAGGCTCGTCTCCTCGGCGTTCTGGCGAGCGGCCCGCACGGCCACCTGCCCCCTGCTCAGGGACGCCTGGGCGGTGCGCAGGGACACCTCCGCGCGCGCCACCGCCACGTCCACCCGCCGCACCTGCCCCGCCGTCTCCCACTCCAGGGCCCGCGCCAGGGCGAGCCGCTCGCGACGATCCGCGTAGCGCTCACCTCCATCGTAGAGCGTCCACGTCAGGTCCACTGACAGGAAGCCGTTGCCGGTGCGGCCCGTGAGGCCCGACTCGTTGTTGAGGCTGTACTGCGCCGAGGCGGAGAGCGCGGGGAACAGCCGCGCCAGGGGCTCGCGCGCGAGGGCCCGCTGGGCCTCCACCCGCAGGTGCGCGGAGAGCAGATCCGGACGGCGCTCCAGGGCGCCTCCCGCCAGACCCTTGAAGGAGTCCACGGGACGCGAGGCCTCGCCCAGCAACGTCTCGGGCAGCACCAACGGGCCCTCCACGGGCGCCACCAGCAGGTAGCCCAGCTCCAAACGGCTCGTGGCGGCCTGTCCCACGGCGTCCGCCAGCGTCGCCTCGGCGGTGGCCACGTCGAGCTCCGCGAGCGTCACGTCATTGGTGCTCGCCAGACCCGCCGAGGCCCGGGCCCGCGCCTCCTCGAGGGATTGATTGGAGAGATCGAGCCGGCGCTGGGCGGCCTCCGCCACCTGCTCCAGGCCGAGCGTGGACAGGAAGCCCGTGGCGGCCTGGAAGGCCACCTGCCGCCGCGTCTCCAACGCGTCCAGGGCCGAGGCCTCCCGATCCCTCGCCGCCGCCTGGTACAGGGGCACGCCTCGTGCGTCGAAGAGTTGCACCTGCGCGATGACCCCCGCCCGCAGGGCGTTGTAGCGCTGGACGACCACTGTCTCGCCCCCCACCTCGCGAGTCGTCTCCTGGGGCCGGCGCGTGTAGCCGCCCGTGACGGACAGTCGCGGCAGGAAGAAGGCCCTCGCCCTCGCCACCCGCGCCTCGGCCGCCTCCGCCCGCGCTCCGGCGGCCAGCGCCGTCTCGTTGTGGGCGGCCGCGAGCGACACCGCGCGCTCCAGGGACAAGGGTTCCTGAGCACGCGCGTCATTCACGGAAAGTGCTGTTCCCGCACACGATAGGAAGAGGACGAAGAAGAAGCGGGTCGAGGACATGAGGGGGGCGGCGGGGGCTTCTCTTGAGGGCGGATGGGCGACCGGCGCGTATACAGGACCCAAGCGGTCAGGGCCATGGGAACCACCCGGCTCTGGACGCCGCGCGGCGCATCGGGGGCTAATGGGTGAAGGGGGGAATCGAGGACTTTCGCGCCGGACGTGGGGCGTCCAAGAATATTCAAGCCCTGTATTTATTCCTGGGGGTGGAGGGGTACTCCTCAGCGTTCCAGCCAAGCTGTTTTCGTGAGACGGAACCCTCCAGGCTGGAACTCGCGTGGACGGACCGCCGGGAGTTCCTACGCAGGCTGGTGCGAGTGCGTCTCGGGGCGCGCAACGCGGCGGAGCTGGCGACGAGTACTTGCTGCTACGTCGCATCGGCCACTGCCCGCTCTGTCTGCGTCACGTCGACAGCCAAGCCCCTCCTCTCGGCCCCTCTCGTATCTAACCAAGTAGTACTAGGTGCGCCACCAGTCCCAGCCCGCACTGACTCTTGTCCCCCAGCCGCACCGACCCGGGCGCTGTCACCAACCCCTCGCCGCACTGGCACGCCAGTATCTGCTGCACATGCACCTGACAATATTGACGCTGGGCAGCCCAGATTCATCTCGTGGGCCCCTGGCCTCTTCCGTTCACCTGTCGGGCCCCTGACAAGCCCTTGCCCTCGTCGACCTCCGCCTGATTCACCTATGTGCGCATTGAAACTACGTGATTGCTCACTCTATTCTAGGAAGAATGCCACATAGCGAACTACAATGGCGACTACCCGGCCCTACCCCTACCTCAAGCTACCTCGTTGTCTGGTGGTATGACACATTAGCAAAAGATACCAGCAACCACGTTTCATCCATTGATGTCATGAGCCTTCTTCCTCGATGGCTTCGCTCATACAAGCGCGTTCTCCAAAAGATTGATGAGGCGCTAACGGGCCAGTTCTCTGGAGGAAATCTACGATTTGAGCGCAACTGCGACGTGGATCAACTTGGCAGGCGCATAACAGAAGCGGTTCGAGAGGGGCGTATCGCTGTAGTGCGAGTTCCACCCTCTCCAGAAACAGTCGATACAGCGAAGGCTTTGCCTGCCCAAAAGCAGAATGCAGCCACCACAATTTTGATTGTGGACGAAACTGGCCGTGCGGTCTCGCATGCTGAACTCCAAACAGAAAACAAAAAAACACTTTCCTCCGTCGGTCATGACCCCGTCATTCTCATCATACAAGACATTCCCCTTGGAATCAACAACGCGGACTTGCAAATCCTGCTCGTTGAACGAATGAGAAAATGCAATCGGGCCCGTGCGATCGAAATCGCAAAAACTTTACCATGCCTGAGACACGCAAAGCTCCAAAAAAACACAAAAACAGACAAACAAGACGCGACGCTAGCTTTATCTCCAAGTGAACTCAGAATCTTACAAGGAGAAGACCCAGGGCAATCGCACCATAAGCCCTTGATTTCATGGCCTGTGTGGGGGTGGCGGCAGCAGTCTCAAGAACGATGCGTGAGGAGGGCCATCAGATAATCATGGTCCCAGCCCGCTTTCTTGCGAC
>Ga0081606_1000380_pt1 | contig 19418 bp, 11 predicted proteins | sample EareggfetidaYelm_FD_71127 | JGI IMG/M metagenome (GOLD analysis project Ga0081606, IMG submission 71127) | Earthworm egg capsule microbial community from the University of Washington, USA - E. fetida Yelm (SPADES assembly) (version 2) | ecosystem: Host-associated > Annelida > Reproductive system... | reverse complement strand
AAATCAAAAAACAATCAGTAACCTTCGTATTTTTAAACACACACTAAGCTCTTATTTTTATCGCCTGCTTCGCAGGTGGGTCAACATCCCAGAATGATGGGTCAACATGATCAGAATTTACAATCGCTCCTGAAAATAAAGAAGCAGGCCGGTTAATAGCCTATTATGAGAGCAATAAAGATCGGATGGATTATCAAAAATACAAACAGATGGGCTGTGGCATCATTGGATCGGGGGCTATTGAATCCGCCCATAGAACGGTAGTGCAAAAGCGACTGAAACTATCCGGCCAACGGTGGAGTAAGCGAAGAGCGCAGAACATGCTGAACCTGCGGGTCATTAACAAAAATCAACAATGGAATAAAATCATAGCGCTTTCCAGAAACGGGTTTAAGGCTGCCGCTTAAACAGCGACAATTTGGAATGCACCCGGATACTACACGGAGTCTGCAACCCAAATTATTCTTCCCAAATTTATCAGGCCGCAGTCTCATTCCTCAAACTCGTCTCACAGACGCAGAAGTATATTTAATTTGTCGTAGCCATAAAATGACACCAATCGCTTTGACTCAGCAATAAAAACGTCATTCCGACTGTACTGACGACCTGTGCATTTGCGCTCGCTATATAAGTCGTTAGTTGCCTCACCACCGAGCACCCTCTCTACCTTGGTTTATCAATCATCTCTATCCCTTTAAGTAAAACTTCATCCTTTTTGGCCTTAACGCCCACAACGGTAGGATAAATAACTACATCTGGAATTATTCCCGTTCCGTGTGGTGTTTGACCATTCGGGTAATAAATCCCATCACCCGTAAATGAAGTATTGATACCACCTGGAAGATTAAAGGTGTTGTTGAGTCCAAGGGCACCAGCAGTAGGACTGCCTACTACAATCGCGCCAGGAGATTTTCTAAAGGCCATCGTGTAGTACTCACCCTGGCTGATAGTCGATGAATTCACCAGTATTACCACACGCCCTTTAAAATAATTATTGTTGTGTTGCATGCCAAAACTACTTACGGTAGAATCGACCCATTTAAAGCTTCCAGGAAAATCAATATCCGACATCACAAATCTTGCAACTGCCATCCGGGACGGAAACAGCAGGCCGCATAACTCATCAACGTAAACGTCAACTGGGTATTGCCTGTTATCAATGATTAATCCTCTTGCCGACACCAAAAGTCTTTTTAGTTCGGGTATGTTTTTACGCCTGAACTGTCCGGCGTTAAGATAGACTATACCTTCTCTTATTACGAAAACAGACGAATCCATGTGTGAAAAATCCGGATAATAATAATCCGACAGGTTTTTGGCTCTTGTAGTTTTAACAACAGAACTGAATTGCTTGTTACCTCTATCGAATTTGACTTTAAAAGAAGTTTGATTGGTTGCCATCAAAATCCCCTCCGCCTTTCTTAAAAAAGCACCCTCATTTGAATGTGGTGTAACAACTCGTAAACTATCCAAAATTTTGGTGACAGGCGTGTCGTCAATAGAAAGAATATTATCACCTACTTCAATTCCGGCTCCAGCTAACAAGTTAGGATCTACTATTCTAGAAACTATTAGTTTCTTTTGAACAAACTGAAAAGCGAAGGGAGGGTAATATACATTTGTCCTCAAAGACTCTATTCCTTTTATTTCACTATGCGAATCATGAATTGTTGTTACAAGTTTTTTTACAACTCTTGTATATCCCTCCTTTTCTTTTGATGCAACAAACTCGTGGATACTCTCCTCTAAGATTTTATCCCAATTTGCCTTAATCAAGTATTTGTATGGATACCAGTATTCCACAAAATTCCAGAATCGATAGACCGCCAGTAAACGGTAGTGAGTTGGCGGATATCCGTCAAATAAATACGCCTTTTCGTGCCGCAACAAAACACTGCTATAGGGTACGTCAGCATAGTATTGTTTTCCCTGAAACCGATTCTCTTTAATATAGTTTAGCAATTCACAAAGCTCTTTACCGAATTTTTGAGTATCCCTTATCCAATTGAGATCGACTGTTTGCTTTGTATTTTTAACAATACTATCGCTGCATGACTGACATTTGGGTACACTCCCAAGAGATTGAATCCATTTGATCAGAAATTCATTTTTCCTATCGCGTTGCTTTATTTCCAAATATCCGGGTATGATACGAAACAACTCGTTGTCCCAATTAAGCTCCCCTCCAGCGACTGCAGGATGATAGTACTTTAAAAATCCCCAAATTTTCCCTAAATCCGTCAAACTTTTTTCCTTATTTGAATAATCAGTCGCACTGATTATCGTGTCGGAACAATACCATGCTGAGTCGGATTCAGCCTTAAACTTCCTTTTCAATATCCGCTTTTCAGAAACAAAACTTTGTCCATCCAAGTAAAGGCCTACACTATCCACCCAAATTTTACCATTCCCTTTTAAAAAGAAACCAAATTTGATACTATCAGCTTCTTCCTCAGGTATTCGCATATTGATATAATATTGAGTCCAGTTGTTCGAGCCCTTTATCATCCTGTCACTCATGTAGTCACTTCTCAAAATCTTTTTGCCTTGAAAAATCGTTACAATCAGGGCTGCTGAACCGGTGACATTTTCAGACTTGATATATGCAGCGAATGTGAGCATCCGTCCTTCGAAATCAACTGGCATCGCTTGCTGCAAATAGCCCATGTCTGTTTCGGCAGCTGCGCTATCAATGGACTGTATTAGAACCGATCTAGCTCCAGAGTATTTTATCAAGCTATCACTACTAATCTGCATTTTCCGGTTTGGCGATGCTATCTTAGAATCCCATTGGTCAAAAACCCAACGCTGTTCTGCTGTATTGTACTGCACTTGTTCCAACTCTAAGTTCTTTTGAGCACTAGAATGAATAAACAAGGTTACAAATACAATGCACATAACTATTCTGACAGTTCTCATATTCTAGACTTTTACATCAATGATCGATAAAGATCCTGATAAAGAGGCGCAGGATCGGTGATGACACTATACTGGTAAGTATACGTTTTCGTGTTATTGATAAAAGCAGTAGTATAGACCATGGCACCCGTTAAGGTCGTTGCTTCTTTAAGATTAAACTCCTTTCCGAAAGACGAGTTCTTAAAAAAATGCTTATTTTTTTTATTCTTTTTTATTCTTTCAATTTTAGAGAAGGAGGGTGTATAGTATACTACTTCTATTTTTTTATCCTTTTCAATTAGTAAAACGTTACGCAGACTCTCGTTATTCACAACTGAGTATAAGATGAAATTCTTGTTGATGCTTTTTGATAATGAATCTACTAAGTGTTGATGTTGATCATCCCACTTCGTTTGCGAATAGCCGGCTGCCGTTATTTCCAGAAGCAGAATTATCAAAATATATTTTTTCATGGCGCAGTTTTGTTAATAAATATTTTCATTTGAATATACCTTGATCTTTCTGTATATCGGCCCTCCGTGAGGCGACATAAAGTGAGTTTTACACCTTGTCTGTCCAATTCTCACTACTGGCGTGCAAAAAAGCAATCCGGTTCAATTAATAATGGTCCCGGGTTGCCGAACGGTTTATTTGCTTGTCAGAAATTTAGCTTCAATGTTACTAAAGGAATTGACTGTGGTGACCACCTTTCCTTCTTTATCCAATACTATATAGGTAGGGAAAGTGGAAATGCCCAGGTCTTTAACAATATTAAGGTCCGTATTTTGTAGATAGTTTGGCCAGTTGTACTGATGATCTTTGAGATATTTAATCCACTTGGGGTAATCCTGATCAGTTGAAATACTGATCAGTTCAATTCTTTTGCTTTTCAGAAGTGTATATTTCTCTTTTATTTCCAGGTGGTCTTCCAGGCAAGGTTTGCAGTTAAGAAACCAAAAGTCCATAATATAATAATCGGCCCCCTGCAGCAAAAGTTTCTCTTGCTTACCGGTGACGTTGGTGTAAACATATTTTTGCGTGTTAACAGTTACGCCTGATAGAATTTTATCTATCCGGCTCACCACATTTGGGTAAAGTAAAAACCATTCAAACTTATCCGGCAAGCTATCTATGATGTTCTTGAGAATATTAAGGTTGGCTGGGAAGTTTTGATTAAGATTTACATAAGTAAAGGCGATCGTAAGATAAAAGGGGTTTGTCGCATTTTTCCGTACTCCATTCAATAAAAGTTCATTTATTCTGGCAGTGTCTTTTTCGCGACTGTACGCAGAGAATTTTTTATAAAAATCCCTGGCCAAATAGTAGAAGGGCGAGTTTATGACCGTATCAAGTACAAGTTCGCTGGTGTCAATATGTCCATAGATCGTGATATGGCCCGTGTCAAGCCATATCTGCTTGGCGAAGTTTTTATTCTCAGCCCGATAGATAATATTATAACAATCGATATTCTTTTTTTTGAAAGAGGCAACAACTGTGTCGTTGTATTTGAAGTCATTGAACTCTGTCTGGCTTAAATCGAAAACTGCGATTTTTTCTATTTTGTCGCTTTTCACGATCAGTTGAATACTGGTTTGAGCTTCGGTGGAATCGCCGAATATCAACAGTGCAAATAGTAGTTTAAGCCATTTCATAGTCTCCTCAAGTTAAAATTTTATCAGGGATTTTTCATTTATACCTAAAAAGGAATCTTTAAGATAATGTATTTATTTATGAAGATCAAGACGCAGTTCTTTCAAATTTTGTTTATTAAGTAGTATAACTAGTCATACTCAATTCGTCTGATTCATAATATGTCAGATCGTGTCCGATCGATACCGCTATCAACGGACGGGGCTAGCACCCAGCAATGCTTCATCTTTTGAGAAATCATAGAGGGTTATGAAGAGCAATTCCTTAAATAATCGCTCCAAGCCTCCCAAATACATATTGTTGCGGGATTCGTTCCTGTTCGAACCTTTTGTTATTAGTCAGTAAAAATTGATACAGTTCTTGTTCTTCAGGATCAAGGAACGTTAAGTTAATACCTGTCGTACCGTCTCGTGCGATACGCTTTCGACAAATTCTAACTTCACCATCTTGTCCGCCAATAGCCGTAACGACCACCTGCTTTTTCCCTTAGGCGCTTTGCTACAGCTCAGCGCAAGCAAATGTGCCTCAAAATCTCCATCTGCTTTCAACTCTTTATTCCCTGTGTATGGCTTGCTTTCCATACAAGCTTCAAAACCTTCTTCCACAAAGCGTTGCTTTAGCCGCTCTACTGTCTTCGTAGTGATTTGCAGCAGAGTGGCTACCTGCTCGTTTGAAAAGGGCTGACTCCCTTTCCCTTATACACACTTATTTACCCCGATGGGCATCAGATTGCTGCGCTATGAGAATGGATGTGATCCGGAGTTATGGTGCCGGATTAACTGTGCTTGTTCTGGCACGTATCATTCTAACAGAAGATTAAAAAACGTTAGTTTTATAATGATTTCCATTTCCCTTAACTGTAGTCGAAATTATGAGAAGATTTCTGCTGATCTGCTGCCTTCTGCCATTGTATTGCTGTTCACAATCTGAAAATCGCATTCATACGCTGTTAGATGAACTCGACAGGCTGGTTGAATCAGACCAGGAATATATACAGTTAAAAGAGCAACGGATACAACAGTTGCAAACGGTTCTTGTTGCTGCCGGAAAAAAAGAAGAACTCTATTCTATTCATCAGCAGATCAGCCAGGAGTTTGAAACATACAATTGCGATTCTGCGATTACTCATTCCAGAGCTGCAATGCTCATTGCCTCGGAATTGAAAAAATCTCAATGGCTCAACGAAAGCCGTATTCAGCTGGCGAGATGCGAAGCCCGTGCAGGTCTGTTCATTAATACATTGAACCGGCTGCAGGCGATCGATAGAAGTGAACTGAGCCCGTCCCAGAAGGCCTTATTATATGCGGCTTACATCGATGCTTATATTTACTGGCTGGAGTATCAGACCGGATACGACACAGGAGAACTGCAGAAAAAAAAAGAGCAATACCAGGATAGCTTGCTGAAAATACTTCCCACATCCACGTATGAATACGCCATTAGGAAAGGATTTCGTTTGATTGAAACTGGAAAACTGGATAGTGCAGAACATTTGCTGAAGGTAGAACTGGTCAGGGTTACGGTTGACTCAAAAGAAAGGGCAGGGGTGACTTCGATCCTTTCTTTCCTTTATAATCTGCGTGGTGATCTGCAAAAGGAGAAGGAGAACCTGGCGGTGTCTGCTATTTCAGATATAAAGTCCGCGATCAAAGAGAACATCTCACTACGCGCATTGTCCATTATCCTTTTCCAGGAAGGTGATATGAAACGCGCGGATCGGTATATCAAAAAGAGCCTGGATGATGCCAATTTCTACAATGCCCGTTTGCGGAATATACAGGCATCGAAAATTCTGCCGATCATTGATAAGGCATATCAGAAAGACAAAGAAAAGCAACAGGCTGCACAGCGAAATCTCCTCATCGCCGTGAGCATTCTTTCGGTGATCCTGTTTGTCAGTATAATATTAATATTAAGACAGATAAGGGCTCTGCGGATTGCCCAGGTGGAGATTTTATCGGTCAACAATAAATTAACCGCCCTGAATGGAGCTTTGCAGGCTGCAGGAGAGCGGCAGAAATTAACCAATATCAATCTGGCGGAAGCTAACCATATCAAGGAGAAATTCATCGGGCAGTTCCTTGAAATATGTACAGAACACATCGACCGGCTGGAATTGTTCAAGTTGATGGTGAACCGGAAACTGAAAGCCGGTCTGACCAATGAACTGATGCAGATGACATCAGCAACTTCCCAGGATGCGGCGCGGGAATTGAAAACTCTCTATGCAAGTTTTGATATAGCTTTTTTAAATATATATCCGGATTTTGTAGAATCGTTTAATAAACTGTTGCGCCCCGACCAGCAGTATGACATCAACGATTCCAGGTCTCTAAACCAGGAGTTGAGAGTATTCGCCTTGCTGCGGCTGGGAATCGCCGATAGTAACAAGATCGCAACCTTCCTTCACTATTCCCTTCGCACTATCTACAATTACCGCAGTAAAGTGAAATCCAAGGCCATTGACCCGGATGAGAATTTTGAGGAAAGGGTCAAAGAAATCGGCTCGTTTTCGAGAGAAACGATCATCAAACAGGATCTGGAAAGCTAGTTTCAGCAACGATCGTTTTACTTTGTGCCCTTTCTTGAATATTTTTAAGTATTTGATTTTCATTAATTAATGATTTAGCTGTCGCAGGAAAAATTTACTCAGCCCTTTGCAAAGCTTCTGTTACGCCTTTCACATCCCTATTTTTGGCGCGTTCAAAGCCCCGATTGTAAACCTTCAAAACAGATTGCTTATGCCACCGATGTCTTTCATTTCCCCGAAGCAGAAAATCCTCAGCAAACAAAAATCCCGCAGTTAGTACCGCATCCAACCGCCGGTTTACCCGTCCGGCAACTGCACGGAGAGTTTTTAATTCGGGTTCCACTTTTCAATCTTTAGTCAATGAAGTATAGACAAAAAATAATATTTGTTTCTTTTTGTGTTTTATTCCTGGCGAATTGGACCTACGGGCAATTTTCCGTGAACGGAATTGTAAAGGATTCAAACGGCTCGCCGATTGCCAATGCATCGGTTACGCTAAAAAATAAGCCTGCCGGCACACAAACAGATGCCAGGGGGGCTTTTAGTCTTCAGCAGGTTGCCCTGAATGACACCCTTTTATTTTCCTTTACCGGTTATGAACCGCAGGAAACGGTTTTTAACCAGCAGCTGGTATTCAATATTGTGCTGAAGGAAGATCAGAAATTGTTACAGGATGTCGTTGTGATCGGTTATGGTAAGGTGAGAAAGGGTGATGCGACAGGATCACTCACCAATATAAAAGTTGATGACAAACAAAGAGGCGGCGGCCTATATGCCCAGGATCTGATCGTGGGCAGGGTAGCTGGCGTTACTGTTACGAACGAAGGAGGTGCACCGACCGGTGCTTCCTATATAAGGATCCGCGGTGGCTCTTCTCTTTCAGCCAGCAATGATCCGTTGATCATTGTGGACGGTGTATTTATTGATAATAGTTCTTTGAACGGAACAGGTAATATATTAAGCACCATAAACCCCAATGATATTGAATCTTTCACTGTATTGAAAGACGCTTCGGCGACAGCGATATACGGATCACGCGCATCGAACGGAGTGATCCTCGTTACCACAAAAAAGGGAAGTAACCGCGGTTTCAAAGTTTCATACGACGGAAAGTTCTCGCTGAGTAAAAGAAAGCAAGGTATTGATGTATTAACAGGAGATGAGTTCCGCGTTTTTCTGCGTGACAGGTATCGCAATCTCGGTCAGTACGGCGAGATATTTCAAAAGCAGGGACTCATTAATACAGACTGGCAGGATGTGATCTTTCAACAACCACTGAATGCAGATAATAATATCAGTCTTTATGGCTCGCTGGCAAAGAAACATCCGTTCCGGATATCCGTAGGTTCTGTACAGAATAAAGGTATCCTGAAAACATCCCGGTCGGAACGCCACACTGCGAGCTTTTCATTCTCTCCGTCTTTATTCAATAATGACCTGAAGATAAGCCTCAATGGACGCGGTATGCTGGTGAAGAACAGGTATGCCAACTGGGATGCGATCGGCGCGGCAGTGGCAATGGATCCTACGCAACCTGTGTATGATGATAACAGCCCTTATGGCGGCTATTACACTTCAGTTGGCAGCGATAACCAGATCATCCAGGTTGCGACGAAGAACCCGCTTTCAATGCTGGAAATGACTAGAGATGCATCAGAAGTGCACAATTTTATCGGAAGCGCTCAGTTTGACTACAATCTTCGTTTTTTGCCGGGTCTCCACGCCATCCTTAACACCGGAATTGACTATGGAAAAGGGAAAGGAGGAAAGTATATTTCTGAGTTTTCGCCATCCGACTACATGTATGGGGGCTATGACGCAAAATGGAAGGACACACGACGTAACTCTTCGCTTGATTTTTATCTGCAGTACAGAAAAGACCTGAAGGCGCTGAAAAGCAATATCGACTTCATGGCTGGCTACTCCTGGCAGCATTATAAACTGGAAGGCAGTAACGAAGGATTCCGTATAGCAAACTTTGATGCATATGGTGATCCATTATTGGTATCAAAAAGTAATTTTGTAACAGAGCACTATATCCTGTCCTACTACGGCCGGATGAACTATACGCTCAATAGCAAATATCTATTCACCTTCACTTTGCGTGAAGATGGCTCGTCCCGGTTCAGCAAAGACAACAGATGGTCGCTATTTCCTTCAGCCGCATTTGCCTGGAAAGTATCTGACGAGCCATTACTGAAGGGAAGCAATATACTTAGCAACCTCAAGCTGAGAATGAGCTGGGGCATAACAGGGCAGCAGGATATCAACCAGGGAGACTATCCATATATTGCCACTTACTATGGTACTATAGGAACGCAAGCGAACTATCAGCGAGGCAACAACAGCAACGGATCTCCATTATGGGTAGCTCTGTTAAGACCAGAATCCTATAATGCCAATCTCAAATGGGAGTCAACCACCACGTACAATGCCGGTATCGATTATGCATTCCTGAAAGGAAGGATTGAAGGTGCTATAGATGTTTACTACCGTAAAACAAAAGACCTGATCAACCTTGAGACCAAGACAACGGCGGGAACGAACTTTAAAGAGTTTGTGGTTTCAAATATCGGCAGCCTGGAGAATAAAGGAATTGAATTCTCTGTTTCGGGCAGCCCTGTCAAAACAAAAAACCTAACCTGGGAGCTGGGAGGCAATATCACCTATAATCAAAACAGGATAACGAAGCTTAATGCAGGTGATGATACGCAGACAAGGCTGGTAAATGGTATTGTGGTTAACATGGTTGGTCAGGCAACTAATATGTACTACATGTATGAGCAGATTTACAATGAGAATGGAAAGCCAATTGAAGGCTTTTATAAAGATCAGAATGGCGATGGGTTGATTAACGAGCAGGATCTCCGACCGTTCAAAAGGGCAACACCACGCGCAACACTCGGTCTGAATACACGCCTCTCCTGGAAATCTTTTGATTTTTCTGTAGCAGGTCACGGCAGCGTTGGCAATTACAATTATAATGCGATGGCGGCAAACAATGCGGCATTAAGTATCACTTCAGTTTATGCCAGCGAATTTATCCGCAACAGGGTAAAAAGTGCGTTGGAAACAAATTTTCAGGTGAATCAGCCATTGTCTGATCACTATGTGCAAGACGCTTCTTTCTTCCGGATAGATAACGTCATTCTTGGCTGGTCATTCAATAAAACAAAGAGGTTCCCGCTTGATGGACGCGTATTCGGCAATGTTCAGAATCCATTTGTATTCACAAAATACGACGGAGTTGATCCGGAAATTTTCGGAGGAAGTGACGGCAGTATCTATCCACGCCCTGTGATGTTCCTTTTGGGAGTAAATCTTAACCTTTAATCCAACGCGAAATGAAAAAAATATTTTCTCTGCTTATATTACCGTCGCTGCTTTTATCCTGTGTGAAAGATCTGGACACAAAGCCGCGAACAGAAAATGTGCTCCTTGCAGAAGCAGCCTGGGAGGACACGAGCTCGTACGAAAAATTCCTTTCCAAAATTTATGCGGGGTTGGCGCTTTCGGGCAACGAAGGACCTTTCGGATCGAACGATATGTCTGCTGCAGATCAGGGCGAAGCAACTTTTGTCCGCTCATACTGGAACCTGCAACAACTATGTACGGATGAAGTGATCGGTGTTGAAGATGGCGAAACAAAACGCGGTTTGTATTTTCTGCAATGGAATTCCAGCAACAGCCTTGTAGCTATGAACTATACCCGGCTCTTTCTCAATATTGCCTATACCAATGAGTTTATCAGGGAGACTGCATCAGGCAAAGTAGACGGAAGGAACCTGTCGCCATCACTCAAAACAAAGGTGGAGGGCTTCCGCGCAGAAGCGAGAGCACTACGGGCATTGAACTATTATTTCCTGATGGATCTTTATGGAAACGTTCCCTTTATCGATGAAGATTTTCCGGTAGGAACGAATAATGTTTCCCAGAAAGACCGCAGCTTTTTATTTCCCTGGATTGAAAGCGAGCTGAAGAGTGTGGAGGGCCATCTTCCTCCAGGCGACAAAGCTCACTACGGAATGATCAATGACGCAACGGTATGGATGATACTGGCAAAGATGTATCTCAATGCGGAAGTTTATACCGGGCAAAATAAATACACAGAAAGCCTGACCTATACCAATAAAGTGATCAACGCTGGCTTTACGATCGATCCCGTTTATCGTAATATGTTCTGTGCAGATAATGATAGATCTTCCGAGATCATTTTCCCGATCATATATGATGGACTTCGTGCGACCACGTTCGGCGGAACAACTTTTCTTATTGCCGGCGCTGTAAAGTCTGATATGAACCCGATGTTCACGGTCGGGTTTTCACAAGCCTGGGCAAGCATAAGGGCAAAAAAAACACTTTCTTCCCTGTTTGAGGACAATGACAGCAGGGCGCTATTCTGGAAAACGGGGCGCACGCAGGAGACCACGGAGTGGAATGATTTCAATAAAGGATGGTCCGTTGTTAAATATTCCAACCTCAGGTCGGACGGAACTCCCGGCTCCAATTCGGCACATGCCGATACCGATTTTCCGCTTTTCCGGTTAGCTGATGCATACCTGATGTACGCCGAAGCGTTGCTTCGCGGCGGCGAGGGAGGTACGAGAGCACAGGCTCTCGAGTATGTCCGTCGCCTGAGACAACGAAGCAATGCGTCTGTAATAGCTGATGTGGATCTGACACTGGACTTTATCCTGAACGAACGCTCACGTGAATTGTATTGGGAAGGACATCGCCGTACTGATCTCATCCGTTACGGACGATTCACCAAAAACTATGCATGGCCATGGAAGAACGGAACATATGGCGGTGTGGCAAACATCGATGATAAATTCAAAATCTATCCGATCCCATCAACTGAACTGACATCCAATGGCCTGCTGAGACAAAATACCGGATACTAAAACTATTGCAATGAAAAGTTATATAAAAAATATCACCCTGATCCTTATCTGCAGCACACTATTCGCCTGCACAAAAAAAGATCAGCTTACCCTGACAGGTACTGATGCCAGCCTGATCAACGAATTGCCTGGTACAACTTATCTGCTAGAAAACCCGGGGGATGAAGACCCGTTGCTTTTCAAACTGTCATGGACTGAACCCAGATTCCGCATGAACGGCAGCAGCGAAGGATCGCCAGTAGCTCCGGTGACTTATACAGTACAGCTTGATGAAGCAGGAAAGAACTTCACGACTGCAAGAACGCTCACGATCACAGCGTCCCGATCATTTGACGTACATACAAAAGAACTGAACTCGTTTCTGATGGACAGCCTCAATGCCAATCCCGGGAGTAGTAAGGAGATCGAGATACGCTTGCTGATTACTTACGGACAAAATAATGCTGGTAAAGCTTATTCAGTAAATGTACTAAAACTTGTAGTCGCTCCATTCACCTATTCCGATCCGCTACAGCTGATGTATATCATTGGCGATATGAATGGCTGGAATAACTCCAACACTGCATCTATGCTGCCGATGTTCAAGGATGACAGTCAGCCTAACAACTACACGTACACGTTTACAGGATTTTTCAGGGCAAACTGTTTTTTTAAATTCCTTCCGACAGAATCTCTTGGTTCTTACAAAGCATATTGTTTCAAGAACGAAACACAGATGGAATATGTAGAAAGTGCCGGTGGAGCTTTCTACAATGCTGATGCAGGTTACAAAACAATTACCATCAATCTCAGGAATCTCACCTACACTATTTCAGACTACAATGCTACAGGCATAGCAGATTGGAGCTTTCTGGGTTTTATCGGAGAATTCTGTGGCTGGGATAATGAACCGGGTATGACCAGGTTTTCATTGGAAAACAGCCATATCTGGACGATGAATCTTGACATGGCTCCATTATCTGGCGGCAATACCCACCCGGTGAAGTTCCGGGCAAACAAGAGCTGGGGAAGCCGCTGGGCTGCGATCGATCCTGATGCACTGCCTTATGGAAAAGCGATCTTTCTTACCGGAAGTGAATATGACCCTAATATCGTGATCAAGAAAGGCGGCACACAGCAGATCATATTCAATGACCTGACCGGTCATTACTTTATCAAGGCGCAGTAACAATCTAAAAAAAAATCATTTCAATATATGAGCATAAAGAGAATATTGCCGGTGACGCTGCTGCTTGCGCTGTTATTGGGCGGTTGCAAAAAAGATGAACAACAATACTGGCAGGATATTCCCAATAGAGAGGTATCGCCGGTAACAGCAAACAATAAAGTCATCTATGAAGCGAACCTGTACCATTATTCAAGCCAGGGTAATTTCAATGGATTGAAAAATGACCTCTCACGACTCAAAGATCTGGGAGTGGATATAATCTGGTTGATGCCCATTCATCCGATCGGGATCATTAACAGATCGGGAACAGTAGGCAGCCCCTATTCAGTGAAAGATTATAAAGAAGTAAACCCCGACTACGGCACCAAAGAAGACTTCAAAGCACTTGTGAGTGCAGCCCACGCGTTAAAAATGGAAATCTGGATGGATTGGGTGGCTAATCATACGTCCTGGGATAATGCCTGGGTCACAGATCATCTTGACTATTACGATGAGAAGGATGGTGTTCGCCCATATGCACCGCAGGGCTGGCCGGATGTGGTGCAGCTTGATTATAATAATCCGGCGATGAGGACTGCAATGATCGACGCGTTGACATATTGGGTAAAAGAATTCGATATCGACGGGTATCGTTGCGATGCAGCCGCGCTAATGCCATTGTCATTCTGGAAAGAAGCAAGGCCGCAAGTGGATGCTGTCAAGAAGATCACCTGGATGGGAGAATCAGATGATGCCAGTTACATGGAGGTGTTTGACTATGACTATGCATGGATGTTCAGCAATGCGCTGAATAACTTTGGCAATAATAAAAATCTGCCCGAACTGATCGACGCTTCAACCCGCCTGTTCAACAATGCAAGCTATAAGAACAAAGGGCGGATGGTTTTTCTAACCAACCATGACATGAATGCATTTGAAGGAACCGAATTTGACCGGTTGAATAATAATGTATTGCCATTAACGGTGATGACGTTCACTATTTATGATATGCCATTGATCTATAATGCGCAGGAAATAGGTTTGAACAAGCGTCTGGATTTCTCTTCTGTTACGCTCATCCCCTGGGATCAGACCAATAAAATCTATCTCAACCTATTCAAAAAATTAACGCAGTTAAAGCGCACCCAGCCTGCACTGGAAAGTGGTGCTAACAGGGGCGGGTTGAAGATCTACAGCACTAATCAGCCAAATGTGTTTTGCTATTCACGAAAAAAGGGAGATAACGAAGTGCTGGTTATCCTCAACCTGGGAGATCAACCGGTAAGACTTCAATTCAATGATGAACTTCCAACCGGTCAGTTCAAAGATTACCTCCAAAATACTTATCACAAGTTTATTGAAGGTGAACCGATCTACATGCTGAAGAACGACTATGCTATCTATGTAAAGTAAAATATGTTGAATGAAATATCTTTTCTTTTTGCTGGCGACGATGATGATCATCCTTCAGGCCAGGGCGAACCATGATGTAAAAGTATATGACATTACCCTGTACGGAGCAATTGGTAATGGCAGGAAATTGAGTACTCCGGCTATTAATGCAGCGATAGATGCTTGTGCGAAAAACGGTGGTGGGATTGTTCGCATTCCTAAAGGCATTTTTATTACAGGAAGTATTTACCTTAAAAGTAATATCAGGCTTCACCTGGATGAAGGTGCGGTTATCAGGGGAACAGCAGATATTGATCAATATGATCAGTATAAAGGAAGTGCGAGCCTGGCAAAATACAATAGCGGCGATGCCGGCCCGAATGCCAACAGCATTATGAATGAGCGATGGGGAAAAGGATTGATACTCGGCAGTGGAATTAACAATGTATCTATAGAAGGGCAGGGGATCATTGATGGCATTCATGCATTCGATTCGCTTGGTGAAGAGAAAATGCGCGGCCCGCACACGATCATTCTGGGCGAGTCTCGCAACATCACTATCACCGGTGTTACTATTAACCGGTCTGCCAACTACGCTTTTCTCGCTTATGACATTGAAAACGCAGGGTTTGACAATCTACAGATCAACGAAGGCTGGGATGGAATACATATACGCGGCGGGAAAAATATTGTGATCCGAAATTGCAGCTTCAATACAGGTGATGACGCTATTGCGGGTGGATATTGGGAGAATATGGTTATCAGTGACTGCAACATCAACTCTTCGTGCAATGGCATCAGGTTGATCATGCCAGCCACAAGACTGACCATTGCTAATTGTACAATTAAAGGTCCCGGGAAATATCCGCACCGGACTTCCAAAGAACGCAACAGAACGAATATGCTCTCCGCTATTTTACTTCAACCAGGAGGATGGGGCAGCGCGCCGGGAAATTTACACGATGTGGACATTCACGATATAGAAATAACCGATATGAATAACCCCTTTATGGTGGTGCTGAATCAGGGTAATGAAGGCGACAGGATAAGTTTTGAACGGATCAAAGCAACCGGGATCAGGCAGGCGGCTGCTTCTATCGAAAGCTGGCAGGGCGGCGTGTTCGGTAATGTGCTACTGCGTGATATTTCTATCAGCTATATTGGTAACAGTGACGCCGGTTTGAAAAATATCATTCCGGGACAACCACCCGCTGACTCGCGTCCTCTGCCGGCATGGGCATTGTTCGCAAGAAATGTACGTCATCTCCAACTGGAGAATGTAACGCTGAGCCATGAAGGAGAGGAGGCTCGTCCTGCTTTTGTTTTTGACAATACAGGTAAAATTGAATTCATTAAAGTTGATTATACGGGAATGGAGCAGGAACAGTCTGTTCAATTAAAGCACAGTTCTTCCTTTCAAAAAAATCAGGGGAAATGATGAAATCACTTATTCTGGTGACGGGTTTATTATATGCGTTCAGCCTTGGTGCTACAATTAAACTTCCCGCATTGGTGGGAGATAATATGATTTTGCAACAGCGGACAGTCGTAAATATCTGGGGACGGGCTGGCGCATCAAAAAAGGTAACCGTTAATACATCCTGGAATAAAAAGCAATACACCACTATTGCAGATGCATCAGGCAGATGGCTGGTGGAAGTTTCTACTCCTGCAGCCGGAGGTCCATATGATATCAGGATCAGTGATGGCATACCTGTTATTGTAAAAGATGTATTGATCGGGGAGGTATGGATCTGTTCGGGCCAATCGAACATGGAAATGCCTGTTCATGGCTTTTTTGGCCAACGCGTTGAAGGTGGGATGGATGAAGTTTTTGAAGCAAACCAATATCCCATGATCAGAATGTTTACGATACCACCAACTCCGGCAGATACACCACAGGAAGATTGTAAAGGGCAATGGTTGAAATCGTCGCCGTCCAGCGTGGGGGACTTTAGTGCTGTCGGATACATGTTTGGTAAGTACCTGAATAAGGTATTGAATATACCCATAGGGCTGATCACACCGAATTGCGGAGCAACGGCCATTGAGTCATGGATGACAGTAGCGTCGATCAGGGAAATTCCGGGTATCGATACTGCACTGGCGATGAAGCCTGTGAGCGAATCAAAGGCCGCCATTCCGTCATCACTTTATAACGGAATGATCTATCCGGCCCGTTTATATACAAGCAAAGGTTTTATATGGTACCAGGGGGAGTCGAATATGCGTAACTACTTCGACTATGATAAACTGATGACTGCAATGGTAAAGCTGTGGAGGAGCGAATGGCGGAACGATGGGATGCCTTTTTACTATGTACAGCTTGCGTCATTTAATCATGAAGGCGCGGATAAGATCTCGCTTCCGCTAACGATTGAAGCGCAATACAGGGCACTGAAGGTAATTCCCAATGCTGCGATCGCGGCAACTACAGACCTTGGGGACCCTGACCATATACATCCTCCAAAGAAAAAACAGATCGGAATGCGCCTGGCTTCCATTGCCCTTAAACATACTTATCACACAGACGGTCTTTTGCCGGATGCGCCGACAATGAAAGAGGTAAGGTTTGAGAACGGGAAAGCAACGGTTATTTTTAATAATATTCCTGATTATAGCCCGGCTGGTATTGGCGCACTTGAATTCATGTACACACAGATAACTGGTTTTGAAATTGCCGGTGCTGACAAAAAGTTCTATCGGGCAACTGCGTCTCAGCAATGGGGGAAGAACCTGGTGGAACTGAGCTCTGACAAAGTTCCTCAACCCGTCGCAGTCCGTTATGCTTTCAGAAATTTTCACGATGCAAACCTGGTTACAACAGAGGGACAGCCGATTGCTCCCTTCAGAACTGATCAATGGAATGACGTATACTAAATCCCTGCCGCTATGAACCGATCTTTGATCCTTGTACTTTTCTGCAGTTTGCTTGCGGACTCAGTTGCCTCGCAACAAAAGCTGACCGACTATGCGCGATATGTGAATCCTTTTATCGGCAATGCGGACAATGGCCACACCTTTCCCGGAGCGTGTGCGCCCTTTGGTCTGGTTCAGGCCAGTCCGGAAAGTGGCAATGGCTCGTGGCGTTATTGCTCGGGTTTCAACATCGAAGATGATAGCATTAGTGGATTTGCCCAGACACATCTTAATGGCACCGGTGTTCCTGATCTTGGTGATGTTTTACTGTTCCCATTCAACAGTAGCTTTCAAAAAGACCACTATAGAAGCAGGATCGATATAAAAAGCCAAAGAGCGGAACCAGGGTACTATACGGTGAAAATGACAGACGCGGGCGTAAAGGCGGAAGTGACCGCCACAGAGCGAACAGCATTTTACCAATTTATCTTTGATCAGCCCGGGAAAGTGTATTTGCTGATAGATCTGCAAAGTGGTATGGTATCATCACCGGATCAACTACAAACCCGGGTTTTGCAATCGGAAATGCAGTTGCCGGACAGGCAAAGTATAACGGGCACCAATGAAGTGAGAGGATGGATACAAAGGAAGTTTTCTTATGTGATCCGGTTCAATCAACCATATGAGATAGAAAAGGAGCTACCTGCCAGAACGGGTGAAAAAGCGAAACGAATGATCCTTCGTTTTAATCTCCCTAAAGGAACTGTGCTACAAACCAAGATTAGTTTGTCGACCGTCAATATAAACGGAGCAATAGAGTCTATGCAGGTTGAAATACCTCACTGGGATTTCAGACAGGTTAGAAAGCAAACGTATAATAAGTGGAATACGCTTTTTAACAGGGCGAAGGTTAAAGGCAGCATAGTACAAAAGCAAAATTTTTACACTTCATTTTATCATCTCTGCATTCAGCCATCAAATATTGCAGATACCGACGGAAGATACAGAGGAGCTGATGATCAGGTGTATCAGAGTCCGGCAAATGAATATTATTCTACTTTATCGCTGTGGGATACATACAGGGCCGCTCATCCATTGTATACCATCCTGACACCGGAGCGGGTAAACGGTTTTGTTAACACGATGATCGCTCATCATAAAGCAAACGGCTATCTTCCTATCTGGACGTTGTGGGGGAAAGAGAATCATTGTATGATCGGCAATCATGCGGTCCCTGTTATTGCCGATGCAATCATGAAGGGGTTTGATGGCTTTAGCAAGGAAGATGCCTACGAGGCTATAAAAGAATCTCTCACTATAGATCACGCCAATACAGCCTGGAGCATTTTTGATAAATACGGTTACTATCCTTTTGACCTGGTAAAAGCCGAATCTGTATCAAAAACACTCGAAGCGGCTTACGATAACTACTGTGCAGCGCAAACAGCGAAGGCGCTGGGTAAAAAGGAAGATCAGGAGTTTTTTACCCAAAGGGCAAACTATTTCAAAAATCTCTTCGATCCTTCAACCGGTTTTATGCGGGGCCGCGATACAACCGGGAAATGGCGGGAACCATTTGAATCGCTTCGTCTCTTTCATACGGGTCAAGAGGGAGGAGATTACACAGAAGGAAATGCCTGGCAATATAGTTGGAGCGTTCAACACGACCCGGAAGCATTGATAGCTTTGATGAATGGACCTCAGAAGTTCACCGCTCGTCTTGATTCTTTATTCGAACTGATGACATCTCCGGCACAGACAGGGAACGTTCACGATGTAACAGGCCTTATAGGACAATATGCACACGGTAATGAGCCCAGCCATCACATTATTTATCTGTATATACTTGCGGGCAAGCCCTGGCGAACGCAGGAGCTCGTCAGAAAAATTGTTGATGTTTTCTATCAGCCGGTTCCGAAAGGTTTATGCGGGAATGATGACTGCGGACAGATGTCTGCCTGGCATCTGTTCAGCACGATGGGGTTTTATCCACTCAACCCAGCCGGAGGCGAGTATTTGATTGGAGCACCTCAAATGG
>Ga0081606_1000378_pt1 | contig 19437 bp, 17 predicted proteins | sample EareggfetidaYelm_FD_71127 | JGI IMG/M metagenome (GOLD analysis project Ga0081606, IMG submission 71127) | Earthworm egg capsule microbial community from the University of Washington, USA - E. fetida Yelm (SPADES assembly) (version 2) | ecosystem: Host-associated > Annelida > Reproductive system... | reverse complement strand
AGTATTTTCAAAAAAGGCTCGACCATTTCAGCAGCTATGGGCGGCTGTCAGGCAGAAATCGGCGTATCGTCGGCAATGGCAGCGGCAGCGCTTGTCGAAGTCATGGGCGGTACACCCGAACAGGTTTTAATGGCTGCCGAAATCGCTATGGAACATCATTTGGGCTTAACCTGCGACCCGATTGGCGGACTCGTACAAATTCCGTGTATCGAACGCAACACCATGGGCGCAATCAAAGCAATCAATGCCGCCGAACTCGCGATGGAAACCGATGCCAAAAACGCAAAAGTTCCATTGGATAAAGTCATCAATACGATGTGGCAAACGGCAAAAGACATGAATTCCAAGTACAAAGAAACCTCTGAAGGCGGATTGGCAGTGGCTGTGAATATGGCGGATTGTTAATTGGAGAAGTTGCAAAGTTTTAAAACTGGAAGTTAGAATTACAGTGTTCTGGAACACCGTACTAAAACTGTTCAAAATTTACGCTTTAAAGTTTTTCATGGCCGCTTTCGCGTATCGATACAGTACGTGATTTTCCATTGGCCATTATCGTTAAACAGTTGAAATGAATTGACACCGCTATGGCTCAATTTGCCGTTGATATAAAATTCATAAGGCGTCCAAACATGCGCCATCGCACCATCAATCTGAATTTTGTACGACAACAACCGTTCTTCAAACTTTTCGCTTTTCGGAACTGCTTCAATCATTTTTAAAAACGCTGTTGCCGATTCCGATTTTAAAACGGCTCGTTGTTTTCGTTCAGAAACTGTATGCATCACGATTTCTTTCGCAAGCTGGCGGCGCATTTTCACCGTATCACGAGCATGAAATCCTTCAAAAAAGTTCACAACCGCTTGTTTAATATCGGTTTCCTGCGAAAAGCCCGTCTGAATCGAAAAACAAAACAGCAATAAAAATAAATTTTTCATAGTCCCAGTTTTTGGTAAATATCAAACATCAGTACAAAAAACCACTCCATTGTTACACCATCAATAAAGCATTTACTACATTTACATTCCCTAAAAAGATACAATATGTCAGTCGCAAAAAAGGATTATAAAAGGATTACCGTAAAATCGCTGGTCGAAATGAAAGCCAACGGCGAAAAAATCTCAATGCTTACCGCATACGATTTTACAATGGCAAAAATCGTAGACACCGCCGGAATCGATGTGATTCTCGTAGGCGATTCTGCATCAAATGTCATGGCCGGACACGAAACCACTTTACCAATCACCTTAGACCAAATGATTTACCATGCCGCTTCTGTAGTTCGCGCAGTAGAAAGGGCTTTGGTCGTGGTCGATCTGCCTTTTGGAAGTTACCAATCCGATCCTAAAGAAGCTTTGCGCTCATCCATCAGGATCATGAAAGAAAGCGGTGGTCACGCGGTCAAAATGGAAGGCGGCAGCGAAATCAAAGAATCTATCAAAAAAATATTGCACGCGGGAATTCCTGTTATGGGCCATTTGGGTTTAACACCCCAATCCATTTATAAATTCGGAACCTATACCGTTCGCGCCAAAGAAGAAGCCGAAGCCGAAAAACTAATTGAAGATGCCAAATTGCTCGAAAAAATCGGCTGTTTTGCCATCGTACTCGAAAAAATCCCGGCGCATCTCGCCAAAAAAGTAGCCGAAAGCATTTCAATTCCCGTTATCGGAATCGGAGCCGGCGGCGGCGTTGACGGCCAGGTTTTGGTCATTCACGACATGCTCGGCATGAACAATGAATTCAGTCCGCGTTTCCTTAGAAGATACGCGAATTTATACGACATCATGACGACATCCATCGGGCAATATGTGAGCGATGTGAAATCGAAAGATTTTCCGAACGAAAAAGAACAGTATTAATTAATTGATAATAAACAATGGATAATTGGGTGCACATTGTCAATTGTCCATGTCCATTATTTGGGCGTTGCCTGCGGCCGGGCTTTTCATTACAAGTCCTCGCTCGTGCCTCGCTGTGGGCTTTCCATTACAATCCCTAACGCAAAACACTCTCTGTAAATGAAAGAAATTTCAAACAAAGAAAATCTCCAAGTACTTTACGAAGACAACCACATCATCGTGGTCAACAAACGCGTGGGCGATCTTGTACAAGGCGATAAAACCGGTGACAAACCACTATCAGAAGTGGTTAAGGAATACATCAAAGACAAATACAACAAACCCGGAGAAGTATTTTTGGGAGTGGTACACCGGCTCGACCGGCCAACAACCGGAGTTGTAGTGTTTGCACGGACTTCCAAAGCTTTGACTAGACTGAATGAGTTGTTTAAAAACCGTGAAACCCAGAAAACCTATTGGGCTGTCGTAAAAAAAAAACCGTCAAAACCGGAAGACAAACTCGTTCATTATCTCAAACGCAACGAGAAAAACAATACGTCAAAAGCACATCTTAAAGAAGTTCCTGATAGCAAAATAGCAAGCCTCGATTATACGATCATCAAAGAATTGAATAACTTTTCTGCACTCGAAATCAATCTTCATACTGGCCGCCACCACCAGATCCGTGCGCAATTATCAGCTATCGGTTCACCAATAAAAGGCGATTTAAAATACGGTTTTGACCGCAGTAATCCCGATGGCGGTATTCATTTGCATGCGCGAAAACTCGTATTCATTCATCCTGTAAGCAAAGAAATCATAACGATTTTGGCTCCGGTACCAAACGACCCGGTTTGGAGTGCTGTTTAATCTTATTTTGACATTGTAAAATTGTAACGGTATTTTTTGTAATTTTCTTAAAAATTTAAAAAGTATACTTCAAAAACCCAAATAACCAAACAAAATAGCTGATTTATGAAAAACAACCTGCTGTTATTCACGCTCCTGCTGACTTTGCCGCTTGCTGCACAGGAACATTTTTCAGGGATTTCGACCTCAAAACGTGTCGGGATCATAAATGTGCTCAACAATCCATCAGAACTGATAAACCTCAGTAATAATCTCGAAATACAACTTATGGCTGTGAGCTTGAATGCTTCCAGCAACAAAATAGGTTTTAGCGATCTGGTGGAAGGAAACGATTTTGAAGATTTGATTTTTTCCGGTAAAGATCCGGTCAACTTTAAACTGAATGCGCAAATTATAGGACCCGGAGCAGCTTTAAAGGTTTTAAGCTGGGGATTTGCAATCACTTCAAAAGCGAATATCCAGGCCAATATCGTAGATGTTGACCCAAATCTCGGAAGAGCGCTCACCACCGGCGATATAGGTTTTCTGGCTGCTACAAATGTCAGTAGCAGCAAAAATCAACGGATTAGCGCAACTACCTGGGGAGAAATTGGATTTTCAGCGGCTCGAAAAATTTATGAAAATGACCAACACCAGTTCAATGGCGGGCTTACATTAAAACTACTATTCCCGGGATCTTATGCCAATCTTGGCGCAGGAACGTTTGGGGGAACCATTTATAATACTTTAGGTGACCTGACTTTGAACAATACACATGCAGATTTAAACATTGCGTATTCCGGCAGTCTTTCTAACGATTTTACAAATACGAGCGATTATACCAAATCTTTATTTGGGAATTTGAATGGCGTTGCGGTTGATTTCGGATTTGATTACCAGCTAAAAAATGATGATGATTCTTACCGGTTGAAAGCCGGCGTGGCATTTAAAAATATGGGAGCAATGACTTTTAAATCTGCTGACAACCATTCGACCGATTACAGTTTAAACATTCCGGACGGATTGCCGACTGAAGGTTTGAACCTAAACCAATTTGATGGTTCTGAAAGTATAAAAGATATTGAAAGTGTGCTTATTAACAGCGGCTACTTAAATATTAATTCGCCTAAAAAAACAGATTTTAAAGTGAAACTTCCTGCTGTTTTTAATATGTATGCCGATGTCAATATTGTACCAAAACTGAATGCGACTTTATATTGGCAGCAAAAATTAAATGAGGACAACAACAATATGCAGGTGACTTCGCAGAATTCCTTTTCGGTTACGCCTAGATTTACAATGAAAACTTTTGAAGCTTATCTTCCATTGTCGTTTAATGAAATTTCAGGTACTACTTTAGGTATTGGTTTCAGGCTTGGCGGATTTTTTATCGGTTCGAGTGCGATTGTGACTGCATTGACCAGCGACAGCAATCAGGCAGATGTATATTTTGGTTTCCGTTTTGGAATATAACTGCATTTTATGGATTTTAAAACAGACATAAACGTTCGGAAAGAATCATTGATTCGATTGCTCGACAACATATTGCTTCATGAAAATGATGTCATTCAGGCTTTATACGATGATTTTAAGAAACCAGAATTCGAGGCCGTATTGACCGAAACGAATTATGTCATTTCTGACCTGAAGCATACCATAAGTAATATTAAAAAATGGGCCAAACCAGAATGGGTATTTCCGTCACTTTTAAATTTCCCGTCAACGGATAAAATCTACAGGGAACCTTACGGAAGCGTACTTGTTATTTCTCCGTGGAATTATCCATTCCAACTCGCACTATGCCCTTTGATCGCCGCGGTCGCTGCGGGCAATTCTGTTATTCTAAAACCTTCCGAACTTACGCCGAATACTTCAGCAATTGTGTCTGAAATCATCAGGAAAACATTCGATTCAAATCATGTTGAAGTCATTGAGGGCGGAATTGGCATTGCTGAAAAATTGCTTGCCAGGCGCTGGAATTACATTTTTTTTACCGGAAGTGTAGCTGTAGGAAAAATGGTTGCAAAAGCTGCTGCTGAACACCTTACACCTATTACACTTGAGTTGGGAGGAAAAAATCCTTGTATTGTTGATGCCACCGCAAACCTGCCTTTGGCTGCAAAACGAATCGTTTGGGGTAAATTTATCAATGCCGGGCAAACCTGCATCGCCTCGGATTATGTATTGGTACAAAATAAAGTAAAAACCAAACTCATCAGTTTTATAAATGAAGAGATTAAGAATGCATATGGCGAAAACCCTGAAGAATCACCAGATTTCGCACGCATCATCAATCTAAAAAACTGGAGCCGCCTTGCTGATATGATTGACGGCACGAAAATACTTTCTGGAGGAAAAATCACCCCGGAAACTTTGTACGTTTCGCCTACTTTACTTGACGAACCGGCATTGGACAGCGCCGTCATGAGCGAAGAAATTTTCGGGCCGCTATTACCTATCATTTCGTATGAAAATGAAACCGAACTCCAGACGGTCATTTCAAAATATGAAAAACCGCTTTCCTTATATGTTTTTTCAGAAAACAAGTCTTTTGCAGAAAGAATTATACGTAATTTTTCATTCGGCGGCGGTTGCATCAATGACACTGTTGTGCATTTTGCAAATGCGCGGCTGCCCTTTGGAGGTGTTGGAAATTCCGGAATTGGGGCGTATCACGGCCGCCGTAGTTTTGACACTTTTTCTCATAAAAAAAGTATTGTTAAGAAGGCCAATTGGCTTGATTTACCGTTGCGGTATGCGCCTTATGAACGCAAATTGAAAATGCTACGCGCGCTATTAAAATGGATGTAAGTTGGGTTAACTTAAAACTTCCAATTCTTCCTGAATTACAGAACATTTATTTTGCATAAGAATTTTCTTTATTATTCTATTGATTTGTGTATTTTACCACAACATATATGGATGTGGCGTTGGTAGCCTCTAAGAAATAAAAGTATTCTTAATAATTCCACATTGAATTGATTATCAACCACATACAAATTAAAAAACCAACTTCAAAATTAATTTTCAATAGTGATTGTTTTTCCTGAAAATAAATCATTCTTCGTTGTTGATTTTATTTTGACTTTTTTTAGTAAAAACAGCCACTGTAAAAGTAATTTTTATATTTTTATGATGTATCAAAGTCAACAATATCAATGCTTTCAAGCTGTAATATTTTTTTAACACACCATATCGGTCATATGTTTTCTACAGAAACATATGGTTTGAATATACCCGCGTTAAAAGCAATACGGATTAGCGCAAATTTGCGTCCATTCTACTTTCAATTGTGGTTTCTCACAGCATTGTTATTCATAACGGGTGTTTTGTTTTATGCCATTTTTACCAAAAAGTCCAAATACAACAGAAATCTCGTTCGAAATTATTCCGAAATCAATACAACAGTGGAACAATACAAGCTTTACCTGTTGTTTTTTGGTATCGTTTTTTTTGTCACTGAAATATTTCTCGAGATTTTTAAGGTGCGCCGGCAAAGTGAACTGCTTGAGAATACAATCTTCAGTTTCGTACTGCTGGCTTTATATTTTATAAGCAATAAATCTAAGTTTGTTTCAGCTTACATCCAAAATATATTTTTATTGCTTTTCTTGAGCTATGTCGGTTTTACACTGTATAAAATCATCTGGCTTCCTTATGAAACCATTACACTTACCGAACTCATACTGGTGTTTTTCTTTTCATACAATGTTTTTAAAAACATCAAACACTACTGGCTCTTTATCACATCGATGTTTGTAATGGTAACTTTGCTGTTCATTTACCATATCTTGACCCCAACAACCATCGGTATTTTATATAATGCTTTGATGATAATCTCCGTATTTCATTACACCAAACACATTGGCATTCTGAATACACAGGATAAAATTTTGTTTGCTAATGAAATCGTAAATAAAGGGAATTCACTTACTATTGCCACGAATAAAAAGGGCGAAGTGTCGTTTTGCAGTGAAACGATTACGCCCATTTTAGGTTATACGCCTGAAGAAGCGATGGGAATGGGTTTTTGGCAACTTACCGAAGATCCAGAATTTATAGGCGAAGCATATCACGACAATTTTATAGACGAAAGGCTTCACATTCGCAAGCTCAAATGCAAAAACGGCGAATACAAATACATTCAGTGGAAAGACAAAATGTATGCTGACGGATTGATCATAGGCATTGGTCAAGATGTAACCGAGCAGGTTTTGATGCAGGACCAATATAAAAATTTGGTACAATCGGCAACCGATATTATTTTGGAAACCGACATTGACGGCAACCTGACTTTCATCAATGAATTTACCGAAAGAACTTTAGGCTACAAACTACAAGCGGTAGCCGGTATTCATTACACCGAATTTATCCGCGACGATTACAAAGAAGCAGTACTCGCCTTTTTTGACAGCCTTGACTACAGCATTACCAATTTTGAAACCCTAGAAATCCCAATTTATAAGAAAAGTGGCGATTTAATCTGGATTTCTCAAAAAGTAAATGCCCGCCGCAATACTTTTGGCGAAACGATTGGATATTCTTCAATAGCCAGGGATATTACTGCGATTAAAAATATAGAAAGCGAACGCATCAACCGTCAGGAAAAAGTACAACGCTTTAATGAAACCTTAAAAACCTTCACTGCTAAAACCTATTCTAAACAGGAGAGTTTTGATACTATTCTTAAAAACATCCTTCAAACAGCAACCAAGACTTTAGCTGTAAACCGTTCGAGTTATTGGAATTATTATCCGGATAAAATTCGCTGCGCCAATCTCTACGAGGCCGATAAAGACAAATTTGAAAAGAATTTCGTGCTTTCTAAAGTGAATTATCCCAATTATTTCCTGACCATTGAAAATGAAATGCAGGTCGTAGCTTCTGATGTTTATAACAATTCCATCACGGAAGAACTCTGTAAGGATTACATTCCGAAAAACAATATCGTATCCTTACTCGATACGCCAGTGTTCATTAATGGCGAACTCAAAGGCATTATTTGTTTCGAATCTACCGATGAAATTAAAGAATGGGATACAGACGATATCAATTTTTCCCGTTCGGTTTCTGATTTGATCATCATCGCCCTAGAATCGCAATTGCGACTCGAAGCCGAAAATAAAATGGCTTATAAAAGCGAATTGTTGTCGGCAATGTCACTCTGCACCGAAAAATTCCTGAACAGCAGAAACATTAATGATGTCTTTGCAGATGTACTGATCATCATTGGCAATGCAACAAAATCGAGCCGCGCCTATTATTATGAGAATGACCTCGAAACAAATCTGATCAGCCAGAAACACCGTTGGCTTCGCAACAATCTGACATTGACTGAGAATAACGAAAAGTTACAAAACCTGCCACACAGCTTCTTTGAAGACTTATTAGATCCATTACTGAGTAACAAAGTGTACACCGCCATTACCCGAAAAGTCAAAAATGAATCGCTCAAAACAAAATTGGAACAACTCGATGTCGTTTCAATTATCCTGTTCCCCATTTTCGTCAAAAATAAATTCCATGGGTTTTTAGGTTTTGATGATGTCGATCAGGAACGCATCTGGACCGATGATGAGATTAACATCCTGCACAACCTTGCCACAAATGTGTCGCTTACCATTGAAAAAATTTACAACGAACACAGCATTCAGGAAAGTGAAGAAAAATTCAGGCTGCTTGCCAATAATATTCCGGGAACCGTTTACCTTTCTAAAAATGATCCCAATTGGACAAAAATTTACTTAAACGACGAAATTGAAAAACTAACCGGTTATCCAAAAGCAGATTTCCTTGAAAACAGGTTGCATTTCATCGACCTGATTTATGAGGAAGACAAAGCGCGGACTTTAGAGGAAGACAATGAAGCCATTCAGGACGGGAAACCAATCCATTCTGTTTACCGGATCAAACGCAAAACCGGAGAAACCGTTTGGGTGGAAGAATTTGGGGAACCGATTTACAAAGACGGCGAAATTGCATTCATCGAAGGAATTTTTATCGACATTACAGAAAGGAAACTTAATGAAACTGCAATCAAAGAAAAAGAAATTGCGGAAGCTGCAAACAAGGCAAAATCGGAATTTTTAGCGAATATGAGCCACGAAATCCGAACGCCTTTAAACGGAATCATTGGTTTTACAGATTTGCTGACCAATACCAAACTAGAGGATTTTCAGCGTCAGTATATGAATACCGTAAACCAGTCGGCAAAATTGCTGATGGAAGTTATCAGTAATATCCTTGATTTTTCAAAAATCGAATCCGGAAAACTCGAACTCAATATTGAAAAACACAATATTACAGACCTTGCCAATCAGGTTATTCAACTCGTGGCGTATGATTCGAACACTAAAAAGCTCCAACTTTCCTTAAACATTGAGCCTGGAGTCCCGAAAGTAATTTTTGCCGACTACATCCGGCTGAAACAAATTCTGATCAATTTACTGAGCAATGCTGTAAAATTTACGCAGGAAGGCACAATCCAACTTACAATCAGTGTACGCAACAAACAAGCAAATTTTGCAACACTTCGTTTTTCGGTAAAAGATACCGGCATTGGCATCCGGAAAATCAATCAGGAAAAAATATTTGATGCATTTTCGCAGGAAGATACTTATACCACTAAAAAATTTGGCGGTACCGGCCTCGGGTTATCGATTTCAAATAATCTGCTGAATCTTATGGACAGTCATTTGCAACTCGAAAGTAACTTTGGGGAAGGAAGCGAATTCTTTTTTGACGTTAGTTTTAAAACGTCTGAGGAAACCATTTCTGAAGAAAATAGTATTTTTTTCCAAAATACAACCTTAACTTTAGACCACAATAAAAATGCAGATCCGCAGCCAAAAAATATCAAAGTACTCTTGGTTGAAGACAATAAAATAAATATGCTGCTTGCAAAAACCCTCATCAGGCAGATTATCCCAAATAGCGATATTACCGAGGCTCATGATGGAAAAGAAGGCGTTGAAAAATTCCTCGGCACCAATCCGGATATTATTTTCATGGATATTCAAATGCCGGTGATGAATGGTTACGAAGCATCAATCCAGATCAGGCAATTGCAAATGAAACATATTCCGATTATCGCGCTTACCGCCGGAACGGTCGTCGGCGAACGTGAAAAATGCCTTGAAGCTGGAATGGACGATTACGCATCCAAACCAATTATTAAACAAACCCTCGAGAGAATCATCCACAACTGGATATAATTTACAAACTAAAACTTCAAAATTATGAAATGGTTAGGCAGAAGAGAAAGTAGCAATATGGAAGACCGCAGGTCAATTTCAGGCGGTAAAATCGCACTGGGCGGCGGTGCTATCGGAATTGTAATTTTATTGATCAACCTGTTCATGGGCGGCGATTCCTCACAACTGCTCAATGGCTTACAGGAACAAATGCAACAACAGCAAGGCGCTCAAACAGAAGCAGTGCCTTTGAGTAAAGAAGATGAGGAAATGGGCAAATTCGTACGCGTTGTACTCGCCGATACTGAAGATGCATGGCATAAAATATTTGAAGAAAACGGATTGCAATATGAAGAGCCTAAATTGGTTCTTTTTAGAAATTCTGTAGAAACGGCCTGTGGTGGCGCAAGTTCGGCTTCTGGTCCATTCTATTGTCCGGGTGACCGAAAAGTCTATATGGACTTGGCTTTCTTTGAAGAATTAAAAACGCGTTTCGGTGCAGAAGGCGGCGATTTCGCTATTGCGTATGTCATTGCGCACGAGATTGGCCATCATGTACAAACGTTACTCGGAACATCTGCAAAAATGCGCCAGCAACAACAAGGATTGAGCGAAAAAGACGCCAATAAATTATCCGTCGCACTCGAATTACAAGCCGATTTCTATGCCGGATTGTGGGCTCATTACAACGAAAAAAACAATCAGGTTTTAGAACCCGGCGATATTGAAGAAGCGTTGAGTGCCGCAAATGCTGTAGGAGATGATGCAATCCAAAAGAAAATGAGCGGCCAGGTCGTTCCTGATTCTTTTACACACGGTAGTTCTGAACAACGGATGTATTGGTTTAACCGCGGACTCAAAACCGGAGATTTCAAACAGGGAAATACGTTTGCTGAGATAAATTAAGGCAAAAATAATAAGGCAAAAGGCATAAGTTTTACCACAACGGTAATAAACTTATGCCTTTCGTTCGACGTTCGCCCAAAATCTTATTCTTCCTCCTCTTCCTCGGCAGCATTCGATTTAGAATAACCGCGCCATTTTTCAATGACATCAATCATATCCTGTGGCAATTCGGTATCAAAACGTTTCATTTCGCCTGTCGTCGGATGTACAAATCCCAATGTTTTTGCATGCAATGCCTGTCTTGGCAATACTTTGAAACAGTTATCGATGAATTGTTTGTATTTGGTAAATGTGGTTCCTTTTAAGATCAGATCACCACCATATCTTGAATCGTTGAATAAGGTATGCCCGATGTGTTTCATATGCACACGAATCTGGTGCGTTCGCCCGGTTTCCAAAATACACGAAACCAAAGTCACATAACCAAAACGCTCCAACACTTTATAATGTGTGATCGCCGGTTTTCCAATTTCAGGGTCGGCGAAAACAGCCATTTGCATGCGGTCTTTTACGTGGCGTGCAATATTGCCTTCGATAGTGCCTCCGTCTTCTTTAACATTACCCCAAACGAGTGCAATGTATTCGCGTTCAGAGGTTTTATTTTCAAATTGTTTTGCCAAATGTGTCATCGCCGCTTCGGTTTTGGCAATGACCAAAAGTCCCGAAGTATCTTTATCAATGCGATGCACCAAACCCGGACGCTCGCTGCTGTTCATCGGCAGGTTTTCAAAATGATATGCCAAAGCATTGACTAAAGTTCCCGTATAATTCCCATGCCCCGGATGCACGACCAAACCCGGTGGTTTGTTAATTAATAACAAAGCATCGTCTTCATAGACAATATCAAGCGGAATATTTTCCGGATCGACACGGTTTTCAAATGGCGGATGCGACAATAAAATCCGCACCACATCTGAAGGCTTCACCTTATAATTTGATTTCACCGGAACATCATTCACATAAATATCGCCATTTGACGCAGCAGTCTGTATTTTATTGCGCGACGAATTCGGGATCAAACCCATCAAAAATTTATCAATCCGCAACAGCGATTGCCCTGGCGTCACATCAAACCGGTAGTGTTCGAACAATTCGTCTTCAGGAAATTCCTGGATTTCTTCATTATTGTTCATCTTCGGTTGTTTCTTTTGTTTTCGGAATAGAATCCATTTGTGCTTCGTCAAAACCTACTTTTCCATCTCCTAAAACCAGGTCGATTTTTGAAGATTTGAAGACTTTATCGCCCGGATTCAGTTTCTTTCCGTTGAAGCGCATTTCAAGCACCATGTCGCGCCCCAAATACGGTTTGTACGTGATCGTCCCTTCTTCCAAGCCCAAAGCTTTTAATGTTGGAACCGCCTGACGGTATGTTTTTTCAATCAAATTCGGAATCCTTACCGTAGTAAAACCCGATGAATTGATCTTGATGTAAATTTTTCGGCCTTCTTTCACTTTTGCCCCGGCAATCGGATCTTGTTCTACAACACTGTGTTTCGGATAGCCTTTCCTAAAGTCAACACTGTCAAGCAAAACATACTCAAGATTAATCTCGTCGAGCTTCTCCTCTACTTGTAGTTCGCTAAGTTTGCTCAGATCGGGAACCGTAATTTCATTGCCATGATCGGTCGTAAAAGTGAGCCAATGCATCAGCAAATACGCCAATACGCCCACAATTGCCGCTGCAATCAAAACCTGTATCAAAAAAACCCTGCTCGTAAGAAATTTACGTAAACCCATAAAGAAAATATTTCCGCAAAGATATAATTTCCTTAAACAAAAAGTGATATTTTTGTTAGGCTTTATTTGAAGCTATTCCTGCTGTCCGCTGTATCTTTTGTTCCATTGAATTACACAAAAGGATGCCACTGCCATCAGGGCTAAAAACGTTCTTCGTTCCCACAAAACCAATCATTCAAAACAACAAAAATGAAAAACATAGCCATCATCATGGGCGGATATTCCAGCGAGTTCGAAATTTCGCTAAAAAGCGGCAATGTCGTTTATCAATTCCTGGACAAAACAAAATACAACGGTTTCCGAATCCATATTTTCAAGGAAAAATGGGTGTATGCAGACGATAACAACAATGAATTTCCTATCGACCGCAATGATTTTTCAGTAACCGTAAATGGCAAAAAAATCACTTTCGACGCAGTGTTCAACGCCATCCACGGAACACCGGGCGAAGACGGACTCATGCAGGCCTATTTTGAATTACTCGGAATTCCGCAATCTTCGTGCGATTATTACCAGGCGGCGTTAACATTCAACAAGCGCGATTTGCTTTCGGTTTTAAAACCTTACGGTATCAAAACGGCGACCTCTTATTATTTAAACAAAGGCGAAACCATCGATACTGACGAAATCATTGCCAAAGTCGGTTTACCATGTTTCGTCAAGCCCAATAAATCCGGGTCGAGTTTCGGAATTTCAAAAGTCAAATCGGCCGCCGAACTGCCTATCGCGATTGAAGTCGCCTACAAAGAAGACAACGAAATCATCATCGAAAGTTTCCTCGACGGCACCGAAGTTTCCGTTGGCGTAATCAATTACAAAGGCGAAATCAAAGTATTGCCGATCACCGAAATCGTTTCTGAAAATGACTTTTTCGATTACGAAGCCAAATATCTTGGGAAATCACAGGAAATCACCCCGGCCAGGATCTCAGAAGAAATGACTCAAAAAGTCAGCGACGTAGCCAAACGCGCTTACGAAATTTTAAAAATGAGCGGTTTTTCACGCAGCGAATTCATATTCGTAAACGGCGAACCTTACATGCTTGAAATGAATACGATTCCTGGATTAACAACCGAAAGCCTGATCCCGCAACAGGCAAAAGCTGCCGGGATTTCATTGGAAGATTTGTTTACGAATGCCATCGAATTGGCACTTACCAAATAAAAACTATGTTTGTTACTTATGGAACTACGTCAAAAAATTTAAAAACGGCCATTGTCAAAGACGTCATTTGTCCGCATTGTGAAACTGAGGCAGACATAAAGTATACTGTTTTTGGCAGATATGTTCATGTCTTTTGGATTCCTACAGTCGCAATGAAGCAAAAAATTATAGCAGAATGCCAGCAATGTTTCAAAACGTTTGAATTTAAAGATTCTCCAGACACTTTTAAAAGAAAGTATGCACAGCAAAATGATACAAAACCTGTGAAGACACCGCTATGGTATTATAGCGGCGGTGTTGTTCTATTGGCAATTTTATTTTTGACAGGGTATAAATTGATAGAAAATAAGGGAAAAGAAAAAATCTATATAAAAAATCCGCAATCTGGAGATGTTTACCGAATCGACTTTAAAGATTCTTCTAATTTTACAACACTGAAAGTTAATAGTGTTACTGCCGATTCTGTGATTGTATTTTTAAACGAATATGAAACTTCCGGCCATAACGGAATTAAGGATATTGACATTGATGCGAACTATAAAAAACAGCTCGTTTTTTCTAAAGAACAACTCCAAAAAATGTATGCCGATAATGAAATTTACCAAATAGATCGCAATTAAACACACGAACAACCATGCACAAAACTTTCGATTGGAACAGGCTTTTATTTAATGAACTGCCCGGAGAATTTCTTTTCGAAGTTATTTTCCGCTCCGCAGTGATGTTTACGGTTTTGCTGCTGACTTTAAAACTCACCGGAAAACGCGGCGTTAAACAGTTATCGATTTTTGAAACGGTGATTATTATCGCTCTTGGTTCTGCAGCCGGCGATCCGATGTTTTATGAAGATGTTGGGATTGTTCCTGCGGTTATGGTTTTTACGGTCATTATTGCGATGTACCGGTTGGTCACGTGGCTCACCGGGAAAAGTAAAAAATTTGAGGAATTTATCGAAGGGAAAACGGAATGTTTGATCAGCAACGGAAAATTTTCGATTGCTTCTTTCCAGAAAGAAAGTCTCGCGCAGGATGAGTTTTTCTCAGAATTGCGGATGCGTTCAATTGAACATTTGGGCCAGGTCAAATTTGCCTACCTTGAAACCAGCGGCGAAGTCAGCGTTTTTTATTATGAAGATGACGAAGTGCTTCCGGGTTTGCCTATTACGCCACAATTATTTTTGAATAAAAGTAAAATCATCTTAAAAGACGGACTTTATTCGTGTACGTTTTGCGGTCATACCGAAGTTCAAAAACCGGGAACTCCAACCTGCAAAACCTGTGGGAAAAACGAATGGGTCGAAGCGATTAAAACGCTGCGCATCACTTAATAATTTTATTGTATTTTTGACTTTCATTTCAATTTAAAACGATGAGAAAAGCAATATTTCCAGGTTCTTTTGACCCAATTACACTCGGACATTACGACATCATCAAACGCAGCATTCCACTGTTTGACGAGATTGTGATTGCCATTGGCGTCAACGCCGAAAAGAAATACATGTTTTCGCTTGAAGAACGCCAAAGGTTTATTGCAGAGGCTTTTAAAGATGAACCGTCAGTTTCTGTGGTGACTTATGAAGGCCTTACGATTGATTTGTGCAAAAAAATGAATGCGCGTTTTATTCTGCGCGGACTTAGAAATCCTGCAGATTTTGAATTCGAAAAAGCGATTGCGCATACGAATAGAAAACTGTCTAAAATCGAAACCGTTTTCCTGTTAACGGCTGCAAACACATCGTATATTAGTTCGAGTATCGTGCGCGATGTTTTAAGAAACGGCGGCGATTATACGGTGTTGGTTCCGGATTCTGTAAGAGTAAAATTGTAATTTTTTTGCCACGAATTCACGAATTGTTGTAACTCATCGTGAATGAATCGTTGATTTTCGAATGCAAATCAAAAACTATTTTTCTTCTTCTTTTTTGATCACTTTTCGCGCGACTTCGATTTTATATTTTTTGCCTTTCATTTTTTCGTCACGGATGTTTTTGAGCAAATCCTTGACCTTTGAAGATTTTACAGCTGCAAATGAAATGAAATCTTTGACTTCGATCAAACCCAGATCGCCTTTTTCGAGTTGGCCTTTTTGGGAGAAAAATCCGACGATGTCAATTTTATTGAGTTTGTTTTTCTTTCCGCCGCTGACATAAATCGTTTGAAATTCCGGTGCTTTCGGCAATTTGTTTGAATTTTCCACATTCAAAACTTTCATCCCATAATCAATGTAATCCAATTTTTTTTCACTTTCGTGAACGAGAATATACGAAGTTCCCGACGCCAGCATTCGCGCCGTACGACCGTTTCTGTGCGTAAATTCGTCTTCTTTTGACGGCAAATGGTAATGAATGACGTGTTTCATTTCAGGAATATCAAGTCCGCGTGCCGCCAAATCGGTCGTCACCAAATAACTGACGCTGCCGTTCCTGAATTGGATCAATGCGCGTTCGCGTTCGTCCTGATCCATTCCGCCGTGGTAGTAAGTGGCGTAAATTCCTTTTTCGTTTAGTGTATCGCTGATACGTTCAGCAGCATCGCGGTGGTTGCAGAAAATAATCGCCGATTCCGATTTAAGCGAACAAATCAACTGAAACAAACTTTCGATCTTGTCTTTATTGGGCGAAACCACCATTTTCATCGAAAGATTGGTTTTGGATTCTTCCTCGGGAATAAAATCCAGAACTGTCGGATGAACGACACGTGTATATTTCGGGATTTCAATATCGGAAGTCGCCGAAACCAAAATCCGTTTGTTCAGTTTTGGCAAACGTGCGATGATGAATGACATCTGTTCATGGAAACCCAATTGTAATGACTTGTCAAATTCATCCAAAATCAAAGTCGTAATCGTATCAGCCAAAAAAGTCCCGCGATCGATATGATCTGCAATTCTTCCCGGCGTTCCTATTAAAACGGCTGGTGGATTGCTTAGATTTTTGATTTCGGTTTCGATGGAATGCCCGCCGTAACACACATTGACCTTATAATCGGTTCCCATTTTTTTCCAAACCTGTTCAATCTGCAAACCCAATTCGCGTGACGGAACCAAAATCAAACACTGGACGGTTTTAACATCGGGATCGAGCATTTCAAAAATCGGAAGTAAAAAAGCCAGCGTTTTCCCGGATCCTGTTGGCGAAAGCAGTAAAACGTTGCTGTCGTTTAAAATGGTTTGCTGTGCCGTTTCCTGCATGTCGTTTAGGTTTTCGATGCCTAAATTCAACAGGATGTTGTTCGAATGGTGGAAATGTGTCATGGTGCAAAAGTAGGTTTTATAGTCGAAAGTCAAACGCCGAAAGTCGAATGACTCGGTTTGTGTATAAAACAGACGAAAACAAAATTTATGTTTTTGATGTCTATTTCTATAAAGTTGCCGGTTAAAGCTTGGATCGTTCGACGTTCGACATTAGCCATTCGACTAAATTACGCCTTCTCTTTCTCAAACAACAATTTAATATTTTCGTAAGAATTCTTCAGCGCTTCCTGAATTTGTTCCGGGTTCAGCCAGGCGACTTTTTCGATGCCTTCGTCGGCTTGAGGAATTGCGATGCCATCAAAATCAGAAGTCATTTCGAACCAATGCGTGATTTTTAATTTGTATTTTCCGTTGCGGCGAAAGATATGATAGGTTTTTTGTAATTTGTTAGATATAAGCAACTTACTTACACCAGTTTCTTCTTCAACTTCACGTAGTGCGGTGTATTCGATTTCTTCGCCTTTTTCTATACCGCCTTTTGGCAAATCCCATTTTCCATTCCTGAAAATAAACAATACTTCACCTTTTTTGTTGTAGACCAATCCGCCCCCAGCCTTTTGAACCGGGATTTTTTCTTTGAGCTTTTTGAGCATTTCCTTTTCATCAGGATAGTACAAATACGCTTTTGAAATTTTATTCTGGAACATTTTAATAATAAGCTGTTCGATGTCAATACTTTCAAGCAGGAACATTTGAAAATCCGTTTCTTTCAGGATTTCATTTGTCAAAAAAAGTGGTTTGTCGTTTACAAAAACTTTATACATTTGTACTATGATTTTTAATAAAGATACAGCCGAAAAAACAGCCGAATTGCTTTTGCAAATAAATGCAATTAAATTGAATCCGAAAAATCCTTTTACATGGGCTTCGGGTTGGAAATCGCCTATTTACTGCGATAACCGGCTAACACTCTCATTTCCCGCCATAAGAAATTATGTGCGTGACGAATTTGCCAAAAACATTGAAAAACAATTCGGAAAACCTGATGTCATTGCCGGAGTAGCCACAGGCGCTATAGGAATTGGTATTCTTGTGGCTGAAAGCCTCGGATTGCCATTCGTTTATGTGCGTCCGGAGCCTAAAAAACACGGTAGGCAGAACCAGGTCGAAGGTTTTTTACAAAAAGGACAAAACGTCGTTGTTGTTGAAGATTTGATCAGTACAGGAAACAGCAGTTTACTTGCCGTGGAAGCACTTCGTGCGGCTGGCGCCAATGTTAAAGGCATGGCTGCCATTTTTACATATGGTTTTGGGGTAGCCGAAGAAAATTTTAAAACAGCAAAACTCGATTTGTATACTTTGTCAAATTATGACAATTTACTGAATCTTGCAGTTGCTAAAAAATATATTACCGAAAGCGAACAGGAAACACTCAAAGAATGGAGTGTCAATCCAGCCGGCTGGGGCGTTGAACTGTCTGAGAATTGAGATTCATGCTTTCTGAATTAAACAGCTAAACAATTTCACAATTAAACGATTTTAACAACCAAAAAATATGAATTTAGAAAGCCCGAAAGTTACTGTTGACAAATCTGCACAACAATTGTTCGATTCTTTATCGGATGTGAAAAATTTTGAAAAACTGATGCCCGAAAACATCGCGAAGTTTGAAGTTACTGGCGATGAATCATTTATTTTCGGATTGAAAGGCATGCCGGAGATTAAATTGAAAATGAAAGAAAAATCAGGACCAAACAAGTTGGTTTTGGGCGCTGCAAGCGATAAATTGCCGTTTACTTTAACTGCGAAAATCGATGAAACTTCGGAAAGCAAATCGGATGTGCAATTGTTTTTTGAAGGCGAATTTAATGCGATGATGGCGATGATGGTCAAAGGACCGATTTCAAAATTTATTGAAACGTTGGCGGGAAACATGAACAAACTGTAATGAAATTAATTGATAATTTAAAAAACTCCCATTCAAAAATGGGAGTTTTTTTTTAATACAACATTTGAATTTCTTTAATTTCAAATAGTGCTACCGAATCATCTTCGAGTAACAACTGCAGTTTTCCCGAATCGCTGACGCCGGTGATTATTCCCATAAATTTTTTAGAATCCTTGGTTTCAAAAGCCATAGGAATGCCTTTTTTGTATAATAAATTTTCATATTCCTGCCATATTTTTTGAGGTTCGGCAACGAGCATGCTTACGGAAGATTTCATCGCTTCAACAATATCTACCAACAACATTTCTTTGTCAAAAAAATGGTTCATGATGATTGCCAACGAAGACGCTTTAGGCAGATTTTCAAAATTCATCTGATTGACATTCAACCCCAAACCAACGACTGACACGATACTGCCATAGCTTTTGATGCTGTTTTCAATCAAAATGCCGCCAATTTTCTTATTGGCTGACAGAATGTCGTTAGGCCATTTAATCGCCAATTCTGGAATATGTTGTTGCTTTAATGCTTTGATTACCGCCAAAGCAACAGCCACATTGAGTTTGTAAATATCATTTATATCTGCCATCAAACCTTTGACCAACACACT
>Ga0081606_1000377_pt1 | contig 19540 bp, 11 predicted proteins | sample EareggfetidaYelm_FD_71127 | JGI IMG/M metagenome (GOLD analysis project Ga0081606, IMG submission 71127) | Earthworm egg capsule microbial community from the University of Washington, USA - E. fetida Yelm (SPADES assembly) (version 2) | ecosystem: Host-associated > Annelida > Reproductive system... | reverse complement strand
CGACGGCACCGCCCAGCGCAGGATGAAAGTCGCCGAAACGATCTTGACCCGCCAGCGCGACTGCATGGAAAAGCCCGAGAGCAGCAACGCCACGAGCGGCCAGCGCGCGTGCCACGCTCCGGGATCGGCAACAGGCGCCATGGGTGGCACAGCGGTGACGCCGCTCAAGCGGCTGCAATGCCATGGCGGCTTACTGCGTCGCCACCGTCTTGATGCGCGCGCTGCGGATCGGGCATGAAGCTAACGATGTCCTTGCTCAGCCGATGGTGGTAACGGAACATCAGCACGGTTCCACCCCGCCCCAAGGTCCAGAACGGATCCTTGATCCCACCGTACCGGCTGATTTCGTCGATCAGCGCCAGCGCCCGTGGGAACAGTTTCTCCCAGGCAGCGCCGGGCAGCGACCCGGACTTCATGCCCACGGCGCCCGCCGGTGCACGGACAAGGATTCGGCCAGATCCGCCACGTTGCGCCAGATCTGCCGCGATGGCAGGTGTGCGCGCGAGGCCGTCTCCTCCACGGCCATCACGACGATGGGCACGGGCGTTTCGTCGAGAAAATGGGTCAGGTGCGGGGCGAATGGGGGCGGCATGTCGCCGCTCGCCAGCGCCTGCTCCAGCGCATCGTGGGCCAGTTCACGCGCATAGCTGACGCTGGCCGTCTTGGCCGCCATCCACAGGCCACGCCTCCCATCGGCCGCTCCGGCCGTCCCACGCAGGCGGCGAACGGCAAGTGGACGCAGCGCTTTTGTGCCAACCCTTATTCCCGGAAATTGCTGTACGCCCCGCTTTTGAAGGAAACATTCAGATACAAAAATTGAACGTGAGGTAGGATGTGCACCAAGAAAAGTGGCAGCACCAACCAAGAGAGACGTATCCGATGCAGGCAAAGACCAGCGCCGTCGAACTGTTCCGGCACTTTGGCGCCGACAAGGCCATGTTCTACCGCTGCATCCTGGATGTGTTCGCGGCTGCCAAACGGCAGTACAGGCTCCAATTGCGGCCCGATGAGGTACTGGCCGAGGCAACCTGGCCCGATAGCCCGCCGCGCATCGAGGAGGTCAGTGCGGCGCTCGCTCAGTTGGCCGAGTGGGGCAACCTCGAATCCCGGCCCGACACGGCGCGCGTGTCCTCTCTGACCGACTTCTACCGGGCGCGCTTCCTGTACCGGCTGTCGCATGGCGGCGAAGCTGCCGAAGCCGGCCTCGCGCTGTTCTTTCAAACCTTGAACCGGCGCGCCGAGCTTCAAACCGTGGCGCTCGAAGACATCACCAGCCGCCTGCTGGCGCTTCGGCAACTCATCGATGACCCTGCTGCGTCCGAAGCGCCCGATGTGGCGAAGATGCATGAGGTCCTGCGCGACCTGGTTCGTGTGTTCGAAGACCTGGCCGAGAACGCGCAGGCGTTCATGGCCGGGGTGGCCCGCAGTATTGAGCTCCAGCAGTCCCAGGCGAACGCCGTCATCGCCTACAAGCGGCGTTTGATCGACTACCTCGAGCGCTTCATGGGCGACCTGGTTCGCCGTTCGGACACCATCGCCCAACAGATTCTGTTCCTCTCCTCGCGCGTCGATCCCATCTTTCTTCAGATTGCCGGCCGCGAAGCGAACGACGCGGCGCCTGGTAGCCAGCAGGACTTGCTGGACGAAAAGACGCGCCGCTGGCAGTTGTGGCGCGAGCGGTGGAAGGGCTTGAGAGGCTGGTTTCTTTCCAACGGCGCGGAGCTACCGCAAGCGGAGCTGTTGCGCGCCCGTGCCCGAGCCGCGATTCCGCAGTTGCTGGCGGCGATTGCCGCGATGAACGAGCGGCGCAGCGGGCGCAGTGATCGCTCCGCCGATTTCCGGACACTGGCGCAGTGGTTCGCCGCCTGCGCGACCGAGAGCCAGGCCCACCGACTCGGCCGTGCGGCATTCGCGCTGCAGCCGGCGCGCCACTTTTCCCTCAATCCGCACGCCGATGAGAGCCTTCCGGCGAGCACGCCCTGGGCGGATGCGCCGCCGCTGGAGATCAACCCGCGTCTGCGTGAATACGGAGAAGCAGCGCCACGGGGGCCGCTTGCGCGCGTTCGCGACCGCAGCGCCGAACGTGCGCTCATGGCGGCGCAACTGTCCGAGGAGTCGCGCCAGGTCGAGGCGGCGCGCCGGCGGCTAGCCACCGGGCGGCCGGTCCGTCTGTCGGCGCTCGGGGAACTGGACGCACACGCCTTCAGCCTGTTCCTGACCCTGTTGGGCGAAGCGCTGGCCGAGCAGGGCCGCCCCGACGATCCAGTGGAGCGCCAGACCGGCGACGGCCTGCTGCGGATTCGCATGGAGCCTCTGGAGCCCGGAAGCCACGCCTGCATCGCCACGCCGGCCGGCACCTTCTCCGGGCGCGACCACCTGCTGACCATATCTGCCACCCAGGAGTCGCTGTGAGCACTGCCGCCCTGCCTCGCCGCGACAGCCTGCGTATCGGAGAACTGCAGAAGGCCCAGCAACGCGACGAATTCGTCACCGCCGTGCGTGCCTTGCTGATGCGGCCTCTGATGGCGTCCAGTCACGAGGACTTTCCGGCGGTGCGGCGCCAGGCCGGCGAGTTGCGGGACTGGTTCGCGCGCGAAGCGGGCTGGCCGCTGCATGTGGAGCGGGAAGGTGCCCGGCTTTTCAAGCGGCCGGCAAATCTTGCTGACGACACGCGCGGACTGCCCCTGTACGACAAGCGCCGCTACGTGCTGCTGTGCCTGGTCTGCGCAGTGCTGGAACGTGCCGATCCGCAAATCACGCTCCAACTGCTGGGCGACCGTGTGGTCGAATGGGCGTCCGAAGCCACCTTGGCCTCACGCGGTTTCTCCTTCAGCCTGCGCAGCCCCGCCGAGCGGCGCGACTTGGTTGTCGTGTGCCGGACCCTGATGGAGCAGTGCGTCCTGCAGCGTGTCGTCGGCGATGAAGAGAGCTTCGTGCATGACGGCGGCCACTCGCAGTCCGATGCCCTCTACGATGTCCAGCGGCGGATGCTCGCCAACATGCTGGCGGCGGTGCGCGGCCCGTCCACCTGGCGCACCGAGGATGCGCCGATCGATTTCGAGGACCGGCTGCGCGCGCTAGTGCAAGAGCATGTGGCAGAGGGCGAGCAGGGACGCCGCGACGCGATGCGCCATCACCTCGCGCGGCGCCTTCTGGACGATCCCGTCGTCTACCTGGATGCGCTGGACGGAGACACGTTGCCTTACTTCATCAACCAACGCGGCCCGATGGCCGCACGGCTGCACGAAGGCACCGGACTGATTGCCGAGCAGCGCGCCGAAGGCCTGGCCCTCGCGGACGAATCGGGCGAACTCACAGACGTGTCCATGCCGGCCGAAGGCACCGAGGCCCATGCCACCCTGCTGGTGGCGGAACATCTGGCGCAGCGGCTGCGCCCGCCGCAGGCCACGGCCGTGACTACCGGGGACGCGGTCGAAGCCTTCCTGCGCAGCGCCGTCGAGCAGTTCGGCCGCTATTGGCGCAAGTCGGCGCGCGAGCCCGGCGCCGAGAAGGAACTGGCCGAGATCGCCCTGGACAAGTTGCACCGGCTCCAATTGGTGGCGCGCCTGGACGATCGGGTTCATGCCCTGCCGGCGATTGCGAGGTTCGCCGTCGGCAAACCCGAGCTGCAGCCGTCCATGGTCCGGGCCACGCCCTTCACCCCTTCCGGCTCGTTGTTCGACGCATGAGCGAGGCAACCGTCATTGTCCCGCCAACACGGCGGCCCTCGCTGCCCGAGCCGCAGCGGGAACGCTGGCAGCCGCTACGGCTTGGCTTGATCGAACTGTTCCAGTACGACAGTGAGGAGTTCTGGTTCCGGGATGGCCATCTGCTCCTGCGCGGCAACAACGGCACAGGCAAATCCAAGGTACTGTCGCTGACGCTTCCCTTCCTCTTCGATGCGAACCTGCGGCCATCGCGCATCGAGCCGGACGGCGACAGCGGCAAGAAGATGGCCTGGAACCTATTGATGGGCGTCTATCCGCGCCGCATCGGCTACGCCTGGATCGAGTTTGGCCGGCGTGCCGCAGATGGCACGGTGCGTTATCTCACCCTGGGGGCAGGGCTGTCTGCGGTAACAGGCAAGACGCAGGTGGAGAGCTGGTACTTCGTCGTCGAGGGCGATGCCACCGGGAGCGGTCCACGCATCGGCCAAGATCTCTGGCTCACCAATGACCAGCGGGTCGTGCTGACGCGCGACCGGTTGCGCGCAACCCTGGAAGCCAAGGGGTTCGGGAAGGTCTTCGAGAACGCCCAAACGTACCGCCGCGCTGTCGACGAGCGACTCTTCCAACTGAGTCCGAAACGATACGACGCACTGATGGATACGTTGATTCAGTTGCGCCAGCCCCAGCTATCGAAGAAGCCGGACGAGGCCGGCCTGTCTCATGCGTTGACCGAAGCGCTCCCGCCGATGCCGGGCGAGTTACTGACGGACATCGCCGAGGCGCTCAACCAGCTTGAAGAAGACCGTGTGCAACTGGACCGTACCCGGCAATTGGAGCGGGCCGTCAAGCACTTCGAACAACGCTACCGTGTCTACGCGGGCATGTCGACACGCCGCCAGGCGCGCGAACTGCGCCAGGCCCAGACGGGCTACGACAACGCCAGCGAAGCGCGAAACGTCGCGCACAAGGCGCTGGGCGCCGCGCGAGACGCGCAGGTCACCGCCACAGCCGCACATGTCGAAGCGAAGCGGCAACTGGCCGCCGCCAACCAGAGGCTACAAACGCTCCAAAGCGACCCCGCCAATGGCGATGCGAATCGCCTGAGCGTCGCCATGCTGGATGCCCAGGAGCGGCAAAACGATGCGCAAGCCGCAGCCACGCTCCGTGGCGCGGCACGGCAGCAGTTGGAGCGCGAACAGGAGCGCAGTCGCGAGACGGACCAACGGTTCGGCACGGCGAAGCGAGAGCTAGGGTCCGCACGCGCGTCTTGCGGCGCCGAGGCCGAGACGGCAGGCACATTGCCAGCGTTGGCAGAGAACCCGTTGACCGCGCTCCCGGTAGAACAGCATGCCATTCCATCGACCGTCAATCTGGCGTCGGCGACCGCCGCCTTGCGCGATGTCGTCGCCACGCGGCGCGCCAACATCCGGCACCTAGAGCAGCGCCATGCCGCCTGCGCCGGCAAGCAATTGGCGCTGCAGGCAGTTCAAAACACGCAGCGCGACCACCAGGCTGCGCTGGAGGACGCCGCCGGGCGGCGGGCCGAGGCGGACCTGGCAGCGGAAACTGCGGGCAACGACCTGTTGCAGGCCTGGGCGCTCCACTGCGATGGCCTGGTGCAACTGCGTATCGATGCGACGCAACCGCTGCAGCAATTCGTGGCATGGGTAGCCCGGCCGGAAGGCACCAACCCGCTGCACACCATGCTCCAGCGGGCCTACGGGGAGGCCGTGTTTGCGCAAGCCCAACGGGAGACGGCCCTGCGGGCGCTTCAGGCCGAGCTGGCGAACGAGCGGTCGACACTGAACGCGGAGCACCAGCAACTCTCTGCGGGCCAGGACGCAACACCGCCGCCAACGGCCACCCGGGATCCTGGTGCGCGCGCTGGCCGGACCGGGGCGCCGCTGTGGGCACTGGTCGATTTCGTGCCGCACCTTCAATCCCATGAGCGCGCGGGCCTGGAAGCGGCGCTGGAGGCATCCCAGTTGCTCGATGCCTGGCTTGCGCCAGATGGCGCACTGACGAACGCCGACGGCACGCCGCTGCTTGACAGCTCCTGGGTGCAACGGCCGCCTGTGGCGGGACAAAACCTTGCCAGCGCACTGCAACCGGCCGTCCCGGACAACTGCGGCGTCGCCAATTCGCTCGTGACGGGCATCCTCAGCACCGTCGCCTTCGGCCCGCAGGATGTCGATACCGCCGAAACCTGGATCAGCGGCGATGGCCGCTACCGCCTGGGCGCGCTCGCGGGCGCATGGCACAAGGCCGAAGCCGTGTACATCGGACACACCGCGCGTGCCCGCGCGCGACAACGCCGGCTCGAGGCCATCGCCCAACGTCTCGCCGCAATCGAAGCCGAGGGCGATGCGCTGCTCACGAAGATCGAGGCGTTGAACGACGATCGCGCGCAGGCCCGGCGCGAATGGGAAGAAGCGCCGGTCGACGACCCGCTACGGGCCGCGATCCAGAACGCAACCGCCGCCGAACGGGAGGTCCTGAACGCCAGCCGGCGGCTCGATGAGGTCGACGCCCAGTGTCGAAGCGCGGAACAGGAGGTCGAGGCGGCGCGCACGATCCTCGCCAGCGACGCGGCCGACCTCCAGCTACCGATGGACCCCGCCGCGTTGCCGGCGCTGACTGCCGCCCTCGACCGGTTCGCGGAGGCCTATCAGCGGCTCGTGCAGGCAACGCGCGAATGGCAGAGCGCCTGGTCGGCGCATCTTGCACAACAGGAACGTGCGTCGGATGCTCGCCAGGCACTGGAACAACGCGAGGAAGCCTTGTCGAACGCCAACGAGCGCGCGGAACGTGCGGCCACCCACTATGCCGTGCTCAAGAGCACGATCGGTGAGAAGGTCGACACATTGCTCCGTCAACTGGCGGACGCGAAAGCGGAGGCCGAAACGCTCGGGAGCGCGTTCGAAGGCCATCAAACCACGCTCACCAAGGCTGGGGAAGCACGCGCCATCGCCGAGACGAGAGCACAGACGGCCGACGAGCAATTGGAAGACCGCAGCACTTTGCGGGCCCAGGCTATCGAACGGCTGCAGCACTTCGCGGCCAGCAGTCTGCTCGCGTCGGCGCTGCCCGACATCGTCATTCCCGATAGCGCGCAACCGTGGACCATCGATCCTGCGTTGGGTCTGGCCAGGCGGGCGGAACAGGCGCTGACCCAGGTCGCCGACGACGATGCCGCCTGGGGACGAATCCAGCGACAAGTGTCAGAGGATCTGAACGACCTGCAGCGATCTCTCAACGCCCTGGGGTATCAAGCCGTGGCAGAGACCAATGACTGGGGCTTCGCCGTTCACATCCTCTATCAGAACCGGTCGGAGCGCCCGGACACCCTGGCCGCACGGCTCGCCGACGACATCACGCAGCGCAGCGAACTGCTCTCTGCGAAAGAGCGGGAGGTACTGGAGAATCACCTCCAGGCGGAAATCGCGGCGGAGATCCAGCGCTCGATGCGCGCCGCAGACCTTCAGGTAGGCGCCATCAACGAGGAGCTTCGCAAGCGCCCTACGTCCACCGGCGTCCGCTACCGGCTGCAATGGGTTCCGCTGACGGCCGGGGAAGGCGCACCGGCGGGCCTGGACATCGCACGCGAGCGTCTGCTCAAGAGCAGCTCGGACATGTGGTCGGCCGAGGATCGGCGTGCCGTGGGCGTCATGCTCCAGCAGCAAATCGCCCAGGAGCGCGCGGCCGCCGATGCCGGCGTCAGCGCCTCGGGCAGCAGCATGGCCGACCAGTTGGCGCGGGCACTGGATTACCGCCGTTGGCATCGATTCCGGGTCGAGCGTCAGCACCGTCAGGGCGAGCCTTGGCGCAAGCTTTCTGGCCCCGCTTCCAGCGGCGAGCGCGCGCTGGGTCTCACGGTTCCGCTTTTTGCCGCCATTGCCAGTTTCTACGGCCACGGCGGTAGCCCGAATGCGCCGCGCCTGATGCTGCTCGACGAGGCGTTCGCCGGCATCGACGACGACGCCCGCGCGCATTGCATGGGGCTGATCCGGGAGTTCGACCTCGATTTCGTGATCACCAGCGAGCGGGAATGGGCCTGCTACGCCGAGTTGCCGGGCGTGTCCATCTGCCAGCTTCAGCGGCGCGAGGGTCTGGACGCCGTCTTCGTCTCGCGATGGACCTGGGATGGCACGGCAAAACGGCGCGCAGACGATCCGGACCGGAGGTTTCCGTCGCCATGACACGCTCTGCGCTGCCTCCACCCCCAGTCCCCAGACTGCAGCGCCTGCTGGGTGGCGCCGAACTCGGCGAGCTGCGGCGGCGTATGCGCAACCACTTCGAGCGCCATGGCGACGATTCCGAGAAGGGCGTCCTGCGTCTCACACGCCTCACACCGCTCGAGTACGAGGCGGTCGCGCTGCTGGTCGGTCTTCCCGCCCGCGCCACCCAGTCCGTCCGGGTCGAGATCGCCTGCCTCGACGCCGCCTTGAGCCATGCCGGGATCGCGCGTTCGTTACGCGACGCGCTGGAGATGATCGACGGGCCCCTGGTCCATCGGGCGGCGGTCAAAGCCGAAACCCAGGCGCGCTGGGCCGCCGTCCTCGCGGCTGGCCCTGGCCATTCTCTCCTCGAAGCTTGGCTGGGCAATGCGGGGGCCCTCGGCGTGCTCAAACGCCTGGCGCGACGGGACCCCGAACCGGCCGTGCGCCTCCTGGGTCAGGCCGGCGCCGTTTTGCGCGATCTGCCCGCGAACGGGCTGACCCGCGCGCAGCTTGCAGCCAAGGCGCTTGGCGATGCCCATGCGCTAGATGGCGGGCAACCCGCAGCGACGTTGGTGCTGGCAGCCTTGCGGCACCATGAAAAAAGTACCGCCACGCCGGAGAGCGGCCTTGCGGACGATGCCGTTGAAGACACCGAGACAGGCAAGCCGTCCGACCGCGAGCGCGACATTTGGGCGCGTGCCGGTGTTCTGGTGAATGAACTGGCCCGGCCCGCACTGCTCCTCAACCTGCCGGTCCATCCATCTTCCACACCACCCGGTATGAAAGGCGAGCCCGATTACCTCTCGTTGCGCCGGCTCTTGCGCACTCGATTCGAATGGGCTGTTGAGAGAAAACGCGTCTATGTCTGTGAGAACCCCAACATCTTGTCCATCGCCGCAGACCGGCTGGGCGCTGCCTGTCCGCCATTGGTCTGTACGGACGGTATGCCTGCCGCAGCGCAGCGGGTGCTGTTGACGCAACTGGCAGATGCCGGTGCCGAACTTCACTACCACGGCGACTTCGACTGGGCCGGCATTCGCATCGCCAACCATGTCATGCAATCGTTCAATGCCCGCCCCTGGCGGTTCGACAGCGGCGACTATGTCGATGCCCTCGCCTCGATCCCCCAGAAGGACCGCGATCTGATGGGCGACGGGGTTTCTGCGTCATGGGACCCGTCCTTGCTCGATCACATGCGTGCCCACCGGCTAGCGGTCGACGAGGAAGCTGTCGCGCACCTACTCATCGGCGACCTGGAGCGCCAGAACGTTGCACCTGCCGCACCGGTGGCAGGGCATCCGTGACGCAAGCGATCGCCTGGAGGCTCCATGTTTCTGTAGAAGGTACCAATGGAGTACAAGGATTGGATCGCCCGTGACTTACTGTTGATGGTTTTCTTGAGTCATTGATTTTCAAGGGGAAATTGACAACCCTATTCCCACTCGATTGTTGATAGATCAATTTTTTCCAATAAAATCATAGACTTGTGAATGCTCATATCTTCGATGCCATGAAAAATGCCATGTTCAGTGCAATTGCCTAACGTGCCCAGCATTGACACTGATTATCCCGCCGCCTGCTGCACACTGGGCCGCGCCACGATGGCCTTGAACAGATTGCCGGCCCGATCATCGATGAGTTCGATCTGCGGCCAGGCCCGAATTACGCGCAGAAGGCCACTGCCTAGCCCGCGATAAGGAAGGAGCTTTGCCGCGAAGGAGGCAAGGATGGGATTGCGCATGTTGGAGTTGCCGGCCTTGATGTTCTCGATGGTCAGGTTGTTAGGCAAGTGGCCGGGGCTGATGATCTCGACGCGATCCGCAAAGACCAGCACGCGTACCGGAGCGCTGATGAAGTAGTCGCGGTGAATGAGGGCGTTGGCGACCAGCTCTTCCCAGACGATGCGGGGAATCTCAGGCAGGCCCGGGGAGTTGAATCCTTGCTCGCCCTGCGCGGCGCGGGTGTTGGCGATGATGAAACCCAGTGTCTGCTGGAAGACATCGGCCAGCTTGCCGGTAATGTCTCGGCTGTCGATGTAGCGTTCGTCCTCAATCTGCGTGCCGACAAAGGCGACAGCCTTGACGATGAAAGCAGGTAGCGCGTACTGCGGTGCCCTGGCGAATAGCAGGCTGCCAGCCACGTTGAGCTGCCCCTGATTCATCAGGTTCATGTTGCTCAGCAACTGCGGCAGCGGCTGGTTATGTTGGGCGAGCGCCTCGCCGAATTGTTGCTCGAAGAACCCTTCAAAATAGGGCATGTCAACATCGCCCGCGCTCAAGCCCGCCACGGGCGTTTCATCGGCGTGCACCAACCCCGCCTGCTGGAATAGCCGCTGCAGTTCCTCGCGCGACGTTGCGCGGCGCTTGTCTGAACCATTCTTTACCCAGATGGTGCCGTTCTTGTCCATGTAGGGCTTGTTGACACCCTCTGGAATGGAGACAACCATTACTGTGCCATTTGGATGTGGCACGTTTTCCGTGAGCGGGTTTACGGCGGGACGCACAACCTGTGAAGCCGCGTTGGCGATGAGCTGGTTGAGACGGGCAACATCGGCTCCGGACAGACCCCGTACCGAACTGTCGTCGTTCACACCAATGAAGATGCGCCCGCCAGCCGTATTACAGAAGGCCACGATCTCTGCCGCCAAGGCATCAGCATTGGTCATGTCCGCCTTGAACTGCTGCCGGCTGTCCTCGCCCCGGCTGAGCAGGTCGATCAGCTCTGTGGTTTCCATAGGTTGTACACCTCTTTGCGACGGTTGAAGGCTTCCTGGCCTCCTTCCATGATGTTGATAATGGCGTGCTGCACCGGGCGGGCGTCGATACTGCCGCTTTCCACGTTGACCCTTTCATCCTGGTACTGGCAGGCGTGCACCTGCTCCGCGTCACCCAGCACCGGGAAATTGGCGTTGTGGGTAGCGAAGATGAACTGGGCGTGAGGCTTCATCTCACGCAGCAGCTTGATAACGTCATCGTAGATGGTCTGGTTGTCCAAATCGTCTTCTGGCTGGTCGATGATGATTACGTCGTTCTGTCGCTGGCTGAGCACGTACAACAGCAGCGCAGAAGCTCGCTGCCCTAGTGAGTGGTGCTTCAGCTCCTTACCGCGATAGCGTATGACAAAACGGTTGGGAACCTGCCAGGTGACGAACTCGGTTAGGTTCTGCATGAAGGTCTTCTTGAAGACCTCGGGGGTGCTGCCAGCCTTGGCCAAAGCGCCCGGCAGGGCACGCAGGAGGCCGCCGAAGTCGGCATAGTCCTCCATCACTGCGCGCAGCGTGGTTTCGCGGATGTTGCTTCCCTTGAAGAGCTGCTGCATGAAGCTGATGGCGGCTTCCTTGTCGCCCTTGAAGTCAGCTTCGATCTGCAAGGCAGTGTGGCCAGCGTTCACGCGATCCAGCTCCACCTTGATGGTGTTGAACTCGCGCAGCCAGAGTTCGTTGAGCTTGTCGATCTCCGCGAACAGCGCGTCGCGGATGTTGGTCTGCTGTGATTCCTGCTTGGCCAACGCCTCCAGCATTTGCTCCGCCTTGGTCTTGCGTTGCTGCTGGGCCAGGAAGTCGTCCGGTTGGATGGCCGTCATGCCAGTTTGCTTGAGTTCCTGGGCCAGTTGCCTCTCGACCTGAGCAAACTCTTCCTGAAGGTTCCTACTTGCACCTTCAAATTCGCCCTGCTTGGTCTTGAGGCGACCCGCAATGGCGCGCGCGTCCTTCTCAATCTGCTTGAGCTGATCGACCTTTGTAACGAGGTTGGCGAACTCGGCGTAGTAGGCCGCGAAGAAATCCGGGTTCTGCTTGGACGCGTAGCTCGTGGCGTTGCGCAACTCGTCTTCGTGTTCGGCGATCAGTTGCCCCAGGGCGCGGATGAAGTCGTCCGTCCGTTCCTTCATGCGTGCCAGCGCAGTAGCGTCCTGCTGGAAGCCGAGGCGCTTTTGGAGCTTGTCGGCGATGCCGTGCTCCGCGAACTTAGTCAGACGGAAGTTGGCATCGTTAAGTTGAGTCTCGAAGTCGCGCTTCTGTTCGGCCGTGTTGCTGAGCTTGAGCCAGCGCTGAGCAGCGTCGCGCACGCGCTGGCGTTGGGCCTCGATTTCGTCACGCTGCACACGCAGCTTCTCGCCAACCAGCTTTTCCACCAGATCAGTCTCGAAGCCTTCACCTGTGCTAGAGAGATCCTTCTGGCCAAAGTAGATCGGGCGACGCAGTACGGTCTCCCGGATCGACACGCCAGGCTGCAATTTTCCGCCCAAGTAGACATTCGGCGCTTCGCGGAAGATGCGGGAAACGGTGAACTCCTGCCCGTACACATCGGAGGCCGTCAGCGTCACCTTGCCACCGCTCCCTAGGGTGTGGCGAATCAACTCATCCTTGTATTTCGTGTCCTGCGCTTTCTCACCCCTTGGAATGTCGAGGGCGTACCGCGCTGCCTCTAAGATGGATGACTTGCCGCTGCCCCGGATGCCGATCAGTGTGTTCAGCTCGGAAGAGAAATGCAGCGTCTGCCCGTCGAGGATGCCGCCGTCGAAGTGGATGCTGCGAATGTGCGAAGCCTGATGCTTGGGCGGCTCCATGGCTACCCGCCCAGCGGGATCGCTCAAGGCAAACTTGACCGCCTCGAAGGACAGCTCACCCAGCTTCAGGTAGCTGGTTTTGCCCCGGCCGATTTCATCGATGCACTTGGGGTCGCTGCCTTCCAGTTCTGCCGGGTACCAGCTCTGCAGCCAGCTTTGAATCTTGGTGCGACAAGGTTTGTCTTTGCCTGCGCCATCGTGCGTGCGAACCTTCTGAAAAGCCAGTGTTCTGCGCCGGAAGAATTCGTTCTGCCCCAACTCACTGAGTCGGCCGCCATCCAGCTCCGCCCACAAGCCACTCGGTGCTTCAACATGGGCAAAGACTAGGAAGAAATCCCGGTGATAGCTTTCCAGCTTCTTGATCGTCTCCAGAAGAGACCAGGAGGTGCGGCCATTCTCCTGCTCGTACTGCGCAGGCGTTTTGCCTTCAAATGCGCTGGTCAGAAAGGGGTTGATGTAGTTGTGTTCATCAATCCATTCGTCCGAGAACACAACAAGCGTGTGGATGCCATTGGCCCCGTCGTTGACCGACAACTCGACGCCTGGCAACAGCGCAATACCCTTCTTCTGGGCCGTCTTGCGCAGTCCTTTGAACTCATCGAAGTCGAACTTATTGTGATTGGTGATGACGCCAAGTCGGATACCCGTTTTCTCCAACGTATCCACATAGTTGCTGTTGTAGAAGTTGTCATCGCCCGTGTACTTGAATTCGCGGTCTGCTCGGGTGTGCAGATGAAAGTCCGTACGGACCCACTGTGCCCCTTCTGTGAAGACAACGGATCGAGCCCCTGACTGTTTTGGTCGCAGACTTTCCATCATGGTTCATCCTTATTGTGTGTCCGCGCGTAACCCACCAGTCGAGCGGTCGTCGGATCATAGATAACCTCGGTAATCGATCCATCTCGAATGCGCTGAACCGCTTCGTCGATCACATGAAGCGGCACTAGGAACCATTCCTCAGGCTGCACAGGATGACCGAAGCGGTCATGGATGGTGATGTTCAACCGAGCTGGCGCGAACAGTCTATGGAACAGGTTCTCCATCCGGGTGCGATTGACCCCCGCGAGCTTGTACGTCGCAACAACCTCGACCTTTGCCAGCAGATAGGTCGCTTCGTTCTCGGCGTTGGCGATGCGCGTTTCAACCCTGCCGCCGGTCACTCCCACCTTGTGGATGATGTCGCGGTGCTGCGCGACATACAGATGATCGGATAAGGAGCGCAGGACGTAGATCGTGCCGCTTTCGACATCATCGGCCTCAAGCTCGCCGCCGAAGGAAAGTTGCCCGCTCTCAGGCGAAGCCAGCCGCCGCGCGGCGGGGTCGTCGTAGAACGCGCGCTGGAGCGAGCGCAGAAGCAGATTGCTCTCAGTGCCATTGGAGAAGATGAGGCGCAAGCGGCGGTCTACTTCCCCGGCGGTGGTTTTCAGCGGCTCGCCGACCTCGGCGACGTAGAGCGTGATGCCATCGAGAACGAAAAAGTCCCCCGTTTCAATCGCACGGCGGCCCGCTTCTATGGGCTTGGACTGGCGCAAACCGGTTTTGACTTCCGTTTGCACACGCTCGAACAAGGGCCGGAAGGTCTCGAAGTCCTCACAGGGTTTTCGATCCGCGATCTCCTCGGCGGCACGCTTTTCGGCGCTGGTGCGAACATGGCGCAGGACGGTGATGCCATCCGCGCCGCCCGCGCCCGCCAGTTCGGCGGCCAGGTCGTCGATGTCGATGGTTTCCTCTGCCGTAGCAGCAACGGTTGCTGCCCCAGCAAGTAAGCCCTGATGGTCGAGCGACGCAAGCAAGGCACGGCAATCGGGGAGCACGCGCAAGCGGTCGAGCCGCACGGCGTAAAGGCGCTCGAAAATGTCGCTGTCTTCACCGTGCTGCGGCGCGCGCCCGTGCAGCTCAGTGAAACGCTGGATTTCCTCGAAGCCCGCAATGACGCGCTCCTCGCTGGCCGGGCGTCCGCCCTTCTCCTCGGGTGGTGCGAAATCGGCAAGCTCAGCAGCGAGTGCATCAAGATCGGAGTTACTCATAGCGCCCCTCCGCCTTGAAGCGCATGAAGGCGGCTGCGCCTTCGGCCATGCGTCGCTCCCACGCATCCTGAGAATCGAGCGCCGGAATGCGTCCGCGCTCTTTCTTGAATTGGACGGCGCGAACGGCCATCTCCTTTGCCTCATCCGGCGTCAGGCTCGTGCGCTTCGCCGAGATGGCCGCCGCGACCTGCTTCAAGCTGTCCTCGCTCATGGTCTTGGCGAGGATGGCATAGGCTTCACCGAAGGGGTTGATTCGGTCGATCAGGTCGATGTCCAACTCACGCACGTCCATCGCGAAGCGGCGCACGCCGTCGATCAGAGCAGTGTTGGGCGACCCATCGCTTTCGCCTTCGGTAACCAACCGCTTAGCCTGCTGTGTGAGGTTGAGAGCGGCAATGGCATGCTGGCGAACAGCTTCCTGATCTTCGGCGTCAAGCTCGGGATACTTGTCCTTGATGATCTTGCCCATGCGAACCTGGGTCAGCTCCTCGGGCACCAATTCCTCATCAAACAGGCTGCGCTCGATGGTGGGCTTGTCTTGCACGAAGGCCGCGATGACTTCGTTCAGGTCCTCCTGACAAATTCGCGCCGCCTCCTTGCTCTTGGGCTCGGCAAGGCCCTTGATTTCGATTTGGTACGCACCTGTCTGCTCATTGACGCCGATATTGCAGCGGTCCGGGTCATAGCCACCCTCGCCGTAGTGAAAGCCCGGTGTCGGGCCGCTGTCGGGATTCTTGGGCTTGAATTCGAAGCGCGGTGCAAGAACCTGCTCCATCAACAGGCTCGCCGCGATGGCCTTCAACGTGTCGTTGACGGCCTCGGTGACAGCTGCTTCGGTCGCATCCGGCTCAGCGATCAGGTTGGTGAACCTTGCGCGGGTCTTGCCCGGCGCGTCACGGGTAGCACGGCCGATGATTTGCACGATCTCGGTCAGACTGGCGCGGTAACCCACTGTCAGCGCGTGTTCGCACCAAATCCAGTCAAAGCCTTCCTTCGCCATACCCAGCGCGATGATGATGTCCACATGGTCCCGGTTGTTCTTCTGCGCCGGGTCTTTGAGTGCGGCGGACACGCGATCACGCTTGGCAGCATCGTCATCGACGAGATCGGCGATTTGCAGCACGCGACCATCGGGGAGCTTGACACGCTGGAAGCCGGTGGCGGCGTCGATGCCCTGCCATTCCCCCAGCGCCTCGATGATGTGCTCCACCTCGCGCATCTTGTCCTTCGTGCTCTCACGCGAATTGACGTTGGGGATGTGGATGATGGTCTTCTCGGCCGGGTCGAGGACGTTGAGGATGTCATCGACGTAAGGGCCACTGTAGAAGAAGTAGCCGATGTCGAGCTGCTTGAGGTACTCGTAGCCGTTGAGCTGTTCGTAGTAGGTGTAGGTGACGGTATCGAACTTTGATTCGTCCGCTGGGGCGAGCACGGCTTCGGCATCGCCCCGGAAGTAGGAGCCGGTCATGGCGACGATGTGCGTCTTGCCCCGCGCGATGAACTGCCCCAGGTGCAGGCCGAGTTTGTTGTCCGGGTTGGCCGAAACGTGGTGGAACTCATCGACTGCGATCAGGCGGTCGTCGAACGACTCCACGCCGTAGGCATCGACCGCGAACCGGAAGGTAGCGTGGGTGCAGACTAGCACCTTGTCGTCGCCTTCGAGGAACGCGCCCAGCGACTTGACCTTGCCGCCGTTGTCGTTGCCCGGCGCATTACACAGGTTCCACTTGGGTTCGACCTTCCAGTCGGACCAAAAGCCATACTTCGACAGCGGCTCGTCGTTGAAACTGGCACCGATGGACTTTTCCGGTACGACAATGATGGCTTGCTTCACGCCCTGGTTCGCCAGCTTGTCGAGCGCGACGAACATCAAGGCGCGGCTCTTGCCGGATGCAGGCGGCGATTTGATGAGCAGGTATTGTTCGCCGCGCTTCTCGTAGGCGCGCTCCTGCATGGGTCGCATTCCAAGCGCATTGGCTTTAGTTGATACCCCGTTGCGGGCATAAGAGACGGAAACGGATGGTACTGATTTGATCTTTTCGCTCATGCAATGGCTCCCGCCTTGCGCTTCTTGCCCTTGGCCGGCGGAGTCGAAGCGGTCATCTTGGTATAAAGGTCGAACAGCTTTTCCAGCCGCTCGGTGTCGTTCTTGAAGCGGCGGCCGATGTAGATGCGCTCCAGCACTTCGTCGTTCCGCGCATGCGCCGCCCGCAGGTCGGTAGGCATGGAGTCAGGATCGTAAAGGTCGTCAATCGACGCCGGGAAGTGGTGCTCTCGCGCAAGTAAGATGTCCTCGGCGCAACGAGTAAGGTCCGCCTTATTTTTGTCGGTCAGCATTGGCACTGGGAAGGTATTCCAGCCCAATGTGTTGGAGTAGCGATAGCGCGTCTCTAGTTTGCCGCAGACAGTGGCAATCCAGACCAAGTGAAGTCGGGAGGCGATTAGCGCCATGTTCCAGAGCGGAGCATCGTAGAGGGCGCAAACTGCATTAGTTGCAACCGAGTCTGCGGGTATCACTCCAACAGGAAGATATTCTCTCGTTTCGCTCGTGTGTATCGGAACGACAATTGTGGTCTCCTTGCCGAAGTACATTCTTTGGAATTGATGAGATCGATCAGCAATATCCCTTGCCGTCTTCCCGCCGTTGAGCCGTAGGCTGCGGACATTCTGGATGCGCTGGGCAATGGGATCGATTGTTTGAGCTTCTGCTAGGTACTGATCTTCGATCCATAGGCAGTAACGTTCCAAGCCGCGAATGAACTCGGCCGAGCCATAAATCCGACGGACAAAGCGTGTTTGCTGCGCAGACGTAAGTTGCAAAGCATCTCGCTCATCGCGAGATAGGAGCAAATGACCACCATCGATCGGTGTATTCCCAAACGTCATCTCACTCAGGCCAGTCAACGGTTGACTGGCCTTATCCATAATTACGCTCTCACCTACGGCAAGATAGGCATTAATGTGCCCGCATTGGCGCTCAATAGTTTGCCCAGAATCATCCAGTGAGAATAAGCGTCGCGGACTGCGAGGCTGTGTCGTAATACCGATGATCGCTACGGTTACACCTGCGTTGTGGCTGGCAAGATTCGCCCAGCGAAAAGATGTGTGGGCAAACTCGATCTCACAACCTACGGCGAAGATTTCCGGCCACAAAGCCGGAACTTGCAGACCTTGGCAGATAGAGTTAGTGGATACAAACGCTGCAATGGATTTCGTTTTGGTGCAGTAATCAGCAGCCTTGATGAACCATCCCGCGACATAGTCAAGAGATTTCCAGTTTTGGACTCGCTTATTGAAAAGAAGCTCCAAGTCGGCTTTTTGCTCATCTTTCTGTTCGCGAGAGCCAAGGTACGGTGGGTTGCCACAAATATACGTCTCGCCCCCTTCGTTCTCGAAGTCGATCTCTGCTTGGTCTAGGGGCGTATCGAACAAGTCATCGGTCTGCACCTTCACGCCCGTTCCCGTAGGTGGGCAAATGCTTAACCAGTCGAGCCGCAATGCGTTACCACATGTGATCCAATTCTCGCTACGCAGGGGCAGGAACTCCGCCAAGGCCAGCTTCTGACCGCGATAGAGCACATCGCACTGGTACTCGGCGATGACCAGAGCAAGGCGAGCAATTTCCGCAGGGAAGTCCCGTAGCTCAATCCCGCGAAAATTGGTCAGCGGAATTTCGGATGGGCGATCTGGCTCACTCCGGCGTTTATTGATCTGTGCCTCAATGGCTCGCATCTCCTTATAGGCGATTACCAGGAAGTTGCCTGAACCGCAAGCCGGATCGAAAACCCTGATCCGCGACATTCGTTTGCGCAGGTTTAGCAACACGCGAGGGTTGTCGCTCGCCTCTTCCAGCTTGGAACGCAGGTCGTCGAGGAACAGCGGGTTCAGCACCTTCAGGATGTTGGGGACACTGGTGTAGTGCATCCCAAGTTCGCCGCGTTCCTCGTCCTCGGCAACAGCCTGGATCATCGACCCGAAGATGTCCGGGTTGATCTTGGTCCAGTCGAGGCCGCCGACATGCAGCAGGTAGGACCGGGCGATCTTGCTGAACTTCGGCACGTCCATATTGCCGGAGAACAGACCGCCGTTGACATAGGGAAAGCCGTCTGCCCATCGCGGAATATTCGCTGCGGCTCGATCCTCGCTTTTGGTGTTCATGGCGAGGAACAAAGTGCCGACGACCTCGTGGGTGTTGGTCGAGTCCTTCGCGCTCATCTGCGTGATGATCTCGGTGAACTTGCCCTTGCCGATGAATATGTCGGTGTCCTCGGCGAAAAAGCAGAAGATGAGCCGCGCCATGAAGTGGTTCATGTCATGGCGGCGCTCCGACGTGCCCCATTCAGGATTGTCTTTCAGCAGTTCGACGTACAGGCGATTCAGGCGGCTGGTGGCCCGGATGTCGAAGGCGTTTTCGCTAATCTGGCGGACGGTGCTGATGCCTGCCAGCGGCAGGAAGAAGCCGAAATGGTCCGGGAAGTCCTTGAAGGCGCAGGCAACTGTCTCGCCGCTGCTCAGGTCTTCGGCCTCGAAGTCCGTACCATCGGTGGCGAGCACGAACTTGACCTTACCCTTGCCGGTGGCCGGGCTGTCCTTGAGGGCCTTGAGCGAGGTGGTGACTTGCCCCGCATTGCAGGTCAGGATATGGATGTTGCTGGTCTGAAGAACGCCGCCCAGGTCGGACTTATTCGATGCCCCAGCGCGCAGGCGCTTGATGGTGGTTGCCTTGTTGCCGAAGGCTTCAAGGAAGGCATAGGGAAACTCTGCGGGATCAAAGGGCTGCTCCGCAAGGTCTGTGATGGCTTGTTCGATTTCTACTGCGTTCATGCGGCATCTTGCCTATGTGACTTTTTCCTGCTCGCGTCCGATTGAGGCTCACTAGTGGACTGTAACCATTGAATTAGGAGTAATTCTCCGGGTTGGATCGAAGTACTTCCACTTCACGGACTTGGGCTGCTCGTTGTACTTGCGGATGTAGCGCATGAGCTTTCTCTTGAGATCGGGTACCGAGGTGAATACGCCGCGAGCGATCACGTCGCGCTCGATCTTGGCGAACCACAGT
>Ga0081606_1000375_pt1 | contig 19600 bp, 23 predicted proteins | sample EareggfetidaYelm_FD_71127 | JGI IMG/M metagenome (GOLD analysis project Ga0081606, IMG submission 71127) | Earthworm egg capsule microbial community from the University of Washington, USA - E. fetida Yelm (SPADES assembly) (version 2) | ecosystem: Host-associated > Annelida > Reproductive system... | reverse complement strand
TGCTTTCCTTTTGACGGAAGGGATGGATGCAAGGGCTTGATCTGGTCTCGTTCATCCGTTGCGGCCAGGGCCGCAAAAGGCGAGGGTGTCAGCGATGCCCGTTACCCGTTGTCCGCCCGGCGGGGGCGTAACAACGATTTGCACTGCTGACAACCGTGGAACAAATTCCACTGCGCCAGAATATAGCGCACCGGCAGCCCATCACCCCAGCGCCTGCTGCCTGGGGGTTTTGTCGCGGGTCGGGGCCTGCGCAAAATTCGGCACCACGGGCCGGGTGCTGAAAATCGTGGCCCGCAAATGCCCAACACATGACCGGCAAGCGTTTCTGCGCAAGCCCTGAGACCGCAAGTCCCGGGATTTTTTAACAGGATGGATGCCTGCATTACCATGATTGGGACGATGCCGGCCCGGCAGGCGCCTCATCACGGAATCAGGAGCAAAGGATGGAGACCACGAAACGCCGGTTATTGCTGGCACTGGCGGGCATGGCCGTTGCGCGCCCCGGCTTGGCGCAGGGCCAGGCCGGGGCGGCGCTGCCCGCTTTTCCGACGCGGACGATCAGGATCGTGGTGCCGTTCACGCCCGGCAGCGGCGCCGACAACTCGGCGCGCTACTTTGGCGAGCGGCTCGCCACGCAATGGGGCCAGGCGGTGGTGGTCGAAAACCGGCCCGGCGCCAATGGAATCATTGCGCTGCAGGCGGTCAAGCATGCGCCGGCCGACGGCTACACGCTGCTGCTGGCCAGCAACTCGCCGCTGGCGGTGAACCCCCTGGTCATCAAAGACCTGGGCTACGACCCGGTCAAGGACTACAAGCCGCTGTCGGGCCTGGCCCGCAGCATGAACGCGATCGTGGTGGCCAACGACTCGCCGCTGGCCACGCTGGAGGCTTTGCTGGCCGCCGCCAAGGCCGGGCCGCTCACCGTCGGCACCTACTCGGCCGGCTACCACCTGGCCGCAGCATGGCTGGCCCAGTTGGCCGGCTGCACGTTCAGCAATGTGCCGTACAAGGGTCAGGCGCCGATCATGACCGACGTGATCGGCCGGCAGATCGACTTTGCGCAGGTCGACCTCGGCGGCGCGATGCCGCTGCTCAAGGCCGGCAAGCTGCGGGCGCTGGCGGTCTCGGGCGAGACGCGCAACCCGGACCTGCCCGGCGTGCCGACGGTGCGCGAGAAGGGTTTCGACGAGTACGTGCAGTACAGCTGGACCTCGTTTTACGTGCACGCGCAGACGCCGGCCGAGGTGGCGGGCAAACTCGCCGCCGCGCTGCAAAAGACGCTGGCCACCGAGGAGTCCCGCGCTTTCGTGCGCAAGACCGGCGGCGAACTGATGCCCTACCCGCCCGAGCAGATGCAGCGCTTTCTCCTCGAGGAGATCGCGCGCTTTCGCAAGATTGCCGCCATTGCCAACATCCGGCCCGAGTGATCGGGCGGCACGCCGGAACCGCCGGAAATTTTGGCAGGGCTGGTGCTTGGGCAGCGCCAGTTTCACGGCCTTCGTCGTGGCGGGGGCCTGCGACTTCATGCTGAGGGCGATCCCGCCCCGGGACATGAGGGTGACGCTTTGGATTTCTTGTTCACCGTCCGGACGGCCATTGCCGACGCATATACAAACCTTGTGGATTCGGGGATGGTACATCCATGTACACACATGGTATGGTGATCTCCATGCACACGACAAAAGTCTTTCGCAATGGCAATTCGCAGGCCGTGAGAATCCCGGCCGAGCTGTCCTATGAGCGCACGGACATGGTGCTGTGCATCGAGCGCGTGGGGGACGAGTTGCGGATTCGACCGGCTCGGCAGTCTCTTGCGGGCCTCATGGAGCGTTTCGCCCGGTTCGCACCGGATTTCATGGCCAATGGCCGGGGCGGGCATGGGCAACGCGACCGGGATGCGCTCTGATGCCGCGCTACATGCTCGACACCAATATGTGCATTTACCTGATGAAGCATCAGCCCGAGGAAGTCTCTCGCCGCTTCGCCCAGTGCTACGTTGGGGATGTGCTCATGTCTGCCATCACTTTTGCCGAGCTTGAATTCGGGGTTTCGGTTTGCCCTGATCCTGACCGGGAGCGCCGAAATCTCGATGCGCTCATCGAACTGATAGAAGTCGAGCCATTCGATACCGCAGCCGCTCGCTCCTACGGCCCGGTTCGCAGCGCAACGAGGCAGACGAAGTCAGACCACCTGGACAAACTCATCGCCGCCCACGCGATTGCGCTGGGAGCGACCTTGGTCACGAACAATGAGCGCGACTTCGCGCCTTACCCAGGCTTGATCGTCGAAAACTGGCTGAAGCATTGACGCTCGGACGGTTTGGGGCCTTGGCTGGGGGCTTGGCGCACAGATTCTTCCGTTGCGCATCGAGGGCGCCGCTGGCCGACCGCGTGACGATCTGCCGGCGCGGCGCCGAAGCGATCCATTCCAACGAGCTTCAGGGCGGACCGTCGGGGGGACAAAATTTCCCGGGGTTCCGGCGCACAACCCCGGTGATCGGCCTGCGCCTAGCGCTGCTGCGTGACAAACAGTTCCACCGCTTGCTGCATCAGCGCCAGCACGGGTGATTCCAGCATCGGCAATGTGGCCGTGATGCCCAACAGGCCCACCGTGAGCGTGACCGGAAAGCCCACGGCGTAGATGTTCATCTGGGGCGCAACCCGCGAGATGATGCCCAGCGTCAGATTGACGAACAGCAGCAGCGCGATCATCGGCAAGGCGATCCACAGGGCGCTGGAAAATATGGCCGACCCCAGCGTGTGCAGCCGCATCTGCCCGAGCGCTTGCAGGAAATTGCCGTCGACCGGAAAGCGGTCAAAGCTCTCGACCACCGCCATCAGCACCAGCAAATGGCCGTTGCCGACGATGAACAGCAGCAGCACCAGGTTGTCGAAAAAGCGGGTCACGGCGCTGATCTGCGCATGGGCTACGGGGTCGAAAAACGACGCGAAGTTCAGCCCCATCTGCAAACCGATGATTTCACCGGCCAACTCCACGGCGGTAAATACCAGGCGCAGCGCAAAGCCGATGGCCAGCCCCACGGCGACCTGCTGCGCCACCGCGCCCAATGCCTCGCGGCCATTGACGCTGATGACGGGCTGATCGGTCAGCACCCCCTGGGCGCACAGCGCCACCAGGAAGGCCAGGCCGATCTTGGCGCGCAGCGGCAGTTGCCGCGCCGAGAACACCGGCGCCACCGAGAACAGGGCCAGCACCCGCAGGAAGGGCCACAGCACAGGCGACAGCCAGGCCATGATCTGGGCTTCAGAGAAGGTCATCGTGCTGTTTTCCGGTCTCCGGCGGCCCGCGCTGTGCGCACCGTGCGCGCAGTGCCATTGGCGCCTGCGGCAGGTCAGCCGATCATCGAAGGGATGGATTCGATGGTCCGGCGGATGAAATCGACCAGCAGGCCGAGCATCCAGGGGCCGGCCAGCGCAAGCACCGCCATCGCGGCGATCAGTTTCGGAACGAAGGCCAGGGTGGCTTCATGGATCTGCGTGACGGCCTGAAAGATGCTGACGATCAACCCGACGGCCAGCACCGCCGCCAGCACCGGCATGGAGATCATCAGCAGCAAGCTCAGGGCGTCGCGCCCGATGGTCAGCACCATTTGCGCTGTCATCGCATCTCCCTTCAGATCACGAAACTGGCCGCCAGCGAGCCGAGCAGCAAATTCCAGCCATCGGCGAGCACGAACAGCATCAGTTTGAACGGCAGCGCCACCAAGACCGGCGACAGCATCATCATGCCCAGGGACATCAGGATGCTGGAGACCAGCATGTCGATCACCAGGAACGGGATGAAGATCATGAAGCCGATCTGAAACGCCGACTTGAGCTCGCTGGTCACGAAAGCCGGCACCAGCACGCGCAGCGGCGCCGTTTGCGCGCTCACCTGCGGGTCGAGCCGGGCCAGCCGGGCAAACAGGCCGAAGTCCGATTGCCGGGTCTGCTTGAGCATGAAGCTGCGCATCGGCGCTTCGGCCTTGTCCAATGCCTGTTCGAAGCTGATGCTGTCGTTGGTGTAGGGCAGGTACGCTTCCTGGTACACGCGCTCGAACGTGGGGCCCATCACGAAGAAAGTCAGCAACAGCGACAGGCCGATGATGATCTGGTTCGGCGGCACGGACTGCGTGCCCAGCGCCTGGCGCAGCAGCGACAGCACGATCACGATGCGCGTAAAGCCGGTCATCATCAGCAGCACCGCCGGCAGGAACGACAGCGCGGTGAAGAACAGCAGGGTCTGTATCGGCACCGAGTAGCTGCTGCCCGCCGGGCCATTGCCAACGATCAACGGCAAAGCGCCCGCCGTTTGCGCCCACACCGGGGCCGGCATGACAGCGGCCCCGGCCAGCGCGGCGAGCAGCCATGAGCGCCGCCCGGCCGCCCGAAGGCGCTCATACCGTAGCCGAAGGCGCAGGTACCCCAGTGCACGCCGCCCGGCCGCCCGAAGGCGCTCATACCGCAGCCGAAGGCGCAGGTGTTCCAGTGAGCTTCTGGAAAACCGCGCCCGGCCCGGTGCCGGAACCGCCGATGCTTCAGTCGTTGGCATTTTCATTGGCCTTTCCCTGCGGCGGCACGGGCAGCACATGCAGGCAACTGACCTGCCGGGCCGTCACACCGAGCACCAACCATATGCGCGCATGCTCGGGCCCGACCTCCACCGTCACCACGCGCTGCTGCGGCCCGACCGCCACCGCAGACAGCACACGCGCGGCAGCGCCGGAAGCCGGGCCGCCAGCGCCATGGCGCTGGCGCCGAACGAGCCAGGCCAGCCAGGCCATCGCGCCGACAAACAGCAGCACCGCGACCGAGGGGAGCAGGTTCGAGGTCATGCCGCCGCTAGTGTCGCGTCATCGGTCAGATGTCGCAGGCTGCGCGCAGCCATCGGAGCGCAGCGCAAGGCGCATCGCGCGGCCCATACCGAGCGCGAGCGTATTGGCAAGCGCTGCATCGCCGCGCTGCGCTTCGATGGCCAGCGCAGACCGACCGATGGTCGGTGACGCGACACTAGTGTCGCGTCACCGATCAGATGTCGTAGGCTGCGCTGGCCACCGGAGCGCAGCGCAAGGCGCATCGCGCAGCCAATACCGAGCGTATTGGCAAGCGCTGCAACGCCGCGATGCGCTTCGATGGCCAGCGCAGACCGACAGATGGTCGGTGACGCGACACTAGCCACGGCTGACGCGCCGCAGGCGCTCGGAGGGCGTCACCACATCGGTCAGGCGGATGCCGAACTTGTCGTTGACCACCACCACCTCGCCTTGGGCGATCAGATAGCCGTTGACCAGCACGTCCATAGGCTCGCCGGCCAGTGCATCGAGCTCCACCACCGAGCCTTGCGCCAGTTGCAGTATGTATTTGATCGGCACCTTGGTGCGCCCGAGCTCCACCGACAGTTGCACCGGGATGTCCAGCACCCGGTTGATGTCGTTGATGACCTGCTCGCCGCCGTTGACAGCGCTGGCGCCACTGGCGGCGCCGGCAAGAGGGGGACGCACCGGCTCGCCGCTCAAGGGCCCCCCCTGCTGCCCCTCGGCGGGCGGCTCGTCGCTGCGTTTTTGCTCTTTCAGCGCCTCGGCCCAGCCATTGAACGGGTCGTCCGCCGCGTTGTCTGCGGGGGCGCCCTGGCCAGCGCCGGACGGGCCATCTTCAGTTGACATCTTTTTCTCCCAACCAGCTTGGGTCTGCATTGCGCAGGCATTTCTCGATGCGGATGGCGTATCTGCAATTGTGGGTTCCGTATTGGCATTCAAAAATCGGCACCCCGCCGATCGCCGCCCGAATGCGCGGCTGGCGCTCGAGTTCGATGAAGTCGCCGGGCTTGAGCGCCAGCAACTGCTCGACCGTGGCATCGGCACGGGCCAGTTCCGCCACCAGGACCACTTCTGCGGCCTGAATCTCGCGCGTCAGCACGCGCACCCAGCGGCGGTCGACCTCGATCGAGTCGCCTTGCGTCGCCGAGTACAGCACGTCGCGGATCGGCTCCAGCGTCGCATAAGGCATGCACATATGGATGGCGCCCGGCAGGTCGCCGATCTCCAGTTGGAACGCCGTGGAGACCACGATTTCGCTGGGGGTGGCGATGTTCGCGAACTGTGGCTGCATCTCCGAGCGCTGGTATTCGAGCTCGAGCGGATAAATGCCCTGCCAGGCTTTTTTGTATTCGGCGCAGATCACGTCGACCAGCCGGTTGATGACCCGCTGCTCGGTCGGCGAAAAATCCCGCCCCTCGATCCGGGTCTGGAACTTGCCGGCGCCGCCGAACAAGGTGTCGATGATGCCGAACACCAGCGAAGGCTCGCAAACGACCAGGCCGCTGCCGCGCAACGGACGGATGGCCACGATGTTGAAGTTGGTCGGCACCACCAGCTCGCGCAAAAAGGCGCTGTAGCGCTGCACCGACACCATGCCGACGGAGATTTCAGGGCTGCGCCGGATGAAGTTGAAAAGCCCGATGCGCAGGTTGCGCGCGAACCGCTCATTGACGATTTCCATCGTCGGCATCCGGCCACGGACGATGCGCTCCTGGCTGGAGAGGTCGTAGTTGCGCACGCTGCCGGACTCGACCACATCCTGGACCGACTTCTGGCTCTCGCCGGTGACCCCTTCGAGCAGCGCATCGACCTCTTCTTGCGACAGAAATGATTCACTCATCGCACATCCTCGGGGCCCGGGTCACTGGATGATGAAGCTGGAAAAAAGCACGCGGCGCACCGGGTTGCGCTCCATGCCTGCGCTGCTGGCGCGGCCTGGCGCGGCCTCCTGCTGCGACTGCTGCGACGGCAGCCCGGCCGCCGCGCGTTCGCGCTGCGCAAGCACCGGGTAGCCCAACGGGCGCGACACTTCGCGCAAGATGTCGGCGGCCAGTTTTTCCTTGCCATTGCGCTGCAGCAGTTCGGCCGAACTGCGCTGGGACGCCAGCATCAGGATGGCGTTGCGTAGGACCGGCAGGTGCTGCCTGATCCGATCCTCCGCCCGGGCATCTTCGAGTTCCAGCGTGATGCCGATCTGGGCAAACCGGTCCCCGCCGGGGTCGGCCAGATTGACCACCATGTTTTCCAGCGGCAAGAAGATGGAGGCAGCGGGCGCGCTCCTGCGCGGGCATATGCCGCCTTCTTCGTCGTCGGCATGCATACAACGGTTGACGAACCATGCGACAGCGCCACAGGTCACCAGCACCAGCGCCACCGTGCCGATGATGATGCCGATGAACAGCTTTTTCTTGCCTGCCGCAGGGGGTTTGACGGGCACGGTGGGGTTCCTTGCGCTAGGGCCTGATGAGCGATTATTGAACCAGCGCACAGGCCGTGGTCACCAGAATAAAACCCGAACCATGCCATTGACCAATTGGTTGCCACTGGTTGCCAAGCCACTGGCTGCCAATTCAGACAAAGATGTCCACCGCATGGTCCGTGGCCCCGCCGCCACGCGCCAGGGGCGCCGTGCCGACCGGCGCCAGAGCCAGCACCTGCGCCTGGCGCGCGCCGGCACGCTGGCGCTCCGGCGCGCCCGCACCCTGGCCGGCGGCACCCTCGCCTGCCGTCATGCCGACCGACATGCCCGACAGCACCAGCCCTTCGCTGCGCAGCAGATCGCTCAGTTGCGCCTGGCCCTGGTCGAGTAGTTCGCGGGTGTGCGGCTGGTCGCTGCCAAAGGAGACATGGGCCTGGTTGCCGGACAAGGACACGCGCACCTCGACGGCCTGGCCCTCGCGCTGGAGCGTCAACTGCGCGCTCTGGATTTTCGGCTGGACCCAGTAAGCCACCTGATGGGCCATCAGGTCTTGGGCGCCGATCCCGCCGGGATTGGCGCCGGGGCTTGCGCCAGCCACCGGCGCCGGGGCGCCATCGCCCGGCGTCCGCAGGAACGCCCCCTCGGGCCACGCGCCGCCGGCGTTGGCCGGGGCTGCGTCGGCACGCGCGGCAACGACAGGCCCCGGGCCAGGCGCCGAGGCCGGCATGGCCGGCGCCGCTTCGGCCAGCCGGGCCGCCGGCGCGGCCCCTGTGGCCAGCGCTGCGGCGCCATGCCCGGCCGTGGCGCCTGCGGACTGCGGCTGCTGTGCCAGGCCCGCGCCCGCTGCGGGCGCCAGGGCCGCGCCCGCGCCCTGGGCCGCCGTCAGACGCTGCAGGGCATCCCCGGCGCTCCACGGGGCGGATGGGCCTGATGGGGTCGATGGGGCCGATGGGTCTGACTGGCCTGGCGCGCCTGCGACCGCATCGAACGCGCCGATGCCGGCGGCGCGCCGGATCTGCGCGTTTTGCAGGCGCGCCAAGACATGGCCCCATCCGGCCCCCAGGCCCGGGGGCGGCGCGTCTTTCAGATCGGCCCCGCCATCGAGCCTGGCGGTCTCGGCCACCAGGCCCTGGGGACGCCCGCCTTGCGTCAATGCCGTCACGGCCGTCAATGCCGCCAGCGCGGTCAGCGCAGCCCATGCCGTCAGCCCGTCATCCGCGCCGGGCGGCCCGTCCGACCCGTCCGGCATGTCCGCTGCGCCGGCAGCGCCGCCATGCCGGGCCGCCAGCGTCAACGCATGGCCCCCGCCGTCGGCCGCGTCGGACGCTGCCAGGCCCGACGGGCTGCCGTCCGCGCCGGCCCCCGGCTCTGGCGCCTTGCCATCCGCCACGGCAGCCAGCGCCGCCAGCCATGCCGCAAAGCCCGTTGCCGGCGTGCCGTCGTCGGCATCGGCCACCACCGGCGCCGGGGCGCGCGTCGGCTGTGCTGCCGGCGTGCCCCGGGCAGAGGAAATCTTTGCCTGTTCCATGGTCAATGCTCCTGCTCCTGAAAACCCCGGCGGGCGTCGCGATAGCGCAGCGCGCTCCATTCATCGGTCTGTTGCTGGTCTCTGCGCCGCTGCTGCTGCGCCATGGCATCGCTGCGCCGTTGCATCAGTTGGCGCAGGCTGGCCAGGCGCAGTTGCGCGGCCCGCAACGCGCCCCGGGCGCTTGCCACATGCTCGCTCTGGGCACTGAGCAGGCCGGCCTGGATGCGGGCTGCCTCATCCAGGCGTTCGATGAACCGGTCATGGTGGTACAGCACCTCGGGTTGCAGCCTGGCGCCGGCCTGCATGCCCCAGCGGGACTCGGTGTCGCGGGCGTAGTCTTGCAGTTGTCCGAGCCGGGCGCGCGCTGCCCGCTGCGCCGCCAGCAGGGCCTGCAAGACCTTGCTGGCTGCATCGCGCTGGCGCGTTGCCAGTTCCAGCGCGACCGCCAGGGTGTCAGACATCGCCGGGCCTGCAAGAGTCCAGCGCTGCCGCCAGTGCGGCCACGCTCTGCTCCAGCGTGGCGGCCTGGTGCAGGTCTTGTTGCAGAAATTGCGCCATCTGCGGCTGCAAGCGGATGGCTTCGTCCAGCGCCGGGTCCGAGCCGCTGGCGTATGCGCCGACCTGCAACAGATCGCGCCCCTTCTGGTAGCGCGAGTACAGCGCGCGAAAACGCCGGGCCAGTTCCAAATGCCGATCCGGCACCAGGCGGTGCATCACGCGCGAGCTCGACTGCTCGATATCGATGGCCGGGAAATGCCCGGCCTCGGCCAGCGCCCGCGACAGCACGATATGCCCGTCGAGAATGGCCCGCGCCGCATCGGCCACCGGGTCATGCGGGTCGTCCCCTTCGGTCAGCACGGTATGGAAGGCGGTGATCGAACCTTGCCCCTGCAGGCCGTTGCCGCTGCGCTCGACCAGTTGCGGCAGCCGGGCAAAGCACGATGGCGGATAGCCCTTGGTCGCCGGCGGCTCGCCAATGGCCAGCGCAATTTCGCGCTGGGCCATCGCGTAGCGGGTCAGCGAGTCCAGCAGCAGCAGCACATGCCGGCCCTGGTCCCGAAAATGCTCGGCCACCGCCGTGGCATACGAGGCCCCCTGCATGCGCAACAGCGGCGGCGCATCGGCGGGCGCGGCCACCACCACCGAGCGCGCGCGGCCGTCTGCGCCCAGAATGTCTTCGACGAATTCCTTGACCTCGCGGCCGCGCTCGCCAATCAGCCCGACCACGATCACGTCGGCGCCCGTGTAGCGGGCCATCATGCCCAGCAGCACGCTCTTGCCCACCCCCGAGCCAGCCAGCAACCCCAGGCGCTGCCCGCGCCCGACCGTGAGCAAGGCGTTGATCGCGCGCACGCCCGTGTCCAGCGGCTGGCGCACCGGATCGCGCTCCATCGCGTTGATCCGGTCGCGCGCCATCGGCGCCAAGACCGTGTCCTGCACCGGCCCGCGATGGTCCAGCGGCAGGCCCTGGGCATCGACCACGCGCCCGAGCAGGCCATTGCCCATGGGCAGCCGGAGCACGCCGGTGCGCCGTATCGGCCGGGGCGGTTCGCCCCAGACGGGTCCGGGCATATCCGGCGCGCAAGGCAGCACGCGGGCGCCGCTGCACAGCCCGTGGGTATCGCCCGCCGGCATCAAGAATGTGCGCTCGCCGGAAAAGCCCACCACCTCGGCCAAAACCGGCGCCTGCCCGGGCATGCCGACCAGGCATTGCGCGCCCACCGGCACGCGCAGGCCCACCGCTTCCAGCACCAGGCCCGTCAGCCGCGTGAGCGTGCCGCTGCTCTCCAGCGGCACGCCCTCGGCCATGCGCGCGCGCGCTTCGGCCATGAAGCGCGTCCAGGCGCCGGGCCGTTCAACGCTCATCGCCATCACCTGCCGCGCCTTCCTGCCACGGCGACTGCAAACCCAGCGCCGCGATGGCCCGCTGCCAGCGCTTGTCGATGCGGCCATCGACCATGGCGCCGGCGGCCTCCACCAGGCAGCCGCCGGCAGGCACGGCGGCGTCGGCGCGCCAGTGCACGCCCGGGGCATCGCCGGCCTCCCGCAAGGGCTGCGCCAGCGCCTGGAGGTCGGCCGGGTTCAGGCGCACGGTGGCGGGCCGGCCCTCGGTCACCAGCATGGCCAGCGCCTGCCGCACCACGGGCAGCAAGGAGCGGGGGTTGACCGATAGCTCCTGGCGCAGCACCTGGCGCGCGATGTCGCAGGCCAGCTCCAGCAGTTGCTGCGCCATCTGCTGCTGCAGCGCCGACAGGCTCGCATCCAGCGTTTGCAGCAGCGCTTGCAAACGGGTCGCCGCCGCGCGCCCCTGCCCGGCAAGGTATTCATCCATGCGGCGCTGCCATGCCGCCGCAGTCTGCTCCTGGCCCTGGGCAAAGCCCTCGGCATGGGCCTCGGCGCGGGCCTGCTCGATCAGCGCCTGCTGCGCAGCGGTGTCGATCCCGACCGGGATTTGCGCCACCGGCTCGGGTGCAGGCGCGGGCGCGATCAGGTCGGAGCCATCGACCGCGCCAAACTTCCACGGCGTGACAGCGCCCAGCGCCTCGCGGGGAATGAAGCGCAGGCCAGGATGCGGGCTAGACGAAGGTGTCATCACCACTGCCTCCGATCACGATTTGACCTTCTTCGGACAGGCGCCGCACGGTCTTGAGGATTTCCTTTTGCTGGGTCTCGACCTCCGACAGCCGGATCGGGCCAAGGGATTCCAGGTCTTCGCGCAACGCCTCGGCGGCGCGGTTGCCCATGTTCGAGAGGAACTTCTCGCGCAGTTCCGGCGCCGCGCCCTTGAGGGCCACGATCAAGGACTCGGAGGGCACCTCCGTGAGCGCAATCTGTATCGCCCTGTCGTCGAGCTTGAGCAGGTCCTCGAAGACGAACATCTTGTCCATGATCTTTTGCGCCAGGTCCGGGTCGTGGCTGCGGATGGACTCCAGCACCATGGTGTCCATGTTGCCGCCCAGCAGGTTGATGATTTCGGCGGCCGCCTTGATCCCGCCGAGCGAGCTCTTGCGCACCTTGTCGCCGCCGGCCAGCATCTTGAACAGCACCTCGTTGAGATCCTTGAGGGCCGTGGGCTGAATCCCCTCCAGCGTCGCCACGCGCAGCATGACCTCGCTGCGCTGGCGCTCGCCCAGGTGCGTCAGGATGCCCGAGGCATGGTCGCTGTCCAGATGCACCAGGATCGCCGCCACGATCTGCGGGTGCTCATTGCGCAGCAACTCGGCCACCGACAGCGGGTCCATCCACTTGAGGCTCTCGATGCCGGACACATCCCCGCCTTGCAGGATGCGATCGATCAGCATCCCGGCCTTGTCGTCGCCGAGCGCGCGCCTGAGCACGGAGCGAACGTAGTTGCCGGTATCGGTCACCAACAGGCTTTGCGCCGCCGCCGCGCTGGCGAAGCGGTTGATCACTTCGTCGACCTTCTCGCGCGAGACCGAGCGCATGCGGGCGATGGTTTCGCCGAGCTTTTGCACCTCCTTGGGCGAGAAATGCTTGAACACCTCGGCCGCATCCTCCTCGCCCAGCGACATCAGCAAGATGGCGGCATCGTGCAGACCTTGGTCGTCCATGGGCGTGTCCGTGCAAGCGCTGCTCTGGGCCGGGGGTCAGGCTGGCTCGCCGCTGAGCCAGGTCTTCAGGATATTGGCCACGGCCGCCGGATTCTCCCGGGCCAGCGCGCGCGCCTCTTGCAGACGCAGCTGCTCGGGGGTCGGCAGCAGTGGCTCATTCCTGATGACCGGTGCCGGCAACGCCGGGCGCTCCGGGGTCTCGGCCTCCAGCGCATCGAGTTGGCGCCCCGCCACGGCGCGGGGGGGCCTGAGCACCGGCCACACCAGACCCCGCAGCACCAGCGCAGCGAACAGCAGCGCACCCACGGGCCAGGCCAGGGTCTTGGCCAGATCGATCAGCGCGGGCCGCTGCCACCAGACCAGTTCCTCGGGCGGCGTCACCGTCAGTTGGAACGGGGTGTTCATCAGGTTCACCGAATCGCCGCGCGCGCTGTCGAAGCCAATGCTTTCGCGCACCAGCGCCGTCATCTGCCCGATCTGCTCGGGCGTCAGCGCGCGGCTCACGGCCCGGCCCTTGTCCAGCACCGACTGGTAGTTGACCACCACCGCAGCGCTGAGCCGCTTGACGGTCCCGGTGCTGCCGCGCACCACGCGCACCGTCCGGTCGAGCTCGTAGTTGGTGGTCGATTCACGCTTGTTGGTCTGCTCGTCCGGGCCTTGCTGGCCGCCTGCGTTGGGCGCCGGGTTGGGGCCATTGATGGGGGCCGTGGACGGCACCGGCGGCTGATTGCTCACCGCGCCCGGAATGCCGGTGGGCAGCTTGTTGGCGCCGCTCCTGCTTTCCAGCAGTTGCTGGCTGCGCACCGCGCCCGATTCCGGCTGCTGGTTCGGGCGAAACTGCTCGGAGCTCGACTCGGTCTGCGTGAAATCGACATCGGCCGTCACCTGCGCCTTGACGTTGTCGCGGCCGACCACCGGCTCCAGAATGTCCAGGATGCGGCGGGTGTACTGCTGCTCGATGCGCTGCACATGCAGCAGTTGCTGCGCATTCACCTCGGCGTCCGCTGCGCCGTCGGGCGAACGCGAGAGCAGCCTGCCGGTGTCGTCGAGCACGCTGACCGCCGAGGGCGCCATCTCGGGCACGCTGGCCGCCACCAGATGCACGATGCCGGCCAACTGGGCGCGCTCCAGAAAGCGGCCCGGATACAGACTCACCAGCACCGAGGCCGAAGGCTTTTGCTGCTCGCGGAAAAACCCGTTCTGCTCGGGCAGCGCCAGATGCACGCGCGCGCTTTGCACCGGCGACAGCGCCTGTATCGAGCGCGTCAGCTCACCCTCGAGGCCGCGCCGAAAGTTCAGCCGCTCCTGAAACTGCGTCACCCCGAATTTGCTCGACTCCATCAGCTCGAAACCGAGCACCGACCCCTTGGGCAGACCCTGGCTTGCCAGGCGCAGCCGCACCTCGTGCACCCGATCGGCAGGGACCAAAATGGCGCCGCCGCCCTCGGCCAGCCGGTAGGGCACATTCATTTGCGACAGTTGGGCCACGATGGTGCCGCCATCCTTGTCGCTCAGGTTGCCAAACAGCACCCGATAGTCCGGCTGGTGCCCCAGAACCAGGGCCGCGACAGCCGCCAGCACCAGCAGCGCCACGCCCGCACCCAGCCGCATGCGCTGCGCCCGGTTCAGCGCCGACAGGCGCTGCCACCACAGCGGCCCGGTCGGCGGCAGCGGGAGCGGATCGGGGGGAAGCTCTGCAACAGCCGACATCGTGCTTTCCAATGCAACAGTCCCGGCAGCAGACCGGGCGTGGAGGCCATTGTTTGGCTACGCCGCCGCCCTGCTCGCCGGATAAAGCGCCCGTATGGCCATCAATTCCCGACACCCGGCGCCGTGGCGCGCGCCAGGATATGCCGTCATATCGCCATTGATATCGCCACTGCCCACGGGGATACCGCCATGGACCTTCGCCCCCCGAGCCTTGCCACCCCGCTGACGAGCGCCGGCCTGGCGCGCCGCGCCGCCGCGCCACAAGATGCAAGCCAGGCCGTGGGCCAGGAAGCGGGATTTCCCGGCGCCTTCAAAACCGCACTGCAATCGGTCAGCGCGGCGCAAAGCCGCTCGGCCGATCTGCAAAAACAAGTGCAGTTGGAAGACCCCACCGTCAGTCTGGAAGAAACCATGGTCGCCATCCAGAAAGCCCAGATCGGCTTTCAGGCCGCCTTGAATGTGCGCAACCGGATGGTGCAGGCCTACACCGACATCATGAACATGCAGGTCTGACGATGTGGTTGGCGGCCCGGCGTGCGCCTGAATCCGGGTGCCAGCCGCCCGTCGCTTTCAGTGCAGCGTCGGCAACCGGTCGGCCAGCAACTGCTCGCACCGGGCCAGCCAAGGCTCGGCCAGGCAACGGATCCGGGCGTCGTTGCGCAAGATGCGCTGCATGATGCGCGACTTCTCCCGGCGCTGCTCGGGCCGCAATGGCTGCAGTTGCGCTTGAAAGCGCAACTGCCCGATCAGCACGGCGCAGGCACTTTCGTAGCGCAGCACCGCATCCCAATCCTCGCGCCTGGCCGCATCGAGCATGCCGGCGCTGCTGTCTTCGATCGCCTTGTAATAGTCCATCAACTGCGACATGGCTCAAACTCCTGCCAACATGGATTGGGCTGCGGCCGGGGCGTCGGCGCGCGTGTTCCTGATGCCATCCCAGCCCTGGGCCACCGGCCTGATCAGCAGCATGACCTCCTGCAGCATCGCGTCGTCATTGCGGGCATTGGCCAGCGTCAGGCGGCGCACGCAGTAGTCGTACAGCGCCCCCAGGTTGTTGGCCAGTTCGCCGCCGCCGGCCCGGTCCAGCGAAATGCCCAGGCCCTCTTGCAAAATCCGGATCGCCTTGGCAATGCCATTGACCTTGCCCAGCACATCGCCGCGCGCCAAGGCGCCGCGCGCCGTGGCAATCGAATGCAAGACCCCGCCATACAGCAGACTGACCAGTTGGTGCTGGTCCAGCGCGTACATGCTGGTCTCCACATCGATGCGCTGATAAGCGTTGGCGGCACGGGGGCTGTAGGCGCTGAACATGCTGGCGATCCTTGCGATGGTTGCCTCAGGTTATCGGCCCGCGCCGGACAAACTTGAAGCCCCTGATTGCAGCCCTCGACGGGGTCTGTTCCGCCGAAAGTGATTTTCTTGATGATGAGCATCGATTTCCCTTACGTTGATTTCCGAAGACCGGCGGCCAACAGAGAATCCGAAGAACCCCAGACAAGAAGGGTTAGAAGGGTTGCAGGCCAGCCGTGGCGCATTGGAAAACGAGGTCTTCTCGACGAGCTTCGAAACGCTGATCCGATGGCTTGGCGCCCGCATTGCGTTGCGCTGAATGCGCTGCGGGTCGTTACGCCGCACCCACCACCCGGAGGTTCCCATGCACCACTTGCATCGTCATCGCTCGCGCCGTCATTTCTTGCGCGCCTGCGCCGCCACTGCGGCCATCGCCCATCCCGTCATCGGCATGGCCCAGGGGCTGGCCGCGCAAACCACCATCCACTATGGCGGCTCGGCCTGGCTGGGCCACTATCCGGCTTATCTGGCGCTGAAAAGCGGCGCGCTCCCGGCGGCGTCGATCGATCTGCGATGGCAATCCTTCGGCACCTCCTCGGCGCGCATGAGCGCCGTCCTGTCCGGCGGGATCGACATCGCCTGCACCGGCATCGTCTCGGCACTGGCGCTGATGGCGCGCGGTTCCAGGCACTTTGCCATCATCGCCGTGCCGGAGGACTTCGGCCGCGTCGAGGGCTTGTTTGTCCGCTCCGATGTCAGCGCCATCGCGCACCTGAGGGGCAAGAAAATCGGCGTGACCTTCGCCTCCAGCGCGCACCTGCTGGTGCTCGACCTGCTGGCTGGCGCGGGCCTGGGGCCTGCCGAGGTGGCGGTGCTGAATGTGCCGGCCCCGGAGTTGCCTGCGGCGATGGCGGCCGGCCAGATCGATGCGGCGGCGGCATGGACGCCGCAATTTCACCGGATTCGCGCGCTGCCGGGCGTCAAGCTGCTCGCCGATGACACGGCGTTCTCGCTGTTCAAGAGCCACAAGGTCACCCCGGGCCCGGATGTTCTGGTGGTGCGCCAGGCGTTTGCCGACAAGAACCCGCTGGCCGTGCGCGGCTTTCTCAAGGGCTATTTCAGTGCCATCGCGATGCTGCGCGACCGCCCGCAGGAAGCCGCCCGGCAGTTGCTCGCGCTGACCGGCCTGTCGCTGGCAGACCAGGTGGAGGCCATCTTGGGGGCGCAGTGGTACGGCAGCGAACAGCAGCGGAACCTGCTCAAGGTGCCAGGCACCTATGTCGATGGACTGCAGGGTTTGGCCGACATGCTGGTGGCGCACAAACAGATCGACAAGGCCCCGGTCGTTGGCCAATGGATCGACGCCTCGCACTTGGCATGAACCCCGATCCAACACCCCGGCATGCGCTGCTGGCCACGGCCTGCGTCGCCGTGCTGGCTTTCCTGGCGCTGTGGGAGGGCACATGCCGCAGCGGCCTGGTCGATCCGGTCTTTTTGCCGCCGCCGAGCGCCGTATGGGCGCGCGGCCTGGCCATGGCAAGCGATGGCGCGTTGCCCGGGCATGTGCTTGCCTCGGCCCGGCGCGTGATGACCGGATTCCTGACCGCCACGGTGGTCGCGATTCCGCTGGGCCTCTTTCTGGGCATGTCGCGCTATGCGCGCGCAGCCTTCGATCCCATTCTTTCCTTGCTCCGGCCCCTGCCTTCGATGAGCTGGATCCCGCTGTCGCTGCTGTGGTTCGGCATCACCGAAACGCAAAAGTACAGCATCGTCTTCATGGGCTGCTTTGCGCCGGCATTGGTCTACGTCATCGAAGCCACGCGCAATGTCGACCCTGTGCTCATTCGCGCAGCACAAAACCTGGGCGCCAGCCGCTGGCAGGTGATGCGCGAAGTGGTTCTGCCGGGCAGCCTGCCGCAGATTCTGAGCGGGCTGAAGATCATTTTGGGCCTGGCCTGGACCTGCGTCATCTCCGCAGAACTGGTCGCGGCGCGCGAAGGGCTTGGCTTTCTGATCATGAACGGCAAAGAGTTCTTTCAGACCGAGGTCGTGGTCCTGGGCATGCTCATGATCAGCCTGACCGTGCTGCTCACCGATGTGGTGTTTCGCGCCATCGGGCGCAAGCTGCTGAGGTGGCAGCCATGAACGCAATGATCGCGCTCGAAGCGGTCGCCAAGCGCTATGGCCCGTTCCAGGCCCTCGATCGCATCGACATGCAGGTTGCGCCGGGCGAATTCGTGGTGCTGCTGGGCGCATCGGGCTGTGGCAAATCCACCTTGCTCAACCTCATCGCGGGTTTCGATGCGCCTTCGTCCGGCCGCGTGCTCGTCAATGGCCGGCAAGTCCAGGGCGTCACCGCGCATTGCGGCATGGTCTTTCAGCAATACGCGCTGTTTCCGTGGCTGAGCGTGCTGGACAACGTCTCCTTCGGGCTGAAGATGAAGGGCGTCGCGCGCGCCGAGCGGCGCCAGACGGCGCAGCACTTCATCGCAATGGTCGGGCTGGAGGGCTTTGAGCACCACTATCCGAAGGCGCTGTCCGGCGGCATGCGCCAGCGGGTCTCGATCGCGCGCGTGCTGGCCAACGACCCCGACGTGATCTTGCTCGACGAGCCGTTCGCTGCGCTGGATGCGATGACGCGCCAAGTGCTGCAACAAGAGCTGCTGCAAATCTACGCCCACAGCGGCAAGACCATCGTCTTCATCACGCATTCGATCGATGAGGCCCTGTTGCTGTCCACCAGAATGCTGATCATGAGCGCCCGCCCCGGCCGCGTGGCTTGCGACATCCGCAACGACCTGCCACAGCCGCGCACGGCGGACATTCAGCTCTCGGCGCGCTACAACGCGCTGAAGTCGCAGATCTGGAACCAGGTGCAGGCCGAAGTCATGCGCAGCCTGGAGAGCCGGGCCGCCTGAGCGCCGGTGCCGCAATGAACGACCAACCCGACAAAATCAGGCGCAGCCACCCCGGCTATCGGGCCGGCTCAGGGTGGAACCTGATGCTGGCACCACGCTTGGCACATACCACCGCCCCGAGCGCGCGGGATTTCGACGCGATCGTGATCGGCGCCGGCTTCACCGGCCTGGCGGCGGCCCGCAGGATCGCACAACTGCAACCCCAGGCCAGCGTGCTGGTGGTCGACGCGACAACCATCGGCGACGGCGCATCGGGCCGCAATTCCGGCTTTCTGATCAGCTTGCCGCACAACACCGGCATGGCAGGCCACGGCAGCCCCGCCGCAGTGGCGCGCAAGCAGATCCGGCTGTATGACATGGGCTTGCAGTGGCTGCACGGCATCGTCACGCAACAGGCCATTGAATGCGGCTGGAGCCCGGCCGGAAAATTCCATGCGGCGGCCACCAAGGATGGCGAGCGCAGCCTGCGCGCCACGCTGGCACAGTATCGGCAGTGGGGCGTCGGCTACCGCGAACTGGATGCCGACGCATTGCACGACGCCTTCGGAACGGCTTACTACCGCTACGGTTACCACTCGGCCCACAGCGTGTTCGTGCAACCGGCCGCATTGAGCCGCGGGCTGGCGGACAGCCTTCCGGCCAACGTGCACCTCTGGGAAGGCGAGCCGGTGACGGGACTTCGAGGGTCAGGCCCCTTTCAAGTGCAAACCGCCAGCACCACGCTGCGGGCGGGCCGCGTCATCGTGGCCAACAACGGCTTTGCCACCCGGCTGGGCTTGGCGCGCGACCGCATCTTCACGATCTACACCTACGCGGCGCTGACGCCGGTGCTTGCCGAGCGCGAGCGCGCCAAGCAAGGCCCGGACAGCGAGTGGGGGCTGATCCCCGCCAACCGGCTCGGGACCACGCTGCGCAAGACCCGGGACGGGCGACTGATGGTCCGCAGCGCATATTCCTACCAGGCAGAACTACCCCTGGCCAGAGTGCGGGACATGCTGCAAGACTGCTACCGGCGCCGCTATCCGGGCATGGCCGCGCATGCGTTCGAGTATGTTTGGGGCGGGGCCACCGCATTGACACGCAACGGCGCCCTTTATTTCGGCGAGGTCAGAAACGGCCTTTACGTCTCGCTCGGCTGCAACGGCGCAGGCGTGCTCAAAGGCACGATGTTCGGCAAACTGCTCGGAGAAATGGCGGCCGGCCACCACTCCCCCGAACTGACCGATGCACTCGGCTTGCAGCGGCCCAATTGGCTGCCTCCTGATCCGATTCGCCGTATCGCCGTGGTTTCGGCGCTGAAGTGGCACAAGCATCGCGCCGGGCTGGAGCGATAGTTTGCTGAAATAC
>Ga0081606_1000338_pt1 | contig 19618 bp, 16 predicted proteins | sample EareggfetidaYelm_FD_71127 | JGI IMG/M metagenome (GOLD analysis project Ga0081606, IMG submission 71127) | Earthworm egg capsule microbial community from the University of Washington, USA - E. fetida Yelm (SPADES assembly) (version 2) | ecosystem: Host-associated > Annelida > Reproductive system... | reverse complement strand
AGTCAGTCCCCCGCAGCCACCAGAAAGTCGCGGCTGATGCCGCTGCCAAGGTCGTTGACGCGGTCCAGAAACTGCGTGAGGAAGGCGTGCAGGCCGGTGGCCAGGATTTCGTCGAGTCGGCCATATTGCAGGTCGGCCAGCAGGCGCCCTGCCCGGCGTCGGGTTTCCGCCGATTGTTCGTTGGCCAGCACGGCCAGGTCGTCGACCACCTCGCGCAGGCAGGCATGCAGCGATCGCGGCATGCCGGGGTGCAGGATCAGCAGGTCGGCCACGCGGCCGGGCGTGATCACGTCGCGGTAGACCTTGCGGTAGACCTCGAACGCCGAGACGCTGCGCAGGATGGCGCTCCAGTGGTAGAAGTCTCTTTCCTGGTTGCGCTCGCTGGCGCGGCCGAAAAAGTCGTTCTTGACCGCGTGGAACTTCACGTCGAGCAGCCGCGCCGTGTTGTCGGCCCGTTCCAGGAAGGTGCCCATGCGCAGGAAATGGAAGGCTTCGTCTTGCAGCATGGTGCCCAGAACCACGCCGCGCGACAGGTGCGAGCGGTGCTTGACCCATTCGAAGAACTGCCCCGGGTCGCGCTCGAAGGCGCCGCCTTCGAGGTGCCGGTGCAGTTCCAGCCAGGTCTGGTTTTGCGTTTCCCATACTTCGGTGGTCAGCGCTCCGCGCACGGCGCGCGCGTTCTCGCGCGCGGCGCGCAGGCACGACAGGATGGCCGAGGGGTTGTTGCCGTCGCGCACCATGAACTCCAGCACCCGCCCGGGCGTGACCTTGCCATGCCTGGCGGTATAGGCCGGAATCAGTTCGCTGATCGACAGCAGCCCCTCCCAGCCCTCCTGCGCCACATCGGCCGACTGCGGCAGCAGCGAGGTTTCGTAGCTCACGTTGAGCATGCGGGCGGTGTTCTCCGCCCGCTCGGTGTAGCGGGACATCCAGAACAGATGGTCGGCGGTGCGGCTCAGCATGGCTCAGTCCCTGCCTGTCCCAACACCCAGGTGTCTTTGGTCCCGCCGCCCTGCGATGAATTGACCACCAGCGAGCCTTCTTGCAGCGCCACCCGTGTCAGGCCGCCGGCGACCATCTGCATTTCGCGCCCGCTGAGCACGAAGGGGCGCAGGTCGATGTGGCGCGGGGCGATGCCGTTGTCGACATAGGTCGGGCAGCTCGACAGGCTGAGCGTCGGTTGCGCGATGTAACCGGCCGGGTTGGCTTGCAGTGCGCGGCGAAAGTCCTCGATCTGCGCGCGCGTGGCGGCCGGGCCGATCAACATGCCGTAGCCGCCGGCGCCGTGCACCTCCTTGAGCACCAACTCGCTCAGGTGCGCTAGCACGTATTGCAGATCGTCCGGCTTTCTGCACATCCAGGTGGGCACGTTCTTGAGGATCGGCTCCTGGCCCAGGTAGAAGCGGATCATCTCGGGCACATAGGGGTAGACCGATTTGTCGTCGGCCACGCCGGTGCCCACGGCGTTGCAGATGCCGACATGGCCGGCACGGTAGGCCCCCATCAGGCCATGGCAACCGAGTGTCGAGTCGCGGCGAAACAGTTGCGGGTCGAGGTAGTCGTCGTCGACCCGGCGGTAGATCACATCCACCCGCTGCAGGCCGCGTGTGGTGCGCATGTAGACGAAGCCGTCCTTGACCACCAGGTCTTGCCCCTCGACCAGTTCCACGCCCATTTGCTGGGCCAGGAAGGCATGCTCGAAGTACGCGCTGTTGTGCATGCCGGGCGTGAGCACCACCACCGTCGGCTCGTCGGCCGTGGCCGGGGCGCTCGCGCGCAGCGCGTCGAGCAGCATGTCGGGGTAATGGGCCACCGGCGCCACCTTGTGCCGGCTGAACAGTTCGGGGAACAGGCGCATCATCATCTTGCGGTTTTCCAGCATGTAGCTCACGCCGCTGGGCACACGCAGGTTGTCTTCGAGCACGTAGTACTCGCCCTGCGCATCGGGCGTGCGCACGATATCGATGCCGGCGATATGCGCGTAGATGTTCTGCGGCACATCGAGGCCCACCATGTCGGGTCGGTACTGGGCGTTGCCGACGATCAGATCGGCGGGCACGATGGCGGCGCGCAGGATGTCCTGGCCGTGGTAGACATCGTGGATGAAGCGGTTCAGCGCCGTGACCCGCTGCACCAGCCCCTGTTGCAGGCGGCTCCACTCGTGGGCCGGGATGATGCGGGGGATCAGGTCGAACGGGATCAAGCGTTCGCTGCCCGCGCCGTCCTCGTCCTTGGCGCCATAGACGGCGAAGGTGATGCCCACGCGCCGGAAAATCATCTCGGCCTCGGCCCGGCGGGCCTGCATCAGATCCGGCGGCTGCTGGTCCAGCCACTGCGCATAGCGCTGGTAATGCTCCCGCACGGCACGACCAGCCAAAGGCAGCATGGCATACATCTCGTCGAACTTCTGCATGAACGGCCTCCTGCGGACAGGCCAGAGGATAGCAAGTTGCGCACCCGGCGCGGGCGCAACCACCGGGCATTGCGCCAACCATTGACCTGCATCATCGACCGTCCCGGCCAGCGCCGCGTGGCGGCAGGCGATGCTGCCAGTACCGCCCGTCGGTGTCGCGCTCGCAGGCCACCCGCCCCGGCTGCGCCGACGACCAGGTGGCGGCGCCGCAGCGCGCGGACTCCAGCACCCGGATGTTGCGCTCGCGGTAGCGCTGCAAGACCTCGGGCGCCGGATGACCGAAGCGGTTGCGGTACCCGGCCTGCACCAGCGCAGTGCGTGGCCGGACGGCCTCCAGAAACGCCGGCGTCGAGGAGGTCTTGCTGCCATGGTGCGGCACCAGCAGCAGATCGGCCCGCAGCGGCGCGCCACGCGCCACCAGCGCCTGCTCCTGCGGCGCCTCGATGTCTCCGGCCAGCAGGGCCACGGGCGGATCGGGCCTCTCAGCACCGCTGGCACCGTTGGCAGCGCTGGCCGCGATGCGCAGCACGCAGCTCGAGGCATTGGACGCTGGCGTCCGGGACGTTGGCGCCCGGGGCGCCGGCCCCGTCTCTCCGGCGTCCCCGGTGCCCCCGGTCTTGCCCACCGGCCCGGCCAGCGGGTGCAGCACCTCGAAGGCCACGCCATCCCACTGCCAGCGCTGGCCCGCCAGGCAGGGCTGCACCGGGCGCAGTCCGTGCAAGGCGGCATGGCTGGCATCGATCGACCCGGTGAGCCGGGCCTGTGGCTGCTGCGCCAGCACCGCCGCTGCGCCGCCGGTGTGGTCGGCATCGGGATGGCTGAGCATCAGCAGATCCAGGCGCTCACCCCAGGCCCGCAGCAACGGCACCAGCACACGCTGGCCGGCATCGCTGTCGCGGCCAAACCGCGGCCCCGCGTCGTAGAGCAGCGTGTGGTTTGCGGTGCGCACCAGCACCGCGTTGCCTTGGCCGATGTCTGCTGCCAGCAACTCGAACTGCCCCGGCGCAGGCCGCTCCGGCTGCCACCAGAGCACGGGCACCAGGAGCGCCAGCGCCGGCAGCCGCAACTGCCAAGGCATGCGCAGCGCCAGCAGCGCGCCGCCAGCCACCGCAGCGCCGCCGGCCCACAACGGCGCAGCCGGCAAAAACAACTGCGCCCAGGGCCACTGCGCCAGCCATTGCAGCAGCGCGATCAGCGGCTGCAAGGCCAAGGCCGCCAGGCTCCACAGTGGCGCCCACAGCAGGCCGGCGAGCGCCAGCGGCGTCACCACCAGCGTGACCCACGGTATCGCCACCAGGTTGGCCGCAAAGCCCACCAGGGTGAGTTGGGCAAACAGCAGCAAAGTCAGCGGCGTGAGCGCCAGCGTCACCACCCATTGCTCGCGCAGCAAGGCATGAAACCGGCCCATGGCGCCAGGCCGATAGCTGTCATCGACCATGGGATTGGTGGCAAACAACACCCCCACGGCGACAAAGCTCAACCAAAAACCCGCCTGCACCAACGCCCAGGGGTCCGCCAGCACCACCGCCGCGCAGGCCAGCAGCCAGACCTGGGGCCAGGGCCAGCGCCGCCCGCTCAACTGCAAACAGGCCACGCTGCCCAACATGATCACCGTGCGCTGCGCGGGCACGCCCCAACCGCTGAAGAGCGCATAGCCGGCCGCCAGCAGCACCCCGGCCACCAGGGCCGCAGACGGCGCCGGCACCGCCAGGCACAGGCCCGTGGAGCGGCGCCACAGCGTGCGCACCGCCAGCGCAGCCAGCCACGCAAACAAGGTGATGTGCAGCCCCGAAATGCTCATCAGATGGGCCACACCGGTGGCGCGAAACAGCTCCCAATCGGCCCGCTCGATGGCGCGCTGATCGCCCGTGACCAGCGCCGCCACGACACCGGCAATGCGCGCGCGAAGCGGCTCGCTGCTGTCTTGGGCGCCGCGCCCCAAGCGCTCCACGATGGCATCGCGCACAGACTGGCGCCACCGTTCCACGGGATGGCGCCAAGTGGCGCCCAGGCGCAGCGGCGGCGCAACCTTGGGACCGGTGCGCACATAGCCGGTGGCTTGCACGCCCTGTTCCCACAGCCACAACTCGTAGTCAAAGCCATGGGGGTTGCGCATGCCGTGCGGCGCTTTCAGACGCACCGTCAGCGCCCAGCGCTCACCCGCCCGCACCGCCGGGGGCCGGCCCCGCCAGCCCGGGGCCTGGCCGGCGTCTGCATTCGCGTCGCCGAAACCCGCGCCGTACCAGCCCACTTCGATGCGGGGCGGCAAACGCACGGCCTGGCCCCGCAAGAGCGCGCTGTCGACCTCCAGCCGCAGCCGGGTACCGGTCTCGCTGGCCTGTGGCATGGCCGCCACCAGCCCCGTCACGCGGATGTCCTGCCCTTCCAGCGCGGGCGCCAGGGCCTGCTCCATATAGCCCCAGGCCCGCAGACCGCAGACCGCGAACATGGCGGCGGCCGCCAGGCCCGCTGCCAGCAGGGCCGGCGCCGCAGCCCACAGCGCTGCATGGCGGCGCCTCGTTGCCGCCGCACCAGCGCACCAGCCCAATGCCAACGCAGCGCACAGCAAGGCCCCGTACACCAGGGGCGGCCACAGCCGAGGCTGCAACAACTGCAGCGCCGCGCCCGACACCACACCCGGCAGCAGGGCAGGCAGCCGCCAGGCGGCGCGCGCTGCGGCAGGGGCGCCATCGGGGACGCGGGAACGCATGGCGGGCATGGGTCGATGCTAATGCGCCGGAAAAACGCCGGAAAAACGCCGGCTTGGGCGATTCGGCGCACCGGGCTGTGCAACACTCCCACCCTCGACTTCATGCAAAGGAGAACCCCCATGAGCGTTTACGAGCAACTCAAAGAACTGCGCATCAGCCTGCCCCCCGTGTCGGTGCCCTCCGCCGCGTATGTGCCCTATGTACAGACCGGCCCGTTGGTGTTCCTGAGCGGCCATATCGCCCGCAAGGACGGCAAACCCTGGGTGGCGCAGTTGGGCCGCGACATCGGCACCGAAGAAGGCCAAGCCGCAGCCCGCGCTGTCGCCATCGATCTGCTGGGCACGCTGCAAACCGCCTGTGGCGGTGATCTGAACCGCGTCAAGCGCATCGTCAAGCTGCTGAGCCTGGTCAACTGCACCAGCGACTTCACCGAACAACACCTGGTGACCAACGGCGCCAGCGAACTGTTCGTCCGCTTGTTTGGCGACAAGGGCGCGCATGCGCGCAGCGCCTTCGGCGTCGCGCAACTGCCGATGGGCGCCTGCGTCGAAATCGAGCTCATTGCCGAACTGGCCTGACCGGCCGGCATACCGTCATGTGTTTGCCGTCCGGTCTGGTGAATTCATGCAGAAAACCCCGGCCAGGATGAATGCATAGCCCATCATCTGCGTTGGCCCCGGGGTTTCTGCAATCATCAGGTATGCCATGATGGCCACGAATATCGGCTCGGTCAGTTCGATCGTTTGCACCCTGGACGCCGACAAATACTCCAGGGACTTCATCGTGCACAGCGTGCCGAGCAACGATGGCACAATCGCCAATGCCAGTATCGCAGGGACATGGCCCGGTTTTATGGCCGAGAGGCCGTCGATGGTCGCGGGGATGGCCAGATAGATGGCACCAAAGAAAAACATGTTCCGCATGAAATGCATGCTCGCCTTCACGCCCTGTTTTCTCAGGTATACGGAAAACAGCCCGTATGAAGTCCCGGCCGCCATGGCCAGCATGACCCCATTCAGATTTCTCAGGTGCGCGAGGTCGAAAACGATCAGCAGGCCCAGAATGCTGGCGCCCAGCGCGAGGATTTTCTTGCCGGTGATGCGCTCCATCTTCAACGACGACTCGAGAAGCAATGACGATATTGCCGCAGAGGCCATCATCACGAAAACCACGTTCGACGCCATTTCGTATTTGTAGGCCGAGGTTTCAAAATAGAACAAGCCGAACAGACCGAACAATGCGGCAATGGCGAAAACCTTGACACTGCCGATCGAAGCCATGGCCGCCGGTTTTTCCGGCCTGCCGCCGGCCCGCGTGACATTGGCGCCATACGCCACGACCACCCGCACTCGTGCGTGCTGTCGTCATCGCGGCTTGCGCCATTGCGGCTTGCGCGGGGCCATGGCTGGCGTAGTCTGCGGCATTCACCTTGAATATCGACACCTCCCGCGCAAGGTGGTCGGCCTGCTCGCGCAGGCTTTGCGCTGCGGCGGCGCTTTGTTCCACCAGCGCTGCATTTTGCTGTGTCATCTGGTCGAGGTTGCTGATGGCCTTGTTGACTTGGGACACGCCCACGCTTTGCTCGGAAGACGCGGCCGTGATTGCGCCGATCATGTCGGTCACATGCTGCACCGACTGCACGATGTCGGCCATCGTGCTCCCGGCGTTCGATACCAGCCGGGAACCGGCCTCGACCTTTTCCACCGAGGCGATGATCAGTTGCTTGATCTCTTTGGCGGCCTCGGCGCTGCGCTGCGCCAGGTTGCGCACTTCAGACGCCACCACGGCAAATCCACGGCCCTGCTCGCCGGCGCGGGCGGCTTCCACGGCGGCATTGAGCGCCAGGATGTTGGTCTGGAACGCAATGCCGTCGATCACGCCGATGATGTCGGCAATCTTCTTGCTGCTGTGGTTGATGTCCTCCATCGTGGACACCACCTGCGTGACCACCTCGCCGCCCTTGCGCGCAACGCCCGTGGCCCCGGCGGCCAGGCTGCTGGCCTGCTGGGCGCTGCCTGCGCTTTGCGCGATGGTGCTGGTAAATTGCTCCATCGCGGCCGCCGTCTGCTGCAGGTTGCTGGAGGTCTGCTCGGTGCGGGCCGACAGGTCCTGGTTGCCGGTGGCGATCTCGGCGCTGGCCAGCGCAATGCTGTCGGTGCTCAGCCGCACCTGGTGCACCATGCGCCCCAAGGCGTTGCTCATCGTGTAGAGCGAGCGCAGCAGGTCGCCGAACTCATCGCCGCGCGTCACCGGCTCTTGCATGCTCAGGTCGCCGCCCGCCATGCGTTCGACCAGCGCGTTGGCCTGCGCCAGCGGGCGCTGCATGCTGCCGATCAGGTAATGGGCGCCGACGATGATGAGCAGGATCAGCAGGCCCGCCGTGACGGCGGTGATCTGCATGATCAGCGCGTGCGCATCGTCCATCTCCTGCTGGCTCTGTTGCGCGTTTCGTTGCTGCTGCCGCACGAAATCCTGCAGCCCCTGCAGATAAATGGCCACGGCGGGCTCGTAGGACTTTTGGAGCACGGCCCGCGCCGGCGCTTGCTGGTCTGCACTTTTGCGTTGCAGGGCCTGGTCGCGCAGATCGACCGCCGTCTGGCGCAGTTGCGCCAGTTGGGCCATCTGCGCCTTGTCGGCATCGGTCAGCGCCATGGCCTCCAGCGACTTTTGCACCGCGCCGATCTGCGCCGAAGTGGCGAGCATCACATCCTTGAATTGCGCCTCGGCCTGCGGATCGGAGATGACGCTCAGGATCTGTGTCCGTGCGACATTGACTTCGACCAGGCCGGCCCAGCGCATCGCCGCCTGCACGCGGCTGGCCATGTCACTGGCCATGGCGTCGGCCCGGGCCTGCGCCCGGTCCAGGCGATAGCCGGAAAAACCCAGCACGATCAGCAGCAAGACCACGGTCGAAACCACCGCCAGCCACAGTTTGTGGGCCATTCGAAAGCGTGTGTGGTGTTTCAGAGGATCCGCGTCACGCCCGACGGCCTGAAGCCCAGATCCGTCGCCTTGCCCTTGCGGCCACGCGCTGCGCGGGCGTTGTTCAGCGAGCGCAACTCCAGCGTTTCTTCGCGCAGCTTGCCGCCCCGGCCCAGGCCATCGATCCGGACGCTGCGGACATAGGCGGCGGCGCCTGCCAGGCGGTCCTTGTCTTCCAGATCGATCAGCAACAGACCCCGGCCGCCGTTGGCCATGGTCTTGAGTTCGCCAAGCTCGAACGTGAGTATGCGCCCGCCGGTGGAGGCGCAGGCCACATGCGTGGCCGGCAGCACCGGCGCGCTGCCGGTGCTGCCGAAGGCGTGCGAGGGCGGGCATGGTGCCTCGCCCCCGGCCAGCGCGAGGAAGGTCTTGCCGCCCTTCTGGCGCGAAATCATGTGTTCGACCGTCGCCAGAAAACCGTAGCCGCCCGAGTTGGACAGCAGCAGCGTGGCCTGGGCCGGGCCGGCAAAGTAGTGCAGCACCTGGGTGCCGGCTTCCAGCTCGATCAGCGTGGTGACGGGCTGGCCATCGCCGCGCGCGCCGGGCAGCAGCGATACGGCCACCGAATACACCCGGCCGTTGTTGCCAAAGGCCAGCAAGGTGTCGACGGTGCGGCATTCAAACGTGCCGTACAGCCCGTCGCCGGCCTTGAAGGCAAAGCTGGCCGCCTCGTGCCCATGGCCGCTGCGCACGCGCACCCAGCCCTTTTGCGAGACCACCACGGTCACCGGCTCGTCGGGCACCCGAACCTCGATCACGGCCTTTTTTTCCGCCTGTATCAGCGTGCGGCGCGGGTCGGCAAAGGTCTTGGCGTCGGTCTCGATTTCCTTGATCAGGGTGCGGCGCAGCGCGCCGGGGTTGTTGAGTATGTCTTCGAGCTTGCCCTGGCGGTCGCGCAGTTCCTGGAGTTCCTGCCCGATCCGCAGCGCTTCGAGCCGTGCCAACTGGCGCAGGCGGATTTCCAGGATGTCCTCGGCCTGCCGGTCGCTCAGGCTCCAGCGCGCCATCAGCGCTGCCTTGGGCTCGTCGGCCTGGCGGATGATCGCGATCACCTCATCGAGGTGGAGCAAAACGATTTGCCGCCCCTCCAGGATGTGAATGCGTTCGAGCACCTTGTTCAGGTGGTGCTGCGAGCGGCGGGTGATGGTGGTTTGACGGAAGGCGATCCACTCTTGCAGCATCTGCCGCAGCGATTTTTGCACCGGCCGGCCGTCCAGGCCCACCAGCGTCAGGTTGATCGGCGCCGAGGTCTCCAGGCTGGTGTGCGCCAGCAGCGCGGTGATCAGTTCCTGCTGCGGCGTCTTGCCGGTCTTGGGCTCGAACACCAGGCGCACCGGCGCGTCCTTGCCCGATTCGTCGCGCACCAGATCGAGCACGGCCAGCAGGCTGGCCTTGAGCTGGGTCTGCTCCTGGCTGAGCGCTTTTTTCCCGGCCTTGATCTTGGGGTTGGTCAGTTCCTCGATTTCTTCGAGCACGCGCTGCGTGCTCACGCCGGGCGGCAACTCGTTGACCACCAACTGCCACTGCCCGCGCGCGAGTTCTTCGATCTTCCAGCGCGAGCGCAGCTTCAGGCTGCCACGGCCGGTTTGGTAGGCCCCGGCAATCTCGGCGGCGCTGCTGATGATCTGGCCGCCGCCGGGATAGTCCGGGCCAGGCACCAGGGCCAGCAGTTCCTCTTGCGTGAGCGCGGGCGTCTTGATCAACGCAATGCAGGCGGCGGCAATTTCGCCCAGGTTGTGGCTCGGGATTTCGGTGGCCAGGCCCACGGCAATGCCGCTGGCGCCGTTGAGCAGCGCAAATGGCAGCCGGGCGGGCAACTGGCGCGGCTCCTCGGTGCTGCCGTCGTAGTTGGGCATGAAGTCGACCGTGCCTTCGTCGATCTCGTCGAGCAGCAAACGGGCGATGCGCGACAGGCGCGCCTCGGTGTAGCGCATGGCCGCGGCACTGTCGCCATCGCGGCTGCCGAAGTTGCCCTGGCCGTCGATCAGCGGGTAGCGCTGGGCAAAGTCTTGCGCCATGCGCACCAGCGCGTCGTAGGCCGACTGGTCGCCATGCGGGTGAAAGCGCCCGAGCACATCGCCGACCACGCGCGCGCTCTTGACCGGCTTGGCCGCCGTGTTGCCTGCGGCGCCGCCGTAGCCCAGCCCCATGCGGCCCATCGCGTACAGAATGCGCCGCTGCACGGGCTTGAGGCCGTCGCACACATCGGGCAGCGCGCGGCCTTTGACGACCGACAACGCGTATTCCAGATAAGCCCGCTGGGCGTAGTCCGCCAGGCCCAGGGTCTCGCCCTCGTCATTGCCTGCGGTGCTGAAATCAGAAATGGATGGGTCGCTCATGGAGTCTTCTTTCTGCGGGTGCGGGGGGTGCGCGCGGCGGTGTTGCTGCCGGGGACGCTTGGGCATCGGCCGTCGGAGTGGTCGGCGCGCATGATGGTGCGTGCGAGGGCGTGCCGCACAGCGCATGGCGAGTCATCTGCGGCGTGACCGGCAAATCGCTACCGTCAGCGATGGGATCAACAAGCATCCTGAACACCTTTGAAATGATGGCATGCACCACTTTGGCGCATGTTTTATACGTAAAATAGCATAAGTATTATAAGTTTTCTGTATTTGACAAGTCGGGGGGGGGGGGGGGGACATTGGCGCCGTTGTCGGGATTCCCTCGGCAGCATAAAGCGGCACGTTCCGCCGAAGTTCTGCTTCTGACCGTCGGTTCCCTCGGGATTGGCAAAGAGAAGAAGAAAACCAGATTGGCGGCCTGGCTCCATAGCCGCCACACCGGAGATACCATGAAAACAATCATCGCAATCGCGATCTTATTGGCCGTCGGGTTTGCCCAAGCCCACTCGGGCGGTACTGACAGCCAAGGCTGCCACCGCGATCACAAATTGGGTGGCTATCACTGCCACTGAAAGCAAGACCATGAAGATCATCACACTTGCCGCAACGTTGACGCTGTTGTTCTCCTCAGCCCTGCCCGCGATGGCAAAGGGAGGTGACCACGCCGTGAAGGGTTACACGACCAAGAACGGCACCTATGTTCAGCCGCACCATGCTACGAACCCCGACAGCACCAAATCCAACAACTATAGCCACAAAGGCAACGTGAACCCGTACACCGGGAAAGCAGGGACAAAGGACGACTGAAGCCACCCTGGCCCGCCTTGGCGCACCCTAGCTGCCAGGGCGGGCACAAAAAAAAAGGGGGCTCGTCGTTTTGTGCGGAACAAACAGCCTCATTTGATCCCAATTGCTTGAGCGTCTTGCGGCCACCCATCTCCGATGGCCGAGCGCACCGTCGATAACTGAAAAATCAAAGGTGGCGCCAGAAACGGCGCCAAGACCATAACATAAACCAGTTGCTCGGCGGCCCCCCACAGACCGGGCAAACCAGCGCAGTGCCTTGACCGTCGATCCCGCGATCCATCAGGCGCTTGCAGACCCGGCGCGTTGGGGAGCAACTTTCGAACGCCGGCGCCCATCAGAATCAGAGCGCGGCAGGCGCGACACCGCCCGGCGAACCTGTGGACAGGCCGGCAGGCGATCTGCCCGGCCAGCGCTGCGCTCAGCGGCCATCATGCCTGTCCGATTCCACACGAAACGGCGCGCAGCCGCGCCGGGCGCGAACGGCAAACCGTGGCAAAGGAAGAGGGCCTCCGCATGAATCTGGACCTGCTCAAAGCAGCCTTCGTCGGCTTCCTCCGCGCGCGCGGCATCGAGCACCATTTCCGCCGCCTTGGCAGGGACATGTTCCGCAGCGCTGCGCTGGCCCGGGAAGTCCCGCAAACCATTGCCCAGAGTCTGGTCTGCGCGTCACAAACGAAGCCCGACGCGCTGCTGCGCCAGTTGGGCACCCGCCCGGGTGGCCTGACCGGGCAGGAGGCCGATACCATCCGCGCCGCCGTCGGCCCCCATGCCGTCGGGCACGAAAAACCGCTGACCTGGCGGGTTCACCTGTGGCATTGCTACAAGAACCCGTTCAACCTGCTGCTGACGGCATTGGCTGCGGTGTCGTATTGCACCGAAGACATGAAGGCCGCGATGGTGATCGGCGCGATGGTGCTCTCGTCCACGCTGATGCGCTTCATCCAGGAGTCGCGCTCGAACGGCGCCGCCGACAAACTCAAGGCAATGGTCAGCAACACCGCGACCGTCAGCCGCTGCGGCGCCGCGCAAGACAGCGCCGAACCAGCACCGCGCCACGCCGATGCCAGCCCGCACTGCAGCGGCTCCCGGCGCATCGAGCTGCCGATCGAGGAGTTGGTGCCCGGCGACATCGTGCAATTGTCCGCCGGCGACATGATCCCCGCCGACCTGCGCCTGCTCTCGGCCAAGGACCTGTTCGTCAGCCAGGCCGCCATGACGGGCGAATCGCTGCCGGTGGAAAAATTCGCAGAGCATCGCGGCAGCGCCGCCGGCAATCCGCTGGAGTTGGACAATGTGTGCTTCATGGGCACCAACGTGATCAGCGGCGCGGCGGCGGCGGTCGTCCTGACCACGGGCAACCGCACCTATTTCGGCGCGCTGGCCGAGCGCGTCACCGCCACCGACCGCACGCCGACGGCATTCCAGTGCGGCGTCAACCAGGTCAGTTGGCTGCTGATCCGCTTCATGCTGGTGATGACGCCGATCGTGTTCTTCATCAACGGCTTCACCAAGGGCGATTGGATCGAGGCCTTCCTGTTCGGCCTGTCGATCGCCGTCGGCCTGACGCCGGAAATGCTGCCGATGATCGTCACCTCCACGCTGGCAAAAGGCGCGGTGGCCCTGTCGCGCAAGAAGGTCATCGTCAAGCGGCTGGACGCGATTCAAAATCTCGGCGCGATGGACATGCTGTGCACCGACAAGACCGGCACGCTGACGCAGGACAAGATCTTCCTCGAGCGCCACACCGGCATCCTCGGCGCGCCCAATGACGAAGTGCTGCAATACGCCTACCTCAACAGCTACTACCAGAGCGGCCTGAAAAATCTGCTGGATACGGCCGTGCTGGAGCACGCCGAATTGCAGCGCGAAATGGCGCTGGCCTCGGCCTATCGCAAGGTCGATGAAATCCCGTTCGACTTCCAGCGCCGCCGCATGTCGGTAGTGCTCAGTGAACGCGAAGACCACCACGAACTGATCTGCAAAGGCGCGGTGGAAGAAATCGTTTCGGTCTGCACGCATGCGCGCAACGGCGGTGCGATCGTGCCCTTCACGCCGCAACTGCTGGCCGAGATCGGCGCGACCACCGCCAGCCTGAACGCCGAAGGTCTGCGCGTGGTGGCCGTGGCCGCCAAAGACCTGCCGCCGACCAAGGAAACATACGGCGTCGCCGATGAGTCGGGCCTGGTGCTGATCGGTTACATCGCCTTCCTCGATCCGCCGAAGGAATCGACGGCGCCGGCGCTGGCCGCGCTGCGCGCGCATGGCGTCACCGTCAAGATCCTGACCGGCGACAACGAACTGGTGAGCGCCAAGATCTGCCGCGAAGTCGGGCTGGAGATCCAGGGCATGCTGCTTGGCGCGCAGCTGGAAAAGATGAGCGATGCCGAACTGGCGCTTGCGCTGGAAAAGACCACCGTTTTCGCCAAACTCAGCCCGGCGCACAAGGAACGCATCGTGCGCGTGCTGCATGACGAGGGGCATGTGGTCGGCTTCATGGGCGACGGCATCAACGATGCGCCGGCATTGCGCGCGGCCGATGTCGGCATCTCGGTCGATACCGCCGTCGACATCGCCAAGGAGGCGGCCGATCTGATCTTGCTGGAAAAAAGCCTGATGGTGCTCGAAGCCGGCGTGCTGGAAGGCCGCAAGACCTTCGCCAACATGCTCAAGTACATCAAGATGACCGCCAGTTCCAACTTCGGCAATGTCTTGTCGGTGCTGGTGGCGAGCGCGTTCCTGCCTTTCCTGCCGATGCTGCCTTTGCATCTGCTGGTGCAGAACCTGCTGTATGACGCATCGCAAATTCCGATCCCGTTCGACCACGTCGACAAGGAATTCATCGAGAAGCCGCAACGCTGGAACCCGGGCGACATCGGCCGCTTCATGGTGTTTTTCGGCCCGGTCAGCTCGGTCTTCGACATCAGCACGTTTGCCCTGATGTGGTACGTGTTCGGCGCAAACTCGCCGGATCGTCAAACCCTGTTCCAATCGGGCTGGTTCATCGAAGGCTTGCTGTCGCAAACGCTGATCGTGCACATGATCCGCACCCGGCGCATTGCGTTCCTGCAAAGCCGCGCTTCGTGGCCGCTGATGGGCATGACGCTGGTCATCATGGCCATCGGCATCATCGTGCCGATGTCGCCGCTGGCCAGCTACCTCAAGCTGCAGGCGCTGCCGCCGGGCTACTTTGCGTGGCTGCTGGCGATCCTGATCGCTTACGGCGCGCTGATTCAGGCCATGAAGAATTGCTACACCCGGCGCTACGGCTGGCAATGAGGGAAAAACCGGCGGCTACCCCGCTGTGCGCGCGGCCCGGCGGCGCAGCAGGCGCGGCAGCAGCAGCACCGCCAGCACGACGACGATCAGGCCCAGCGAGCCGGGGCGCTCCAGGAAGATCGTCCACTTGCCTTCACCGATGGCCACGGCGTTGCGCATCTGCGTCTCGGCCAAAGGCCCGAGGATCATGCCCACCACCACCGGCGCAGCCGGGAAGTCGAAGCGGCGCATCAGCACCCCCAAAAGGCCGATCGCGTACAGCAGCAGCAGATCGAACGCGCTCTGGCGCATGCCATACACGCCCAGGGTGGAGAACACCAAAATGCCCGCGTACAGATAGGGCTTGGGGATGTTCAGCAGTTTGACCCACAGGCCCACCAGGGGCAGGTTCAGAATCAGCAGCATCACGTTGCCGATGTACATCGACGCGATCAGCGCCCAGACCAGCGCCGCGTTGCTATCGAACAGTTGCGGGCCAGGCTGTATGCCGTAGTTCTGGAACGCGCCCAGCAAGATGGCGGTGGTGTTCGACGTCGGGATGCCCAGCGTGAGCAGCGGAATCAGCGTGGCGGTGACGGCCGCGTTGTTCGCGGCCTCGGGGCCGGCCACGCCCTCGATGGCGCCGGTGGTGCCGAATTCTTGCGGGTTCCGGCTGAGCTTCTTTTCCGTGGCGTAGCTCAAAAAGGTGGGAATTTCGCTGCCGCCCGCAGGCACGGTGCCGAACGGAAAGCCGATGGCCGTGGCGCGCAGCCAGGCCGGCCAGGAGCGGCGCCACTCCTGCCGCGTCATGTGCGTGCTGGTCAGGCGGTTTTGGGTTTCTTCGGTCTGGCCCTCGTACATCACGCTGTACAGGGCTTCGCCGACGGCAAACAGGCCCACGGCAATCAACACCACCTCGATGCCATCCATCAGTTCGGGCATGCCGGCGGTGTAGCGCGCCTGGCCGGTGATCTGGTCGATGCCGATCAGCCCCAGGGCCAGGCCGACGAGCAGCGCCACCATGCCGCGCAGCAGGCTCTTGCCCAGCACTGCGCTGACGGTGGTGAAGGCCAGCACCATCAGCATGAAGTATTCGGGCGGCCCCAGGCGCACCGCGTGCCGCGCCACCAGCGGCGCGAAGAACGTGACCAGCACGGTGGCAATGCTGCCGGCCACGAACGAGCCGATGGCCGCCGTGGCCAGGGCCGCGCCGGCGCGCCCGTTCCTGGCCATTTTGTTGCCCTCCATGGCCGTGACCATGGAGCCGGCCTCGCCCGGCGTGTTCAGCAGGATCGCCGTGGTCGAGCCGCCGTACATCGCGCCGTAATAAATGCCGGCAAAAAAGATCATCGAGGCCGTGGCTTCGACCCTGACCGTGATCGGCAGCAGCATGGCCACGGCCACCGCAGGCCCGATGCCGGGCAGCACGCCCACGGCCGTGCCTATCATGCAGCCGACAAAGGCCCACAGCAGATTGACGGGGGTGGCTGCGGTGGCAAAACCGTGCATCAGCAGATCGAGCGTCTCCATGGCGTGTCGGCCCTACAGCCACCCCGTGCGGGTCAGGCCGGGCAGGTTGATGGCCAGCAGTTGCGTAAACATCCAGAACACCGGCGCTGCCACGGCCACACCGATCAAGCCATCCTTGACCCAGGCCCGCAGGCGCAGGTCGAGCTGGCCTTCCGCGCTCTTGAAGCCCCGCACCGACAGCACGAAGCACAGCGCGCAGCTCAGGATGAAGCCCAGCGTGGTGATCAGCAGCGCATTGAGCAGCAAAGCGGCCGACACCCAGAGGAAGCCCTGCCAATGCGCGCGCTCGGCGCCAGAGCCTGCTTGCAGATCGCGCAAGCCCCCGGTCAGCGCATGCAGCACACACAGCAGCGCGCAGACCAGCAGCGCCGCGCTCACCAGCCAGGGGAGAAAATTCGGGCCTACGCCGCCGTAGCCGGCCTCGGAACTGACCGCGCTGGCGCCCCAGGCCAGCAACAGCGCCAGCAGCGCCAAGCCGGCACCGAGCAGGGTCTGCAAGGGCCGCGAGTGCGACGAATGCGACGAATGGCGCGCTGGATGGTGCGACGAATGTGCTGGCGCCACGTCAGACCATCCCCGACTTGGCCATCGTGGCACGCAGGCTGGCGAACTCGGCATCGACGAAGTGGGCAAACTCGTCGCCGGCCAGCCAGGCGGGCGTCCAGCGGTTCTTGTCCATCTGGTCTTGCCAGGCCGGGTGCTTGAAGGTTCGGTGCAGCGCATCGATCAGCACTTTGCGCTGCCCGTCCGTGATGCCGGGGGCGCCGTACACGCCGCGCCAGTTGCCGATCTCCACATCGATGCCCTGCTCCTTGAGCGTGGGCACGTTCACCCCCTTGAGGCGGGTGCCGGAAGTCACGCCCACGGCGCGCATCTTGCCGGCAGCGATGTATTCGGCAAACTCGCTGTAACCGCTGCCGCCCACGGTGACATTGCCCCCCAGGACGGCGGCGATGGCTTCACCGCCGCCACGGAAGGCCACGAAGTTGATCTTGGCCGGGTCCACCCCCACCGCGCGGGCGATCATCGCGGCGGCAATGTGCTCGGTCGAGCCGCGCGAGCCGCCGCCCCACTTGACGCTGCCCGGGTCTTTTTTGAGCTGTTCGAGCAAATCCTTCATGGTCTTGTGCGGCGAATCGACGGGCAGCACGAACACGTTGTACTCGCTGGTCAGGCGCGCCAGCGGCGTGACCTTGTCCAGCCCCACCGGCGGCCTGCCGGCGATGATGCCGCCGAGCATCACGGCGCCCATCACCATCAATGCGTTCGGGTCGCCCTTGCTGGCATTGACGAACTGCGCCAGGCCAATGATCCCGGCGGCGCCGCCCCGGTTGTCATAAGACACCGACGCTGCCGCCCCCGCATCCTGCATCGCCTTGCCCAGCGCGCGGCCGGTGGAATCCCAGCCGCCGCCCGGGTTGGCTGGAATCATCATCTTCAAGGCGGCTGCCTTTTGGGCCGACACGGGCAGCACGCCCGCAGCAGCCATGGCTGCCAGTGATTTCAGAAAAATGGCACGACGCATGTAGTCTCCGGAAAAGGTTTGCCAACCGCCCAATGATGCACGCAGCCGCCGCCCGAACGGCGCTTCACGGACCTGGGGTAAACCCCAGGGCCTGGTGACCGCTTTCCCGATGGCGCAAGCTGCATATCAGCCATGCGTCCGGGCTTCATTCCGGGCCATCTCTTGGGCCATCTCTTGGGCTTTCCCTTGGGCCATGCCCCGGACCATGCCCGGTCTCGTTCCGGGCCTGGCGCATGACGCATCCTCGGGCCTGCCAATGGCGGCGCTGACAGGCCCGGTGCGGCGCAAGCGGGTGCCGCAGCGCGGTCTCAGACCGGGCCGGCATCGCATCGGTCTGGCCCGCGCAGGCGCTTGTAGAAGAACGTGGTGCTGCAGAATGCGCCGTCCGGCATCAGCGCGTAGTCGGGCACCATGCCCACCTGCTGCCAGCCTGCGCGCCGGTACAGCCGTTCGGCGTCGCCGCCGGTCACGGTGTCGAGCACCAGCACGGTTCGGCCTTCGGCGCGGGCGGCATCCTCCACGGCGGCCAGCAGGCGCCGGGCCAGACCCTGGCGGCGCGCCTTGCGGTGCACTAGCATCTTGGCTACGTCGGCGCGGTGGGGTTGGTTGTCGGGCATGGCCGTCACCAGTTGCACGGTGCCGACGATGCCGCCATGCGGGTCTTGGGCTACCAGCAGCACGCGCTCGTTGCGGGCGACGCCCTCGGCCACGGTGCGCCAAAACGCCAGCGCCTTGTCGCGCGGCAGCGGCCACATGAAGCTGACCGATGCGCCGCCCTGCACGCAGTCGATCAGCACATCGGCCAGCGCCGCAACGCTGGCGGCGGCCTCATCGGCGTCCAGCCGGCGCACGGTGGCTGTGGCAGGGGTTGCCGTCATGGCTTGGCCGGCGGCAGGGGTTGGGTTCGTCATTTGGCGGCCTCTCGGGGATGGCAAAAAGAAATGGCGTCGTGCTGCCCGCCGTGGCGCTGCGCGGCTGAAGTCCGGCGCTCGGGGGCCGCCTCGGGATGCCCGCCGCGCGCTGCCGGCAGGCGCCGCGCCGGTGTCAGTGCCGGGTTGGCGCCGATGTTATCGTGTCGCCATGCGAGTCCTTTTGAAATGGCTGCTCAGCGCTGTCGCGTTGCTGTTCGTGGCCTATGTGTACAGCGGGGTGGAGGTGCGCAGCTTCGGCGCGGCCTTGATCGCGGCCTTCGTCATTGGCCTGTTCAACGTGGTGCTGCGGCCGGTGCTGGTGCTGCTGACGCTGCCGGTGACCATCGTCACCTTGGGGCTGTTCCTGTTCGTCATCAACGCGCTGATGTTCTGGGCCGCCGCCAGCCTGCTCGACGGCTTTCAGGTCACCGGGTTTGCTGCCGCGCTGCTGGGCTCGCTGATCTATTCGTTGCTCGGGGTGCTGATCGAGTCAGCGCTCGGCGGCCTGTTCGCGCAGCAGTGACTCCATCGCGCGCAGCCGGGTGTCGATGATGGAGGCGTCGATGTGGTCCACGGCCGCGCCGCTGCGGCGCGCCAGGTCTTGTCCGGCCTTGAAGCGGTCTGCGGCGGCGGCATAGTCGTAGCGCGCAGCATGGGCCTCGGCCTCGGCCCGCACCGCGCGCAGGGTCTGGCCCTGGGCCTGTGCGACGGCGGCCAGCAACTGCCATGCCGTGGCGTCCTTGGGGTGGTTGGCGACCCAGGTTTGCAGGGCCTGCGCGCCTTCGCCTGCCCGGCGGGCCTGTAGCAGGGCCCGGGTGCGCAGCAGCAGTTCCGGCCGGCCGGTGTCGCTGCCTGCGGGCAGGGCTTGCAGGGCCTGCAACGCGGCGTCGGCGGCGCCAGCGGCCAGTTCGATCTCGGCGTTCAACAGGCCGAGCAGCCTGCGGGTGGCCGGGTCCGACGCCTGCCGGGCATCGGGCGCGTCGTGCACTAGTGTCGCGTCACCGATCATCTGTCTGTCTGCGCTGGCCATCGAAGCGCATCGCGGCGTTGCATCGCTTGCCAATACGCTCGGTATTGGCTGCGCGATGCGCCTTGCGCTGCGCTCCGATGGCTGCGCGCAGCCTACGACATCTGATCCGTGA
>Ga0081606_1000374_pt1 | contig 19631 bp, 15 predicted proteins | sample EareggfetidaYelm_FD_71127 | JGI IMG/M metagenome (GOLD analysis project Ga0081606, IMG submission 71127) | Earthworm egg capsule microbial community from the University of Washington, USA - E. fetida Yelm (SPADES assembly) (version 2) | ecosystem: Host-associated > Annelida > Reproductive system... | reverse complement strand
ATGAGGTCGGCTTCCATTTGTGAAAATCCTTCCACGATACCTTCCATCTGTAAGCGAAATTCATTGCTGGTCAGGAAATCGTACAACATCGCCATTTTATCTCCTTTATTTTCCTGGGCCTGAACGGCATTGCTAACCGCGATTAATGATTCGCGCAAAACCGCGCTTAATCCTTTGAATTCTTCAAATGTGCAAATCCAGATACCATCCCTGAAACCCATACGCGACATTCCTGTCGGCAAAGCTTCGGTAACCAAAACACCCAAATTGGCTTTCTTGTCCCGAATGTCATTTTTAAATTTCTCAATCCATGCCGGCTGAAACGTCTTGGCGCGTTTGCTTTCAAAATATATACTTCCGCAATTTTGGAGTTCGCGTGTATTTACGATTTGCAAACAATCGGCGCCATTAGCACCTTTCTTGACTTCGGAAATCGTATCGAGTGGAAAATTAGACCCAAGCCATTCTTCGATCGCGAGTTCCATCACCTCGCCCTGCAACTGCATGGAACCCTGCTCCTGCTTGCGTTTCATTTCTTCAGTGAGCCTTTTTTGGTCTTCGAGTTGTTTTTGGAGTTCCTTAAATTTGAGTTCGTTTTTATCGTCTTCCTGCTTGCGTATTTTTTCGCGTTCTAACGTTAAAGTGGCATTCAATTGTTTTTGTGCTTCTGCCTGAATCGCATCTTTCATTTCGAGTTTTTCGCGTTCGAGCTGTGCAATCTGGCCGGTCATTTTGTTCAATTCGCGCAGCTTTTCAGACTTTTCTGCAAGTTCCTTTTCCATTAGGGACAAACGGTCTTTATTTTCTTCTTCAAGTTTGATTTTGACCGCTTCGGTAATTGACTTTTCTGCGAGTTTTTTTTCTTTTTCGAGGCGTTCTGCAAACAATTCGTTCTCTTGTTTGCGTTTGTTTTCAAATTCCGCTTTGGCTTTGTCTAGTGCCTCAGCCTGTACCTTTAATACATTGGCTTGTTCAGCAGCCTTTTGTTGGTACTCTTTTCGAATGCTGTCTTCAAGCTGGTGTTTGAGTATGTCGTTGACATCTATGTTTTTTCCGCAGTCCGGACATTGAATTTGTGATGCTGCTGCCATTTTAATCATTTTGATAAGTTCAGCGAAGGTATTCAAAAAACGACGAAAAATGTTTGTGAAAAAGCATATCTGAAGAGTATTTTATGAACAATGATACTTTCGCAAACTTTCTGTTCGAGTTTTTAAAACTATAATTCAAAGGAAATGAATCAGTTAAAATCCCCCTTAAAAATAAATTCATTTTTTACACAAATAGTTTTTGCAGAATGAAAAAGGTTGTTATATTTGCAACCGCTAAGAACAATTAGCGCGACCTTATTGGAGAAATGGCAGAGTGGTCGATTGCGGCAGTCTTGAAAACTGTTGACTGTAACAGGTCCGGGGGTTCGAATCCCTCTTTCTCCGCAAAGAAAAACCGAAACTCACGTTTCGGTTTTTTTGTTTTGTAACAGCAGGAAATTTAATGTGCATGACATACCCATAAGAATAAAACCCTATCCATGCTTAAATAAAAGAATGAACCACACTTATTTAAAATTGACTATTCCGTAAAGTATAGTATTTTTGCAAAGTGAAAACATTTACAAATTTCATTTCTTATAACAATTATGTTGGACTTGATGCTCCGCTCGACGATAACATTGATTTAGGTTATTATGACCTGAAAAACTTGCGTACACATTCAGAACCTGTTGCGGTTGATTTCTATCGGATATCTATCAAAAGTAACTACATAGACCGCAGCACAGCAGATTATGATCCTGAAAACCCAAAACCAATAACTGTTGTGTTTTTTAATAGTCCCGGACTTCCACAACCCTGGAATTCGGCACCTACCTTTGACGGTTTTTATCTTCAGCTTTCGAAAAAATTGATTGACGAGAACCGTTACCTGTTTAAAAATTATTTAGACTACGGGCAACATGAAGCATTGTATCTAACTGAAAAGGAAGAGCTGGAAATCAGAACAATCTTTGCCCTGATGCAAAAATACTATCGTGAGGGAGAAATTAATTACATGGTATTGATTTCTTATGCACATGTCCTGATTTCATTAGTAGAAGCCTTTTATATCAGGCAGTTTTCCACACATCCCAAACAATACAACCATATCCTTTCCAACTTCCAGCAGTTGCTCAAGGATTACTACAATGAACCAGCAAAACAATTGCCGTCGGTGCAATACTTTGCAAATCAATTAGGATTAACCGCTAACTATCTCGGCGATATTATCAAACATTTTACTACAAAATCTGCGATTGAAACAATCCATGAATTTGTAATCAAGAGGGCAAAAACATTGCTTGAAGAAAACCGAAATTTGAATAACGCTGCTATTGCTTACGATTTAGGTTTTGAATACCCAACTTACTTTTCCAAGTTTTTCAAAAAAAACACAGGCATGACTCCAAAGGAATATCGTTTGAAAAGTTCTAAATAAAGTCTTCCCGTAATTTTTTTATCATCTGTAAAATGATTCATTTTTTACAGTAGTATTTGCACTTCATAACAAATACTGTAAGGTAATTTTGTCCTGTTAATAACACATCACGAAAAACTATGGAAAATGAAAACTCAAGAAGAAAGTTTCTACAGAATCAACAATCTCCGGAGCAGGTCTAATGCTTACGCCAAGTTTGATGCCTGCCCCATCCGGAAACATTGAAATTAGTGAACAAAGAATTGATAAAAAAGACAATATGGCTACCAGAAGCCTTGGTCAGTTAAAAGTTTCAGCTTTGGGAGCAGGCTGTATGAGTATCAGTGCCAATTATGGCGCGCCTGCAAAAATTGAAGAAGGAATTAAAACCATCCGAAATGCGTATGAAAATGGCGTTACATTTTTTGATACTGCAGAAGTTTATGGCCCTTATACAAATGAAAAATTAGTGGGCGAAGCATTGGTGCCATTTAGGAATAAAGTTGTTATTGCAACAAAATTTGGGTTTGAAATCGGCGCCCCAAATATCACTTTAAACAGCAGGCCCGAACATATCAAAAAAGTAGTAGAAGAATCGTTAAAACGATTGAAAACAGACCGGATTGACCTTTTGTACCAACATAGAGTTGACCCAAATGTACCTATTGAAGATGTTGCCGGAGCGGTAAAAGATTTAATACAACAAGGAAAAGTTTTGCATTTTGGATTGTCAGAGGCCAATACGAATACTATTCGCAAAGCACATGCCGTACAGCCTGTTTCTGCTATCCAGACAGAATATTCTTGTATGGAAAGAAGCGTCGAGAAGAATGGCGTTTTAGATTTATGCGAAGAATTGGGAATTGGTTTCGTGCCTTGGGGACCACTCGGAATGGGTTATCTGACTGGAAAACTCAATGCGCAAAGTCCTTTTGACAGCAAATTGGATCTGCGTTCAGCATTCGACCGTTTCACACCCGAAGGTTTGGCGGCCAATATGCCAATTGTAAATCTCCTTAACCGATTTGCATCCAACAAAAATGCAACTGCTTCTCAGATTGCGTTGGCCTGGCTTTTGGCTAAAAAACCTTTCATCGTTTCTATTGCAGGAACAAGAAATATTCCGCACCTCAAAGAAAATTTAGGCGCCTATGATGTTCCGTTATCTCCAGCTGAGTTTCAGGAGTTGGAAACAGAATTTGCTAAACTGAAAGTGTATGGGGGCAGGATGAATGCCATGCAAATGACTTTTTGTCAATAGTCTGCGCTCAAGGTAATATAATGTTAGCTTCATCTATAAAGAATAATTAACAAACTCACAGGTGGTTTTATTTTTTACACACTTTTTTAGGACAACGCTTTTTAATTAAATGACTTCCTGAATTCCAAAGGCGAAATTTCAGTTTTAGCTTTAAATAATTTACTGAAAGACTGGGAATGCTCAAATCCCAATTCATAAGCAATTTCACTCACTGAAAGTTCAGTTGTCGAGAGTTTTTCCTTGGCTTTTTCAATCAGCTTTTCGTGGATGTGTTGTTGCGTGGTTTGTCCGGTTAAAGTTTTTAAAAGACTGCGCATGTAATGTGGCGACATATTGAATTCATCCGAGAGATATTGAACGCTAGGCAATCCTTTTGTTTTGAAATCCTCTCTTTCGAAATAATCATTGAGCAGAATTTCCAATTTTTCTAAGAAATGATGATGTGCTTTGTGACGGGTTATAAATTGCCTTTGATAAAATCTTTCAGAATAGTTCAAAAGTGTTTCCAGCTGAGAAATAATAATATTCTGACTGAATTTATCAATGTTGGTTTGATATTCCTGCTGGATATTATCAGTGATTTGCTGGATTTTTATTTCTTCATCTTCGGATAAAAATAATGCTTCATTTACAGAATAATCAAAAAATTCATATTTTTTTATTGCCGAAGCCATTGGTGTATTCCAAAGGAAATCCGGATGAATCATCATCATCCATCCGGAAGGATTTTTTCCGTTTTCTTCCCGTATGACGCTCAGAATCTGATGCGGTGCCATACAAAACATGACACCTTCATCAAAATCGTAATCCTGCTGCCCGTATCTGTATTTATGATTCATATCCCGTTTGACAGCAATCATATAAAAATCAAACATCAAACGCTGCTTTCCACTTTCCAAAGCCGGCGCCATATCTTCAAAATTGATCACACTGATGAGCGGATGTTTTGGCTTTGGCAAACCACGCAAAGTATGGAATTGAGAAATGGTTTTTATTCTTATCGGCGTGTCAGGCATCGGTTTAATATTTAATCAAATTTAATGAATAAAAGCTACAGACTATTTTACCTCAGAGAAATAAACATCATTTTGCAAATCTTCTAACAAAGTTGGGTGTTGAGGATTCCAACCTAATGCTGCCTTAGTTTCTTCACTTGAAGTCAAATTATTAAGCTTCGCAAAATGTGCAAACCAACCGAAATGTTCTGCAGCTTCTTCATTGGTTAGGGAAACCACTTGGATCTGCAATTTTTCTGCAATAAAAGTTGCAATGTCTCTAAACGCAATTCCCTGTTCTGCAACTGCATGATATCTTGTTCCGCTTATGAACGGTTTTTCCAAAGCCAACCGGTACAATTTTGCGGCATCCAATCTATGAACGGCCGGCCAGAAATTATGACCATCATCAATGACTGCAGATTTTCCTTTTTGCTTTGCAATATTAATTAAGGTCGGCACAAAACCAATAACATCGCCTTTGCCGTGAACCGATGGTGACAATCTGATGACTGCCACTTTTACCCCTTTTGCAGCTGCAGCATCCGCAGCATTTTCTGTTGCAATTCTGAGATGTGGATTGTTTGCGGAAAGATCTTTTTCAGTTGTGATTCCGTCTTTTGAAAAAAGTGCAGTTCCTGAAGTGATCAGAAAAGGTTTGTCGGTTCCGATTAACGCTTCACCTATTGTTTCAATGACTTCTCCATCAAGTATACACATTTCCTCAAATCTTGTAAAGTCGTGGACAAATCCTAAGTGAATCACTGCATCTGAAGCGGAAACTCCTGATTTCAAACTTTCAAAATCGTTCAAATCTCCGCGGTGTGCTGCTGCTCCGGCTGCAATCAGTTTGTTTGCCGATTCTTCCGATCGGGCCAATCCCAAAACCTGGTGCCCATGAGCTAATAATTCCTGTACTACTGCCGTTCCTACGAAACCTGTAGCGCCTGTAACAAATACTTTCATTTTGATCTATTTTTAATGAAGCAAAGTTCAGGTTTCGTTTCTGTACGCTTGTAGCCGAAAAGTATTTTCTTGTAGCCGAAAAATTTAATTAAATGACTTCCTGAATCCCAAATTGCGATTGCTGTTGAAATAAAAAAACTCCTCCAGTAACATTTTTTCCATCAGTAAAATGTTTCTTTTTTACTGGCAATCTGTTTCCATTACTCTAATTGCTTGGCTATACCTTTGCATCGTAATTAAAAAAATGAGGCAAATAAAAAGTTTGGTTCATCACCGTACCACCGATGGCGTTTTATTTTATGCAAGGCAAAAAGTTTATAATTTGTATAGGTGCTTACGCTTTATTTATACTATTAAGAACTTTATCAGATTATAACCATACCAGCTAAGCTATTTATTATCAACATTTTCACAATGGTTTAATAGTGTAAGCAATTGAGATAATTGTATAACATCCCGGTTAATCCCTACGATACCTTTGGCTCATATAATTCTGATAAAATGAAACAAAATACTCCACCAAACCGTCAAGACGACAAACAGTTAGACCTTACACCCGATAAATCTGACGGTACAAATAAATTCCTGACGACCGATCAGGGCGTCAAAATAAATGATGACAACAATTCGCTCAAAGCAGGTGAAAGAGGGCCATCGCTTTTGGAAGATTTTATTCTCCGCGAAAAAATTACACATTTCGACCACGAACGCATTCCTGAAAGAATCGTTCATGCCCGCGGCTCCGGTGCTCACGGGTATTTTGAAGTCACCAATCCAATTCCGCAATTTACAAAAGCAGTTTTTTTACAAGAGACAGGCCAGCGTACACCAGTTTTTGCAAGATTTTCAACTGTGGCAGGTTCACGCGGCTCAACCGATCTTGCGCGTGATGTTCGAGGCTTTTCAGTTAAATTTTATACAGAAGCCGGTATTTATGATTTTGTAGGAAATAACATTCCGGTATTTTTTATTCAGGATGCTTCAAAATTTCCAGATTTGGTGCATGCGGTAAAACCTGAACCTCATAACGAAATTCCACAAGCTTCTTCAGCACACGATACCTTTTGGGATTTCATTTCGCTGATGCCCGAATCCATGCATATGATTATGTGGACGATGTCTGATCGTGCCATTCCAAGAAGCTACAGGATGATTGAAGGTTTCGGGGTACATACGTTTCGTTTCATCAATGAACAGAATGAATCGCATTTCGTAAAAATCCATTGGAAACCAAAATTAGGAACACATGCGCTTGCCTGGGACGAAGCCCAGAAACTTTCGGGTAAGAATCCCGACTTTCATCGCGAGGATTTATGGGAAGCTATCGAATGTGGTAATTTTCCGGAATGGGAAATGGGTGTGCAGATTATTCCTGAAGCCGACGAATACAAATATGACTTTGATATTCTGGATCCGACTAAAATTATTCCCGAAGAACTCGTTCCGGTTACTATCATCGGAAAGATGGTTCTCAACCGGAATCCTGATAATTTCTTTGCAGAAACGGAACAAGTCGCCTTTCATCCAGGGCATGTCGTTCCGGGGATCGATTTCAGCAATGACCCGCTTTTACAAGGAAGATTATTTTCGTATACAGACACCCAATTGTCGCGTCTGGGAAGCCCGAATTTTCATGAAATCCCAATCAACCGCAGCATTTCCCCAACACACAATAACCAGCGTGACGGCCACATGCGCCAGGAAATCAATAAAGGCCGTGTCAGTTACCATCCCAATTCCTTAGGCGGTGGCTGCCCGTTTCAGGCGAAAATTTCCGAAGGTGGTTTTTCGAGTTTTAACGAACGCATCGATGCAGGAAAAATCCGCCAGAGAAGTGAAAGTTTTTCAGACCACTTCGGGCAAGCAACACTATTTTTCAACAGCCAGACTGCTATCGAGAAAAATCACATTATCAAAGCGTTGCGTTTTGAATTGGGCAAAGTAGAAACTGTCGCTATCAGGGTTCGAATGCTCGGATTGTTATCTCAAATCGATTCGATGCTGGCAGAAAAAGTGGCCGAAGGATTAAGGTTAAAAGTACCTGAAACTCCGGAAAAACCAATGAATCATGGTGTTTCCCCTGATGCAGATCCTAACAAACACGAACCTAAACCAGTACCTTCAGCCGTGGTTTCATCTGACGCTTTAAGCATGCTCAAAAACCCGACGCTCACCCCTACTATCGAATCGCGAAAAGTAGCGATTATTTGTGCCGACGGTGTTTCTGAAGAATCCGTTATGAAAATGAAAACGGCATTGCTCAAAGAAAATGCAAAAGCCTGTATCGTTGCGCCATATTTAGGTTTTGTAACTACCGATCAAAATGGCGAAATCCCGGTAGATTTTAGTTTCCTTACCGGTGCGTCTGTGCTTTTTGATGCCTTGTACATACCCGGCGGATTGGGCCTAAACGCACTTTCTGAAGATCCCGATTTGATGGACTGGATAAACGATGCTTACAAACATTGTAAGGTTATTGGCGCTGAATCAGAAGGAATCGAGCTCCTGTCGGGCAGCAGTTTTGCAGGGAAAGCAACAAATCCTGATGATCAGGGGATCGTTCTTGGACAAAAAACCGGAAACGAACAATTCCTGGTAAACTTTATCGCAGCAATGGGCCAGCACCGCTTTTGGGAACGCGAACCCCAACTTTAATCATTAAAATAAACATTATGAAAAATATAAACCATCCTGAAAAAGGACAAAAAGATAGCGCTCCAAATGCACTCAAAAATTTCACAACGCCGGCAACTGATGCCGCTGGTGATTTACGTACCTTATTTATAGATTCGTTAAAAGACATTTATTGGGCTGAAAATGCATTGGTAGGCGCTTTGCCTAAAATGGTAGAAAATGCTACATCTGCAGCCCTTTCATCTGCAATTAAAGACCATCTGGCCGTTACCAAAAACCAGGTCGCAAGGCTGCAGTCGGTTTTTGAACTGCTTGGTGAAAAAGCCGAAGGTAAAAAATGTGAAGCGATGGCCGGATTGCTAAAAGAAGGCGACAGTATTTTAGAAGGAACTGTCCCGGGCGCTGTTCGTGATGCCGGAATTATCGCCGCATCGCAAAAAGTCGAGCATTATGAAATTGCCACTTATGGCACTTTGTGTGCTTTTGCCAAAGCCCTTGGTGAAAATGAAGCAGCACAATTACTTACAAAAACGCTGGCGGAAGAGAAAGAAGCCGACATGCTGCTAAGCGATGTCGCTGCAACAAAAATTAACTTTGCAGCTGCTGAAACAGCACCGGAATAATTTTTTTTTTTGAACCTGCCGCCGCTTCGGATGAAGCAGGTTCATTTAAATTTTGTTCACCAACAATCTACAACTTCAAGCCTCTACAGGCAAATTATTCAAATATGAGAGCACACTTTCGCCTGAAAATAACAGGTGCGGGACTTCTCATTTCTAAATTAAACAAAATGGAAAATTTTAAAACTGCAAAAATTACGCATCAAATTGTAACTGAATCTGATGGCGCTCAATATTATGACATGATCGTTTTTTGCCACCTGCGCTGGGACTTTGTTTATCAGAGGCCACAGCACTTAATCAGCCGGATGGCAAAGGATCTAAAAATCCTCCTGGTTGAAGAACCGGTGGCAAAGAACGAAAACGGTGATGCGGCAAACTTTACAGCCATCAATAAAAACCTGCATATTTTACAGCCTATGGTTGATTCTATTGAAGCCATTGGCGCGATCATTCCAAAATACGTTAAAAACAAAAATGTCCCGACAGGCTGGTTTTATTCGGCAGCCTTCAGCCCTTTGCTGCAAAGTATCAATTTTGATACGGTAATTTATGATTGTATGGATGAACTATCTTTGTTTAAAGGCGCACCGCAGCATTTGATCGATCAGGAAAAATTCCTGCTGGCCAATGCTGATATTGTTTTTACAGGCGGGAAATCTTTATACGAATCCAAAAAGCAACTGCACCACAATGTGTATTGTTTTCCGAGTTCGGTAGACGAAGAACATTTTTCCAAAACACTCTTAGACGAAGATGTGCCAAACGATATGCGCCGCATCGATTCGCCAATCGTGGGTTATTTCGGGGTGATCGACGAGCGTATTGATTACGCATTAATCCGCGAAACGGCTGCTTTGCTCCCTAAAGTCAATTTTGTAATGATCGGGCCTTTTGCAAAAGTTGAAATTGACGATTTGCCTCGGGCGCAAAATATACACTACCTCGGCATGAAAAATTACAGCGAATTGCCCGGTTACCTGCGCGGATTTGATATTGCCATGATGCCATTTGCGCTCAATGAAGCAACAAAATACATCAGCCCTACAAAAACGCTGGAATACATGGCTGCGGGAAAACCAATTATTTCCACTAAAATTACAGACGTAGTAAGCGATTACAGCCATTGTGTGAAATTGATTTCCAATGCCACTGAATTTGCAGGTGAAATCCAAACATTGCTTGATAAAAATTATGGCCTCACATTACAAAGCCAGTACCGAGACATTCTGGACAAAACTTCCTGGGACAACACGGCCAACCGCATGAAATCCATCTTAAAAACAAACACCAAATGAAAAAGTACGATATTTTAGTAATCGGGGCAGGAATTTCGGGTGCCGTCCTTGCTGAGCGCTATGCGTCAACTGGAAAAAAAGTCCTGGTTATCGAAAAACGCAGCCACATCGCCGGGAACTGTTTTGATTATAGGGATGAAAATGACATTCTCGTCTCTAAATACGGGGCGCATTTATTTCATACCAATGATGAGGAAGTTTGGGAATACGTCAATTTTTTCTCCGATTGGTATGATTGGGAACACAAAGTGATTGCAAGGGTTGATGGCAAAACGGTACCTATTCCGGTCAATATTACAACGGTTAATACGCTTTTCGATGAACAAATTGCTACAGAAGCAGATATGACCGCATGGCTTGAAAGCAACAGGATTCATTTTGAAAGGCCTTCAAATGGTGAAGAAGCGGTACTCAATCGCGTCGGGCTTGAGCTTTACGAAAAAATGTTCAAGCACTATACCAAAAAGCAATGGGATAAATACCCGGCCGAACTCGATGCTTCGGTTTTGGAACGGATTCCCGTACGCCAGAATTATGACGATCGGTATTTTTCAGACAAATACCAGGCTTTGCCGAAAGGCGGTTACACGCAATTATTTGAAAAAATCCTGGCACATCCCAATATTGAAGTCCTGCTGAACACCGATTTCTTTGAAGTAAAAGACCAGCTTGAAGGCTACGAAAAATTATTTTATACCGGGCCTGTCGACCGTTATTTCGAATTTAAGCACAGCCTTATCGAAAAGCTGGAATACCGTTCTATTAATTTTGTAAGCGAAACACACGAGCTCGAATTTTTTCAGGAGAATTCTGTTGTAAACTATCCCGGGACTGAAGTTGATTTTACCAGAATCATAGAATACAAGCACTTTGGCAACCAAAGCTCCCAAAAAACAACGGTTGTAAAAGAATTCACGATTGACGAAGGAGAGCCTTATTATCCGGTACCAAACCCGCGAAACCAGGAAATCTATGCCCGGTACAAAGCTGAAGCAGACAAACTTACCGATGTTTATTTTGTAGGCAGGCTGGCAAATTACAAATATTTCAATATGGACCAGGCTTTTAAAAATGCATTGGAATTGTTTCGATCGCTGGAAATAAATGTACCCATAATCAGCGCAGAATGACCACTTTTAATACTTTTTTTATAGGAGGTTACGAATGTGCCGACCATATCAACCGCTCAGGCGAACGGGTGAACCTTTTGAAAGAAACCCAACACGACATTCGTGTGGAGGAAGATTATGAATCGCTTTCCGGCATTGGGATCAAGACGGTCCGCGAGGGCATTTGCTGGAGTGACGTCGAAAAAAAACCGGGCGAATATGATTTCTCTGAAGTGAAAAACAGAATGGCTGCGGCAGAAAAATTCGGGATTCAGCAAATTTGGGACCTGATTCATTTTGGCTATCCTGATGGCATTTACCCTACGCATCCGTTGTTTTGCGAACGCTTTGCAAATCTTTGTACAGCCTTCGCCAATTTTTACACGGAAAATGCAGCGCAACAATTATTGGTTGTCCCAATCAACGAAATCAGTTTTCTCTCATGGCATTCCGGCGATGCCCGCGGAACTGTGCCATTTTCGGTAAATAGTGGCTGGGATATGAAATACCATTTATGCAAAGCGGCGATTTTGGGAATTAAAGCTTTAAAGGCCGCTGACCCGGATTGCGTGATTGTATTGGTCGAGCCTTTAGTCAGGATTCATCAGGGTTTGCATGAAGATGCTGATGAAATCGCGATACACAACACCCATCAGTTTCAGGCGATGGATATTATCGCTGGGCGAATGTGCCCGGAACTTGGCGGGAGCGAAGAATTTCTGGAACTGCTTGGGTTTAATTATTATTGGAACTGCCAATGGGACTTTGCCTCAGAATCGTTGCCCTGGCCTGAAACGGATAAAAGGCGCATGCCGCTTTCAGAAATGCTCGCCACGGCTTACCATAGATACCAAAAACCCATTTTACTTTCTGAAACCGGGCATTTCGGTATGGGCAGGGTCGAATGGCTCGATGAAATTACCCAGGAATGCCTTTATGCAAAAGAAAACGGTGTTGATTTGCAGGGCATCTGTATTTATCCGGTCACTGACCGTCCTGATTGGGACAACCTCAACAGTTACAGCAATTGCGGTATTTGGGACCTTGATGAAAATTCCAACAGGATTCCGCAGCCCGAATATATCGACAGGATCATTCAGGCCCAGACTTTATTTGATAACAATAAACCGGGTTTTTTAGATTTTATCATCGGGAATTTCAAACAATTAATTTAAAAATACAGTTTATGGAAATTTCGAAACAGATCATAGGAATCACATTTAGTGCATTTGACCTATTGCATGCAGGCCATGTGAAAATGCTTGAACAAGCGAAACTGGCTTGTGATTACCTCATCGTCGGGTTGCAAACAGATCCAACGATTGACCGGCCTGAAAAAAACAAACCGGCACAATCTGTCGTAGAGCGTTATATACAGCTTAAAGCCTGCAAATTTGTAGATGAGATTATTCCTTATACGACTGAGCAGGATCTTGAAGATATTTTACGGGCCTATCAGATTGATGTGAGGATTATTGGTATCGAATACAAAGAAAAAGATTTCACCGGACGCTCTTATTGTGAAAGCAAGAACATTACTCTGCTCTACAATGAAAGGAATCACCGGTTTTCCAGCAGCGGATTGCGACAAGAAGTGTACAAACGGGAATCGAATATGAAAGTGCTGTAATTAAAATTTCTTGTTAGTCCGGTTTATTTTCAATGCTTATGACTTACAAGACAATTGTCGGGCGGCAATGTTTGTGACAATTTTAAAATCAAAAAATATTTTGTCACAGTTTTGTGACAATTTTTTTTTCTAATTTTTTTTTGTCACAGATCTGTGACAATTTTAAAATCAAAAAATATTTTGTCACAGATTTGTGGCAATTTTTTTCATTTGAAAAAAATGCCACAATAATTGGTTTTGTTTTTCAAATCAATAAGTCATAGCGTTAGCAGGATTTTTTGTACACTGACAGCATTAAACAAAAAAAGCCTGACTGTTCAGGCTTTTCATATTAAATTTATTTCCAGGGATCGAGCACTACCTTCACACAGCCATCTTCTTTTTTATCAAAAATATCATAAGCATGTGAAATCTCGGAAAGAGGAAGCCTGTGCGTTATAATATCATCGAGTTTAACTTTACCGCTAACGACATATTCCAATAGTTTATCAATATGTTTATGTGCCGGCGCTTGTCCTCCTTTTAAGATGATGCCTTTATCAAAAAACTGCCCCACAGGAAAATTATCGTAAGTCGTAGGATAAACACCAAGTACGGATACGGTTCCGCCACGTCGCACTGCACTCATACAGGCCTCGAGCACTTTTACAGAACCTTTTTCAAAATTAACTACCGACTTTGCACGGTCTAAAAAACTTCTTGCCGGTTCAAATCCCACGGCATCCACGCACACGTCGGCACCGCGGCCTTCGGTTAATGCCCTCACTTGCTGCACCACTTCTTTTGCGCCATCGTTCCATAAGATCGTATCGCAGCCTGCCGTTGCTTTTGCTTTATCGAGCCTGTATTGCAGGGTGTCAATTACAATAACCCTTTTGGCTCCGCGAAGCCAGGCGCTTTTTGCTGCCATGATCCCTACCGGCCCTGAACCAAAAATAGCTACGGTTTCGCCGCCTTTTACACCGCCCCAATCGATTCCTGTGTATCCGGTCGGAAAAATATCTGTTAAAAATAAAACCTGTTCGTCTGTTAAATCATCAGGAACAATACGCGGCCCGAAATTGGCATATGGAACACGCACATACTGCGATTGTCCGCCATCATAACCGCCGTATAGGTCAGTATAGCCAAATAATGCACCGCCTTTTTCTGTAAGCAGTCCACCTTCGGGCCCATAATTTTCCGGATTCGAGTTTTCACAATGCCCCGGCAGCTCGTGGTCGCAAAAAAAGCAACCGCCACAGGCAATCGGGAATGGAACAACGACCCGGTCTCCCCGTTTGAGGTGTTTTACGCTGCTGCCCACTTCTTCAATAATTCCCATAAATTCATGGCCAAGAACCATTGGCTTGGGCTGTGGAATTCCGCCCGAAAAGATGTGCAGGTCTGAGCCGCATATCGCCGTTGAAGTAACTTTTAAAATAATATCATCATTAGCCTGTATTTTTGGGTCATCTACTGTGTCATAGGTAATTTTCCCGGGTGCATGTATAACTGCTGCTTTCATAAGTTGCTTTTTTAAATTAGACTAATCTAATTTCCAACTATACATCACTAATACCATTACACAATTATTTCGAACTGTTACCTTATTACTCCTAAAAAAGCCTGGCCTTTTGTGACCAGGCTTGAAAACTACCAACAATTATTATCTTTTTTACACCCCTAAAACCACTTTGACCAAATCCCGGTAACTGCGCCCAATTGGGATTTCTTTATTCCTGATCTCAATATCCTGAGCATCTACAAAATCAATTTTATCCTTAGCAACAATAAATGACCGGTGTACCCTGATAAATTGTGCAACCGGTAATTCTTTTTCCAGGTCGCTGATGGCATAACGCGTCACTATCGTTTTGGTATCGGTGACAATTTTAATGTGCTCGCGCTGGCTTTCTATGTAAAGAATACTGTCTAGCGTAATGCGTGCCTTTTTTTTATTGACGGTAAAAAATAAATCTGTTTTTTCTGATATTCCTGATTCGGATACCGTATTGCTTTTTAAGCTTTGTTGCGCCACCGCTTTGTTGATCGCAATCATAAACCTGCTGAATTCAATAGGTTTAAGCAAATAATCAAGTACATCGTGATCATAGCTTTTGAGCGCAAATTCATGATAAGCTGTAGTGATAACAACCATCGGTGCGGTTTTTAATGTGGACAGAAAATCAAGGCCTTTGAGTTTTGGAAGATGGATATCGAGGAACATCAGATCTACCGGCTTCTCTTTCAAAACCTGTATGGCAGCAAAAGCATCCGGACAAATGCCAACAAGCTCCAAAAACGGAACCTGTTCTATAAAATCGCTGATTATTTCTGCAGCCAGCGGTTCATCTTCTACAATGAGGCACTTAATTTTCATGGCTGTTGGTATCAAGGGTTAAGGTTGCTATGAAGTTATTGCCTAGAGTAATGGTCCGAAGGTTAAAATCGGGATAGGTCAGTTCTAATTGACGCCGCAGGTTTCTCAGGCCAATCCCTTCAATAATTCCTTTTTGTGATTCGGGTTCGAAAGTATTTTCGACATTAAAAATAAGCATTCCATTTTTGAGGCTCAGGTCGATTTTTATAATAATTTCAGAAGTTGACTCACTCGCGCCATGTTTAAAAGCATTTTCAACAAAAGGCACAAGTATCAACGGCAGTATTGCGGTATCAGGTGCATCTGTATCTTCAACAAAACTGATGCGAAGCCTTTTATTGTAACGGATTTTTTCGAGCTCAATGTAATCGTGCAAAAACTGTACTTCACGGGAAATACTGATTTTCTGATGACGGGCTTCATACAAAACAAAACGCAACAGTTTTGAAAGCCGCAAAACAACATCTGCGGTGTCATCGGATTTTTTTCTGGCCAAAGCATAAATGTTGTTTAACGTATTAAACAGGAAGTGCGGATTGATTTGTGACTTGAGAAAATTCAGTTCTGTTACCAGTGTTTCTTTTATAAGCAGCTGTTCGCGGATGCGCAACTTTTGGGTAGCAGAATATTGTTTGAGTGCGATTGCAACACCAACAATAAAGATTTTGTCCATAAACGAATTGATAAGCCATTGGTATCCGAAAAAATCGATTGTCACCAGGTTTTTGCAGATGTAGGGTATCGTAATGTAAACATCCAGCACATGTGCCAAAATACTAAACACGACCAATGCCGCGGAAAGGCTTAAAACAAGTTTAAACTTATTCGGAAACAAAACCGTATAACGGTTCAGCAGGCAAAATGACAAATAGACCAACGGCAGTTTAATGACAACTGCTACTAAGGTTTCTGCCTGAGCCGCATAGTAAAAACATTCCTTTAATTGCAGTTGCGGGTGCTGGCTCAGAAACCAAAGAAATTCGGTATAGATTTCAAATGCCAGGTAAGCAATCCAAAACAATAAATGGCGCGCGACTTTTTTTTCCATAATACAAATTTACAATTTACAGTTTATACTTCACAAAAATGCTATAAACAACTGTTTTTCAGCTACGAATGAACGTCAATACTGATGCAGGCCGTCTTTTGAAATCATTCGTATCATAAAACACAATTTCTGTATGATGAGTCGGGTTGTATGAAGCCGGGATCGAATATGCATTGGTTAACGTCTTAATTTTAAAATAAAAAACAAACTCATTTAAAATATAAAACATGAAACAATTATTACTTTTTTTACTGATGGTATTAATGTCGGTAGCAACTCAGGCACAGGTTTGGACAACAGGTACACCAATTCCGGAACCCATGCGTGCTTCAAACGCCGCATCATATATTAAAGATGGCAATGGTTTTTTGTTTATGGTCTCGGGAAGGAATTCGGCCGGATTAATTACTCCCGTTCATCAACGCTACGACCTCAGCAACAATTCCTGGACAACATTGGCGGATTATCCTACCGGAATTCTCGGTGCAACGGCAGTAACTGTTAAAGACAGCCTGTATGTCATTGGAGGATTAGTGACTACACCCGGCAACGCCTCTCGAAAAGTCTTTAAGTATAGCATCAATAGCAATACCTGGACGCAAAAGGCCAATTACCCTACCGCGATTGTTGATGCTAAAGCCGTTTCTTATCAGGATAGTTTGATTTATGTGATTGGTGGTTATCAACACCTTGTGCGGGTATACAATACGCATACAAACAAGTGGCGCTCTGCTACTCCTATATTGCCTCCGGGCGGAAGTTTAAGCTGGGGCGGAATTGCAGTGAAAAACGACACGCTGGTTTACATGTGCGGTACCGATAATTTTTTATCATCCAATTATTTTAATACCGTTCGCATAGGTGTAATAGACCAGAATAACAGAGCCAATATTACATGGAGTGAAGGCACCCCTTTTCCGGGGCAAACCCGCACTTTTTTTGATGCACAGCCTTGGAAAGACGGCATTATCATGACCGGAGGCAGTACTGACAATACATTTGAAACCAATTCTAATGAATGTTACCATTACAACGTGGGAACTGATACCTGGACGCAATTGCCTTCAAAACCCACCGCTTGGCTTACTGGAAACAGCGGTAGTTTATTTATAGACGGAGAATGGAAACTCATTTGCGCCAGTGGTTTCGGTTCAGATTATTTGTCCCAAACAGAAATATTTACAGAAACTACTTTAAGCACTGTACAACCCAGGAGTAAATGCAATTTGCAGGATTTTCAATTTTTGCAGGATAGCACCGTGCACATTCGTTTTTGCCTTGAAAAAGAAGGAACGGTTGATGTAAACATCAGGGACATGAATGGGAAGTTAGTAAAAACACTGACTAATGTAGCTTCTAAATCCGGCAGTCACGATATCCGGATCAATACAATTTCTTTTCCAAAAGGCATCTATTTATGTACGCTAAAACAAGGAAAATCAGTGGTTACCAAAAAAATTGTCATTGATCAAAAGTAGAACAACCCAACACCTATTCATACCCTGTGATCTGCATCACTTAACTTCTAGTACTTGCCAATGAATAGATTTTGCCTGCTTTTATTTTGTTGCCTGGCATGGAAGGTTACATCCCAAAATATCAAAGGAGCTGTTTATGATGAAAACAAATTACCTGTAGCAGGCGCTTTAGTCTATATGGACGGTACGTCAGTGGGCACTCTAACTGACGAAAAAGGTTTGTTTGAAATTGTTATTGCGGATAAAATTTTTACGAACCTGATCGTAAATTACATGGGATATGTACCTGTATCTGTACCCAATCCGTTTGCAAAGAAATTTCATATTATTCAACTGGAGCAAACAGAGACCCAATTGAACGAAGTAACCATCCGGCAAAGTAAAAAACGCAAAAAAAATAAATTCAAAAGAGCCGAGAAGCTGCAGTTATTTTTTGAAGAATTCTTAGGAAAAACCACGGCGGGAAAATCCTGCCGGATTTTAAATGAGTCGGATATTGTTTTAGAATATGATTTAAAAAAAAACAGGCTCATTGCCACTTCGGATGTTCCAGTCAGGATCCACAATGCGTTTTTGGGTTACGACCTGGAATACCAGATAAAGGATTGCTACATTGATTTTTCCAGAAGAACCATAAACTCCAATGCCATTAAAAGCTGGTCTTTTGTTGGGACAACTTTTTTCAGGGACTTAACAAATGATTCTACCTCATATGCCGCTAAAAGAAGCATGAGTTACAATGCTTCGCAAATGCAATTTTTTAGGAACTTGTGCAGGCAAACGCTGAATAGAACCAATTTCCGGCTTTTGCATGGCAGCCGGCGACGAAATCCTGCAGATTATTTTGTTGTTGAAGATAAAGGACATCAATATGAAATAACCGTTCAAAATAAAAAATTAAGGCCACATGAAGCTTTCGAATTGTCATTTATTCTGGAATATTCAGGGAAACCCGATTCACAGGTGGCTTTTTACACTAAAAAATTTTCAGTGGATAAATTCGGGAACAATAGTTCATACAACGAAATTATTTTTTCAGGCGACATCAGCACGAAACGTATTGGCGATCTGTTGCCGCTGGATTATAAATCCAATTAATAGTTACTCCTAATTTTTTCAAAATGAAGGTCTTTTTATTTTTTCTGGTGTTTTTTTTAAACATGTCCGACAGTTTTTCGCAGAAGGAAGGCAATGTTTGGATTTTTGGATTAAATGCAGGCCTGGATTTTAACAGCGGTTTACCTGTAAGTATTGCAGGCTCGAAGATTTACACAATCGAAGGCAGCGCGTCAATAAGCAATGCATCGGGACAACTTTTATTTTATTCTGACGGTTTAAAGGTATGGGACAGAAACCATCGCGTTATGCCGAACGGCACCAATCTTGGCGGTAACGAATCAAGCACACAATCTGCAGTTATTGTTCCCAAGCCAGGTTCTGCTAATATGTATTATCTGTTTACCGTCGATGCCAGCACTGGTCCGAAAGGTTTAAGATACAACGAGGTGAATATGAACTTAAATAGCGGGCTTGGAGATGTAACTGCCATGAAAAATGTACAATTGGTTACACCTACCTGCGAAAAAATAGGTGCTGTCAGAAATACTGCCGACAATAGTTATTGGATAATCACCCATGCTTTTGGAAACAATGCTTTTGTAGCTTACAAAATCGACCGCAACGGCGTAAACCCTGTTCCTGTCATCAGTTACAGCGGCTCGACGATTACTTATGGTGGTTTATATGATATTTATAAATCACAGGGATATCTGAAATTTT